>Ga0315544_1000039_pt1 | contig 114617 bp, 97 predicted proteins | sample SalMarSW160130MG_2_FD_202543 | JGI IMG/M metagenome (GOLD analysis project Ga0315544, IMG submission 202543) | Salt marsh sediment microbial communities from the Plum Island Ecosystem LTER, Massachusetts, United States - Salt Marsh Sediment SW1601-130 ...
GCTGCCGCGAGCGCGGGTGCCTCGAGGTCTACGCGTCGGATCGGTTCCTAGAAGAAGAGGCCGAGCGGCTCGGCTTCGAGGGGATCGATGGACTCGTCGCCGCCGCCCGTGACGGATCGGCCGAGGCAACCGCCGCCTTTACACGAATGGGGACCAACCTCGGCATCGGGGCGAAGAACCTGGTCAACCTGTTGAATCCCGAGGCGATCATCCTCGGAGGCGAGCGGATGAACGAAGGTGACTTGTTCTTCACCGCGTTCGAGGAGGAGGTCTGCCGCCACTCGTTCCCCGCCGAGGCGGCGCAGCTGCGGATCGTCCCCGCCCAGCTCGGGCCGGACGGCTTCTTGATCGGCGCCGCGACGCTCGCCGCGGCCGAATTCTTCCGGCTCCCGGCACAGGTGGTCGCGCCATGAGGGCCGGATTGGGCATCGACGCGCACGGACTGCCGAGGATCGAACTCGACGGAGAGACGGTCGTCGACGCGATACGCACCGCCGTTCCGGCATGGGAGGCACGCAACGCCGAGTACGTCTCGACGCCTTGGGAGCCGATCGAAGGGAACGACGCACTCGGTCCGTTCACCGGGCTGCGAAGCGTCCTCGTGCACGAGAGGGAGCGCATGATCGAGCAGACGCTCCGCGACCACGGTTCGGCAATCGTCTTCACCGCACGATTCCTGCGGACCGTCGACGGAACGGGCCGAGCCGATTCGTTCGAGCAGCCGTCGCTGCACGCCCCGCGGTTCGACCTTCCCGATCGATCGCGCGTCTGCCTGGCGACCCACGGTCTCGGTGCGTCCGACGATCCGTTCGGCGGCTACTGGCCGACGGCCCATGTCTGCGACGGGGACGCGCTGCCGTCCGAGGCGTTCGCGCCGATGGTCGTCTTCCGCGACGCCGGCGCGCTGGCGATCGCCCCGTTCAGCCACTTCCTGACCGGCTGTCTCGTCGCGACCCCGGGCGGGGCCGCCCGAGGGACGCACGGTTCGATCGATCGATTCGCCGCGGAGGCGGAGATCGCGACGCTGTTCGTGCCGGGGCGAGACGTCGCCGAGGCGCTGATGGCGCTCGGCGACGTCCTCCTGCAACGCGGAGGAAAGCAGCGGCCGAGCCCGTCAACCCATCCGCTGTCCGCCGCCATCGGATGGTGGAACGCGTACGGCGGGTACTACACCGAGCCGATCCACCCGCTGACCGCTCCACAGTTGAAGGAGGTCATCGAGTCGATCCGCGGCCGCGGTCTCCCGATCCGCTACCTCGGGCTCGACCTGTGGTATCCGTACCGCCAGATCGGGCAAGCGATCGAGTTTGCGCCCGATCCGGAGAAGTACCCCGACGGGATCGCAGACCTGGTGCGGCCCGCCTCGCTTCCGACCGTTCTCCACGTCTCGGCGCTCGCGCAACCGAACGCGTACGGCTCCGACGGAGGCGACGGCTCAGTGTACGAGACGATCGGTGACGAGATCCGCCGGCAGGAGGGGTTCGCCGTCTGGCACGATTGGATGCGGACGCAGCAGCATTTGACGCCCCGTCTGAGGAACTCGCCAGACGCTGCGGAGTCGTGGTACCGAAGAATGACCGGTGCGTTCGCCGACCGAGGGCTCGACGTCCTGCAGTGCATGCAGACGATGGGGATGGCGTTGGCCTCGACGCAGGCGCCGAACGTCCGCTCCGCCAGGACCTACATCGACTACCTGTTCGCCTTGCCCGAGGCGATCGAGTCGCTCGCCGAACTCGGCCAGGACGAATTCCGACGCGAGGCGCTCCGTCCGGTCGACCTAAACCGCCAGAACCTGTTGATGGGGACGTTCCTGTACGCGCTCGGGCTGCTCCCGTTCCACGACCTGTTCCTCTCCGCTTTCCATCCGGGCCTCGGAGGCGCCCATCCCGAAGAAGACGCGGTCCTCCGAGCGCTGTCGTGCGGGCCGGTCGGAATCGGCGACGCGCCCGACCGAAGCGACGAGCGACTCCTCTCTCGCCTGATCCTGCCGGACGGCCGGCTCCTCCAGCCGGACCGGCCGCCGTTCCCCGTTTCGAGCAGCCTTGGCGCGGCGGTCGAGACGTACTGGACGCTCCACCGCGCCGGCGACCACGCATGGATCTACGTCGTCGTGCTCAACCTGTCGTCGCAGGCCGCCCGGTACGACGTCGAGCCCCCGCTGCCTGGTGACTACACGATCCGCAACGGGATCGACGGATCGACCGTGGCACGGATGTCCGGAGAGCTCGCCGCAGGGCGGACGGCGTACTACGTCCTGTCGCCGCTTCTCGATGGGATCTGCCCGCTCGGGCTGGCCGGGAAGTTCGTTCCTGCCCCCGCCGATCGGTTCGTCGCGCTCGACCGTCGTCGCGGCGGGATCGACCTGACCGTCGACCGCGTGGAAGGGACGATCGACTTCCTCTCCCGGGAGCCGATCGAGGTCCGCGCGAGCGGACGGTCGCTCGACGTTCGTCGTGACGAAGAGCTGACGTCCGTCGACGTCTCCCTCGATCAGACCACGCTGCTCGTTCGCAGGAGGTGAACGTGCTGCTACGACGAATCGGGATGGTGATCGGCCTGAGCGCGTGGGTCTGCCTCACCGCGTGGGGCGAGAAGGCACCGCTCAACCTCGCGCTGATCTGGCATCAGCATCAGCCGCTGTACTGGAACCGCCTGACGGCCGAGTACGAACTCCCGTGGGTCCGCGTCCACGCCGTTCAGGAATACATCGATTCGCCGCGCATCTCCGCCGAGCACCCCGACGTCCACACCACGTTCAACCTCCAGCCGAGTCTCCTCTGGCAGCTGATGGACTACGCCACGATCACGCCGGAGGAGTCCGCGCTCGGCGGCCTGTACCAACACATCGGCGCCATCGACAACCACCTCAAGTGGATCTGGGCGCTGGCGACCGACCCCTCGTCGCTCGGCGCCGCCGACCGCGCCGCCCTCCAGGAGCAGGCGTTCTGGATCAACGGGTACATGTTCGACGACGACGGGAACGACCCGTACTACGACCCCCGGTACGCCGAGCTGAACATGCTGGCGGCCGGGCGCCCGCTCACCGATCGGCAGCTCCTCGACGCGGCCGCGCTGTTCCTGCTGTGGCAGATCTCGCCGGAGCTTCACGAGGATCTCGGCATCGCGCGGTACCGGGGGCACTCCGGCTTCACGGCGGACGACCTCGTCGCGCTGATCCGGGCGCAGATGTCGGTGATTCAGGACGTGGTGCCCGCGTACCGCGACGTCGCGGCGCTCGGCAGCGAGCTGATCACCGGCCCGTTCTACCATCCGATCCTGCCGCTCCTCGTCGAGCACGGCTGGGAGCGCGACGTGACGGCCCAGCTGAACGCCGCGCAGACGCAGCACGAACGCCTGTTCGGCGTCCGGCCCTCCGGCGTTTGGCCGCCGGAGCAGGCCGTCTCCGAGATCGCCGTCTCCCTTCTCGGCAAAGCGGGGTTCGTCTGGTCGACGACCGACGAGGGGATCCTGGCGCAGGCGCTCGGCCACACGCCGAGCCTCGCCGAGCTGACGACGCTGTACGCGTGGACCGGCGTCACGCTGTTCTTCCGCGACACCGAGCTGTCGAACCGAATCAGCTTCTCCTACGGAAACAAGGATCCGCAGGCCGCGGTCGCCGACTTCCTCGGTGAGCTCGAGCGGGTTTGGGAAGGCCTCGACGCCCCGGCCGGACACGTCCTCACGGTCGCGATGGACGGAGAGAACTGGATGTTCATGGCCGGCTACCCGAACAACGGACGGACGCTCCTCCACGCCCTGTACGAGGCGCTCGCCGACGCCGATTGGGTACGGACGGTGACCCCGACCGAGTGGATCGAGGACGGGGTCGGGCCGACGCCGCTCGATCGCCTCCCGACCGGGTCGTGGGCCGGCGATCTGTCGACGTGGAGCGGCGAGCCGGACGAGGACGAAGCGTGGGAACGGCTGGCCGAGGCCCGAGAGGTCGTGTCCGACGCCGGCGATCCCACCGACGCCGTGGACGCGATCCACGCCGCGCAGGGATCGGACTGGTTCTGGTGGTACGGAACGGACCAGGACTCCGGGACCGACGATCTGTTCGACTGGCTGTTCAAGGCCCATCTGACCGGCGCGTACTCGGCGGCCGGCGCGGAAAGCGTCCCGGAGATCCTCGGCCTTCGCTTGATCCCACCGACAGCGGAGAGCCTCGGCGAGCTCGACCCGACCGTCGACGGGGTACCGAGCGACGGTGAGAGATGGGACGAGGCCGTGACGATCGCCGGAGACGGAGAGCTGAAGGAGGTTCGAGTCGGCTACAGGGAGTCGAACCTGTACCTGCTCGTCGAGACCGCGTTCGACCCCAAGACGAGGATCGGCGAGGAGGAGCTCTACCTCGTCCTCTACGCGTCCGGCCCCCCCGGGATACCGGTGAACGTCGTCACGCGCCACGGCGGCGAGGCGCTCGGCTTCGGGCTCGCGTCGGCGATCCAGGTCCGATTCGACAAGCTGGACGCTGACGGCTCCGGCGTGGTGTCGAAGTACGCCACGGACGGAAGCGGCGGGTGGCGGTACGCGTCCTCGATCGGCACCGCGAGCGCTCGGGCCGTCCGGATCGGAGAGCGCATCGAGTTCTCGGTCCCGTTCTCCGAGCTCGGCGTCGAGCCGGGCAAGTCGATCACGCTCGCCCTCGTCCTCGAGCGGCCGGGGGAGACGATCGACCGGCTGCCCGATCGACCGCTGTTGGCCGGGATCCCGATGCTGATCCAGGGAGAGGAGCGGTTCGCGATCGACGATCCGGCAGGCGACGATCACGGGACCGGGGCCTACGTCTACCCGCTGAACGATGTCTTCCGCGTCGAGGGGCTGTTCGACCTTGTCGCCTATCGCGTCTACGACGCCAATACCAAATGGCAACTGGCGTTCGACTTCGCGACGTTGACGAACCCGTGGGGTGGCTCCCAGGGGTTCAGCCATCCGATCCTCTACCTCTACTTCGACGTCGCTGACGGAGGATCGGTCGCCTCGTTCGAGGAGGGCGAGGCGGCCCACGCCGCGTTCGCGCCCGAACACCCTTGGGACGTGTTCATTCGGGTCGCCGGCTGGCCGGCCTACGGCCGACACCTATGGACGGCCGACGGCACCGGCCCCACACTCGTCGAAGTCGCGTCGGATCCGAAGCGCGGCCGGATCATCGTCACCATCCCGAAGACAGTCATGCCGGAGATCGAAGGGTGGCACTACGTGCTCGTCGGATCCCAGGACGGCTACGGAGCCAACTACCTGCGACCGATCGGCGCGTCGCCCGGTGAGTGGACCGGCGGCGGAATCCCGGACCCGTTCTGGGCACCTCAGTTCTACGATTACTTGGCCCCCGCGGGGACAACCCAGGAAGAAATCCTCTCCACGTTTAGTCACGACCAAGGGCTCTACGCAACCCTCATCCCCGTCCACGTTCGATTCGACACATCCACCCAAGGGAGGTGATGGCAAACCAGGACAACCGCTGAGCAGCACTTGGAGGGAACAAGGAGGCAATGCAAAAGATGCAACTTCTCAAGGAGGAGTCAACCATGAAGCGAGTTGTGATTTCACTACTCGGGCTGATGCTTTTTGCCGGGCTTACCGCGACGGCAAGCGAGGCGGGCAAGCTCTTGATCTGGGCCGACGATTCGCGCGCCCCCATCCTGGTAGAAGTCGCAAAAGACTTCACGGCGGTCTATGGCGTCGAGGCGATCGTCCAAGAAGTCAGTTTCGGTGACATCAAAAGCCAGTTGGCAACAGCCGGCCCGGCCGGCGAAGGACCGGACATCCTGCTCGGCCCCCACGACTGGCTCGGCGAACTAATCCTCAACGGCTTACTCGAGCCGATCGTCCTCACCCCGGCACAGGTTGAGGAGTTCGACCCCGTGGCCGTCGACGCGTTCAGCTGGGGCAATCTGCTCTACGGCGTCCCGTACGCCACCGAGAACGTCGCGCTCATCCGCAACACGGATCTCGTTCCTGAGGTTCCGGCGACGTTCGAGGAGCTGTTGACGATTGCCAAGGGACTGACGGACCTTGAAGCCGGCAAGTACGGATTCCTGATCCAGCAGCCCGATCCGTACCACACGTTCGCGCTGTATTCCGCCGGCGGAGGCTACATCTTTGGCGAGGACGAGGACGGCGTGCTCAACCCGTGCGACATCGGTCTGGACAACGAAGGATCGATCGCCGGTGCGACCATCCTCGACCAGATGGTCAAGGACGGGATCGAGATCGCCGGCGCCGGCTACGGCGAAGTGGTCGGGGCCTTCAGCGCCGGGAACCTTGCGATGATGATCGGCGGTCCGTGGACGCTGGCCGATGTGAAGGCCGGCGGCATCAACTACGCCGTCTCCGCCATCCCGCCGATCGGCGGCAACGCTCCCGGCGTGTTCGTCGGCGTGCAGGGGTTCATGGTCAGCGCGTTCAGCGAGAACAAGGTCCTCGCGAACCTGCTCATCAAGGACTTCCTAATCTCTTCTGACGTCATGCTCGGCCTGTACATTCAGGGCGACCGGCCGCCGGCGTACCTGCCGGCGCTCGGCTTCCTGGCCGGCAATCCGGACATTCAGGGATTCGCCGCCGCCGCGGCAACGGCCATTCCGATGCCCAAGATTCCTGAAATGACGTCGGTATGGAACGCTTGGTCCGATGCGCTCGAGCTGATCGTCAACCAGGAGCAAGACCCAACGACGGCGATGCAGGATGCCGCGAACGAGATTCGCGCCCTGCTCGGTTGCGACTAGGTAAAAGTGGGGCCGCCCGACGGGCGGCCCCTTTATCCTTACATGATCTGGAGATATGTAGCCAAACACACGGCGAAGATCATTCTATTGGGAACGTTGGTGGGGGCCTCCATCTACGTCTCCGTCTTCCTGTTGACCAAAGGCATGTATATCCCGGCGGTCATGCCATTGATCGGCTCTGGCTTCATCAGTTATATCTTCTTGTCCCAGAAGCGCTACCCGCTCCGTTGGCTCGTCCCCGGTGTGATCTTTCTGACAGTCATGGTCGTGTACCCGATCGGCTACACGTTCGTTTCCTCGTTCACCAACGTGGGCACCGGACACATGCTGTCGAAGGAGCAGACGATCCGACAGCTTCTTGACCGCTGCTATGTGCCTGACGCCGCGGTTGTGTACTCATACGTCGCGTTCGCAAACGATGATGGGAATCTCGCCCTGCTGCTAGAGAGCGAATCCGCGACGATCCTATACGTTGACGGCAACGCCGAGGAACTATCGCTTCCGGACGCGCGTTTGATCGATGAAGACGGCGATGGCGAGATCGATCGATACGAGGACTACGCTCGTCTATCGTTCATGCAACTCGCACAGCGCGTTTCGGAGATCGAGGATTTCCGAATCGAGTACGGTGGCACGACCATCAGCTTGGTGAACCTCCATGAGTTCCGCACGCGGTCTCCCCTTTACGCCTACGACGAGGAAGCGGAAACGATGACCGATCAGCAGACGGGCGTCGCGTACACCGCGGTCGACGGGATCTTCACTTCGGAATCCGGCGAAGAGATCTACCCGGGCTACAAAGTATGGACTGGACTGTCCAACTACCTCGATCTATTGCGAAACCCCGCCGTGTCTAGGCCATTCGGGAAGGTCTTCCTCTGGACGATCGTCTTTGCCACGCTCACACTGCTCCTCAACTTCGCGCTCGGGCTGGCAACCGCCGTCCTGCTGAACGATCCGTTCCTGAGATTCCGCACGCTTTATCGTGTACTGATGATCATTCCGTATGCTCTGCCAGCGTTTGTGACGATTCTGATCTGGCGAGGCTTGCTCAACACCGGATTCGGGACGATCAATCAGGTGCTCGTCAGTCTATTCGGCGCCGGCGCAAGAGTGCCTTGGCTCTCCAACCCTTGGCTGGCCAAGCTTTCCGTTCTTCTGGTGAACCTCTGGCTCGGGTATCCGTACATGATGATCATCTCCCTCGGTGCACTGCAGTCCATCCCAAGTACGCTGTATGAGGCGGCCCGCGTCGACGGCGCCAGCTGGTGGCAACGATTCAGCAGAATCACACTTCCCCTCCTGCTCATCCCACTTGGCCCCTTGTTGGTCGGATCGTTTGCGTTTAACTTCAACAACTTCACCCTCATCTGGCTGCTGACGGAGGGTCGACCTCCCATGCTCGGAACCCTCACACCGGCTGGCGAGACGGATATCCTCATCAGCTATACCTATCGGCTGGCGTTCGAGGGACAACGCGGCAACCAGCTGGGACTGGCAGCCGCCGTTGCCGTCGTGATCTTCATCATCATCGCCACGATCAGCGCGATCAACTTCCGGATGACCGGCGCCCTTGAGGAGTTGAGCAAGAATGTATGACAAGCACACATTCTTTGGGAGTGTTTGGAGGCACGGGATCATCCTTGTTCTCATCGTCTTTGCCGTGTTTCCGGTTCTCTGGGTTGTCTCTGGCTCGTTCAACGCGACGAACAACATCCAGATGCAGAAGCTGATTCCTCCGCATGCGACGCTCGAGCACTACAAATCCCTGTTCACGACACCGCAGTATCCGTTCGGAATCTGGCTCTGGAACAGCCTCAAAATCGCTTTGATCACTTCCTTGCTGACTGTCGTGCTCGCCGGACTCGGGGCGTACGCGTTCTCGCGGTTCCGATTCAAGGGGCGCCGCGTCGGGCTGCTCGGGCTGCTGCTGATCCAGATGTTTCCCCAGGTGCTGGCAATGGTCGCAATCTTTCTCCTCGTCTTGGCACTGGGCGACATCTTCCCATGGGCCGGGCTGAACACCCACACCGGCCTAGTCTTGGTCTACCTCGGCGGCGCGATGGGCTTCAACACGTGGCTGATGAAGGGGTACTTCGACACCATCCCTAGGTCGCTCGAGGAGTCGGCGAAAGTTGACGGCGCCACGCCGTTCCAGGCCTTCACCAAGATCATCCTCCCGCTTGCCCGTCCGATCCTGGCGACCATCTTCGTTCTTACGTTCATTTCAACCTACTCAGAGGTCATCCTGGCAACGATTCTGCTTCGCAGCAGCGATACGTTCACCCTACCCGTTGGGATGGCACTGCTCATTTCCGACCAGTATGGGCGTCGCTGGGGGATGTTTGCAGCGGGTTCAATCCTCGCAATGATTCCGTTCTTGGTTATCTTCCTCCTGTCGCAGCGCTCGCTCGTCTCCGGCCTCACACGGGGAGCCGTGAAGGAATGATGCACACCGTCCGACTGCCGGGAAGGCGTCTTCTCCTCGTCGCACTGAGGTGCCGGCCTGCTCCGGTTGCGCTCGCCCCCCGGTGCGTGCGCCTCGCGGAAGGGAGCTGACCAATGACCCGACGTGTTCCCGAGTGGGTCCCCGACGCCATCTTCTATCAGATCTTCCCGGATCGGTTTCGCCGCGGAGACAAGACGTGGGACGTCGATCCGAAGCGACCGGCCGATCGCACCCCGCGCGGCGGAAACCTCGCCGGGATCCGCACGTCGATCCCGTACCTCGAACAGCTCGGGATCAACGCGCTTTACCTGACGCCGGTCTTCCGCGCTCGCTCGTACCACAAGTATGACACGATCGACTACTTCTCGATCGACCCGGCGTTCGGAAACAACGAGGAGCTGCGCAACCTCGTCGCGGCACTTCACGACCGAGGCATCCGGATCGTCCTCGATGGTGTGTTCAATCATTGCAGCGACCACCACCCGTTCTTCCTCGACGCGATCGAGAAGGGGCCTGAATCGGAGTACTGGAACTGGTTCACGGTCGAGGGGAAACGGATCATCCAGGACCCGGAGCCGAACTATGCTCGCTGGGCCGGGTTAAAGACGATGCCCGAGTGGAACCACCAGAATCCGGCCGTCGTCGAGTATCTGCTGTCGGTCGTGCGGTACTGGATCGAGGAATTCCGAATCGACGGCTGGCGTCTCGACACGACCGAGTACCTCCCGCCCGACTTCGTTCGCGAGATCTACCGGACGGCTCGCGAGATCTCACCGGAGGTCTACGTGCTCGGTGAGGTCATCGGGCTCGGCACGCCGTGGTTCAAGCACGACGCGCTCGACGGGGTCATGCACTACAAGCTTTGGGAGGCGTTGACCGCGTTCCTCGTCGACGAGCGCTGGGACGCGCCGTCCTTCGTGCACTCCGTGCGTGCCCATTGGCACAGTTATCCGAAGGACGCAAACTACGGATCGTACACGCTGCTGTCGAGCCATGACAGACCCCGCTTTTTGACCGAGTGTGAAGGCGACGTTCGTCGGCTGATGCTCGCGCTCGCTTTCCAGTTCACGTTTCCTGGAGCTCCTGCGATCTACTACGGCGACGAGGTCGGCCTTCTCGGTGGCGACGACCCGGACAACCGACGGTGCTTCCCGTGGGACGAGGAGGGATGGAATCGGCCGCTCTTGGACGAGGTTCGACGACTCGTCCGCCTCCGGCGGAGTGAACCCGTCCTTCGCCGCGGTTCCATCGTGATCCGGGAGGCCGTGGAGAGATTCCTCAGCTACGAACGAGAGAGAGAGAACGAGCGGTTCCTCGTCGGGATCAACGCATCCCGTACCGAGGGCTCCGTTTGGACCCTCCCGGACGGAATCTGGGTCGATGCGTTCTCGGGAGAACAGGAGCGAGGAGACACGAAGATCCCCTCGCTCTCCTACCGGATCCTGAAGCGGGTCGGCTAACCCAGCTCCTCGTCGTACAACTTTCGATACGCGTCGGCCGACGCGTCCCACGACAGATCCTTCCGCATCCCTCTCTGCTGAAGCCGCTTCCACGCCGCCGGATCGCTCCGGAACACTCCCACGGCCCGCTCCACCGCCTCGAGGAAGGCATCCGGCGTGCGGTCCTCGAACAGGAAGCCGGTTCCGGCGTCGGCCGGCCCGTCGAACTCCTCGACCGTGTCCACCAGCCCTCCGGTCGCGCGGACGACCGGCACGGTCCCGTACCGGAGCGAGTACTGCTGGTTCAGCCCACACGGTTCGTAGTGCGACGGCATCAGGAAGATGTCGGCCGACGCCTCGATCCGGTGTGCCCACGCCTCGGAGAACGTGATCATCGAGGCGACTTCGCCCGGATATCGCTCGTCCGCCGCCCGGAAGAACGTTTCGTACTCGGCCGCTCCTGTCCCGAGGAGGACGAACTGGACACCGAGATCCAGCATCCGGTCGAAGCCGGACATGATCAGGTCGAACCCCTTCTGCTCGGCCAGCCGTGAGATAACCCCGAGGAGCGGGACGGTGGGGTCGACGGAGAGTCCAAGCTCCCGCTGAAGTCGAGCCTTGTTCTCCGCCTTGCCCGTGAGATCGTCGACGCCGTAGTTCGCCCACAGGTGCGGGTCCGTCGCCGGATTCCAGACCTCGACGTCGACCCCGTTGACCACGCCGTGAAGCACGTCGCGACGCGACCGAAGCTCCGCTTCGAGTCCCGCTCCGTCCACCAGAATCTCCTCCGCGTACGTCGGGGAGACGGTGTTGATCAGGTCGACCGAGAGGATTCCGCCCTTGAGCAAGTTGATCGTCCCGTTCCGCAGGTACGGCCGGAGCGCCCCGTCCGACAGACCGGTCGCCGCCGCCTGCTCGACCGGGAAGCACCCTTGGTATCCGAGGTTATGAATCGTCAGCATCGTCCTGACGCCGTCGAGCCGCCGCACGGCCCGACCGGCGACGAACCCCGGAATCAGCGCGGCATGCCAGTCGTTCGTATGGATCAGATCCGGCGTCCAGTCGAGCGCCTCGCACAGCGCGAGCGCCCCTCGCGACAGGAACGTGAACCGTTCGAGGGCGTCCGGATACTCCGATCCCTCGCCGTAGATCTCGGCGCGGTCGTAGTACGGATCGTGCCCGAGGAAGTAGATCGGCACAGTGCTCGCGGGCAGGTCGGCGCAAAACGCGGTGCACGGCTTCTCGGCGCCGCCGACCGGGACGGCGAAATGCGCCGCCTCCGCGAGCTCCGCCCGCTCGTCCACGCCGCGGTACTTGGGCATCGCAACGCGGATCTCCACGCCCTTCTTCGCTAGCGCGCACGGCAACGCTAGCGCAACGTCGGCCAACCCGCCCGTCTTCGCGAACGGCGACACTTCCGCCGAGACGAACAGCACGCGCATCCTTCACCTCCCAAAGGAAGTATCCGCCGCTCGCCAGGGCGGGTCAACCTCGCGCGAGGAGTCGATCCCGGTTCAGGTCGGCACATCGCATCGAGCGACCGCAGGTTTAGCGGTACCAGCCTCCACGTCCATCCGATACAATCGGCGCCGAAGTCGCGGAAGTTACTGCGAAGGGAGAAGGAATGCCCGAGCTGAGGCGAGGACCGACGAGCGGGCGATGGGTGATCGTTGCGCCCGAGCGCGCGAAGCGGCCGTCCGATTTCGAGAAGCGAGATTCAGACCCGATTGATGAAGGTCCGGAGAACTGCCCGTTCTGCGCCGGGAACGAGGCGATGACGCCCCCCGAGATCTACCGGGTTCCGGCACCGACTGGCTGGCACGTCCGCGTGGTCCCGAACAAGTTCGCCGCCCTGGAGGAGTACGCGGAGCTGGGGCGGGAGGCGATCGAGGGGTTCTACGACCGGATGGACGGCGTGGGCACGCATGAAGTCGTCATCGAGTCCCCCGAGCACTCCGTCGCGATCCCCGACCTTCCCGAGGAGCAAGTGAAGCGGATCGTCGACACGTACGTCGCCCGACTTCAGGCCTTGATGCGGAATCCGTGGTTCCGGTACGTCCTGTTGTTCAAGAACCACGGGAAGGAAGCGGGGGCGTCGTTGCTGCACCCCCATTCGCAGATCATCGCCACGCCGATCGTCCCCCAGGAGGTCCGCGCCTCCCTCGACATCGCGAAGGCGTATTACGAACGCAAGGAACGGTGTTTGTTCTGCGACCTCATGTTCGCGGAGATCCGCAGTGGAGATCGCGTCGTCGAGGAGAACGACGGGTACGTCGTCTGGGCCCCTTACGCCTCGCGGTTCCCGTTCGAGCTCGTGGTCTATCCGAAGGCCCATTCGCACGACTTCACCACGCTTGATGACGACCAGCGCCGCGGCCTGGCTCGGACGCTCCAGCGGACACTGAAGCGGCTGACTACCCTCCTCGGAGACGTCCCGTACAACTTCGTGCTCAAGACGACGCCGAATCCGGTCCCCCGGCCGGGCAAGCCCGGGCACTGGACGACGCTCCCGCATGATTACCACTGGCGGATCGCGATCCTGCCCCGGCTGACGCACGTCGCCGGCTTCGAGTGGGGGACAGGCTTCTACATCAATCCGATGCCGCCGGAGCAGGCCGCCGGCTACCTGCGGGACGTCCGACTCCCCGGCTAGCCGGGCGCCAGAGACAGGACCGGGGCAGCCGGCCGCCGCGTCCCTCGCCGAACGGTTCCGGCTACTCGAACAGGTCGACCAGATAGAGGAGCCCTTCGTCGACCGGCCGGGGGTTCGCCAGCGCTTCGCCGAGCGGAACCGGCACGATCTCCGTTCCGTGGATCGCCGTCATCACGTCGAATTGACCGCCGAGCGCGAACTCGATCGACGCGGCGCCAAACCGCGTCGCGAGGATCCGGTCGAACGGCGACGGGCTCCCGCCGCGCTGCAGGTACGCCAGATCGGTGACGCGGACCGGAATCTGCATCCGCTCGGACAGTTGGTTGGCCACGTACTGCCCGACCCCGCCGAGCCGCGCGTGGCCGAACGCGTCGACCTCCGCCTCCTCGACGACCTGTCCTCCCATTCCCTCGGGCTCGGCCCCTTCCGCGACGATGACGATGGAGAACCGCTTCTTCAGATGCTCCCTCCGCTTGATCTTCCGGAAGATCGAATCGACGTTGAACTTCTGCTCCGGAATGAGGATGACGTCCGCCCCGCCGGCGACGCCTCCCATCAGGCTCAACCATCCGGCGTCGCGGCCCATCACCTCGAGGATCAACACGCGGTGGTGGGACGCGGCCGTCGTGTGCAGCCGGTCGAGCGCGTCCGTGATGGCGCCCAACGCCGACGAGAAGCCGAGCGTGTAGTCGGTCATCCCGATGTCGTTGTCGATCGTCTGCGGAATCCCGATCGCCTTCACGCCGTACTCGGCCAGTCGATGGGCGACGCCGAGCGTGTCGTCTCCCCCGATGGCGATCAGGAAGTCGACCGCGTTGACCGCCAGCGTCTCGACGACCCTCTCCGGGCCGCCGTCGATCCGGAACGGATTCGTCCGGGAGCTGCTCAGGATCGTCCCTCCGATGTGCAGGATGCCGGAGACGTCGACCGGCGTCAGCGGTCGGACGAGGTTCTCGACCGGCCCCTGCCATCCCTCCTCGAACCCGACGACGTCGACCCCGTGCTTGTTCCCGAAGCGGACGATCGAGCGAAGGGCGGCGTTGATCCCGGGGGAATCCCCTCCGCCCGTCAGCACCCCGCCTCGCATCACTCGCCCTCCTCCCCTGCCTTCAGCGTCCTCCCCCCGCTTCCGGCCTGCTCGATCAGCACGAGCGCGATCTCGCGCACCTTCGCCTGGATCTCCCTCCCGACCGCGCGCGGATCGAACACCTTCTTGTCCGGGCTCCAATCGCCCTTCGCGAACAGGTTGACGACGTCGTCCTCCACGCCGTCGGGCGGGACGATCCCTTCGGCGTGCGCGGCGTAGAACTCGGCCGCCGTCCGCCCGTAGACGTACTGGTAGTGCGTGTCCTTGTTGAGCTTGCAGACGCCGTAGCCGATCATCTCCCGCACCTGCTCCGGGAGGAGGCCCGACGTCCCGTGCAGCACGAGCGGCGCGTCGAGTCCGTTCTCCGCGAGTCGATCGCGGATCCTCGCCGCGAGGTCGACCCGCAGCTCGAGATCCCTTCCCTTGGAGACGCCGTGTTGGGTCCCGACGGAGATTGCCAGCAGATCCGTCCCGGTCCGTTTCACGAACTCGACCGCCTCGTCCGGATCGGTGTACAGCCCCTCGTCGGACGAGACCTCGTCCTCGACGCCCTTGATCTTCCCGAGCTCCGCCTCGATGAGGATTCCGGTCCCCTCGGCCTTCTCCGTGACGGCCCGGCTGATCCGGACGTTCTCCTCGAACACCTCCAGCGAGGCGTCGATCATGATCGACGAAACGAGGCGATCGTCGATCGCCTCCTCGATCAAGTCCATTTCGCCGGACGTGAAGTGATCGAGGTTGATGAAGACGCAGATCGGGTACGGATCGGCGAGCTCGCGGATCAGCGCCGACAGCCCCCTCAGGCCGGCCCGCTTGTCGCCGCCCCCGGCGAACTTCGCCGCGCCGGGACTGATCTGAACCAGCAGGTCCGAGCGCGCTTCGGCGTACGCTTCGAGCAGGCCGATCAGCACGTTCGGCTCGGCGACGTTGTTCGCCATGAACGCGAAGCGCTCGGCCTGCGCCCTCCGATACGCTTCTTGCAGTCTCACCCCGTCACAGAATGGCATGGTCGTCTCCTCCTTCGACCGGGACGCCGATCCGCTCGCAGTCCCGGCGGTTCCCCGATGCGTGATTTCGCGGTCCACGGAGGCCGGACCGACGCCCCGCGACCGGATTCGGCCGCGCCATTGTCGCGGCTTCCCGAGGCCGGCTCAAGGGGCCGTTCCCGTGCGCTCGGCGGCCGCGCCGGCCTCGAGGAACCGGACCGACGCGATGCCTCTTCGGCCGCCGGCCGCGAGCGCCTCGGCCAATCGGTCCACCGCGCGTCCCACTTCGGTCGACAGCCCCTCGCCGAGCGACAGGTCGGCCGGCTCGATCCCGAGAAGCACGACCTCGTTCGCGACCGACGCCAGTCGATCGAGAAAGAACTTGAGCGGAAGGCCGTGCGTCGTGGCGAGCATCCGGTCGACCGAGGGACGCGGAAGACGCCGGACCGCGCCCGGCCTCAGCCCCATCCGGGCCGCGTCCGCGATCACGAGCAGACCGGGTCGCTCGCGAGCGACGACGCCCCCGACGTTCTCCAGCGACGTCCCGCAGTCGATCGCCGTCCAATCGGACCCCGCGAGCCGTTCGGCGAGGACCGGCCCGGCGCCGTCGTCGCGCGACAGGCGGTTCCCGACGCCGAGGAGCATCCGCTTCATTCGCCTTCGGAGGACGCGTCGCGGTACCGTCCGACCTCCCGGTAGCGCCGGTACCGCGCCTCGACCAGCTTCTCCGGCTCCAGCTTCGTCAACCCGCCGATCTGCCGGACGAGCTCCGCTTTCAGGGCCGCCGCGGTCCGATCGAAGTCCTTGTGCGCGCCGCCGAGCGGCTCGGGGATCACGCCGTCGATCAGCCCCAGGTCGTGTAGCTGCTCCGCGGTCAGACGGAGCGCCTCGGCCGCCTCCTTCATCCGCTCCTTCTCCTTCCAGAGGATCACGGCGGCGCTCTCCGGACTGATCACCGTGTAGATCGCGTTCTCGAGCATCAGGACGCGATCGGCGAGCCCGATCGCCAGCGCCCCACCCGAGCCGCCCTCCCCGATGACGACCGCGACGATCGGGACGCGAAGCCCGGTCATCGCGAGGAGGTTCTCGGCGATCGCGCCGCCGATGTTCGCCTCCTCCGACTCGAGCCCCGGATACGCCCCCGGCGTGTCGATCAGCGCGATCACCGGGAATCCGAATCGCTCGGCCAGCTGCATCGCCCGGCGCGCCTTCCGGTACCCCTGCGGACGCGTCATCCCGAAGAACCGCTCCTTGTTCTCCTCGGTCGAGCGCCCCTTCTGCTGTCCGAGGACGACGACCGACCTTCCTTCGAGCCGGGCGAGCCCGGCCACCAGGGCCCTGTCGTCGCTGTCGATCCGATCGCCGTGGAGCTCGTAGAAGTCGGCGAAGACCGCGCCGATGTAATCGAGGGCGTACGGTCGCTTCGGATGCCGGGCGAGCCGCACCCGCTCCCAATCGCTCAGGTTCGCGTACCGCTCCTCCCGGAGCTCCTCGAGCTTCGCCTCGAGCCGCTCGATCTCCTTCGACAGGTCGATCCCGTCGGCGGCGTCCAGGTGCCTCAGCTCCTCGATCTTCGCCTCGAGGAGGTCGAGCGTTCGCTCGTCGCTCACGGCGCCTCCACGAAGAACCCGAGAAGCGAGGAGAGCTCGTCCCGCATCCCCTCGCGGGCGACGACGCGGTCGATCGCGCCGTGCTCGAACGCGAACGCGTCCGACTGGAAGTCCGACGGGAGCTCCTGCGCTATCGCGTTCTGGATCACCCGGCGTCCCGCGAATCCGATCAACGTGCCGCGCTCGGCGACGATGACGTCCCCGAGGCTCGCGATCGACGCCTGCACGCCGCCCGACGTCGGGTAAGTCATCACCGAGACGAACGGGAGCCCCGCCTCGGCCAGCTTGGCCCGGACGGCGACCGTTTTCGCCATCTGCAAGAGGGAGAAGAGCCCCTCTTGCAGCCGCGCCCCCCCGGACGACGACACGAGCACGAACGGGCGCCGCTCCTCGATCGCCGTCTCGATCCCGTGACAGATCTGCTCGCCGACGACCGACCCCATGCTCCCGCCGACGAACCGGAAGTCCATCACGCCGATCACGACCGGGAATCCGGTGATCGTCGCCCGCCCGATCACGATCGCGTCGCGCAGGCCCGTCACCGCCTGCGCCTCCTGGATCCGCTCCGGATACGGCTTCCGGTCGGCGAACTCGAGCGGGTCGGCGGCGACGATCGGCAGGGTCGCGTCCTCGAAGCTCCCCTCGTCGACCAGGAGCCCGATCCGCTCGACCGCGGTGAGGAAGAAGTACTCCCCGCAGCTCGGACAGATGTTGTTGTTCTCGCGAACGCGCCGCTTGAAGACGAGCTCGCCGCAGGACTTGCACTTCATCCAAAGGCTCTCGTCCGGCTCCCGGTCGAGGTCGACGCGTAGATAGTCCTTCTCCTTGAAAATGGGCATCCGATCACTTCTCCGTGCGCTTGCGGAACGGGGAGAACCTGGGCCGTTTCGCCGCTTCCCTCTCCTTCACGGCGGCCTCCTTGAGGCTGTCGGGAAGGACCGAGCCGCTCGAGACGACCATCGAAAGGGCGTCCTCGACCGGCATGTCGATGTAGGTCACGAGCCGCTCCGGGATGATCAGCATGTATCCGGACAGCGGGTTCGGCGCCGTCGGCGCGTAGACGAGGAGACACTTCTCTCCCGTGATGTCGCGGATGATGCCCAGATCCTCGTTCGTCACCAGGCCGAGGACGTTGATCCCGTCCTTCGGGTACTCGAACATGACGACCTTCTTGAACGACGTCGTCGATTCTCGGTTGAGCAGCGCGCCGGTGAACTGCTTCAGCGTCCCGTACATCTTCCGAACGCCGGGGAACGAGAAGAAGATCCGCTCGAAGTAGTAGTGCAGCGTCCGGCCGACGAAGCTCCGGACGATGACCCCGATGACGAAGACGAGCAGAATCGTGATGATGATCCCGAGCCCGGGAATCCACCGTCCGAGGACCCGCTCGATCACCATCCCGAACGCCGTGTTCCTTCCGACCTGGCCGTCGATCAGATTGTAGAGGGCCCAGATGATGAAAACGGTAGCGCCGACGGGGAGGATCGCGAGCAGTCCGCTGACGAACGTCGTCCGTAGCCAAACAAGGAATCTTTTCATCGCCCCTCGTTCATTGCGTATGTGAATGGCTGCTTGACCGAATTATAGAGGATTCGGCGTATGATAGAAGATCATGCGACGATTCGCACCGTGGCGCGTCCGCGCCGGTCTGGTCCTCCTCGCCCTTCTCGCCGCCTACGCCGTGCTCGTCGGCCTCCGCATCCTCTACCCGATCGATCACACCGAGCGCCTCGCCGGCTTCGCGCGCCGGAACGGGATCGACCCGGCGCTGGTCGCTTCGGTCGTCCGGTGCGAGAGTCGGTTCGAGGCGACGGTCGTTTCCTCGCGCGGCGCGATCGGGCTGATGCAGATCGCGCCCGAAACGGGCGGGTGGATCGCGGAACAGCTCGGCGTTCCCGACTTCACGACCGACAGCCTTTACGATCCCGACTTCAACCTCCGCTTCGGCTCGTGGTACTTGCGCTACCTCCTCGACCGATTCGGAGACCGGGACGAGGCGCTGATGGCCTACAACGCCGGCCCGAGTCGCGTCGATGGGTGGCTCGCGGGTGTCGGAGACGTCTTCCCGGAGACCCGCGCGTACGTCGAGCGCGTCGTGCGGGGTCTCCCGGTCTATCGGCTCTACTTCGCGTTCCCCTGGCTCCTTCGCATCACCCCATCCCTCCTGATTTAGCGTTGCACCGAGACGTGCCATGGGCTAGACTTCGGCGCATTTTCTGACGCTACTGAACTGACATAGGAGGTTTCACGTGTCTGACGGGATTCGGTGGGTAGAGAAGGATCCGACCGAGGAGAACGTCTACTGGCCGACGCGGGCGCTGAAGGAACGCGCGTGGGTCGCCGACGAGTCGATCTACGAGGAGGCGAAGGCCGATCCGGTCGCGTTCTGGGCCGCACAGGCCGAGGAGCTCCACTGGTTCAAGCGGTGGGAGACGCCGTACGAATACGCACCCCACAACTTCAAGTGGTTCGTGGGCGGGAAGCTCAACCTCTCGTACAACTCGCTCGATCGCCACATCGAGGCGGGACATGGAGACCGCATCGCGCTGATCTGGGAGCCGGAACCGATCGAAGAGGACGCCGTTCGGCTCACCTACAAGCAGCTCCACGAGCTGGTGTCGAAGTTCGCCAACGTCCTGAAGGGGCTCGGTGTCGAGAAAGGGGACGCCGTGGGGATCTACCTGCCGATGATCCCCGAGGCGGTCGTCGCGATGCAGGCGTGCGCCCGCATCGGTGCGCCGCATTCGGTCGTCTTCTCGGCGTTCAGCGCGGATTCGCTTCGCGATCGGATGGTCGACTGCGGCGCGAAGGTGGTCATCACCGCCGACGGCTACTTCCGACGCGGGAAGACGATCAACCTGAAGCGGAACGCCGACGCCGGCATCGCGAACACCGCGGTCGAGAAGCTGATCGTCGTCCGCCGAGCCGGCGACGACGTCGAGATGCAGGACGGGCGGGACCTGTGGTACCACGAGCTCATCGCGGACGCCACCGCCGACTGCCCGGCGGAGGAGATGGATTCCGAGGATCTCGCCTTCCTCCTCTACACGTCCGGAACGACCGGCAAGCCGAAGGGGATCATGCACACGACCGGCGGATACGCCGTTCAATCCCACTGCACGGGGAAATGGAACTTCGATCTGCACGACGGCGACGTCTACTGGTGCACCGCCGACGTCGGATGGATCACCGGCCACACCTACATCAACTACAGCCCGCTGATGAACGGGGTGACCTCGCTGATGTACGAGGGATCGCCCGACACGCCGGACAACGGACGGTTCTGGGCGATCATCGAGAAGCACAAGGTGACCCAGCTGTACACGGCGCCGACCGCCATCCGGATGTTCGTCAAATGGGGCAACGAGTGGCCGAAAAAGTACGATCTCTCTTCGCTTCGGCTGCTCGGAACGGTCGGCGAGCCGATCAACGTGGACGCGTGGCTCTGGTACCACGAGGTGATCGGCGGCGGCCGCTGCCCGATCATCGATACCTGGTGGCAGACCGAGACCGGCGCGAACATGGTCAACAACCTCCCTGGCATCGGACCGTTCATCCCCACGGTGGCCGGCCGGCCGTTCCCGGGCGTCGTCGCCGACATCCTCGATTCCGGCGGTCAGTCGGTCGCGCCGGGGGACGGAGGGTACCTCTCGATCCTCAATCCGTTCCCGCCGGCGCTCACCCGCGGGATCTACGGCGACATGGACCGATACAAGGTCCAGTACTTCGCCGAATACGGACCGGAGCGGTACTTCACCAGTGACGGCGCGCGAAAGGACGAAGGCGGCAACGTCCGGATTACCGGCCGCGTCGACGACGTCATGAACGTCGCCGGTCACCGTCTCGCCACCGCCGAGGTGGAGAGCGCCCTGGCGCAGAACGACAAGGTCAGCGAGGTCGCCGTCGTCTCCAGGCCGCACGAGATGAAGGGCGAGGTCCCCGTTGCGTTTGTCCTGTTGCGGAAAGGCATCGAGCCCTCGGACGAGATCCGCAAGGAGCTGATCGCGACCGTCAACCAGGTGATCGGGCCGACGGGGCGGCCGGACCAGATCATCTTCGCCGCGGACGTGCCCAAGACCCGCAGCGGCAAGATCATGCGCCGGGTGTTGAAGGCGCTGGTTCGTCACGAGCCCGCCGGCGACCTCACCACACTTCAGAACCCCGAAAGCGTCGATCGGCTCAAAGAGCTGGTCGGCTGACGCGGAAAGGCACGAATGAGCGCACAGAACAACACGCTGGCGAACGTTGGAGCTTTGGGTTTGGGCGGCTTCGCTCTCTCGACGTTCGTCTTGAACATCGTGAACGCGGGTCTGGTCGATTCGGCGACCCTCGGAATCGTCATGCCGGTCGCGATGTTCTACGGCGGCCTGGCCCAGTTCGCGGCCGGAATGTGGGACGTCCGGCGGGGCGACACGTTCGGAGCGACCTGTTTCTCGTCGTTCGGCGCGTTCTGGATGGGGCTCGCCGCTTTCTTCTTCCTGCGACTGGCCGGGGTCCAGGGGTTCGCCGACGTCACGCCCGCCGGCATCGCGGTCGTCCTGGTCGCGTGGGGGCTGTTCACCGGCTACGCGACGGTCGCGTCGCTGAGGAAGCCCCGCGCGATCACGTGGATCTTCATCACCCTGACGATCCTCTTCTTCCTCCTCGCGATCGGCGAGTTCGTCCCGATCGTCCACACGATCGCCGGCTACGAGGGGATCGTCTGCTCCCTGATCGCCTGGTACTGCTCCGCGGCGATCCTGATCAACGAAACGCACGGCCGAACGATCCTTCCCCTCGGCGAGCGCACCTAGTCAAACCGACCCTCGCGGAGCCGGCTCCATCGGCCGGCTCCGCCGTTCCCCTTCCACGGGTCCGGCGCTTTCTCGTTCCGCTTCCTGGCCTTCGTCGCGAAAGCGCGGTATCCTCGATCTCATCAGGGAAAGGAGTGCCATGGCGAAGGATCCGCACGCGCTCGTCTGGCTCGATCTCGAGACGACCGGTCTCGATGACAGGACGTGCACCATCCTCGAGATCGCCACGATCGTGACCGACAAGGAGCTGAACGTCGTCGCGGAGGGCCCGAACCTCGTCATCCACCAGCCGGACGAGGTGTTGACGGCGATGGATCCGTGGTGCGTCGAGCAGCACGGGGCCTCTGGACTTACGGAGGCCTCGAGGCGATCGAACGTCTCGATGGGGGAGGCGGAGGAAAGGACCCTGGCGTTCGTACGGGCGCACTGCCTGCGAGATCGCGCTCCGCTCTGCGGAAGCTCGATCGGGTTCGACCGTCGCTTCATCTTCCACCACATGCCGCGGCTCAACACCTACCTCAACTATCGGAACGTCGACGTCAGCACGCTGAAGGAGCTCGTCGCGCGTTGGTACCCGGCCGTCATCGGGAAACTGGAGAAGGAATCGACGCACCGGGCGCTCGACGACATCCGGGAGTCGATCGAAGAACTGAGGCTGTATCGGGCCGCCGTGTTCAAGAGCCCCGCATGAGCCTCGTCACGTGGGACGACGTCGCGAACGCTCGAGAGCGGATCGCTCCGTTCGTCCATCGCACGCCGGTGCTCACCTCCGCGACGATCGATCGGATGAGCGGGGCGCAGGTCCTCTTCAAGTGCGAGAACCTCCAGAGGACCGGATCGTTCAAGTTCCGCGGCGCCTGCAACGCCGTCGCGAGCCTGGCGGCACAGGAGCGCGCCCGGGGCGTCTACGCCCATTCGAGCGGAAACCACGCCCAGGCGCTCGCCCTCGCCGCGCGATTGCACGGAACCTCGGCGTACCTCGTGATGCCGGAGGACGCGCCGGAGATCAAGCGGCAGGCCGTGGCCGACTACGGCGGGCGGATCACGTTGTGTCCGCCGACCCATCGCGGGCGGGTCGAGACCGCCGAGCGGATCGCCGAGGAGACCGGGGCGCGCTTCGTCAGCGCGCACAACGATCCGCAGGTCATCGCCGGTCAGGGGACGGCCCTGTGCGAGCTGATCGAGGACGCGGGAGATCTCGACCTGATCCTCGCGCCGGTCGGCGGCGGCGGGCTGCTTTCGGGAACGGTGATCGCCGCGAGGCACCTCTCGCCGGACGCGCGGGTGATCGGCTGCGAGCCGGCGGGCGCCGACGACGCGTACCGCTCGATCCGGGGGGGACGACGGATCACCGACTTCACCCCGAAAACGATCGCCGACGGCCTACGGACCCCGCTCGGCGAGAACACGTTCGAGATCCTCCGCGCGCACCTCGACGAGATCGTCCTCGTCTCCGAAGCGCAGATCCTCACCGCGATGCGAACGGTCTGGGAGCGGATGAAGATCGTGATCGAGCCGTCGAGCGCCGTCGCCGTCGCGCCGCTTCTGGACAGGAAGGTCAACGCGGAGGGGAAGCGCGTCGGCGTGGTCCTGAGCGGCGGGAACGTCGACCTGTCGGCGTTCTTCACCGACCTCGGAGGGCGGATCTCGGCCGCGCCTTGATGCGCGATCGGCCAAGGACTATAACAGCCCCATGCCTAAGGAAGCGTGGCGCGAATCGCTCCGCCCGCGGATCGAGGCGGCGCGCCGTCAGCTGGCCGCCTGCGACGCCGCCGAGGTCGCTCGACGGGCCGGGCTGACGGTCCGGAACGGCCGTCTCGATCTACCGCTCCTCGACAGCGGCTACCACATCGCCTGGCCGGACCTGTCGATCACGTTCCGCGACGGGTCCGACTGTCCGGAGGATCTCGTTATTCTCGTCCTCGACTACCTCGTGCGCGCCGACGGATCGGCTCCGACCGGCGAGTGGATCGGCTTTCAGGAGCTTCCGGACGGAGCGTTCTACCGGCGCGCGTTTCAGGGGTACTCGGGCGACCGGCTCGTCAGGGACCTGGCCGCGGACGTCGATCGCTTCCGTCAGGCGGCCCGGGCGCTCGACGGAGAGCCGCTCCCGATGGGCGACACAGCGTTCGCGTTCCGCGTCCTGCCGCACGTCCCTCTCGCCGTCGTCTGGTGGGACGAGGACGACGAGTTCCCGGCGAACGCGACCGTCCTCTTCGACCGGGTCGCCGACGTGTACCTCCCCACGGACGGTCTGGCGATCCTCGGGCGGATGCTCTGTCGGGCGCTCGTCAAGGCGGCCGGTTCGCGATGAAGCTCGCGGTGGCGGGAAAGGGCGGCGTCGGGAAGACGACGCTGGTGGCGCTTCTCGCGCGGGAGGCGGTCGCGCGCGGATATCGGGTTCTCGTCGTCGACGCCGACTCCGACCCGAACCTGGCGACGACGCTCGGCATCACCGACCCCGTCGTCCCCCTCGCCAACGAGGAGGAGCTCGTCGCCGAGCGGGCCGGGACCGGCGGGTTCATCCGCCTGAACCCGACCGTCGACGACATCCCGGCGCGGTACACCATCGAGCGTGACGGGATCCGCCTCCTCGTCCTCGGCGGGATCCGCGGCGCCGGAGCCGGCTGCGCCTGCCCCGCAAACGCACTCCTCAAGGCGCTCCTCGCCCACCTCCTCGTGGCGGAGAAGGACGTCGTCCTCCTCGACATGGAGGCGGGGATCGAGCACCTCGGCCGCGGGACGGTTCGCAACGTCGACGCGCTGCTCGTCGTGGTCGACTCCGATCGGAAGACGCTCGAGACGGCCGAGCGGTCGGTCTCGTTGGCGCGCGATCTCGGCATCGCCCGCGTCCTCGCCGTCGGCAACCGCGTCTACGACGGCGACGACACGGCGGAAATCCGCGCCGGCCTTCCCGACGGTGTCCCCCTCGTCGCATCGATTCCGTACCTCGACGCGTTCCGGATCGCCGGGCGGCGCGGGCCGCTCCCCGACGGGCTGACGCACCCCGTCGTCTCCGACCTGCTCGCGGATCTGGAGCGCCGCACCGCGGGATGACGGACGTTCGCCGCCGAAGCGCACTGTCATTCGACAGATTTCCGCCTGTCACTTGCCGAACCGCCGCCGCCCGTGGTAATCTGAGGGTACGAGCGACGCGACAACGAACACTCCTCGACATCGGTGCACGCAACACCTTCGCTCGCGTCTTCATGTGGAGACATTGGGTTCGCACTGAGGAGGTGGACGGATGTCGAGAATCATCGCCACGGCGGCGATCCGCGGGGCCCACGCGTACGTCGAGCAAGCGCGGTCCCAGCTTCTCGAGGCGGTCGAGACGCGCGGCCCCGACACGAAGGTCGAGTTTCCGGACACGGCGTACTTCCTGCCCCTCACGCTGGCGCTGACGGGCCAGGAGGTCGATACCCTCGCCAAGGCGCAGGCCGCCCTCGACCGGGCGACCTCTCTCTTGCCCCCGATCCCTGGTGAGCAGAACTGGCTTCCGTACCTCGGCCACGCGCTCGACGCCGGCGTCGCGACGCTGCTCGCCGAGGAGATCATCGAGGCGCTCAAGTACGTCAACGGCCAGGAGCCGGAGGAGCCGTGGCTCGGCTTCACGGGCGATTCCACGTTGCGGCTGCAGGGGATCAAGCTCGTCGACGGCCGGATGCCCGGATTCGCCGCCTGCGTCGGCGCCCTCCCGACCAACGAGGAGGCCGTCGAGCTCGCCCGCTCTCTCCAGGAGCGGTCCATCCTCGTGTTCATGGCCTCGAACTCCAACGGCGTCTCGATGGCCGAACAGCTCGCCGAGGAGGGCGTCGAGATGAACTGGGACACGTTCCTCGTCCCGTACGGGAAGGACACGTCCGCCGCTGTCCTCGCGCTGAACTTCGCCGCGCGCGCCGCGATGACGTTCGGCGGGGTCAAGCCGGGCGACCTCGACGCGGCCCGGAAGATCCTCCTGTACAACAAGGAGCGCGTCTTCGCGTTCGTCCTCGCCCTCGGATCGGATGACGCCGCCGCGCAGAACGGGAACCAGCTCCTCACCGACGAGAAGTACGCCACCGCGGCCGGGGCGATCAACTTCGGCTTCCCGGTCATCTCGGACGTCGAGATCCCGCAGATCCTCCCGCGCGGCATCTGCACGTACGAGCACGTCGTCTCCGGCGTCCCGCGCGACCGGATCGTCAACAAGGCGGTCGAGGTCCGGGGGCTGAAGCTGAAGACGAGCGAGATCCCGATCCCGGTCCCGTACGGAGCCGGCTTCGAGGGGGAGCGGGTCCGCAAGGAGCAGATGCACGTCCAGTTCGGCGGGAAGTACACCGAGGCGTTCGAGCTCGTCCGCGGCCGCCCGATGAACGCCATCCAGGACGGAAACATCGAGCTCGTCGGCCCGGACATCGACGAGGTCGAGGTCGGCGGCGCCCTTCCGCTCGGCGTCGTCGTCGAGGTCGCCGGCCGCAACTTCAAGGAGGACTTCGAGACCGTCGTTGAGCGGCGGATCCACGAGTTCGCGTCGTGGGCGCTCGGCGTCTTCCACATGGGGCAGCGGGCCATCGTCTGGGCGCGGATCAGCAAGGACGCCTACGAGAAAGGATTCCGCCTGAACCACTACGGCGAGATGCTGGTCGCCAAGCTCCGCGAGGAGTTCTCCGCGATCATCGACAAGATCCAGGTCACCATCTACACCGACGAGGAGAAGATGGCCGACTCGCTCGAAGAGGCGCGGGCCGTCTACCACCAGCGCGACGATCGGATCAAAGGGATGGTCGATGAAGACGTCGATACGTACTACTCGTGCATCCTGTGCCAGTCGTACGCGCCGGATCACGTCTGCGTCGTCACCCCGGAGCGGCTCGGGCTCTGCGGGGCGTACACCTGGCTCGACTGCGCCGCGAGCTACGAGATGAACCCTCGCGGGCCGAACCAGCCGATCGTCAAGGGGGAGACCCTCGACGCGGTGAAGGGACAGTGGCGGGGCGTCAACGAGTACCTCGAGGTCGCGTCGAACGGGAACCTCGCGCGGTTCAACGCCTACTCGATGATGGAGGACCCGATGACCAGCTGCGGCTGCTTCGAGTGCGTCACGGCGATCCTTCCGGAAACGAACGGCGTGATGATCGTCAACCGCGAGTTCGAGGGGATGACGCCGGTCGGCATGACGTTCTCGACGATGGCCGGCCAGATCGGCGGGGGCATCCAGACCCCCGGCTTCATCGGGATGGGCAAGCTGTACATCACGAGCAAGAAGTTCATCTCCGCTGACGGAGGGATCGAACGCGTCGTCTGGATGCCGAGCATCCTCAAGGAGGAGATCCGCGAGCGCCTCGAAGAGCGGCTCTCCGATCTCGGGAAGCCCGAGCTTCTCGACAAGATCGCCACGGAGGAGGGCGCGACGACAAGCGAAGAGCTCCTGGCGTACCTGGAAAAGGTCAACCATCCGGTTCTCGCGATGGAACCAATGATGTAAGGAGGAACGGGGAGACCATGGCGAAGGTCACCGGTATCGATATCTACAAGCTGCTCCCGAAGACGAACTGCGGCGACTGCAACTTCCCGACGTGCATGGCGTTCGCGATGCAGGTCGCGGCGAAAAAGGCGGCGCTCGATCAGTGCCCCCACGTATCGGAGGAGGCGCAGACCGCCCTCGGCGACGCGCAGGCCCCGCCGATGCGAACCGTGAAGATCGGCGCCGGAGAGAAGGAGCTCGCGATCGGCGGGGAAACCGTGCTCTTCCGCCACGAGGAGAAGTTCCATCGTCCGACCGGGGTCGCCGTCCGCATTCCCGCTGCCTCGGACGACGCGGAGATCAACGCGCGGCTCGAGGCGATCTCGAGGCTCCACTTCGTGCGCGTCGGAGAGGAGATCGGCGTGGACCTCATCGCCATCGACGGCGAGGGGACCGACGCCGATCGCTTCGGCGCGGCCCTCGAGCGGATTCACAGCGGATCCGATCTCCCGTTGATCCTTCTATGTGAGGACGCCGAGATCCTCCGCTCGACGCTCGACGGCGTCGCCGCGGACCGGCCGTTGATCGGTCCGGCGACGGACGGGACCTGGGAGCGATTCGCGGAGGTGGCCGCGGAGAGGAAACTCCCGGTTCTCGTTCGATCCGAGTCCCTCGAGGGGCTCGCGACCCTGACGGAGAACCTCAAGGGCAAGGGGGTCGAGGATCTCGTTCTGGAGCCGACGGCCGATGACTGGGTCGGAGCCCTCACGCAGCTGACCCTCCTCCGTCGCCTGTCCCTCGAGAAGGTCTTCCGGCCGCTCGGATACCCGACCTGCACCACCGCGAGCGGGGAGACACTGGCCGACCAGTCGCTCGCCGCGGGGGCGGCCGTCTGCCGGTACGCCGGGATCGTGATCACGGACGCCGCGGCGCCGGAGGAGATCCTCCCGATCCTAACGGTCCGACAGAACATCTACACCGACCCGACCGTGCCGAACGCGATCGAGGCGAAGCTGTACGAGATCGGCAATCCGGGGCCGGACGCGCCGGTGATCTTCACGACGAACTTCGCGTTGACGTACTTCACCGTCGCCGGCGAAGTCGAGAACAGCAAGGTCCCGACCTTCATCAGCGTGTTCGATACCGAGGGGCTCGGCGTGCTGAACGCGTACGCCGACGACAAGCTAGTCGCCGAGGGGATCGTCAAGTCGGTGACGGAACAGGGCGTCATGGACCGCGTGAACCACAACAAGCTGATCATCCCGGGCCTCGTCGCCGTGTTGCGGATGGAGATCGAAGAGGAGTCCGGATGGGAGGTGATCGTCGGTCCGGAGGACGCCGCCGGCATTCCTCACTTCCTCAAGACCGAGTGGGGCGGCTAACGGACGGCCTATGGAGACGGGAACGGCCCGCGTCAGATTCCAACCGGAAGGGAAGACCGTCGAGGTGCGGCGAGGAACATCGCTCCTCGACGCGGCGCGCTCGGCCGGGGTGTTCGTCGCGTCGATCTGCGGCGGCGACGGGATCTGCGGACGCTGTCGGGTGCAGATCCTCTCCGGCAAGGTCGACGCGGAACCGACCGCCCTGCTCACCCGTGAGGAGATCCGTGCGGGGTTCGTCCTCGCCTGCCAGACGCGGGTCACGGAGGACGTGGACGTCACCGTGCCCCCGGAGTCTCGGGGCGACGGGGCTCAGATCCTCGTCGACGAGGACACCGATCGATTCCGCGCGCTGACCCCCGGGCTCGGGGCCGCCGAGGAGTACCCGTACGCCCCGGTCGTGTCGAAGCTGTGCGTGGAGCTCACGCCGCCGACGCTGCAGGACTACCTCGGCTGTCAGGAGCGGCTGTACCGGGAGATCCGGCGGCGCGTCGACGCGCCGAGGATGCAGATGGGGCTCAAGGTCCTCCAGTCGCTGCCGAAGCAGCATCGGGACGGAGCCTGGCGGATCACCGCGACGCTCGGGGTCCGGGGGGACACGATCGAGGTGATCCAGATCGAGGAGGGGGACCGAACCGACGCCTCCTACGGGATCGTCGTCGACGTCGGAACGTCGACGATCGTCGCCCATCTCGTCGACCTGCTCAGCTCGAAGACGCTCGACGCGGAGGCGTGCTACAACTCCCAGATTCCCTACGGCGCGGAAGTCACGCGCCGGATCATCCACGCCGAGCGGGAAGGCGCCGGGCCGCTGCGAGACGCCGTCGTCGGAGACATCAACAACCTGATCAACACCCTTGCCACGCGGTGCAACGTCGAACTCCAAGACGTCATCGCCTGTTTCGCGTCCGGGAACACGACGATGCTGCATTTCCTGCTCGGGCTCGACGCGTCGCACATCCGGAAGTCGCCGTACGTTCCGACGACGACGAACCCGCCCCCCGTTCGCGCCGCGGAGGTGGGGATTCGGATCAACCCCCGCGGTATCCTGTACACGATGCCGGCGATCGGCGGCTGGGTCGGCGGCGATATCACCGCCGGGATCCTCGCCACCGGGCTGGCGGACGGGTCCCGTCTGACGATGCTGATCGACGTCGGCACGAACGGCGAGATCGTGCTCGGGAACGATGACTGGATGCTGGCGTGCGCCACGTCGGCCGGTCCGGCGTTCGAAGGAACCGGCGTCAAGTCGGGGATGCGGGCGTCCCGCGGGGCGATCGAGCGCGTCGCGTTCTCCGGCGGCGAATCGATCCACCTCGAGACCATCGGCAACGCACCCCCCCGCGGCATCTGCGGCTCGGGGTTGATCGACGCGATCGCCGGGCTGTTCGAGGTCGGAATCATCGATCGATCCGGACATCTCCTGATCGATCGCTCTTCCCGGGTCCGCGAGGTCGGCGGGCAGCTGGAGTTCGTCCTCGTGGCCGCCGGCGAGAGCGCCAACGGCGCGGACATCGTGATCACCCAACCGGACATCGAGAACGTCCTCCGGGCCAAGGCGGCGATCTACGCCGGGGCGAAGATCCTGCTTGAGTCGACCGATCACCGGTTCGAGGACATCGACCAACTGCTGATCGCCGGAGGATTCGGCAACTACCTCGACGGCCGCAAGGCGGTGCTGCTCGGGATGATCCCCGACATCCCGGTCGAGCGGATTCACTTCGTCGGGAACACCTCGGTCGTCGGGGCGAAGATGGCCTTGTTGTCCATTGACGCCCTGCGTCGCAGCGACGAGATCGCCGGGAGCGCTACGTACTACGACCTCATCACCTACCCTGACTACTACGAGGAATTCATGTCGGCGAAGTTCCTTCCGCACACCCACCTGGGGTTGTTCCCGTCGGTCGCGGACGTCCTCGCCACATCGACCCCCGCAGAGGATCGGACGAACCGATGGGCCTGACGATCGCGGTGGCCGGGAAGGGCGGGACGGGGAAGACGACCCTCTCCGCCTTGCTGATCCGCGGCCTGTGCGAGCGCGGGGTGACGCCCCTGTTGGCGGTCGACGCCGACCCGAACGCGAACCTCGGCGAGGCCCTCGGCCTGACGACCGATGTGTCGATCGGCCGCCTCCAAGCCGAGACGCTGAAGCGGATTCACAGCCTCCCGGCCGGCGTCCCGCTCAGCCGGCATCTGGAGTACGAGCTCCATCAGGCGATCGCCGAAGGCGAGGGCGTCGACCTCCTGGTGATGGGACACGGCGAGGGACCCGGCTGTTACTGCGCCGTCAACCACATCCTGCGGTGCTACATCGAGTCGCTACGCTCGTCGTACCGCTGCACGATCCTCGACAACGAGGCCGGGATGGAGCACCTGTCCCGGCGTGTCTCGCACGGGATCGATCTCCTGCTCGTCGTCTCCGACGCCAGCCCGACAGCTCTCCGTTCCGCTGGCCGGATCGCGGGCATCGCCGACGACCTCGAGCTGGAGATCGGCCAACGCTTCCTGGTGTTGACCAACCTGCGCGACGAGCTGAGCGACCGGGCGCGCGAGGAGATCGAGCGGATCGACCTGGAGATCCTCGGGAAGATCCCGTTCGACGAGGAGATGTACGAGCTGGCCCTCGCCGGCCGCCCAATCGCGGAGCTGTCCCCGGAGGCCGTTTCGCTCACCGAAGTGTCCGAGATGCTCGATACGCTGCTGCAGAAGGAGGCAATCGCGTGACCGTTGAGATTCCCGACGTCAAGAAGAGCTGGCCGCATGCGATCAACGCCGTGACGATCGGCGCCACGTCCGCCGACGGAGGGACGCGGACATCGACCGTCACCATCGGGGGCGAGACGACGCTTCCCTTCTACCTTTTCGAAGGGGCGATGCCCAACCGCCCGGTCGTGGCGATGGAGGTCTGGGACGTCCCGGCCGGGGATTGGCCCGACGCCGTCCGGGAGCCGTTCGACGACGTCCTCGCCGATCCCGCCGCGTGGGCGAAGAAGTGCGTCGACGAGTTCGGCGCCGAGACGATCTGCCTCCGCTTGCAAGGGTGCGACCCGAACGGCGCGAACCGGTCCCCCGAGGAGGCCGCCGCGGCGGCGAAGGCGGTCGCCGAGGCCGTCGGCGTCCCGTTGATCGTTTGGGGGTGCGGAAGCGACGAGAAGGACAACGAAGTCTTCCCGCTCGTCGCCGAGGCCCTCTCCGGGGAGAACTGCCTCCTCGGGACGATCACCGAGGACAACTACAAGACCCTCACCGCGCTCGGCACGGCGTACGGGCACAAGCTGATCGCGGAGTCGCCGGTCGACATCAACATGGCGAAGCAGATCAACATCCTCGCGCTTGACGTCGGCTTTCTGGCCGAGAACCTCGTGATCTTCCCGAGCACCGGCGCCCTCGGCTACGGGCTCGAGTACGTCTACTCGATCATGGAGCGGCTCCGGATCGCCGGACTGAAGGGCGACAAGGTCGTGGCGATGCCGATGCTCTGCGACATCGGGCTGGAGGTATGGGGCGCCAAGGAGGCCCGGGCGCCGGAAAGCGAGGTCCCCGGCTGGGGCGACGTGACGTCTCGCGGCCCCCTGTGGGAGGCGGCGACGGCGACCGTCTACCTGCTCGCCGGGGCCGATCTGTTGATCCTTCGCCATCCCGAGGCGGTGCGGCTCACCCAAGGGACGATCGCACGGCTGATGGGAGGTGAGGCCGGGTGATCCTCATCGGGGAGCGGATCAACGCCGGGTTCAAGGACATCGCGAACGCCATCCGGACCAAGGATCCGACCGCGGTGGAGAAGTGGGCGGTGGCGCAGACCGAGGCCGGCGCGACCTACCTCGACGTCAACATCGGGGCGGCGTCGCGCGATCCGGCGGACATGGCGTGGCTCGTCGATGTCGTCCAAAAGGCCGTGCCGACGAAGATCTCGGTCGACTCGACGAAGATCGAGACGATCGAGGCCGGTCTCGACGCGATCGACGGCCGCGGCGTCCTGATCAACTCCACGACCGCCGATCCGGGGAAGCTGGAGCGGATCGTGCCGCTCGCGGTCGAGCACAACGCGGCGCTGCTCGGCCTCGCGATGGACGACCGCGGCAGCCCGCAGAACGTCGATCGTCGAGTGGAGAACGGGGCGATGGTGTTCATGGCGGCGATGGAGGCCGGACTCGACCCGGACCGGATCGTCCTCGATCCGATCCTCATGCCGCTCAAGTTCATGCAGGAGCAGGCGGGGTTCGTTCTCGAGGCGATCGAGCAGTACACCCACCTCTCCGATCCGCCGCCGCACATCTCCGTCGGGCTGTCCAACATCGGGTCGAAGGCGACCGAGCGGAGGCGGATCGTCCGCACGTTCCTCGTCATGGCGATGGCCCGCGGACTGGACGTGGCGATCTGCAACGTCTGCGACGAAGAGCTGATCGCCGCGGTGGCGACGGCCGAACTGGTCCTGAACAAGGAGATCTACTCCGATTCGTACGTGCGCGCCTTCCAGGTGCGGCAGTAACGGCAGGAAGGAGGAGGAACCGTGGCGAACGAGAAACCGCGCAGCATCGACAGGGCGTCGCTCGAGGTCCTCGAGGCGGACGAGGGCGCACACGAGACCGCATGGGATCGCTTGGACGCGATGCAGCCCCAGTGCACCTTCGGAGCGCAGGGGGTCTGCTGCCGGATCTGCAGCATGGGGCCGTGTCGGATCATCCCCGGGAAGACCGACCGCGGCGTCTGCGGCGCCAACGTCGACACGATCGCCGCGCGGAACCTGGTCCGAATGATCGCCGGCGGCGCGGCCGCCCACTCCGATCACGGTCGCGACGTCGCCCACGCGCTCCTCCTCGCGGCGCGAGACGAGTCGTGCGACTACGGGATCAACGATCCAGTGAAGCTCCGGCAGGTCGCGGCAGCCTACGGGATCGGCCAGAACGGCGCGTCGGACCGAGAGATCGCGGTCGCCGTCGCCGAGCGGGCGCTCGCCGACTTCGGCCAGCAGGAGGGGGAGCTCGAGCTCGCGTTCCGCGCGCCGGAGAAGCGGGTCAAGCGGTGGAAGGCCGCCGGCGTCGTCCCCCGCGGCGTCGATCGCGAGATCGTCGAGATCATGCACCGCACCCACATGGGCGTCGACGCCGACTACAAGAACCTCATGCAGCAGGGGATCCGCTGCTCGCTCTCCGACGGATGGGGCGGCTCGATGATCGCCACCGAGCTGCAGGACGTCCTGTTCGGGACGCCCTCCCCGATCCGGGGGAAGGTCAACCTCGGTGTGCTCGACGAGAAGCAGGTCAACTTCGTCGTGCACGGTCACGAGCCGGTCCTCTCCGAGATGGCCGTCGCGGCGGCGCAGGATCCCGAACTCCTCAAGCTCGCCGCCGAAGCCGGGGCGACCGGGATCAACGTCTCGGGCATGTGCTGCACAGCCAACGAGATCCTGATGCGACACGGCGTGCCGATCGCCGGGAACTTCCTCCAGCAGGAGCTCGCGATCATGACCGGGGCGGTCGATCTGATGATGGTCGACGTGCAGTGCATCATGCCCGCCCTTGCCGACCTCGTGAATCACTATCACACGAAGCTCATCACGACCTCGCCGAAGGCGAAGTTCCCGGGGGTCGAGCACGTCGAGTTCCACGAGGAGAGGGCGCTGGAGATCGCCAAGACGATCGTTCGCATGGCGATCGAGAACTACGGCCGTCGGGACCGAAAGCCGTTCATCCCCGACGAGACGATGGATCTGATCGGAGGGTTCACCGCCGAGTCCGTGTTCTCCTTCCTCGGAGGGACCTATCGATCGACGTACCGCCCGCTCAACGACGCGATCATCGACGGCCGGCTCCGCGGAGCGGCCGGGGTCGTCGGCTGCAACAACCCGAAGATCACCCACGACTGGGCCCACGTCGAGATGGCGAAGGAGCTGATCCGAAACGACGTGTTGGTCGTCACGACCGGCTGCTCGGCGATCGCCGACGCCAAGCAAGGTCTGATGCGCCCGGAGATCGCGTTCGAGCTGGCTGGCGACGGTCTGAAGGAGATCTGTGAAACGGTCGGCATTCCGCCGGTCCTGCACGTCGGCTCGTGCGTCGACAACGCGCGGATCCTCATGGTGCTGACGAACATGGTCCACGAAGGCGGGCTGGGCGAGGACATCTCCGATCTCCCGGTCGCCGGTGCGGCGCCGGAATGGATGAGCGAGAAGGCGGTTTCGATCGGCTTCTACTTCGTCTCGTCCGGCGTGTTCACGACGCTCGGGATGCCGTTCCCGATCGAGGGATCGGAGAACCTGACGCGGTACGTCACCGACGAGATCGAGGCGGACGTCGGAGGCAAGTTCGCCTTCGAGCCGGACCCGATCGCGGCCGCGCGCCTGATGATCGACCACATCGACGCGAAGCGGGCGGCGCTCAAGCTGAAGGAGGTCATGTACGCCTGAAGCCCGGCGGAGGCCGAGGACGGAAACAACCACCGATTACGAGGGAGTAAGGAGGCAGTGTGGCAGGGAGTGTCCCATCCGATCTTGACATCGCACAGGCGGCAAAGCCGAAGCCGATCACGCAGATCGCGGAGAACCTCGGCATCCTCGAGGACGAGCTCGACCCGCACGGCAAGCTGAAGGCGAAGGTGAAGCTGTCGATCCTCGACCGGCTCGCCGATCGACCGAACGCCAAGTACATCGACGTCACCGCGATCACGCCGACGCCGCTCGGCGAGGGAAAGTCGACGACGATGGTCGGGCTGACGCAGGCGCTCGGCAGCGTGCTCGGCAAGAACGTCATGTGCTGCATCCGCCAGCCGAGCATGGGGCCGACGTTCAACATCAAGGGCGGCGCCGCCGGCGGCGGCTACTCCCAGGTCGTCCCGATGGAGGACTTCAACCTCCACCTGACCGGCGACATCCACGCGATCTCCGTCGCGCACAACCTCGTCGCCGCGGCGCTCGACACCCGGATGTTCCACGAGTCACGTCAGAGCGACGAGGCGCTCGCCAAGCGCGGCGTGAAGCGGCTCGACATCGACCCGGAGACGATTACGTGGCGCCGGGTCGTCGACATCTGCGACCGCTCCCTGCGCGAGATCCAGGTCGGGTTCAACGACGACAAGCTGAAGGACGGCTCGCCGAGCCCGGTGTTCCCCCGGGTGACCGGCTTCGACATCACCGTTTCCTCCGAGATCATGGCGATCCTCGCCCTCGCGACCTCGCTCGCGGACATGCGGGAGCGGTTCGGCCGGATGGTCGTCGGCCTCGACAGGAAGGGGAATCCGGTCCACGTCGAGCAGCTCGGCGCCGCGGGCGCGGTGACGGTCCTGATGAAGGAAGCCCTCATGCCGACGCTGATGCAGACGCTCGAGGGTCAGCCGGCGTTCGTCCACGCCGGGCCGTTCGCCAACATCGCCCACGGGAACAGCTCGATCGTCGCCGACAAGATCGCCGTGAAGCTCGCCGACTACGTCGTGACGGAAAGCGGGTTCGGCGCCGACATCGGGATGGAGAAGTTCTTCGACATCAAGTGCCGCACCTCCGGGCTGATCCCGAACGCCGTCGTCCTCGTCGCGACCGTCCGCGCCCTCAAGATGCACGGCGGCGGGCCGGCCGTGAAGCCGGGCGCGCCGCTCGACGAGGCGTACACGCAGGAGAACCTGCCGCTGCTCGAGAAGGGGCTGTGCAACCTCGGCGCGCACATCCAAAACGCGCTCAAGTTCGGCATCCCGGTCGTCGTCGCCGTCAACGCGTTCCACACCGACACGCCGGCCGAGCTGGAGAGGATCCGCGAGTACTCGGTCGCCCAGGGCGCCGAGGACTCGGTCGTCACGACCCACTGGGCCGACGGCGGAAAGGGCGCCGGGAAGCTCGCCGAGGCGGTCGTCGCCGCCTGCGAGAAGCCGTCGAACTTCGACTTCCTGTACCCGCTCGATTGGTCGATCAAGGAGAAGATCGAGAAGATCTCGACCGACATCTACGGCGCGGACGGCGTCTCGTACGAGCCGCTCGCCGAGAAGCAGATCGCCGACTACGAGCGCGCCGGCTTCGGGAACCTGCCGATCTGCATGGCGAAGACCCACCTCTCCCTGTCGCACGACCCGAACCTGAAGGGCCAGCCGACCGGCTTCACCGTGCCGGTCCGCGAGGTCCGCGCCTCGGTCGGCGCCGGCTTCATCTACCCGTTGATCGGAACGATGAGCACGATGCCCGGGCTCGCCACCCACCCCGCGTTCATGAGCATCGACATCGACGAGAACGGCGAGATCACCGGCCTGTTCTAGGTGGCGAGCGGGAGAAGGGAGCGTCGGTGTCGGAGCAATGGCCGCGTGTGCTGCGTGAGGAGATCGAGGAGGCCGCAGGACGGCCCGAGCGACTGATCCATGTCCTGCGGCGCGTCCAGGAGACCGTCGGCTTCATCTCTCCCGAGTCGGAGGCCATCGTCGCCGAGCGGCTCGGCGTGAAGATCGCTCGCGTTCACGGTGTCGTGACGTTCTACCATCTGTTCTACACCTCACCGCGCGGTCGGCACACGGTTCGCGTCTGCCAAGGCACGGCGTGCCACGTTGGCGGCGGCGACCGGATCCTCCGGGCGATCGAGGACCGACTCGGCGTCACGCCCGGAGAGACGACCGACGATCTTGCCGTCACCCTAGAGACGGTCGCCTGCCTCGGCGCCTGTGCGCTGGCTCCGGTGATGGTCGTCGACGACGTCTACCACGGCCTGTTGACGCCGGATGAAGCCGTGGCGATCGTCGATCAAACGCTCGAGGAGGACGGATGACCGGGCGGATCACGACCCGCGAGCAACTCGACGCGCTCAAAGCGTACAACCTCAAGCGGCTCGCCTCCGTTGAGCAGCGGATCGCTGTTTGCAACGGCACCGGCTGTCGGGCGTGCGGGGGAGTCGAGGTGAAGGACGCCTTGGTCGCCGCCGTTGCATCGCACGGGCTCTCCGACCGGGTCGCGGTGATGCCGACTGGCTGTCAGGGGTACTGCCAGCGCGGTCCGCTCGTCACCGTGGAGCCGGCCGGGATCTTCTACCACGGCGTCAAGCCTGCCGATGCCGAGCGAATCGTCGCCGCAACGATCGAGCGAGGAGAACTCGTCGACGACCTGCTTCTCGCCGATCCGGTCACCGGCGAGCGGATCCCGCGCCGCGACGAGGTCCGCTTCTACACCGGGCAGCAGCGAATCGTCTTCGCGCTGAACGGGAAGATCGACCCGGTGTCCATCGGAGACTACATCGCCCACGACGGCTACCAGGCCCTGGCGAAGGCGCTTCTCGACATGGGTCCGGAATCGATCGTCGACGAGGTCCTTCGGGCCGGGCTGCGCGGACGCGGCGGTGCCGGGTTCCCGACCGGCCGCAAGTGGAAGTTCACTCGGGACGCGCCGGGCGACGTCAAGGTCGTCGTCTGCAATGCCGATGAGGGCGATCCGGGCGCGTTCATGGACCGCTCGCTGATCGAGGCGACACCCCACGCCGTGCTCGAAGGGATGTTAATCGCCGCCCACGCGATCGGCGCGAGCCAAGGCTACGTCTACGTCCGTGCCGAGTACCCGCTCGCCGTCAAACACATCCGCAAGGCGATCGACGACGCTCGCTCCCTCGGCCTTATCGGGAAAGGCATCTTCGGCACCGACTTCTCGATCGACATCCATGTCATGGAAGGGGCGGGCGCGTTCGTCTGCGGCGAGGAGACGGCCCTGCTCCAATCGATCGAGGGCAAGCGCGGCATGCCGCGACCCCGACCGCCGTTTCCGGCCCAGTCCGGCCTGTGGGGCCGGCCGACGAACCTCAACAACGTGGAGACGTACGCCAACGTCCCGCCGATCATTCTCCGCGGTGCCGAGTGGTACGCGGGAATCGGAACAGAGACGAGCAAGGGGACCAAGATCTTCTCCCTCACGGGGAAGGTAGCGAACAATGGGCTCGTCGAGGTGCCGATGGGGACGACGCTGCGGCACATCATCTACGAAGTCGGCGGCGGGATGCGCGACGGCCGGGAGTTTAAAGCGGCGCAGCTCGGGGGGCCGTCCGGCGGCTGTCTGCCAGCCGATCTCCTCGACGTACCGATCGACTACGAGTCACTCGGCGAGCACGGAGCGATCATGGGGTCGGGCGGGGTGATCGTCCTCGACGACACCGCGTGCATGGTCAGCATCGCCCGCTTCTTCCTCGACTTCACCGCGAGCGAGTCGTGCGGGAAGTGCGTTCCGTGTCGCGTCGGGATCCCGACGATGCGCGACATCCTCGTCCGGATCACCGAGGGGGAGGGGGAACCGGAGGACCTCGACCGGCTGCGGGAGCTGGCCGAACTCGTGAAGTCGTCGGCGCTGTGCGGCCTCGGCCAGACGGCGCCGAACCCGGTCCTGTCGACCCTCCGCTACTTCGAGGACGAGTATCGGGCGCACATCGAGGATCGGATCTGCCCGTCCGGCGTCTGCGAGGCGCTTGCCCCACCGTACCGGATCGATCCGGAGGCGTGCAAGGCGTGCGACCAGTGCGCCAAGGTCTGTCCGACCGGTGCGGCGCGCGGCACGCCGGGCGAGCCGCCGTACGAGATCGACGAGCAGCTGTGCATCCGATGCGGCGCCTGCTACAAGGCCTGCCCGTTCGACGCCGTGACGAGGGGGGCCCGATCATGACCGAAGGCGTTTCGATCACGATCGACGGCCGGCCCGTCGAGGCGCGGGCCGGGGAGACCGTCCTCGCCGTCGCCCGGCGGCACGGCATCGACATCCCCGGTCTCTGCTACCATCCGCGGCTGACGCCGACCGGCGGCTGCCGGCTCTGCCTCGTGAAGATCGACGGTCGGCCCGGGACGACGACCGCGTGCACGCTCGAGGCGACGGAGGGGCTGTCGATCACCGCGTTCGACGACGAGCTCGAGGCCGAGCGGCGCGGGCTGATCGAGCTCCTGCTCGCCGAGCACAACTGCGATTGCGTCGTCTGCGAGTCGGCCGGCCGCTGTGAGCTCCAGGACCTCGCCTACCGCTACGGCCTCGACCAGCGAACGCGCCGATACCGGTTCCCGCCGCGCGATCTCCCCGACGAGGACGCCTCCTCGCCGGTCCTCGTGTACGACCCGAGCAAGTGCATCCTCTGCGAGCGGTGCGTCAAGGCGTGCGACGAGATCCAGGGGAAGGCGATCCTCTCCTACGCCTTCCGAGGACTCGACGCCGTCGTCACCGCCGGCCCGGGCGGCTGGGGCGCCTCCGATTGCGACGGCTGCGGCGAGTGCGTCCAGCTCTGCCCGACCGGGGCGATCCGCGAGAAGCTCGACGTCCGACCGCCGCGGCACTGGGAGCTGAGGCCGGTGCACACGACCTGCTCGTACTGCGGCGTCGGCTGCCGGCTCGACCTGTGGGTCCACGACGGACGGATCGTCAACGTCACCGGCGCGGACGCGGTCCCCAACTTCGGCTCGACCTGCGTCAAGGGGCGGTTCGGCCACACGTACGTCCAGGCCGAGGACCGTCTGACCCGGCCGCTGATCCGGCGGGACGGCGCGCTCGTCGAGGCGACGTGGGACGAGGCGCTCGACGAGGTCGCCCGGCGGCTGAACGAGATCGTGGCCGAGCACGGACCCGACGCGATCGGCGGCTTGTCTTCGGCGACGTGCACCAACGAGGAGAACTACCTGTTCCAGAAGCTCCTGCGCGCCTGCGTCGGGACGAACAACGTCGATCACTGCGCCCGCCTCTGCCACGCGTCGACCGTCGCCGGGCTCGCCGCCGCGTTCGGCTCCGGCGCGATGACGAACTCGATCGCCGAGCTAGAGTTCGCCGACTGCCTCCTCGTCACCGGCTCGAACACGACCGAGACCCACCCGGTCATCGCCAACCTGATCGTGCGGGCCGTCCGGTACCACAGCGCGAAGCTGATCGTCGTCGACCCCCGGCGGATCGACCTCGTCAAGCACGCGGCCCTCTGGCTGCGACAACGCAACGGCACCGACGTCGCCTGGATCAACGGGATGATGTCCGTCATCCTGTCGGAGGGGCTGCACGACGAAGCGTTCGTCGCCGAGCGCACCGAGGCGTTCGACGCGCTCCGCGCCGTTCTCGATCGCTTCACCGTCGACGACGCGGCGCGGATCTCCGGCATCCCGTCCGAACAGCTCGCCGCGGCCGCCCGCATGTACGCCGGCGCCGAACGCGCTGCGATCGTCTACGCGATGGGGATCACCCAGCACACGCACGGGACGGACAACGTCCTCTCGCTCGCCAACCTGGCGATGCTCACCGGGTCCGTCGGGAAACCATCGTCCGGCGTCAATCCGCTGCGCGGTCAGAACAACGTGCAGGGCGCGTGCGACCTCGGCGCCCTCCCGAACGTCTACCCCGGGTACCAGCCGGTCACCGACCCCGACGTCCGGGCGAAGTTCGAGTCGGCGTGGGGCGTCGGCCTCCCGCCGGACGTAGGTCTCACGGTCGTCGAGATGATGCACGCGGCGGCCGATGGGCGCGTCAAAGGCATGATCATCATGGGCGAGAACCCGATGATCTCCGACCCGAACCTGAACCACGTCGAGGAGGCTCTGAGGGCGCTCGACTTCCTCGTCGTGCAGGACGTCTTCCTCACCGAGACGGCGCAGCTCGCCGACGTCGTCCTCCCCGCCGCGTCGTTCGCCGAGACGAACGGGACGTTCACCAACACCGAGCGGCGCGTGCTGCCCGTCCGCCGGGCGATCGACCCGCCCGGCGAGGCGCGGCCGGACTGGGAGATCCTGTGCGACCTGTCGACCCGCATGGGCTACCCGATGCGCTATCCCGACGCCGCGGCGATCATGGACGAGATCGCGTCGGTCTCGCCGATCTACGGCGGGATCCATCACCGCAGGCTCGAGCCGGCCGGCCTGCAATGGCCGTGCCCGTCCGACGACCACCCCGGAACCGTCTTCCTCCACGAGGGGACGTTCCGCCGCGGGCTCGGCCGGTTCCACGCCGTCGAGTACACCCCGTCGGCCGAGCTCCCCGACGACGAGTACCCGTTCGTCCTGTCGACCGGCCGGATCCTCCAGCACTTCCACACCGGCTCGATGAGCCGCCGGTCCGGCGCGTTGAACGCCTACGGGAACGAGCCGTACGCCGAGATCCATCCGGACGACCTCGCAACGCTCGGCGTCGAGGACGGGGGGAAGGTCCGCGTCGCGACGCGCCGCGGCGAGATCGTCACGAACGCCCGCGCGGCGGAGCGCGTCGCCCCCGGTTCGGTGTTCATCCCGTTTCACTTCGTCGAAGCCGCAGCGAACCGGTTGACCAACGACGCCCTCGACCCGAAGGCGAAGATCCCCGAGCTGAAGGTCGCCGCCTGCCGGATCGAACGGGTAGATTGACTCCCACAAGCATTCACCGCAGAGGACGCAGAGAGACGCAGAGAGAAGCCCTGGGAAGAGGATCACCATGAAGGACATGAAGGGGAGAACCACACCCATCCTCTCGCAGAGGCGCGGAGAACGCTGAGAAAAGCTCAGGAGGGTTCTTCCCTCTCCCCTAGCGGGAGAGGGTCAGGGTGAGGAGGCCTGGCGACCTTCGGCGGCGAGTCATCATCTTCTATCCTCTTGTACGGTCAGATGCTGACTCTGCGCTCTCCGCGGACATGCCGTTGCGTTATTCGCTCTCCATCGGCAGGATGGAAAGGGCGCAAGTCCGCAGTGCCGAGGGGATGAGTCGAGCGAGGGCACACGATCGGCAGCATTCGGTGGATGGGTCTCCAGCAGGGTAACCGACTGGCAGTGCGAGAACTTCTCTCTCCAGTAGCCACGGACTGTCCCTGGGAGCCGCAGACGAGCCGCGGCACGCTGTACTCCCCTTGACATAGAGGTTTTCTTCAGGTATTATACGATATCTCATGCAGCAAGGGGGTAGTGATGCTCCGACTGCGGTTCATCCTTGTGTGTCTGTTGGTTTGTGCCTGTGCGATTCCGCTCAGGGTAGCCGCAACTTCTGATCCCGTCCTCGCGGGCGAGCCCTTCTCTGTGCCGCTGCCGGCCGGACGAGAGCTCGCCGACGATGAACTTCTCGAAGTCGAGGGAGAGCTCGTCTGGTTCGTCGGACTTCTCATCATCGCTGTCGCATCAGGAGTGGGTGCCGGAGGCGGTATGGCCGTCCATGAGAACTGGTTCGATGAGGACTACGGCATCGACGGCGACGATTGGGGAAACATAGGACTGGTTGCGGGCTGCACCTTCGGCGGAGTCTTGACTGGTGGCATTGCCACACACTACGTCGGGCCGATGTAGGCTGCCGCTGCTCCTACCTTCAGACACCATGGCTGATAGGAGAACACGCTTCCAACCAGGGCTGACTTCCATCTTCTCATTCGTGATCGTGGCATTCGTTTTGCCCGGAGTGTACGGTGCAATCACTGGCTCTGCTCCGCCCGCTCCGTGGCAGATGGGATCATGGGCAATCTGGATTGCATTCTGCGTGGGAGTCTTTCTGTTCGGATACGCCGTGACCAAGGTAGTACTGCGCTTGCTGGAGCGGAGGGAGCACCGATAGGTACACACCCCAGAGCGGCAATTGCTAGATAGAGATGACAGCCGGAATGCGGCGGATCGCCGAGAAGGCGCAGTGGTTTCTCTGTCTTGCTGTTGTCGGTTTTGCCGGCTGCATACTACAGCATCCACAGGCTTCGGGGTCGAATGCCGCAGTGTCATTCCGCGACTTGAGGTATCAAGGCGCTATCGCGCAAACCAGCGACTACTCCTGCGGAGCGGCGGCCACGGCTTGCCTCCTCGACACGTACTATGGGATCCCCACAACGGAGGCCGAGATTCTTGAGCTGGCAGAGCGGCAGATGTCTGCTCGCGGCGAGGAGTCAGGGCTTGCGCATGGTCTCACGGCCTACGATCTGAAGACCGCATCCGAAGCTCTGGGCCTCGACATGGCAGGATACGAGCTCACACACGCTCAGCTACAGGACTACTTCGAGCGAGGCGGTCTACCCTTGATCGCACACGTGACCCAGCCGCGAGCACACTACCTTGTCGTAGTTGGGATGACCACTCAGCATGTCCTGCTATCGGATCCCGCATGGGGGCGCTACGTCGCGCCTGCACGTGAGCTCGCTGATGCCCGTGGCATGAGTGGCGTGTTCCTTGTTCCCCTGCCGACCATGGAGGAGGCTCTACACGCGCGGGGGATCCAGGCATCTGCTCTGGAATGGATGCGAAATCGAGTCCTCCAGTTGTCGGATCTACGCGAGGCCATGCTGTGAGAGCCGCCGTCCTTCTCCTCCTGATAGGTCTGTCTTGGTTCGTGGTGGGAGGTGCTCAGACGCCAGCATTCGATCCCCTCCGCCTCGCAGAAGACACCAACGAAGCACAGATCTCGTGGGACGTATCGCTGGCGTACCACCCACAAGGAAGCACCGGGGCTGGGTATGATGACCTCGGTCAGTTCTACACGTTTGTGAGATTCATTGATCAATGGCAGTCGAGCGTTTCGATGTCCTGGTCCTTCAGCCCGTGCCACAAGCTGGGAACGGCTCTGACCCAGAGCACTACCACCCTCTACGAACGACGCCTGTACGAGTCATCCGAGTCGGAGGAAACGTATACCAGCAGAGACTTCTCGTACTCAAGCTACTACGAGTATCGCATCGCCCCGGACAGCCCGCTCGATCCTCGTCTCCGCCTGTCATATCGATCCCCTTCGTGGTTTGGACTTGCTGCATCCGTCAGCCGGATACTTGATCCTGTGGTTCTGACGGCAATGGTCGGGTTTTTGCACAAGCATCAAAGACCACTCAACTGGGTCGACCTCTCGCTGAGTGCAGGATTGGTTGCAAACTCCAGAGTGACCTTCACTGTGTCCAGTGGAATGGCCGTTCCAGTACAGGATGCCGGTCTGCCGTCTGCATCGGTCGGTCTCTGCGCTCGCTACTCGCGCAATCCAAGTGGAGGTCTCCAGCTCTCTGTGCAGGCCACCCTGCACATGCAAGGGCAGTCCTCCTGGATCGCTCCGTCATTGTCGATCCGAGGGCGGCATCCCTAGAGAGGAACTCAGAGACCTCCACCATGAAGACCATCAAGGTCACGAAGAGGAAGACCAACCCCATTCTCGCGCAGAGGCGCGGAGAACGCTGAGAAAAGCTCAGAACGGTTCTGCCCTCTCCCCTGGTGGGAGAGGGTCAGGGTGAGGGGAGGAATCCTTCGACATCGAGGTGGCTTTCCCCGTATTCTCTTGTACAGTCAGATGCTGACTCCGTGCTCTCTGTGGCCCAGCGAGAGAAAGGACTTCGGCGTCTGGGAGGCTGAGGTGGAAACAACCGAGCGGGTACCGATCCAGCGTGTAGAAGGCGGGAACGTCGAGGCGGTCGACGACACGCTCGTCGCGGAGGCGAGCGTCGCGATCGCGCTCCGCGGCGACGAGCTGATCCGCGCTGTCTGCTCGCCCGGTCATCTGCGGGAATGGGCGATCGGGTACCTGTTCTCCGAGGGGTACATCACACGGCCGGACGATGTCGAAGAGATCCGTGAGAGCGACGGCGTCCTCACGATCGACCTGGTGCCCTCGGCGCCCGCGGAGCCCGCGGCGCTTCTCCCGGTGGAGAGCGACCGCTGCGCGACGCCCGAGCGGATCCTCGCCGTCGCACGCGAGGCAGTCGACAAGGCGGAGGTCTTCAAGCAGACCGGCGGGACCCACGCGGCGGCGATCGCTGACGAGTCGGGCATCGTCGCCTTCGTCGAGGACATCAGCCGCGCCTGCGCGCTCGAGAAGGCAATCGGGACCGCGCTGGAACAGCGCGCAGACTTCAGCCGCTCGCTCGCTTTCCTCTCGTCTCGCGTCCCGTCCCGGATGCTCGCGAAGCTCGCGCGGAGTGGCGTCCCGATCGTCGCCGCCGTGTCCGCTCCGACGATCGACGCCGTTCGGCTCGCCGAGGCGCTGAACGTCTGCCTCTGCGGCTTCGTCCGCGGAGAGCGACTGAACTTCTACGCCCACAGATGGAGGGTTGGGCTGTGAACCGCGAACCGGCGACGCTGATCGTCCTCGCCGGCGGTGAGGCGAAGCGGTTGGGCTTCCCGAAGCACCGGCTCACGGTCGCCGGGGAGCGTGTCATCGACCGGCTGTGCCGGCGCCTCGGTCCCCTGTTCGCCGAGACGATCGTCGTGGGGTGTGACCTCGACGGACTCCCGCCGGGCGTCCGCACGACCGAGGATCGATTCCTGGTCCGCAGCCCGCTCGTCGGGATCCACGCCGGCCTCGCCGCCTCGCGGACCGACCTTGCCCTTGTCACCGCCTGCGACATGCCGCACGTCGAACCCGCACTTGTGGAGTTCCTTCTCACCCAAGCCGAAGGCGTCGACGCCGTCGTTCCCGTCGTCCGCGGCTACCACGAACCGCTCTGCGCCGTCTATCGGAGGTCCTGCATCGCTCCCATTGAGGATCTCATCGAACGTGGCGTCCTGAAGGTCTCCACGCTGTATGATGGCGTACGTCTCCGAGAGATCGGCGAGCTGGAGGTCTGCACACATGATCCCGAGCTCCAGTCGTTTGTGAATCTGAACGTCCCAGTAGCCATTAGGCGACCTCAGAGTTCCTAGGAGTAGCCTATACACAAGCGCGAACCAGAGGCCTACTCTGCCTGTTTGAAAACCTAGAATGCTTTTGAACGCCGGTGTGCAAGAAGCTTTGTGTGTGGAAACCTGAAGCTTATTGAACGGTCCGCCGTGTCGACCGTGCTCTGGTGCAGACGGGCCTTGTACTGCAGACCGAGTACATAGGCTTATGTGTCTTCGCGCTAATTCCTCCGTATAAGCCAAGAGAAGGGAAGAATCGAAGACGTGGCCAGGAAGAAGGCCGAGAACGCAACCCCTTACGCAAGTGTGCGAATCGACGGTGAGCAGTACACCTGTTGGGATAACGCTCTCATCTCGAAGCTCGAATCCGGATAAGAGGTTGACTACCAGCGGGAGCAGTCGCGCAAGTTCAAGAAGATCATCGACATCGAGCCGGCACTCGACGACTCTCACCTGTCTTCGAAGGATCTCTGCGTCGTTCGGATGAGCGCCTTGCGATCCGCGTCGTACTCGGAGATAGGCCTGGACCTCCCCCATCGAGTAAAAACGCCGTACGGCGTTGGAGACACCACGGGCCTTCGGAGAACACGTCTTGTGGCCCAATCCATCTGTGTCGTGCGATTGCTGTCCATTGGGCGTTGTCCAGCTCTCTACGGGGGAGAACGCAGCCCGTAGGCCGCCGGGACCGGAGACTGTGGGACACACGCGCAGGCCCGGACGGCACGGCTCGCCAGCTTGTTCTGCCCTCGATGCATCCCTACGTGGGGCACCCGAGAACGAACAGCGAGCTCTCAGTTACGGCTGGTGCTGCCGGCATCCCAGTTCGAATCCCCCAGGCTCCAATGCCGCCATGGGAGCAGCCAGTCACGACTTCAGTGTGATCAAACGCGCGTCGCTCGTGCGTTCACCGTGAGGCCATCACGTACCGCTAGGCACCTTCCAGGCCCCAAAAGGCATGCCATCAGGAGCTATGCCGGTTGTCGCTCTGACCTTGCCTCCGGGCTCGAAAGAAGTGAGAATGGGCGTGGCATCCCCAAAGTGTTAAGTAATACTGAAGAAGGTCCGACGGGAAGGCAAGGAGGACGATGGAACTCCGACTAACACTGAACGGCGAACCCGTAGCTGTCGAAGTGGATCCATGCACGCGGCTGATCGACCTTCTCCGCGACAAGCTCAACGCGAAGAGCGTCAAGGAGGGCTGCGGAGAGGGCGAGTGCGGGGCCTGTACCGTCCTTCTCGACGGCGAGCCGGCCTACGCGTGTCTGGTCCTCGCGGCCCAAGCGGACGGTTCGCGGATCACGACCGTGGAGGGCCTGTCGAAGGATGGCGAACTCCACCCCGTGCAACGTGCGTTCGCCGAGACCGGGGCCGTGCAGTGCGGGTTTTGCACGCCCGGATTCATCATCGCGACCGTCGCCCTCCTCGACAGGAATCCGCGTCCAAGCAACGACGAGATCAGAGACGCTCTCGCGGGACACCTGTGTCGCTGCACTGGGTATCGAAAGATCATGGACGCCGTCCACCGAGCGGCCGATCTGACGGCGTCGCCAAGCGTGGGAGCGGGGCGATGAACTACGTTCGCCCGAAGACGATCGCCAAGCTCCTCTCCGCGTTGCAGGAAGACGGCGCAGCAATCCTCTGTGGCGGGACGGACATCCTCGTCAAGATGCGTCGCGGCTTCCTCTCGCCGCGGACGCTGGTCGACGTTTCGCGCCTCGAGGAGCTGCACGGGATCAAGGCGGTCGAAGGCGAGATCCACATCGGTGCAGCGGTTAGCGAGAACGCGATCCTGAAAAGCCCGCTCGTCGTCGAGCGGCTTCCCCTACTCGTGGAGGTGCTGAAGCGACTCGCCGCGGTCGAGATCCGAAGCCGCGGGTCACTCGGGGGAAACCTGGTCAACGCCTCGCCGGCCGCGGACAGCGCAGTTCCGCTCTTGCTCTACGAGGCACGATTGCGCCTCGTTGGACGGGCAGGCGAGCGGTGGGCCCCCGTCCGTGAGTTCTTCGTCGGACCAGGGAGGACGGCTCTCGCGAAGGGCGAGTTCATTCGGACAATCGCCATCCCCGATCCCCCCGCGGGAGTCCGCTCCTTCTTCCACAAGATCGGACGCCGCCGCGCCCTGAACATCTCGATCGCTTCACTCGGCGTGCTGATCCGGCTCGCCGGGGAGTCGGTCGACCTCATCCGGGTCGCAGCCGGCTCGGTCGCCCCGACGCCGCTTCGGCTCGACGAGGCAGAGCGGATCCTGCTTGGTGGGCGGTTCGACGAGGGGCGGATCCGCGAGGCGGTGCAGGCCGCCGCGCGCTCCGTCTCTCCGATCGATGACGTCCGCGCCACCGCGAGCTACCGCCGACAGGTGGTTGCAGACCTTCTCGAGCGGTTCCTGCGGCAGGCGCAAAACGAATGGAAGTGAGGAATCGACGATGGCTGTGTGGTGCGATGAGCTGGCAAAGGCGTGGGATCAGCGGAAGGGGCCGGTCGTGTTTGCGACCGCCGATGCCGACAGGCTGCCGAACGCGGTCTACGTGACATGGATCAAGCGGTTCGGCAATGCCCTCCTGCTTGCCGACAACTACTTCGACAAAACGAAAGCGAACATCTCCTCCGGGAGCCGCGGGGCGGTCGTGTTTCTGACCGCGGAGGGCACCTCGTACCAGGTGAAGGGGCCGATCGAGTACGAGACAAGCGGTCCCGCATTCGACGAGATGAAGCGGTGGCTCCCCGATCCCGAGCGGTTCCCCGGGCACGCAGCCGCCCTTCTCCACGTCGAGGAGGCATACAGCAACCGCTACGGATCGAAGCGGATTCAGTGATGCCGACGCCTATCGTTCGATCGCCTCGGCGAGCCGAGTTCCGAGCTCCCGAGCCCTCTCGAGAAGGTCTTTCGACTTCGCTGCCTCGTCCGGCTCGAAGAGGCCGGTGACGAGGAACTCGTCCCACGGCGTGATCTCGTACGCTCGAAAGAGTGCGTCGACCGTCTGCTTCAGCCCGGAGAACTTCGGCGTCGGATCGGCGGCGACGGCCACAAGGAGGCCGAGCGCTGTTTCCCCCGCCGGGCGGAGCGACACGCCTTGGTCCCGAGCGAGCGCCCTCCGAGCGCCGGTCGACTGGTTCCGATCGATGAATGCCTTCGCTGTCGAAGGCACGTTCCAGAAGTAGACGGGGGTGGCGAAAACGACTGCGTTCGCCTCAAGGAGACGGCGGCTGACCGTCTGGAAGTCGTCGATGAGGACGCACTCGCCGGTCGCCCTGCAGCGCTGACACCCGATGCAGGCGGCGACGTTCAGTTCGGAGAGGGCAATCGTCTCGGTCTCCGCTCCGGCCCGATCCGCCCCCCGAAGGATCTCGCGAAGGAGCGTATCGGAGTTCCCGCCGCGCCGCGTGCTCGCGGCTAGCCCGAGGATTAGGGATCCAGCGTCGTGGGAGCGGTCGTTCACGGCTCCTCCTTCAGCGCTTCCTGCATCGCAGCGGGCTAGGTCGACAGCCCGATCCGGTTTCCCACGTCGTCCTCGACGAGCGCGAAGTGGCCTTCGCTCGGATCGTCGAGAGACTTCGGCGTCTTCGGCATGATCACCCTTCCCCCCGCCGCCTCCACCCGCCGAAGGGTCGCGTCGATATCAGAGGCACAGACATGGACGATCGGCCCGAGCGGCGCAATCGCTTCGGGTTTCAGCTTGAACATCCCGCCGATCCCCTCTGGCCCCTCGAAGAACAGAAACGCTTCCCACCCTTCGCGCGCGTGAAACCGCCAGCCGAACGCTTGCTCGTAAAATCGTCGGCTCCGCGAGAGGTCGGTCGTGAAAAACTCGACGTAGCAGATCGCCCCGTCACGCACTCAAGCCTCCTGTTCGTCAAGCCGGGATTCGATTCGCCTCGCGCCTGTACAGTATGATGCACAGTGCGTTAAGCTACACTTTACAACAATGGGAGGTCGAAGACCAAGGTGTCGCTCTGGACCTTCCCGTGACGTCAGTGCGAAAGGAGAGACAACCATGCCGTACGGGTACCGAGGGAACATCCTCCACGTCGACTTGACAAGAGGGGAGATCGACATCGAGCACCCAGACGACTCTTTCTACCGTCGATACCTGGGCGGAAGCGCGATGGGCACCCACTACCTCCTCGCCCGAACACCACCGGGAGCCGATCCACTCGGCCCGGAGAACACGCTCTCTCTGATGATCGGCGTCATCACCGGTGCCCCGTTCCCCGGGCAGTCTCGCGTGACGGTGGTGGCAAAGTCCCCGGTGACCGGCCTGGTAGGCGATTCCCAGTGCGGAGGGTTCTGGCCGGCCGAGCTGAAGTTCGCTGGGTTCGACGGGATCGTGATCATCGGCAGGTCGGCCGAACCGGTCTACCTCTGGGTCCATGACGAGCTGGCCGAGCTACGCGACGCGTCCAAGCTCTGGGGACGGTTTACGGCCGACGTCGAGAACGCGATCCGCAACGAACTCGACGACCCGAAGGTGCAGATCCTTCAGTGCGGGCCGGCCGGCGAGCGCGGCGTCCGTTTCGGTGCCCTGATTCATCACGCGAACCGCGCGGTCGGGCGTACAGGGATGGGAACGGTGATGGCCTCGAAGAACCTTCGTGCGATCGCTGTCCGTGGCACGGGCCGTTTCGAGGCGGCCGACGAGGCCGCCGTGCGAGCCCTGGCGAAGTGGGGCGCCGCGCACTTCGCCGACTCGGAAGTCGCCGACCTGAAGACCTACGGTACGCCGAGCATTCTCCTCCCGCAGAACGAGGCGGGCGGCCTTCCGACCCGCAACTGGTCGAGCGGTGCCTTCGAGGAAGCCGAGGCGATCAGCGCCGAGCGGATTAACGAGACGATCCTCGTCGGCAACGACACCTGCTACGGATGCATCGTCCGCTGCAAGCGCGTCGTCGAGGTAAACGACGGGCCGTTCCCGGTCGACGGCCGCTACGGCGGGCCGGAGTACGAGACGCTCGCTGCGTTCGGATCGTACTGCGGCGTCTCGGATCTGGCGGCGGTCGCGCGCGCGAACCAGCTCTGCAACATGTACGGAATCGACACGATCACGTGCGGCGCGGTGATCGCCTGGGCAATGGACTGCGTCGAACGCGACCTCCTGCCGGCAAAACAGACCGGAGGGCTCGACCTTCGATTCGGAAGCGCCGAGGGGATGGTCCGCACCGTCGAGGCGATCGGCGAGCGAGAGGGGCTCGGAGACATCCTCGCCGAAGGAAGCGCGCGTGCGGCCGAGATCCTCGGGGTCGGCGAAGAGCTCGTCGTCGCCAGCAAGGGGCACGAGTTCCCGGCCCACATGCCCGAGGTGAAGCGAAGCCTCGCGCTAATTTACGCCGTAAACCCGTTTGGTGCAGACCATCAGTCGCACGAGCACGATCCGTCGTACGAGGGCGGATACGGGGAACGGATGGGCGAGCTTGGCCTCCACGAGACACGACCGTCGGACGTCCTCGATGACGAGAAGGTCCGCTTCTCGCTTCGCACACAGTGGCTCTACGGCGCGCTTGACAGTGTCTGCGCCTGTCAGTTCGTCTTTGGACCGTCGTTCCACCTTTACAGCTCAGGCCAGCTGGCCGAGGCGGTCTCGGCCGCGACCGGCTGGGCCGTTGACGTCAACGATCTGATGGAGGTCGGCGAGCGGCGCCTGGCGATGATGCGCCTGTTCAACCAACGCGAGGGGACCGCCGGAGAGGCCGACCGGCTCCCGCCGAAAGTATTCGAGCCACTCCGCGGCGGCCCGAGCGACGGAGCCGCCGTCGACCGAGAGGAGTTCGAGGCGGCACGAAGTCACTACTACGAGATGGCCGGATGGGACAGCAAAGGACGCGTAACCCGGACGAAGCTGGTCGCGCTCGGCCTCGACCACCTCGCCAGCGATCCGTCCATCCCATCCAAAATACGGGAGGCCCAATGATCAAACGGATTGTCTTTCTGAACATCTTCCGCGGCAACCTCTACGATACCGACTACCAGACCGTCGTCGACGCAGCGAAGGGACCGGACACCGAGGTTGACGTCTGGTCGTTCCCGAGAAGCGAGGACGGAAGCGAGGGCGATGTTTTCCATCAGCTGAAACTACATCGCTACGAGAGCCTGACCCTTTCGGCGACGCTCGGACGAGTCCAGGAGGCAGAGGCGAAAGGCTACGACGGGTTCGTAATCGGATGTTTCAACGATCCCGGGCTCGCCGAAGCACGGGAGGTGGCCCAAGGCATCGTCGTCGCGGCTCCTTGCGAAGCCTCGCTCCACGTAGCGGCAGCATTGGGACGAAGGTTCTCAGTCCTCACTGTTCGCCAAGGCCACGTGCCACAAGTCGAGGAGAATATCCGCCACTACGGGTTTGAATCACAGCTGGCGTCAGTGCGAACGATCGGCGTGCCGACCGCGGAGCTGCAAGACGACCTGAAGAAGACGACGGAGCGGTTGGTCGCCGTTGGAACACGCGCTGTCCGGGAGGACGGTGCGGACGTTCTCCTCCTCGGCTGCACAAATTACTTCGGGCTGTACGAGAAGGTCCAGCAGGAGGTCGGCGTCCCAGTGATCGATCCGATCGTCTCGTCGCTCAAGTTCGCTGAATTCCTGATCGATCTCCGCCGTCGGTTCGGCTGGCGCTACCGACGTGTCGCCGAGCTCGCCGACTGAGGGACTTCGGCGATTGAGCCGCTACCCGTGGCGACAGGCGTCCTGCAACGCGGCCTTTATCTTCGCCGGAGACGCCGGGAGGTCCCACATCCTGACGCCGAGGGCGTCGTGGATCGCGTTCGAAATCGCGGGAGCGACCGGGACTGCAGGAGCTTCGCCGAGTCCCTTCGCCCCAAACGGGCCGTGGCCGCCCGGCCGCTCGATCAACTTCCACGTGACGACAGGCGGGAGCGAGGCAATGTGCGGGACGGCGCAATCGTGGAGCCCGATCGACCGGGTGCGAAGACCGGCGTGGTACTCCTCGGTCAACGCATAGCCAATTCCCATCATCGCGCCCCCCTCGAGCTGGCCCTCCAGCTTACACCGGTTGATCGCTCGGCCGACGTCGTAGGCCGAATGCAACGCCTCAACCCGAACCTCGCCGGTAACCTCGTCGCACGAGATGACGGCCAGATTGGAGAAGTAGGCGTAGCCGAAGTAGACCCTGCCGCCGGCGTCGCATCCCGCAGGGCACGTCGGTGGAGACCGGAACGTCCCCCGACTGACGAGACGCTCGCCCACGGCCGCAAGGCGCTCCGCGAACGCGAACAGGTCGGGCGATCCGCCGTTGCCTTTACCGGCATCGGCCGCGCGGGCGACGAGCCCGTCGATTGCTTTCAGGACGGCATTCCCCGAGAAGACCGTCTGTCTGGAACCGGCGGTCGAGCCCGCGTAAAGGCCGAACCCGGTGTCGCCGCACGCCACCTCGACGTCCTCGCAATCGATGCCGAGCCGCTCTGCAGCGATCTGGCCAATCACCGTCGGCACCCCCTGGCCAATGTCGATCGAGCCAACGCGAACGACGACTCTCCGATCGGGCAGGATCTCGACCTCGGCTTCGGCGAAGTCGTCGTGGCCGAGCCCCTCGCTGTAGTTCTTCCACCCCGACGCGAAGCCGACGCCCCAGCCAGGCCTCTCCCGCACCGTCTCAACGGCTGAGTGATAGTCGTCCTCCAACGCGTCGAGCGTTTCCAGAAGGCGGCACTCCTCGCCGACGATCTCGCCCGTCGGAGCGCGATCGCCCGGCCGAAGCCCGTTGATCCGGCGGATCTCGATCGGGGAGAGCCCAAGCCGCTGCGCCGCCTCGTCGAGGAGACACTCCACTGCGAATGTCGGTTGCGGAACGCCGAATCCGCGCATCGCGCCCGAAGGAGGTGTGTTGGTGAACGCACCGCGCCCCGTGACACGAACGTGCGGAATCCGATACGGGCCGGTCCCGAAGTTGACGGAATGGGTAATCAGAATGGGGCTGAGCGTCTGGTAAGCACCGCAGTTCGCGAGGATCTCGCCCTCAAGAAAGACGAACCGACCCTTCTCATCGAATCCCGTCCGGTAGGCGAGAGACATTGGATGTCGCTTCGCCGTGAACTGAAGCGACTCCTCCCGCGTCAGGGAGAGGCGAACGCGGCGCCTCGTGACGGAGGCCGCGACCGCGAGGAGAGCCTGGACCGAGATCCCGAGCTTCCCGCCGAACGCGCCGCCGAGCGGGGGCGCGACAAGCCGAATCCGGTCCTCCGGAAGAGCGACGATCGCCGCCAGCTGCGGTCGGATCCGCTCCAGGTTTTGACAGCCGGAGTAGATGAGGAGTTGGTCGTCGCGCCACTCCGCGATCCCCGCCTCCGGCTCGAGGTACGCGTGCTCGATCGCCGGGACCCTGAAGCGCCCTTCGAAGACACGATGCGCCGCCCGACGGCCGACCTCGATGTCGCCGAAGCGGAGGGTGTATTCGATCGCTTCGTTCCCCTTTTCGAACAGCATCGGCGCCCCGTCGGAGAGGGCATCGGCGGCACCGAAGACCGGAGGGAGAGGCCGCAGTGCGACCTTTATCCGATCGACGGCTGCCGCCGCTGCGGTGGGCGTCTCCGCGACGACGAGGGCAACCGGGTCCCCGCGGTAGCGGATCCGATCCTCTACGAGGACCGGCTGATCCAGTGTGTACGGCCCATACCCGTTCAGGCCCGGGACGTCCTTCGCCGTCAGGACAGCGATGACCCCCGGAACCCGCTCCGCAGCCGACGCGTCGACGCCCCGGAGCTCAGCGTGGTCGACCTCCGGCCAGACGACACGGCAGACGGCCGCACCCTCGTCCGGCCAGTCGCCCACGTAGAGCGGCCGTCCCCGGACGCGATCGATGACGTCTCGCGCCGGCGGAGATGTGCCAACGCACGAGGTTTCCGGAAGCGTGTTCACTGATACTGAATGGCGGGGCCGCACGGGATCCTCCCTTGGCTCGTCCATCGATCTCCCTTCTTACCACGTTCGGAACCGAATCCAAACACGCGATGCGTGAGCGCGGGACCCAGACCCTCTCCCTCGATGAGTACGGGAACGACGGAAGACTCAACGCGAGTATAGGGAGGGCTTGACCGCTGTTCAAGCGCAAATTCCGCGCGAGGGACGCACACGCGCCACGTCAGACAGTGTATACTCGCGTTCAGCAGCACTGGAATCCGTCCACACGTTGGGGGAGGCGCTAATGGCGAAACCGATCCTGTTGATGGCCCTTGAACTCGACCCGAAGCAGAAAGAGAAAGCTGAAGAGCGGCTCGGAGCACTCGCCGACGTGCGGTTCTACGACCAGCTCTCGCCCGTCGAGTTCGAAGCGCTCGTCCCGAAGGTCGAAGTCCTCGTTCGCTACGGCTTCTTCAAGCCGTTTTCCGACGAGCAGCTGGCCCGAATGAAACGTCTCCGGCTGATTCAGGTCATGGCCGCCGGCACCCAGTTTCTCGAGAACGACCCGGCCGTCCCCGAAGGTGTTGCCATCCGCGGGGCCCGCGGGGCAAACTCAGCATCGGTCGCCGAGCAGGCGATGACCCACGTCCTCGCGCTGGCAAAGGACCTCCCGAAGCAGGACCGCACCCTCCGCAGCGGCCTGTTCGATCAGCGCTACAAGACGCGCTGCCTCGCGGAATCGACGATCGGGATCCTCGGCATCGGGAGCATCGGAAGCGAGATCGCGTCCAGGGCTCTCGCGTTCGGGATGGAGGTCCATGCGATCGATCCGTTCGCAAAGACCGACCTACCGATTGCGTCGCTCCGCCCGCCTGACGCCCTCCACGAGGTCCTTGGGCTTTGCGACGTCCTCGTCCTTTCCCTCCCTCTCACCGCGGAGACGGAGGGGATCATTGGTGCTGCCGAGCTCGCGGCCATGAAAGAGGACGCGTGCCTCGTCAACGTCGGACGAGGAGGCCTCGTCGACCAGCGCGCGCTGTACGAGCACCTCGTCGCCCATCCTCGTTTCAAGGCCGGCATCGACGTCTGGTGGAAGTACCCGGCGTTCACGAGCGAGCTGATCGAGTCCCACTGGGGATACTTGTGCGACTACCCGTTCCACCTTCTCGACAACGTGACGATGACGGCACACACGGCGGCGTACTCCGGGCAGGCGTGGGAGCGGATGCTCCGCGTCGTGACCGAGAACGTGATCGACTTCCTCAAAACCGCGTAAGCCTTCGCGTTCGTCGCGGCTACGCCTCGAAATGACGGTAGATCTCGGATTTCGTCAGCTTCCCCGCCGCGACGGCGATCATCTCCGCGTAGAGCTCGTCGGCCATCTCCTCGAGGGTCCGCTCCCCACGCGTGATCGGTGTTGCGTCGAAGTCTACGTTGTCCCGGATCAGGTCCATCCGGCCCGGATTCGCCATCACCTTGATCACCGGAAGGAGTCCCCCGGTCGTCGCCCCGCAGCCGGTCGTGAAGAAGACGAGATGAGCGCCGCAGGCGGCGAATTGCGAGACGTCCTCCGAGTCGCCGAAGCAGGTCCTCGACCCGGACGGCGCGACCTGCAGATAGTAGCCGCCCGTCGGCGGCCGCACGTACCCTCGCAAAACCCCTTGCAGTGGCCGGGATCCCGACTTGGCGAGGCAGCCGTACGACTTCTCCTCGATCGTCGTCAGCCCCCCTTCGATGTTCCCGAAGCCGATGTGGAAAAGGCCGGACTCGAAACTCTCCCGCTCCGCCTCCTCAATCGCGGCGCGGACGTCGCGTGCCACGTTCTCGTCAACCGCGCGCGGCTAAGGACGCCGGCGCACCCCATCAGTTCGTGCAGCTCCGCGTGCATGTACGTCCCGCCTTCGTCGATCAACCGATCGGCAACTCGGCCGACGAGAGGGTTGGCGACGAGGCCTGAGGTCGCGTCGGACCCGCCGCACTCTGCCCCGACGACGGGCTCGGAAACCGGAACCGGCGCGCGAGATCTCCCGCGTCTGTCCCCTCGCAGCCGAGACCGACGACAAGGTCCGCTTCGTAGCTCGCGTGTTGGGCCATCGCGACGATCTTCTCGACAGGCGCGTCTCGGTAGGAGCAGCCCTCGGGATAGCCAAAAAGCTGCGTGCCGACGGGGAAGCAGTCGTAAAGCTTGCGCGCGACGACCTTGGCGCAGTTCGTCGTGTAGACGATCGCCACGTGATTCCGGATTCCGACGCGTCCGCCTGGTCTCCTATACCCGAGGATTTCGGGGAGCTTCTCGGTCGGCATCACGCGTGGACCCCGTACTTCTCCTGGCGGAATCCGTACCGCGCGCTTCGGCAGTTGTGAACGTGCACCCATGTGCCCGGCTCGATGTCCGACAGCGCCTGCCCGATCGGCATGCCGTACTTAATGACATCCCCGCCCTTCCCGATCGGACGGACGGCGACCTTGTGCCCGAAGCGAACATCCTCGCGAAGGCGGACGTCCGCAGTCGCGTCCGCGAGTCCGGTGACGGCCAGATCGCCCTCGGAGAGATCCTTGAGGAGCGTGGCGACGTTATCGCCCTCGTGAAGGAGGATCGCCGATCGATTCGACCCGTCACGCTTTTCCGACACTGGCGTCCGCCTTTCCTTGAGGCCTCGATCTACAATCCGCTTCCCTCCCGCTCGACGTACTTGATCACGCTTTGGCTCTCGTAATCAAATCGACTGTACGGAAGCTGCTTACCCAGAGCAACGATCCCCTTGTCGACGATCTCGCCGAGAAAGATCGTGTGATCTCCGGCGGGGAAAATTGCGTACTTCCTGCACTCGTAGAACGCGAGACAGTCGTTGAGGATCGGCACGCCGCTCTTCCCCGGATGATGGGGAACGCTCGCCAGCTTATCGACGTCGCGCCCGTGCTGCTCGCCGAAGTGGCTCGCGAGGTCGTGCTGATCGATCCGCAACGAGCAGATGGCGAAATGGGTCACCCGGTAGAGAAGCTCGTGCGTCGTCTGCTGGAGCGCGACAGCGACGGAGATCAGCGGCGGGTCGTGCGACGCTTGCGTGACGGAGGCAACCGACATCCCGTTCGTTCGCTCGCCAGCCTTCACGGTCAGGACGTGCACGCCGCGAAGGAAGCAATCTCGCGGGTCGTCGAACCGCGGACAGGGGCCCTGCGCCTCCTTGGTCAGCCAATCGTTGTATCCGACCATCGATCCCAACCTCCGTTTCGAGTCGCGCTTCGTACCTCGGGCGATTATAGTGCGAGTAAACGCCGTTTCAACAAACTGTACGCCACCTCGGACTCCCCAAACCGCCGGAATCCCGCATGTGCTGACCCTCGCGTCATCTTGAGGATCCGACCCGGACGTGCTTCCCTTTCAGCCACGCTGTTGGTATAGTCTCTGGCGAGCCAGGAAGAGGCCGAAGAGCCTCACTAGGAAGGGAGCCACGTGAAACGCATGAATCGAGGAGGTAGAAGGCTTCGATCCGACAGCCTGCGCGACCGAGTGATGACCGAGACGCTGATCCGGGCGTGCGGGGTCTGCGACGAGGAGTTCAAACGCCCGTTCGTCGCCGTCGTCAACTCGTGGAGCGAGCTGCACCCTGGACACGCCCACCTCCGCGGGGTGGCCGAGGCGGTCAAGATCGGCGTGCGAATGGCAGGAGGAAGCCCGTTCGAGCTGAACACGATCGCCCTCTGCGACGGAATCGCACCCGCCCATAACTACGTTCTCCCGAGCCGTGAGATCATCGCCGACGCGATCGAGACAGCGGTCGTCGGACCGCAGTTCGACGCGATGGTCCTCATCTCGACCTGCGACAAAATCGAGCCGGCGCAGCTGATGGCCGCCGCGCGAATCGACATCCCGGCAATCATCGTGACCGGCGGCCCGATGTACCTCGGTCACTACCGAGGCCGCCGCTGCACGGCCGCCGACCAGGAGGCCCTGATCACTGGGTTGCGGGACGGGATCCCGCTCCCGGAGGAGGAGCTCCGCGCGCTCAAGGACGCGTTTCACCTCGGCCTCGGCGGCTGTTTCGGGATGGGGACAGCGAACACGATGGCCTGCCTCATTGAGGCGCTTGGGATGTCGCTTCCTTACTGTGCCTGCGTTCACGCGACCGACGCCGAGAAGCTGCGGATCGCGCGGGAGTCGGGTGCGGCGATCATGACCCTGTTGGAGAAGGACCTACGCCCTTCGCGGATCCTGTCGAGAGACGCGATCGAGAACGCGATGCGAGTGAACGAGGCGATCGGTGGCTCGACGAACACCCTCCTCCACCTCCCCGCGCTCTGCCACGAGCTCGGCTTCGAGCTTCCGCTGGCGGAGTTCGACCGGATCTCCCGCGAGACGCCCCACCTCTGTCCGGTGATCCCGTCCGGGTCGTACACGATGGAGGACCTGCGTGACGCGGGCGGCGTACCGGGGGTGATGAAACGGCTTGAGGAGGTTCTGCACACCGACCTTCCCACCGTGAGCGGTGCCACGGTCGGCGAGCGGCTGGCGCACGCGGATGTCTTCGACGACGACGTGATCCGCCCGCTCGGGAATCCAGTCCATCCGGAGGGAAGTCACGCCGTCTTGTCGGGATCGCTCGCCCCCGACGGCGCGGTCATCAAGCAGACGGCCGTCTCGGAAAAGATGCACCGGCACACTGGCCCAGCGCGCGTCTTCGACGGAATGGAGGGCGCGCTCACCGAGATCGAAAAGGAGCGAATCCGGCCTGGCGACGTGATCGTAATTGCGTACGAAGGGCCGGCGGGCGGACGTGGGATGCGCGAGATGCTCGATGCGACGGCCGCTCTTTGCGCGCGCGGACTCGACGAGAGCGTCGCCCTCGTCACCGACGGACGCTTCTCCGGCTACACCCGCGGGCCGGCAATCGGGCACGTCTCGCCCGAAGCGCAGGTCGGCGGCCCGATCGCCTTCGTCCGAGACGGGGACGTCATCGAGATCGACATTCCGGAGAGGCGACTCGACCTCTGCGTCTCCGAGGACGAGCTCGCGAAGCGACGGGAAGCCTGGACGCCGAAGAAGATCGAGGGATCCGGCTACTTCGCCCGCTACTCGCGAGCCGTCAGCTCGGCGAGCCGTGGCGCGATCCTCGAGTAGATCCCTCGACGAGAGCGAGGAGCGAAGAGACATGAACGTGAGAATGCTCTGGAAGGCGTGGTACGGTGACGAGGTCGTCAAGCTGTCCTTTCCCAAGCGATGGGACGTCGAGGTCGTGCGGATGCATGACGCCCCGGGGCTGGACGACGCGGCAATCGAGGCCGCCTTCGACCGACCGATCGGGACGAAGCCAATCGAGGAGCTCGTCACCGGATGCAAAACGGTCGTGATCGCAGCCGACGACATCAGCCGCCCAACGAAGGCTGCCCGACTCCTCCGTCCGCTTCTCGCCCGGCTGAGGCGCGGTGGGATCGACGAGGAGAACATCACCCTGATCGCCGCCCTCGGCGCCCATCGGCCAATGACCCGGCCCGAGTTCGTCGCGAAGTACGGCGAGGACGTGGTCGACGCGGTCCTCACGATGAACCATTACCCGTTCGACAATCTGGTCGACGCCGGCCAGACGATGACAGGGACGGCGATGGTCAATCGCATCTTCTACGAAGCGGACGTCAAGATCGGCGTCGGGACCGTTTTCCCGCACGGTCACTGCGGGTTCAGCGGCGGGGCGAAGATCGTCCTTCCCGGCGTCGCAGGAATCGACACGATCCGCGCCAACCACTATGCGGTCTCGCGCGGCGAGGGGGACGCGACCGGCGGGATCGGCGTCGTCGAGGGGAACGCCACCCGACTCGACATGGAAGCGTTCGCGCGACGGATCGGGCTGACCGCGATCGTCAACGCCGTCGTCAACTCAGAGCGGGAGACGGCTGGCGTCTTTGTCGGGGACGTCGTCGACGCGCACCGCGCGGCGGTCGACCTCGCGCGACGGACGTACGCAACCCGGATGCCCAACCGACGGTTCGACGTCGCGATCCTGAACGCCTACCCGAAGGACACCGAGCTGATCCAGTCGCCGAACGCGTTCAACGCGTTTGGGAACAACGGGGAATCGCGTGCCTTGAACGACGGCGGGACCGCCGTCGTGATGACGGCATCGACCGAGGGGCGAGGTCTCCACTACCTCTACGACCGGGGGATGTCCCTCTACACACCGGCGCACGAGTTCCCGGCCCACCGTGCGCTGTTCGACCACTATCACACAATCGTCTTCTCGCCGAACTTGAGCGACCGAGAACTCTACGAGATCTACCCACCACAGACGCGGCTCGCGCGAACGTGGGACGATGTCATCGGCATGCTGGGAGAGCTTCACGAGGCTCCGTCGGTCGCCGTCTTCCCGTTCGCAGCGATGCAGTTCCCGACGGAGATTTAGGCAATGGCTCGCGACCGAGGGACGGCGGAATTACCCCTACTCGACCGACTCAGACTCGGGATCACGCGAGAAGTATCCATCACGGAAAACAGGGAGCCCGTCGGTCGGCGTCCTACCCGTTGCATACTGACCAAAGGCCTGTTGGGCAGAGAACACTGACTGCCCCTTGATCGCACGGTTATTCGGAAGGGGATCGGTCTACGAACTCCATCAGCTCGATTCGGTAGCCCTCCGGATCTTCGATGTAGTCGATCCGTCGGATTGTGTCGCTGTACTTCGGCTGTGCGTTCTCCATCAGGAACTTGACGCCCTGGCGCTTCAGCTCTTCTGCTTTTCGATCCAAGTCTTTCACTCGGAAACAGATATGAGGAACCTTCAGGTCACGCACGTTGTACGCATCTTCCCTGTCGTGCTCGTAGATCAGCTCGACGGTGCAGCGGTCGTCTTCCCCCTTGAGGTAGCAGAATGAGATCGCCCCCCCGTGGCGCCACGGGGCGATCGACGTCCCCGTGCAGATCGTTTCTCCCGGCTCCGCCTCGATCAGCCGAAGGCCGAGCACGTTCCGGTAGAACTCGATGCTCTTCTCCAGGTCCCGAACGTGAATCGCGACGTGATCGAACTCCATCTTCCTCCTCTCTCGCAATCAGTCTCCTTGACTCGCCTCTCTCACCGAGGCAATCAGTAGAACCATTAGATGACTCGACTCCATTTCAGTATATCCGGAAAGCCAGCAGCCAGCACGCTTGACTAGTGCTATGACAACAACACAATTCCCATCCGAATCCTCGTAGCACGATGGTTGACGGTACTGAAAGCGCGCGCTATATTACTTACCATGTGTGAAGCAAATCTGTAACGGAGGTGGTCCAGACCGACATAACCTGCAAAGGCAAGGAGAAGGCTAACCGGCACGGAGCTACGCGCGAGTCCCTGCGGTGAAGGTACGCTCTTAGTGTTTCGGCCGCATCAACTCCACCTAGCTCGGACCGGAGGTGGCTCCTCTCCTGGGGCAGCAGCTAGGAGCTGTGTAACATCAAGGAGGTATCTGATGATCCGACGAGGCGCTCGCTGCTTCACAGTTGCTATGGCCTTGGTTCTCACCATTGTCCCGCTTGTTTCGGCAGAGCGGATTCTCACCCACGCGATCGAGTATCGCGTTTTCGACATTGATCCCAGTTCAGGCCAGATGGTCGACAACACAATCGTGACAGGGAACACGTATGAATGCCTCTTGACTTGGGATCTTCCAGCCATGACCGCCAAGGGGGCGTTGGCCGAGAGTTGGGAAATCTCTGCAGACGGTACTTCGTGCACGTTCTATCTCCGCCGTGGAGTGAAGTTTCACGATGGGACCGACTTCAACGCGGCCGCCGTCGAGTACTCCTGGGACCGCATGAATGCAATCAACGCTGGTCCGGCACAGATGTTCTTGAACGTCACCGGGTTCGAGGTCGTCGATGACTTCACCGTCAGGTTCACATCTGACACCACATACGCCTTCTGGGAGAATGCGTTCGCCGGATTCGATGGCTTCCGGGTCGTGTCACCTACAGCGGCCGAAGCTTACAAGACAGCGGAGGATCCTTGGGCTACGAAATGGCTCGCCGAGAATGTCGTTGGAACTGGACCGTACATGATGACAGAGCACGTGCCAGGGCAATACGTCATACTGGAAGCCTTCCCTGACTACTGGGGGGGATGGGAGGACGACCAATTCGACAAGGTAGTGCTGCGCATCATGCCCGAGCCTAGCGCTCGCGGCACCGCTCTCCTTGCGGGAGAAGTGATGTCCAGTACGAGCGTGCCAAATGACATGTACCCTCAGATCGAGGCAAATCCCGATTACACGGTATATGTCACCGAGTCATCCTCAATCCAGACCATCTACCTGCAATGCCATAGCGGACCCCTGACGAATAAGCTACTGCGGAAGGCAATCGCGTACGCTGTGGACTACGACTCTATCCGGCAGTGCATGCAGTACTCAATTCAACCCTGTGGACCGTTGGCAAGCTGGTTGCCTGGAGCATCAACCGACTGTGGCTGTATTCAGCATCAAGATCTCGAGGAGGCTCGCTACTACATGGATCTAGCAGGCGTCGAACCAGGCGAACTCGAGCTCACGTTCTCGATTGTCACAGAGACGGGTTTCCATGAATGCCTGGGCGTGATCGTTCAGCAGAACCTTGCCGACATCGGGATCGGGGTCACCCTAGCGCCAAAGGGCTGGCCGGACTTCTTTGCTGAGAGCAAGGCCGGATTGGACACCTCGGATGTGATGACTACGCAGTACGGGGCAGCCCAGGGCGCCGAGGCGTATGACGTTATGCTCCTCAACTACAGCAACAAATCGGCGCTTGATCCCAACTACGGATTCAGCAATGGATACATCAACGACTTGGTCTCAGGTTGGATCGACCAACTTGGCGAGGAACCAAGTCGTGCAGTCCGAGCAGACCTCGCATACCGTGCGTCCGAGGTGCTTGTTGAAGACGCTGGCTTCGTGTGGCTCTTCACTGTACCCTACGTTGTGGTAATGAGGAGTGATATTTCCGGATACGAAGGCATCCCAATTAACCGCGCGCTGGTCATTTTCTACAGACTGCATCAGAGTTAGTATCCAGCGTCGCAGTTAGATGTCGTGTGGCAGGTCTGTGGTTTCGTCTGTACCTGCCACACGACCTCATGTTCTGCTGCGTGGCAAGCTCTGGCCCACTACGCGGAAAGGCAGCTTGGCTGATGACTAGCTATGTACTTCGTCGAATTCTTGTTCTCCCCGTCCTCCTAATAGGAGTCCTTACTATAGTCTTTTTATTAACTAATATAACTCCTAGTAGAGCAATTTATGTGCGGCTTGGTTATAGTGGTTCATCAGAAGAAATTATCCAACTGACCGAGAAATACCATTTAGACAAACCGGTTTGGTTCCGCTACTTCGACTATCTATCGAAGTTCTTCCATGGTGACCTTGGAGAGTCCATGGCACAAGGGCATCCGGTAGTTGAGGAACTAGCTCAGTATCTCCCGGCTTCTCTGGAGCTTGTATTGCTGTCCATCATCTGCATCATCCTCGTCGGAGTCTGCTTGGGAATCGCAAGTGCCCTCTACAAGAATCGGTGGCCCGACGTGTTCGCCAGGGGGTTCGCTGTTTTGGGCAACTCGATGCCCGAGTTCTGGTTCGCCCTGATGCTCTCGCTCTTGTTCTTTTTCACGTGGCGCGTACTCCCGGCATCTGGTCGAATCGCCCCCCTAATCGGAGCACCGAGGAGAATTACGGGTATGTACATACTAGACAGCCTCCTTGCAGGAAACTGGGATGCCCTCCGCAGCTCCATGCTGCACATGATCCTACCTGTGGTGAGTCTGGCAATAACGCGTCTTGCTGCAATCACGCGTATGACGCGGACGGCGTTCCTCGACGTCCTTTCGCAGGACTACATGTCGACGCATCGGGCGTATGGTTTCCGTCCGAGGGCACTCATTCTGCGCTACGGACTCAAGAACGCCCTTCCACCGATACTCTCTGTCATGGGACTGATGACAGGAGGCCTGTTCGCCAGCACCTTCCTCATCGAGACGGTGTTCTCTTTCCCAGGTATTGGCCTTTATGCTATGACAGCTATCGTCTATCGAGATTACCAGCCAGTGATCGCTTGTGCCGTGCTGTTTTCTCTGATCTACGGAGTGATAAATGTGCTAGTCGATATCAGCTACGCATGGCTTGATCCAAGGGTGCGCTATGGCTGATGAAGCCATACAAAGCACACGAAGGAGAGACGATGAACGAACCTGACGTTCCCAGAGGGATCCGTGAGGATGCAATTGCGAAGGGACGAAATTACGCTCTCTATTCGTTGCTCAAGTCCCCGCTGGCCGTTGCTTCAGTTCTCATGCTCCTACTTGTCGTCGTGTTGGCGGTCTTCGCTCCCCAGATCGCACCTTACGATCCCTATCGGATCATCATGAGTGAACGCCTGCAGCCCCCCTCGCTGAAGCACATCATGGGAACAGACAACGTCGGACGAGACGTCTTCTCCAGAATCGCGTACGGCGCACGTACGTCTCTCGCAATCGTAGCCGTCGTCGTGGGGACAGCAACTGTTTTCGGAACTCTCATGGGCGCCGTCTCGGGCTATCTGGGTCGACAGACCGACATGGTTGTTATGCGTATCGTTGACGTCTTCCTCGCAATTCCGCCTGTTCTACTTGCGATTGTCACAGTTGCCGCCCTGGGGATGACTCTCTACAACGTCATGCTAGGCCTTGGCCTGAGCTGGTGGACTTGGCACGCGCGGATTGTGCGTGGGGAAGTTCTTCGTTTGAAAGAGACACGGATGGTGTTGGCACTCCGCGCAATGGGTGCATCGCCTGGGAGGATCCTATTCCGCCACATCATCCCCAATTGTGCTGGTCCAATCCTGGTTCAGACAACGACGCAGGCGGGCCTTGTGGTGCTGGCGGCTGCGGGGCTTAGTTTCCTGGGATTGGGTCCACCTCCACCATCACCTGACTGGGGATACATGATCGCAAACGGGCGGAACTACCTTCCGGCGCAGTGGTGGATGAGCACGTTCCCGGGGATCGCGATCTTAGTCATGTCAATGGGCTTCATGCTCCTCGGCGACTACCTGCGCGACTACCTGGCGAGGGAGGTGAAGTAGCCCGGGCGGGCGCGAAGACCATGGCAACGAAGAGGGTTCTCATCGCAACGGAGCTGACGAAAGCGCAGAAGGGGCTCGTTCGTGAGCGGCTGTCCGAGCTCGCCGAGGTTCTGTTCCTCGACGAGATGCCGGCCGGGGCACTCGAAAAGGAGGCCGGTTCGATCCATGTCGTCCTCCGGTACGGGGGATACAAGCCGTTTGACGACGAGACGTTCGCTAAGATGGAAAGACTCGATCTCGTCCAGCTCCTCTGTGCCGGAACGGACCCCATCCGCCGCACGAAGACGATCCCGCAGACCGTCGAAGCACACGGAGCCGTCGGTGCGAACTCGGCCGCCGTCGCCGAGCACGCCTTCGCCCTGATGCTTGCCGCCGCGAAACGACTGCACGAGCGAGACGCGGAGATGAGAGACGGTATCTTCGATCAGAGAAAGCCGACCGTCTGTCTCGCCGAGAGCACGGTCGGCATCGTCGGCCTGGGGAGCATCGGGACCGAGTTCGCACGAAGGGCGTCGGCCTTCGGGATGCGAATTCTCGGGATCAATCGCCGGAAGGTGTCCGCCATCCCGATCGACTTCGTCGGGACCCTCGATGATCTCGACTTCGTCCTCGCCGAGTCGGACTTCGTCGTCCTCGTCCTTCCGCTGACCGAGGAGACCCGCGGCGTGATTGCAGTGGACGAGCTTCGGCGGATGAAGGAAGACGGATGCCTGGTCAACGTCGGGCGAGGCAGTCTCATCGTGCAGGACGACCTGTTCGAGCATCTACGGACGCACCCTCGGTTCACCGCGTGCCTCGACGTCTGGTGGGACTACCCGTCCCTGAACGAGGAGATCTGGTACTTCGAGGATCGCCCGTACGAGAAGCCCTTCCACGAGCTCGACAACGTGTTGATGACACCCCATTGCGCCGCCCTCTCCGGCGACTACAGGGCGCGGATGCTCCGAACGGCCCTCGACGGGATCGTCACGCACCTGCGGAGAGAGAGGAAGGGGGAATGAACGCCGGCGGCACATCTCCTACGCGCACTCCAAGCGGCGCGGCGTCCTCCAACGGGCGCGCGTTCCTCTCCGTCTCCGCGTTGACCAAGTACTTCCCGATCCGGAAGGGGCTGTTCGGGAGGAAGATCGGCGACGTCAAGGCGGTGCGCGACGTGTCGTTCGAGCTCGAGCGTGGAAGGACGCTGTCGCTGATGGGCGAGAGCGGCTGCGGGAAGACAACGTGCGGCCTGACGATCCTCCGCTTGACCGAACCGACCACGGGGACCGTCCGCATCGGGGACTACGACGTAACCTCGCTCCGACGTGAGCAGATGAAGGCGTTCCGCCAGGACGCACAGATGATCTTCCAGGATCCCCAAGAGCCGCTTGACCCACGAATGAACGTCCGGTCGGCGATCCTCGAGCCGATGAGGATCCATGACCGCCTGCGCGAGGGAACCAAGCGTCTCGCGGAAATCGCCGATCGCGTCGGCTTCCCCAAGAAATACCTCCGCCGGTATCCCCGCGAGCTCTCCGGTGGCCTCCAACAGCGAGTCTGCCTCTCCCGTGCGCTCATTCTTCAGCCGAGCTTCCTCGTCCTCGATGAGCCAACTTCTGCGCTCGACGTCTCGGTTCAAGAGCGTGTCCTCAACTTGCTTCTCGAACTACAGGCTGGGCTCGAACTCACCTACCTCTTCATCTCACACGACGCCGCCGTCGTCCGCTACCTCTCCAATTGGGTCGCAGTGATGTACCTCGGCCAAGTCGTCGAGATCGGACGAACTGACCAGGTCTTCTCTCGACCAACTCATCCCTACACGCAGGCGCTCAGCAACGCAGTTCTCACGCCGCAGAGCCGGATCCGCACCTGTAAAGTCGTCCTTCACGGCTCTCCTCCGAGCCCGGTCTACCTCCCTGAGGGCTGTGCGTTCGCTCCACGTTGCGCTCAGAAAAGAGATGCCTGCGGTCGCGAACCGCCGGAGATGACCGAGGTCGAGAACGGCCACTTCGTCCGCTGCCACCGATGTCCCGCGGAGGTGACCCCTACGTGAGCGAACGCCGAAGGCGGAAGGACAATCTCCACGGGACGCCCGGCGAGCACCTCCTCGAAGTGACGGGGCTGTCGACCGAGTTCGTCGTTTACGAGGGCGTCGTCCGTGCTGTTGACGACGTCTCGTTCTACGTCCGGAGCGGTGAAGTCGTAGGGATGGTCGGGGAGACGGGATGCGGGAAGTCCGTCACCGTCAACTCGGTGATGCGCCTGATTCTCCCGCCGGGGCGAATCGTCAGCGGGGAGGTCCGCCTTGGCGGCCGAGACCTGATGCAACTGAGCGAGGCCGAGATGCGCTCCGTGCGTGGCCGCGAGATCTCCATGATCTTTCAAAAGCCGATGTCCTCGCTCAATCCGGTGTTCACGCTAGAATCGCAGCTCACCGACGTCATCCGCCTTCATCGCTCCATCTCCGGAGAAGAGGCCCGCCGGATCGCGATCGACAGCCTGAAGGCGGTCGCGCTCGGGAGCCCCGAGGAACTCCTGGCAAGATACCCGTTCGAGCTCTCCGGCGGGCAGCAGCAGCGCGCGATGATCGCGATGGCCCTCAGCTGCGGCTCGCGCCTCCTGATCGCCGATGAACCGACAACTGCGCTCGACGTGTCCGTGCAGCTCCAGATCCTGAAGCTGATCCGACAGATCATGGACGACACGAACATGTCGACACTCATCATCTCGCACGACATGGGCGTGATCGGCTGCATCTGCGACCGGATCTACGTGATGTACGCGAGCCAGATCGTCGAACACGGACCGACCGAGGCGATCATCGAGCACCCGGGCCACCCTTATGTGATCGGCCTGATCGGATCGATCCCGGCGTTCGTCAAGAGCGAGGCGCGGCTGGAGCACATCCCGGGCGAGGTTCCCAATCCGCTCGACCCGCCGTCGGGATGCCGGTTCCATCCTCGATGCAAGCACGCGATCGCCGCTTGCCGAACGACGAGGCCAGACCTTCGCGACGTCGGCCCGGAACACGCCGCCGCCTGCCTGAGAACCGACGAGATCCCCCGAACAGACGAGAGCGAAAGGAAGCTTCCATGCTGATCCGAGAACCGAACCGGAAATCGTATCCTACCCCACCGTACGCGGACTTCCCGCAAGATGAATACGGAGGACGTCTCAAGCGGACGCACCGTCTGATGAAAGACGCGGGCATCGACGCACTCGTCCTCTGGGACAAGTCGAACATCCGTTACTACACGGGGTTTCACTCGATCCATTGGAACGCGTTGAGCATCCAGCCGGCCGTCCTCATCCTTCCCGCCGATGCAGAGCCGCTCCTGATCGTCCCCGAATTCTTCCGCGGTGTCGCCGAGGGGCTCACCCATCTCGCTGACATCCGCGGCCAAGCGGATCCCCACTGCACCGAGAAGATCCGCGAGCTTCCCGACGACGTCGCCAGCACGGTCGAGGATCTCGGGCTCAGGAAGGGGCGAATCGGTATCGAGGCCGGGCGGCTCGGCGGGATGACGATCCCCCGACCGATCAACGACATCGACCGGTTCCGAGCGGGCCTTCCCGCCGCGTCCTTCATTGAGGCGACCGACCTCATCTGGGCAGCGCGGATGATCAAGAGCGAAGCCGAAGTCGAAGCGATCAGCCAAGCGACCGAGGCGGTCGTAAAGGCGCTCGAGACCCTCGTCTCGTCGTTCCGCCTCGGAATGACCGAGCGGGAGGTCGGAATCCTGCTCGAGCAGGTCCTCGTCGAGCACGCACACGAGATCGACATGCTGAACGTACGTTGCGCCGAGAAGCGTTACCCGATGCCGGATACGCCCCCATTCTACGAGAACGTGGCGATCGAGACGGGAGACCGTATGGTGATCGAACCGCTCCCGACGGTGAAGGGCTACTGCGGAAGCTGCTGTCGCACGTTCCAGGTTGGGCCGCTCCCGCCCGAAGCGGAGCGATCGGTCCGGATCATCGAGCGTTCGCAGACCGCGGCGATCGACACGATCGCCCCCGGCGTCAGCACCGCAGAGCTGATCCGCGCCGTCGAAAAAGTCTTCAAGGAGGAAGGCTCGCCGATCGAAATCGAGATGATCGGCCACGGAATGGGGCTGACGGGACACGAGCCGCCCATGCTGACGGCACGTGAGCCGACGGTGCTCGAAGAGGGGATGGTCCTCGCCGTCGAGATCTGGAAATACGACGTGGCGGGATTCGCCTATGGCGATTCCGTGCAGAGCACAAAGAACCTCGGCCCGTTCGGTAACGAGGATCTCGTCGTCGTGACGAAGAACGGGTACAAGCGGCTTCCCGCCTTTCGCAAGGACATCCTGTCGCTTCCGCATGCGACCGATCGGTAGTCGGAGGAAGGGGAACCGGATGAGACATTCGTGGAAGGTCGTCGTGACTGACGCCGAGACGACAACACTCCCGATCGAAACAAGGGAGGTCGAGAAGATCGGCGGACGCCTCTTGGTTGGAGCCTGCAAGACGGAAGACGAAGTCATCGAGCTCGCGAGGGACGCCGACGCAATCCTGTATGACTACGCTCCAATGACCAACCGTGTCATCTCCGAACTCGGCCGCTGCCGTGTGATCGTCCGCTACGGGGTCGGCCTCGATCGGATCGATCTCGAAGCGGCGGAGGCAAAAGGAATCGAGGTTCGCTATCTCCCGGGCTGGTCCGCGGAGGAAGTCTCCGATCATGCGATCGCGTTCATCCTCGCACTGGCGCGCAGACTCCTTCCACTCGACCGGTGGGTGCGGAACGGCAACTGGGGATACGCGGGAGAGTTGCACACCGTGCGCGTCGTGGGCAAGCGGCTCGGCTTGATCGGTTTCGGGGCCATCGCGCGCTGCGTCGCCGTGAAGGCGCAGGGGCTCGGAATGCACGTCATGGCGCACGACCCGTTCGTTAAACACACGGTTTTAGCGGAGGCGGGGGTGCAAGCCGCCTCCCTCGAGGACCTCCTGACAAGTGCCGACTTCGTCTCGCTTCACGTGCCGTTGAACGAAACAACGAAAGGTCTCCTCGGTCCGGCTGAATTCGTTCGGATGAAGCAGGGCGCCTTCCTGATCAACACTTCGCGCGGTGGGGTCGCCGACGAACCGTCGCTTGTCGCGGCCCTACAGTCGGGACAGCTTGCCGGTGCGGGACTGGACGTCTTCACCGACGAGCCCCCTAGACCGGGAAACCCCCTGTTCGGAATCGACTCCACCATCCTCACGCCGCACATGGCTTGCTACTCGGAGGTGTCGATAGACGAAATGCACCAGACCGCGATTGGACACGTCGTGGATGTACTGACAAAGGGGAGCGAATGATCGATCTGAGCGGACAGAGGGGCGTGGTGACGGGAGGAGGAGCGGGAATCGGCAAGACGATCGCCCGCGTCCTCGCCGAACACGGCGCCGCGCTGGCGATCGTCGACCTCGATCTCGAACTCGCCGAGAAGACGGCAGACGAGGTCCGCGAATGCGGAATTGCGGCAATCGCTATTCATGGCGACGTATCGGATCACAAGCAGATGGAAGAGGCCTTCAGTCGAATCGAGAAGGAGCTGGGCGCAATCGACTTCCTGGTAAACAACGCGGGGGTTTCCTCAACCGGGTTCGCCGTCGATCTCACAGAGGAAGAGTGGGATCAGCACTTCGCAGTCAACACCAAAGGAACGTTCATCTGCTCCAGAATCTGCGCTCGTCAGATGATCGAGCGAAAGCGAGGACGGATCGTCAACATCGCCTCCCGACTCGGACTCGTAGGCGGAGAGATGTATTCGCACTACAGCGCCTCGAAGTTCGCCGTCGTCGGCTTCACCCAGTCGCTGGCCCTTGAGCTCGCGCCATACGGAATCACAGTCAATGCGGTCGCACCTGGCAAGGTGGACACGCCAATGCTGCGAAGAGAATGGAATTGGGAGGCCGAATTGCTCGGACGTGATGCTGCAGAAATCGAGCGTGAGATCACCGACTCGATTCCACTGCGTAGGCTTGCGACCCCAGAGGAGGTCGGACGAGCTGTCGTCTTCTTCCTGTCGGAGTACGCGTGCTACACGACCGGACACACGCTGAACGTTACCGGCGGTCTACGGATGGACTAGGTGGCACGATGGAAGCGAAAAAGGAGGGGACGTAACAAAATGACTGACCTAACGAAGTATCACGGGGTGTTTGTGCCCGTGGTGACCATCTACAAGGACGACGGCTCGATCTGCGCCGACCGCACCAGTCGCTTCATCGACTACCTGATCTCGGATTGCGGGGTTCACGGGATCTTCTGTCCTGGGAGCACTGGCGACTACACCCTCATCTCCCTGGATGAGCGTCGCGATCTGATTCGGCTCGCCGTACAGACCGCGGCAGGCCGCGTCCCGGTCCTCGCGGGGAGCGGACACAACGCAACGCACATCGCTCTAGAGCTAAGCCAGTACGCTGCTTCCGTCGGCGCGGACGGCGTGTTGGTGTCGCTCCCCCACTACCCGCGTCCCACTCAGGCAGGCCTATACGAGCATTTCAGCACGCTGGGCGAGGCCCTCCCGATTCCGGTCATGGTATACAGCTATCCGGCGGGCATGGGGATTGACATCGATGTCGACACCGTCTGCCGCTTGGCGAAGGACGGCGCCATCGCTGGCATCAAAGACTCGATCGACGACATGGACCATACGGTGAACATCATCCGAGAAATCGGCGATCGGATCGCCGTCTTCACAGGGATGGACGCCAAGTTCCTCCCCGTTCTCGTGATGGGAGGAATCGGCCTCATCGGAACAGCAGCGAACGTAGCGCCGAAGCACTTCGTCGGTATATGGGATGCGTTCCAGCAAGGCGATCTCGCAACAGCACGCAGACTCCAGTCGGATGTGATGCCCCTCTGCGCACTTGTCGCGTACGAGCAGGCCGCAACCAAGGCCTTCCTCCAGTCCATGGGGTTCCCGGTGGGAGTGCACCGCCTCCCGATTACTCCGGCAACGAACGAGACGAAGAAGAAGATCGAAGGCGTGATCGAAGCACTTGGGCTGCAGGGAGCCCTGGCCGGGCTGATGTAGGTCAGTATCCGTCGAAAGGACAACACCCGTGAGCACAGCCGAGCAGGTTATGGAGACCGATCGGGCCCGCGTCAGGGCGATGGTCACTGGAAACGAGACAGCGCTTGAACGCTACTTCACCGAGGATCTTACATACGCGCACACGAACGGAGTCCTGGACTCGAAGGCCACCCTAATCGACAAGATTCGAACGGGGGTCTACAAGTACGCGTCAATCGAAGTCGATGACGCACGCGTCAAGGAACTTCCGGGCGACGCTGCCATTGTCACAGGGACCGCTGGACTCGGCGTACGGACGGACGCAGGCAATCTCCTGAGAATCCCGATTCGATTCATCAGCGTCTACGTCCGCGACGAGGATGCATGGAAGATGACCGCGTGGCAGTCCACGCGGCTCCCAACCTAGAATCTGGCGGGTCACAGAGTTCGTAAACCAGCTACCCTCCGGGCTCGCTCCTGTTGTCGTTCGCCGGTAGCCCATCCCGAAACTGGAAGTACTGAAGCGTGCCCACCCAGAGGACCTTCACAGGCTTGTCGCCTTCCACAGCGTAACCATGAGGTGTCATCGAACCGAAGTGATAGCTGTCTCCTCGCCCAAGCACGTACGTTGTGTCGCCGATCTCCAGCCGGAGACACCCCTCCAGAACATAGCCGAACTCCTCTCCCTTGTGCGGTACCGGTGGGTAGTAGTAGCCAGGGGAGATCTCGCCAATGAGGATCTCGAACTTACGTCCCGGGAAGTCACGGCTGAGGAACCGGTACTTGATCGCAGCGTCGGAGATGATGATCGCCGTCTGATCCTGGGCTTTCATGACCGCCGTCGTCCGGTCACTCGATAGAGAATCGCCGACGAGCGCGTCGACCTGCGCGAAGAAGTCAGCCAGCTTTACGTCGAGTGCTTCGCAGATAGTGTAGAGAGAGGCGATCGAGATTGAGCAGAGTCCCCGTTCGACTTGCGAGATGAAGCTCGTCGAGAGCGTGCACCGATTGGCGAGCTCTTTGAGGGTCCAGTCGCGTTCCTGCCGTAATTCCCGGATGTGCTGCCCCACTGCATCCATGCGTTCAGTATAGATAACACGAAGCGAATCATCAAGACAATAGCCGGGTTCCCCTATCGCGTGCTCATCCACTATAGCTGAATCCGAAAAACAGCCGGGGTGCCCCGCCTCCACGCCCGGCTTCCGTGTCGTCGAGGACCGCTACGCCGCGCAGCCCGCCCCTTGTGGAGTTCCTCCTAGAGTGTCGAGTTTCACAGTAGTGTTTACAGGTGGCGGAGTGAAGTAGGAGGAAGAAAGAGGGTCACCAGAGCAGAATCACCAGGTAGCAGCGAAACCACCTGGGAGGTCTGCCGATGACCCTCGAAGACAAGATACACATTACTCGACTTCACGTCCTACAGCGAGCCAAGGATCTGGGCAATGTGAGTGCCGCCTGCCGTGAGGCAGGGATCTCGCGATCACTCTACTACCGGTGGAGGAAGCGCTTCGAGCTGTACGGAAGGGATGGACTGCATCCGCGCAGAACAGCTAAACGCCCGGGGTGCCGTTCCACTAGCTGGACACGACGAAGGAGCGCAGGATCGTCGCGATGGCGCTGTCGTGGCCTACCTGGGGACCGAAGCGTCTGAGCCTTCAGCTGGAAAGGGAAGGCGTTGTTGTCTCACCGAGCACGGTGTGGAGGGCGCTACACCGGCTGGGATTGGGAACACGAGCTGACCGTCTCCTCGTTCTGGAGACCCACAGCGCCAACAGCGCAGGGCTTCTCACCGAGCGAACGCGGCGGAATCTGTCACGCCGCAAGGTCCGCCACGTACAGGCAGACAGACCTGGAGATCTTGTCTGCATCGACACGTTCTACATCGGCAACCTCAAGGGAGTGGGCAAGCTGTGGCAGCTGACGGCCTGCGATGCGGCCAGTTCGTACGCGATGGCCAAGGTGATTCCGGCGAACAACGCGGTGGAGGCGGCGATGTTCCTGCGGGACGTTGTGGCTGCTGAGTTGGAGGAAGCAGGTTGGAAGCTGTGGCGGGTGCTGACCGATGGAGGCAGTGAATTCAAGGCCGAATTCGACAGGGCATGTCGGGAACTTGGCGTACGGCACACTCGAATCAAGCCCCGTCATGCGTGGACCAACGGATTCGTCGAACGGCTGCAGGGAACGATCCTTCACGAGCACTGGCGGATCGCGTTTCGGCGTCGGTACTTCCGGCGGCGGTTCCAGCTCCAGGCGTCGTTGGATGGCTTCCTGCACTTCTACAACTTCGAACGCCCCCATCAGGGCTACCGGACCAAGGGACGGACACCTGCCGAGATCTTCTGGGGTGCCGTCCGCGAACAACGCCACGGGGAGGACTGAAGTGTCAACACCATTCCGAGACTGGACATCCTAGAGCAAGCGACGGGGACCGATGCCGTTGTTCCCGTCGTCCGCGGCTACTACGAGCCGCTCTGCACCGTCTATCGTAGATCCTGCATCGCTCCCATTGAGGATCTCATCGAACGTGGCGTCCTGAAGGTCTCCGCGTTGTATGAAGAGGTCAGGTTGCACGGCGTGCGCGAGGAGCTGGTCCTTCAGCATGACCCGGCGCTCCATTCGTTCGTGAATCTGAACGTACCTTCCCATGCAGACACAGCCGCTTGAGCTCCCACGAGCTAGGGCTACGCTGCGTTACGGTCTGTGCAACACGCGAACTGGACAGAGCGGACGCGCTGCTTCGTGCTGTGTCGTCCTCCGCACTTGTCATGATTCACCGGCAAACATAGACTGTCTCTGAAATCTACCCATCATATGGAGGCGAATTAGGGGAACCATGAGCACTGACCCAGAAGTCAAGCCATGGGAAGAGGCTCGCCTGATCCCGGTTTCGGGAATCCGCAGCGCAGAAGAGCAAGAGCGTAGAGCGACTTCAGCGTTGCTCGCGGTGTTGCACGCAGTGGAGGAGTTCGGTACAGCGATCACAAAGCCTCTTGGTGCACCCAAAGGAAGACTGAGATCCTTCATAGAACCTTCATTCGAGATGGCTAACGGGCGCTGCGTCCGCCCTGACGGCCTGATCCAGGTCACGCGTGGAAGGCGGACTTGGACCGCACTAGTCGAAGTGAAGACGGGCAAGAACACGCTCGATCGCGAACAGGTCGAAGCCTACCTGGATGTTGTGAAGGAGCAAGGCTTCGATTGCGTCATCACGATTTCGAACCAGATCGCGAAGATCCCTGGAGAGCACCCTGTCACGGTGGACAAGAGAAGGCTGAGAAGGGCTACCCTTCACCACATGTCGTGGTCGCGACTCCTCACGGAAGCGATGCTGCAGAAATCGCATCGTGGTGTGGCAGACCCAGATCAAGCATGGATTCTTGGCGAACTCATCAGATACCTCGAACACGAAAACGCAGGTGCAGTCGACTTCCGTGACATGGGCGAAGCCTGGGTTGCAGTCCGCGATGCTGTGAAGAACGGAACCCTGCGAGAGTCCGACAAGAAGGCTGTTGAGGTCGCAAGCAAGTGGGAGGAACTCGTGTCATTCGCGGCTCTCCGACTTGGACGGAAGTTGGGAACAGACGTTCGAGAGGTGCTTCACACAAGAGAGAGGTCGGATCTCTCGGTTCGGATTGGGAGCATCGTCGACTCTATGGTCAGGCGCGGCGTGATGCCGGGCGAGATCAGAATCCCTGACACGGTTGGGGATGTATCCCTCATGGCCGATCTGCGCGCTCAGCAGATCGTTGCGTCAGTGTCGGTGAAAGCGCCCAGATCTGGACGGCCGACCACGCGAATCAACTGGCTTCTACGGCAGCTCAAGACGACCCCTCCCGACATACGACTTGACTGCTGGGGTCTGCGATCTCGATCTTCAATGTCCGAGTTGCTTGGAAACGTCCGCAGGAATCCGAATCTCCTGATACCGGTCGAAAACCGCGAAATCGTCTCATTCACGATCTCACTCGCTCGCCCGATGGGAGTGAAGCGCTCTGCCGGAAGCCGCTCGTTCATAGATTCCGTCCTTCAGACCCTGGACGACTTCTACGGAGATGTCGTGGAGCACCTCAAGGAGTGGCGCCCCCCCACTCCGAAGCTACGGAAAGAAGCAAGCCGGGATTCCGAGGATGATGGCGGGGCAGAGTCTACCACTGATGCAGCTGGCGAATTGGCAGACTCCTCGGGGGCTTCCGATCCGTCCCACAGTCCCGATGACAGCTAGATAGATCTTCTCTGCTACCGTCTTAGCGGTAACTGTGCAGAAGTACGCCCTTCGTGCAAAGTGCAAATTCCTGCATCGTTGGCGTCCACCGCGTTTCGCGTTCGCGGCTCGGTCGAGCATTCATCCTCGTCCCGCCATCAGCTTCTCGCCACGAGTGATGAGCGGCATCAACCTTCAGGAGTGCCTTGACGTACCTTGGACTTCTGCAGTAATGTGCATACGCACGTCATCCATTCGTCGCGAGAGGAGGCGCGTTTGGCGACGAAGGCCACTGAGTTGAAGATCCTCATCAAGGCCATCTGGGTGCTCAACTGGTTCAATTCATGCGGCTTCGCGGAATTGGTCCCGATGGTCGGATCCAGATGGGACATGGAGAGGTTCGGGATGATCATCACCGGGACGCCGCGACACGCCGACGTCCTGTTCATCGCCGGGTATCAAACCTTTAAGTCGTTGGAACGGGCGAAGCGGATCTACGAGCAAATGGCCGAGCCGAGGGTCGTCCTCGCGCTCGGCTCCTGCACGATGTCGGGCGGGATGTACTGGGATTCGTACAACACGGTCAAGCGGCTTAGCGATCATCTGCCCATTACGATGTACATCCCCGGCTGCCCGCCCCGACCGGAGGCGGTGTTCGAGGCCTGCGGGAAGATCTTCCAGCACGTCAAGGAGATGTGACGGCCGCCATGGAGAACGAGGGGAGACGGACGGAGCTGCTGGAGCGGATCGGATCGCGATTCGACCTCGATCTCCGCGTCGCGGACGACGGAACCGTCTGGGTCTCGGTGGGAGAACAGAAGCTCGGGGATTGCCTTGCGTTCGCGAAACGCGAGGGGTTCGATCACTGTTCGGCGATCTCCGTCACCGACTGGCCCGAGGAGGAGGCGTTCGAGCTCACCTACCACCTCTGGTCGTACGGCCACAAGCTGCTACTGACCGTGACGTCGCGGATCGACCGAGGGGAGGCGACCGTCGACTCGGCGATCCCGCTGTGGGGGCCGAGCGCCGGGATCCACGAGCGCGAGCTCCACGAGCTGTTCGGCGTGGAGTTCTCGGGAAACCCCGATCTGGCGCCGCTGTTCCTGGAGAACTGGGACGGTCCGCCGCCGTTCCGCAAGGACTTCGACTGGCGGGCGTACGTGAGAGAAACGTTCTACGAGGAAGGAGATCCCCGTGAGCGAAGCTACTGGGACTGAGACGATGGCGGAAGGCCGCCGCGCCGTGGACGGCTACGATCTCTACTTCGGCCCCGTCCATCCCGGGTCGGGGAACTTCGGCGTCAAGCTGACCGTCGATGGGGAGTGGGTCGTCGCGGCCCGCGCCGACCCCGGCTACCTGCACCGGGGGTTCGAGAAGCTGATGGAGTACCGGACGCCGATGCAGAACGCCGTCCTCTCGGACCGGCTGTGCATCCTCGAATCGCTGAACTGGAACCTCGTTCACGCGGAGGCGGTCGACCGGCTCTGCGGCACGGAGATCCCCGAACGGGCCCGGTACATCCGGGTGATCATGGCGGAGCTGTCGCGAATCCAGTCCCACATCATCTGGTACGGGGTGCTGTCCAAGGCGCTCGGCTTCGACACGGGGTTCATGGTGGCGTTCGGCTACCGGGACTACGTGCTCGATCTGTTCGAGTTCGTCACCGGCGGCCGCGTCTATCCGGCCGGCTACATCTGCCCCGGCGGCGTCCGACGGGACGTCCCCGAGGGAACGAAGAAGCGGATCGAGGAGCTCCTGGTCAAGATGGAGACGATGCTCCGCGAGTTCGAGGCGTACGACAGCAAGACGATCGCGGCGAGATGCCGGGGCATCGGCGTCCTGGAGCTGGACGACGCCCTGCGGCTCGGGGCCACCGGCCCGGTGCTGCGCGCCTCGGGCCTGGCGGCCGACGTCCGACGCGACGCGCCGTACGAGATCTACGACGACCTCGACTTCGAGATCCCGGTTCGGGAGGAGGGCGACGCGTTCGCCCGGTCGATCGTCCGACGGCGGGAGATCGAGGAGTCGATCAAGATCGTCCGGCAGGCGCTCGACCGGCTGCCGGCGGAGCCGCTCCCGCCGGTCAAGCCGAAGGCCGCGGGAAAGATCCCGGAAGGCGAGGTGTACGTGCGCAACGAGATCGCCCGAGGGGAGGCGGCCGTCTACATGAAGAGCGTGGGAGAGAGCCACCCCTACCGGTGCAAGATCCGGGGGCCCGACCTGCTCCACATGATCCCCGTGCTCGAGCACCTGCTCGTCGGAGCCGAGGTGGCCGACGTCCCGGCCATCTACTGGAGCCTGAACATCTGTCCGGCGGACATGGATCGGTGACCGACATGGCACTCGGAGTCATCCCCCAGCTGATCAGGAACCTCTTCTCCCGACCGATGACGGTCGCGTTCCCGCACGAGGCGATCCCGATTCCGGAGGGGTATCGCGGCGAGCACGCATACGACGTCGACCGCTGCACCGGCTGCACCCTGTGCGCGCGGGTCTGTCCCAACCGGGCGATCGAGATGGTCGAGGCGCCCGAGGGGCAGCGGGAGGCGTACCCGAAGACCTACCCGCAGATCGACCTCGGGAAGTGCTGCTTCTGCGGCCTCTGCCAGGACGTCTGCCCGAGCGGCGCGCTGACGCTGACCCCAAACGTCTTCCTCTCGACCAACGATCGTACCGCGGTCCTCAGACCGCCGTTTGCGGAGGGCACGGGAGACTGAATCGTTCCTCTGGGCCGCCTCACCTGAGTTCGGCCGCCTCCACGATCTCGGGCACGATGTCGTCCCACCCCAGAGGCATCAGGTGCACGCCTTGGCACATGTCCTTCATCTCTCGCGCCAGCGCGGCCGCGATCTCGACCGAAACCTTCTTGCGATCCCCCTTCGGCGTCTCCTTCATCCGGCCGATGACCCGATCCGGCACGTTGACCCCGGCGATGCTCCTGTTCATGTAATGGGCCATCCCGGCCGACTTCAGCGGCACGATGCCGACCATGACCGGGACGCCCAGCTTGTGCGCTTTCTCCATGAACCGCGCGAACACGGTAGGCTCGAAGACCGCCTGGGTCTGGATGAACTCAGCTCCCGCATCGATCTTCTTCTGCAGCTTGAGAAGCTGCATCTCTAGATCATCGGAGCCTGGGTTGACGACGGCACCGAGGCAGAGATTCGGCGCTTCCTCCAGCTCGTGGCCGGCCAGGTCCCGCCCCTCGTTCAGGCCTCTGGCGACGGCGAGCAACTGCACCGAGTCGAGGTCGAAGACCTTCTTCGCTTCGGGATGATCGCCGAGGACCATGTGGTCGCCCGTGATGCAGAGCACGTTTTCGATCCCGAGCGCAGCGGCGGACAACAGGTCGGACTGGAGGGCGATTCGGTTTCGATCGCGGCAGGTCAGCTGGAAGACGGGCTCGATCCCCTCTTGCTTCAACAGGTGCGAAACGGCCAGCGAGCCGAGCCGCATCACGGCGCTCTGGCTGTCGGTGACGTTGACCGCGTCCACCGCGGAGGCCATGAGCTTGGCGCCTTCGAGCACGTCGTCGGCGCTGGCGCCCTTCGCAGGTCCGACCTCCCCCGTCACAACGAACCGCCCCCCGGAAAACCGCGTCGAGAGCTTCATGCGTCATCCCCTTTCCGCATGTCCTCGGGCGGCTCGTCCGTGCCGGACCAAGCGGACGCCCTCTGGTTCGCGAAGGCAAAGTCGACGCGTTTCCCCGCCATGACCAGGCTTCTCGGCGACCCCGAACGTAGCCAGTTCTTCGGAGGTTGGTAGTTGAGCATCAAGTCGGTCCTGCCGAGCTGCTTCAGACGCTCGAAAATGAGATGCCATCCGCAGTCGCGCTCCGGGTCCACTTCACACTTCCCGTCCTTCGCGCCGCCGCACGGTCCGTTGAGCAGCGACTTGGCGCACAGGGTGACCGGGCAGAGACCGCCGGTGTTCTCCAGGACGCACTCCCCGCACAGCGAACAGTACTCGGTGATCGCGTTCTCGCTGATCGTCTCACCGCCGAAGATCGTATCGCAGCCCGGATGGACCATCCCGGCCTTCGTGGCGTCGATGACCGTGTGGACCCCTTGCCCGCAGGCGAGCACCAGGAACGAGTCGGCGGCCTCGGCCTCCGCTCTGTGGTCCACGTTCAAGAGCTTCTCCGTGGCGGAGAGCTTGCACAGGGACCCTCCGTCGGGAGGCACCGCCCAACCCGTGACCGCCACGCCGTTCGCTCGCAGCCTTTCCACCATCGCCTGCGTCTCCGGCTCACCGCCGGACTTGGCCTTGGCCGCGCAATTCCCGCAGCCGACGACCATGACTTTCTCTCCCTCCTCGAGGACGCTCAGGATCTCCTCGAGAGGCTTCTGGATCGTCGCGTGCACGTGTGCTCCTCCTTGTCTGAAGTCTTTCCTGCCGGCTCCGTGCCGGCCTCCTGCAGGACGCCGGGCCTCTCACAGCGCATGTCTGCTCTATCCTAGCGGATCGGATCGGTTCATCACAGACCGGCAAGGACCGGCGCCACCGCGTGACCTCGCGCCAGGGTGCACGTCGACGTGCCGCACCCGCCTGCGGAGCACCGACATCCCGTTGGTGAGGCGGTGACGCCAAAGCGCTCACTTGCACAGAGGGTTTGTCAAGGACGATGATCGCAGCCGGAGGAGGGCCCATGACGTTCGTGCCAGACGTGATGAAGGCGATGCTCCTCGAGCGGCCTGGCACTCCGTTGGTGCTCCGCGAGGTCCCGACGCCTAAGGCAGGCGAAGGACGGATCCTGATCCGCGTCGCCGCGTGCGGCGTCTGCCGGACCGACCTGCACGTCGCCGACGGCGACTTGACCGAGCCGAAGCTACCGCTGATCCTCGGACACGAGATCGTCGGACGCGTCGTCGAGGTCGGCGACGGCGTCGACGGCTTCACGCCCGGCGACCGCGTCGGCGTCCCGTGGCTCGGCTGGACCGACGGCACCTGCCGGTACTGCCAACGGGGCCTGGAGAACCTGTGCGAGAACGCCCGGTTCACCGGGTACACGATCGACGGCGGCTTCGCAGAGTACACCGTCGCCGACGCCCGGTACGCGTTTCACCTCCCCGCGGCGTACGACGACCTCCACGCCGCGCCGCTGCTCTGCGCCGGGCTGATCGGGTATCGCGCCTACCGGATGGCCGGCGATGCAGAGCGTCTTGGTCTGTACGGCTTCGGCGCCGCCGCCCACGTCCTCGCCCAGGTCGCACGGCACGACGGGCGGGACGTCTACGCGCTTACCCGGCCCGGAGACACCGCGAAACAGGACTTCGCCGGACGGCTCGGCGCGGTCTGGGCCGGCGACTCGACCGAGCGTCCTCCGGAACCGCTCGACGCGGCGATCCTGTTCGCCCCGGTCGGGCCGCTCGTCGTCGAGGCGCTGAAGTCGGTCGACCGGGGCGGCACCGTCGTCTGCGCCGGGATCCACATGAGCGACATCCCGTCGTTCCCGTACCGGCTCCTCTGGGAAGAACGCACTGTCCGTTCCGTCGCCAACCTCACCCGAGACGACGGCGAGCGGTTTATGAAGGTCGCCGCCCGCGTCCCGATCGAGACGACCGTTACGCCGTTCCCGCTCGAACAGGTGAACGAGGCGCTTTCGGCTCTTCGAAACGGGGAAATCGAGGGCGCAGCGGTGTTGACGATTCCCTGAGCATGAATTGCGGAGTGCAGCCGCCATTCATAGCCCAGGTGCCAGGTATCAGCCAATTGTGCACTATGCCCCTGGGATTCAAGACCGCGTGCTTTCAGAGATGCCCCAGCATTCCCGCATCTGAAAGGACCACGTAGTAGACTAGACGTCCGTCACCGGATTGGTATGATATCTATGCTGCAGATGGAGGTGCCCGGTGTTGGCTGAGGCGTACATCAGGCTTCGAGACATCGTCGCTGAAAGAACCAACCCTATCGTCTTCTGGATTGGAGCGGGGTTAAGCCGACCCTCTGGCCTCCCATCTTGGCGGGACCTGAGGGATGCTCTGCGAAAGGCCGCCCTTGCCAGGGCGAACGCTCTGGAAGCCGAGGAGAAGCGAGAGGTGAGGGAGCTTGTAACGAGCGCCGATGCGCAGAAGGATCTGTGGATTGCGTTTGACATCTTGAAGAAAGCGGTAGGACCGACAACCTATAGGAATGTCATACGCGACAAGCTCTCGGCAATGCCACGATGTGAGATCCCAGCGGACTACAAGCGCCTGTGGCAACTACCTGTGAAGGGCGCGATAACTCTGAATCTAGACAGCTTTGTATTGCAATCCTACTCAGAAGTCCGATCTGGCGAGCGCGTCGTCCCATTCACCGGGATCGAGGCTGGGACTTACACTCACGTTCTCAAACAAGCTGCACCGTTCATTGTGAATCTCCACGGAAGAATCGACAACGAAAGCAGTTGGATCCTAACCGAGTCAGAGCTTAGAAAGCTACTGAGGAATAAGGGATACACTGAGTTCATTCGAACGGTGCTTTGTGCGTTTACTGTTGTCTTCGTGGGCATCACCGCCGACGACAAGGCAGTGGCTGCGCACTTCAACTGGCTCAGCAACAAGGGAATCGATTTCGGCGATCACTATTGGCTCACGGACAGAACCGATACCGCGGCTGACACTTGGGCGGAGAAGGCTGGGGTCAGGCTCATCAGGTACCAGTGTCGCGGCGCTGATCACTCGGAGCTGTCGAGTCTTCTCGCGCAGCTTTCGAGCTACGTTTCGATGGACAGCAAGCCTGCACCAGCGGCGCCGTCCCAGAGGAGAAAAGGGTTACCGCACCTGCCGAGTCCGGAGGCCATTCTTCGCGAGAACCCGGATGAGATCAGGTACATCCTCAATGAGCATGCAGCGCGAATTCTTGCGCCGAGGAACAAGGAGGCTCACGAGGCGTATGCGGAGTTCTGTCGGGAGTACGATCGCGCCATCTACCAGTCCTGGTACGTGAACATATCGCCTCCCGACAACGTTCTTCTTGGCTACACAATCGCGAGTGAGATAAAGCAAGGCGCCTTCGGTAGAGTGTTCGAGGCCTATGACGAGGATGGTGCTAGAGTAGCCATCAAGCTGCTACGGGAGGACATTCGACGTGATGACAACATGCTGCAGAGCTTCCGGCGGGGAGTCCAATCGATGGGGATCCTCTCTCGCAGAGAGGTGTCCGGGATGGTTCCATACCGTGAAACATCGGAGATCCCAGCATTTGCAGTCATGGAATTCGTGGAGGGCGTGGATCTGACGGATGCAGTGCAGTCAGGGAACCTATCGAATTGGGGAACTACCGTTCGTGTCGCGCTTGATTTGGCGCGGATCCTGAGGAAGGCACACCGCCTTCCTGAACGGGTTCTCCACAGGAATATTCGACCGTCGAATGTGATGTTAAGAGACTTCTACGGCTTGACCAATGCCTTCGAAGTAGTAGTCCTTGATTTTGACCTTTCGTGGTATCGAGGAGCTGTCGGGGTATCGATCAATGACGCAAACACTGTTACTGGTTATCTTGCCCCTGAGCAGGTTCGCTCTGGCCCAACGTCATCGACTCGGAATGCTCTGGTGGATTCGTTCGGTTTGGGGATGACGTTGTACTACATGAGAACTGGCAAGGATCCCAACCATCTACAGCACCTGCACGCCGAATGGGAATCCGATTGCATGAGCTCGATTTGTGTTGTGGGTTGCGATTCGTGGAAGTCTCTTCCGAGGCGTTTTGCGCGACTGATACTCAGTTGCACCCAGGATAGCCAAAGCATGCGTTGGGACATGGCGCAAATCCAGGGTGAGCTCGAACGACTTACAGAGGTGCTGAGGGATCCATCTCAAGTTCCATCGGCTGACCTATGGGCGGAAGAGATTGCGGCAAGGGCTGTGCAGGCGCTCGGAACCGGGTACGACTACACATGGGATCCTGACCTGTCGACATCAAGAGTGAAGCTTCCTCGTGGGCTTGCGCTGAGCTTCCGCGGCAGTGAAGAGGATCACGAAGTGAAGCTTAGTCTCCAGTGGGTTGGTACCGGCGACGCGAAATACGAGAACCTTAAGAAGTACCTACCCGCACATTGTGACCGTGCTGCGGACGCTCTGAAGAAGGGAGGCTGGCGCCTCCAGAAGAAGCCGGACGTCCACACTGATCTTGTGACCTTTGAGGCTAGGATGTCGGTGTCGCTTCTCCGAACGGAGTATGAGAAAGCCGCTGATGCAGCTGCCCATGCGCTAGAAGAAATGCGCTTAGAGTAGCCTTGCTAAGAAGCTACGAACTACGAATATGAAATCGGGGACACATACCGTAATTCGGTGAACTTGGGATGTAAGAGCCGGTCTGTGTCGCCGGATTTGCCTCGGACATCCGCTTTTCAATCCCCACGGCTTGTGAGCCTCCTTCGGTCCCACTACCATCTCCGCTCGTCATGGCGAATCCTGTGAGTCCATCCGTCTCCCCGCCGTGGAAGCGGACGGCGTTGCTTTTCGTCGGGCACTTGCTGAACGACGGGTTCGCCAGCTTCTTCGCGCCGCTGCTTCCGCTCTTGATCGATCGGCTCGACCTGTCGCTCGCCCTCGCCGGGGCGCTCGGGACGATCCGGATCGTCACCAACTCGCTCCTGCAGCCCGGCCTCGGGCACCTCGTCGATCGGGCCCAGCGGCCGTGGCTGGTCGTCGCCGGCCCGTTCCTGACGGTGCTCGCGATGGCGCTGATCGGCCGCGTCGGCAGCTTCCTACAGCTTCTGATCATCATGCTGATCTCCGGCGTCGGCACCGCGCTGTTCCACCCCGCCGCCGCGGCGCTGGTCGCGGCCGATCGCCCGCAGCGCCACGGCCTGCTGATGGCGTTCTTCTCGTCGGGCGGGACGCTCGGCGGCGCGATCGCCCCGATCGTCATCGTCGCGTTCGTCGAACGGTTCTCGCTGCTGCGGACGCCTTGGCTGATCGTCCCCGGACTGCTGATTCTCGCGGCGTTCGCGATCCCGTTTCGGCGCGCGCTTCCGCCGACGGAGCGCAAGGAGGTCCAGCGGGCGCGGCTTCGCGAGTTCCCTTCCCGGCTCGTCCTCCTCTGGTTCGTGGTCGTCCTCTCGTCGACCTGCTCGACGGCGTTCGCGACGTTCCTGGCGGTGCTCGTGGCAGAGCGCGGCGGATCGACGTTCCTCGGCGGCGCGGCGATCTCCGTCTTCCTGCTCACCGGCGCGCTCGCCGGCTTCCTCGCCGGAAACCTGTCGGATCGGTTCGGCCGGAAGCGCGTGATCCTCACGGCGCTCGTCCTCGCGACGCCGTTCTACATCCTCTTCCTGCACGGACCGGTCTCGGCCGCGATCGCGTTCATCGCCGCCGCCGGCGTGTTCGGCCTCTCGTCGATCCCGGTCGGCGTCGTCGCGGCCCAGGAGTGTCTGCCGGGCCGGACCGGCCTCGTCTCCGGCCTGGTCATGGGGCTGGCATGGGGCGTCGGCGGCCTGGCGCTCACCCCGATCGGCTGGCTGGCCGATCGGTTCGGCCTGATCGCGGTGATGACGGTCGTCGCGTTCCTCCCGCTCGCGGCGGCCGGACTGATGGCGCTCTACCGCGAGCCGCTTCCGCCGCAATCCGACACAGCGTAAATCGCCTCGACCACGCCGCCGTGGAAGCGGGCAGCGCCTGCCGCTGTCGATCGACGAGTGTTGTGCCATCGTATTCGGAGGGCAGCATTTCAAATCCTATCCGGAATGAGATATAACGATCATGGCGGCAACCCAGGTGTCTTGGAAGAGGCGTCGGGTCGCAAGGGGACGAAGGAGGATCGCGATGTCGGTAGAACAGAACAAGGCGTTGGTTCGTCGTTGGCTGGAAGAAGTGTGGGGGAAGGGGAATCTGGCCGTGGTGGACGAGCTTGCGGGAGACGATTTCGTCTGGCATTGGGCTCTCCCCGGAATGGGGAGCGATCGCGAGGGGTACAAGCAGTTCCTGAAGACGGACTTCGACGCCTTCGCCGACGTCAGCTGCGCCGCGGAGGACATCGTCGCGGAAGGAGACCGGGTCGCCAGCCGCTGGACGTGGCGCGGGACCCACAAGGGGGAGTACATGGGCGCCGCCCCGACGGGCAAGCAGGTGGCACTGACCGGCATCTGCATCAACCGGTTTGCGGACGGGAAGATCGTCGAAGAATGGTGCGAGATGGACATGATGGGCATGATGAAGCAGCTCGGTGCGGTCCCGCCGCCGGGCTGAGCGTTCGGCCGAACCTCGCCGATCTCGTGCGGGGATCCGCAGAGGCGGGATCGGATCGAGTTCGGCCCGGCGTTGCTTCTTTCGACAGGGTTGCCGCCTTCATCCGAGGGAAGACAGATCGAAGCCTAGGGGCTCGATCTCGCGAGAGGGGCCGGGAGAGGCGGGGCTCGGCACCGTGTTCGCAGAGCGGTCTGCGAGAACGGGGCGTCCGTCCCGCAGTTCGCGTGTGAAGTGCCATTCGCTGCGAACACCGCAAGGTTTACAGCCCCGGCACAGGAGGCTACGGCGCGGAGCGGGCGAGCCGATCGGCGTCGCCCTCGTCGATGTGCTTCTGTCCGGAAACGGCGTGCTCCTGCATGTCTCGATACAGGTCGAAGGCCCGCTTCTCGAGGATGCGGATGATCCGCATGTTGCCGGGGAGGAACTCGACGAGAACGCGCCGTACGCCCCAGGTGTGAGCGAGCCGGAGGCAGCAGTCGGTGAACGCGCCTCCGAGCCCCTTGCTCTGCCACGGGTCGGCGACGAGCACAGCGTACTCGGCGGCCTCGTGCGCCGGCTCAGCGAGCAGCTGCGCGACCCCGATGAGGGAGCGTGCTCCGTCGACGCACGTCTCGGCGACGACCGTCACCTCGGTCTGCGGATCGGGGCAGCAGAGCCGCCCGGCCAGAGCGCCGAGCGGCTCGGTGACGACACGCTCGTATCGGAAATAGAGGCTCCTCGGCGTGCAGGCGGCGAGCATCTCGGTGCACGCGGAGACATCGGTCGGTTCGATCAGCCGGATGCAGACCTCCGTTCCGTCCTGAAGCCGACAACGACCGTTCCGCTCGCAGACGATCCGGAGAGCGTCCGCAATCTCACTCGGCGGCACGGCCGCCGAATGGAATGGATCGCTGTCGACGTGTCCCATGATCCCAATATAGGTGAAAATGCAATGCAGGTCTAGTCCTCAGCGTCCTCGGGTCCGGTTCGAGATTCGTTGGTGTATGATCGGTCGAACGCGAGAAGTGAGACTTCAAACCCGGGAGGTCGGTGTGGACGAATCGGTCGCGCTCCAGCTTGCCTATCACATCAGCCGGTCGCGACTCGGCCGACGCCGACTCGCCGTCCTGACCGGCCTGTCGGAGATGGCGGTGCGGATCGAGCTCGAGCGGATGCGGGACCGCGGCTTCGTCACGCTTCGGCGCTCGGGCGTCGAGCTGACCGCCGCCGGTCGACGGCACTTCCGCGGCCTCCTCGGCCCGATCGCCCGGGTCGCTTCGGTCGGACTGTCGCCGTCCCTTCGACTGGACGACGTCGGCCTTGGGGCGCACCTCACGTCGGGCGTGACGGACTCCGTCTGGGCGATCCGTGACGAAGCGGTCCGCGAGGGAGCGACCGGCCTTCTCCTCCTCCGGCACGGTCCGAAGGGATGGGCGTTCGCCCACGACGGCGAGCCGGTCGACCTTCGCAATCCTCGGGACGCCGAGGCGATCGGTGCGGCGTTCCCCGATCCGTCCGACGGAGACTTCCTTCCGATCGCCTTCGGAGCGGACGTCAAGCAAGCCGGCCTCGGACTCTGGCGCGCCGTCCTCGCCCTTTTGGCACCCGCTCGGTAGCCCGCGCGACTTGCCTCTCCCACCCCCGTCGGGTACGATGGAGCGCCCAACTGGGATGTTACATCCCACTTCCGAAAGGACGGTCCCGATGAGAAGAGCAACCATCGCAGCCGGGCTCGCGGTCGTCCTCCTGGCCGTCACGTTCTCGGCCACCGTTGAAGCTTTCCCGGTCACGGTCGTCGACGACCGCGGGCAGGAGATCACGATCGAGCGCCCGCCCGAGCGGATCGTCGCGATCGGCGCACTGTACGCGCAGATCGTCGTCGATCTCGGCGCGATCGACCGGCTGATCGCGATCGGCGAGACGGAGGACAACCCGGCGGCCGTCACCGACCTGCCTTCCGTCGGCCCGACGTACGCGCCGAACGTCGAGCTGATCCTCGGCCACGAGCCGGACCTCGTCCTCGGCGCGACCGACTGGGGCGGCGAGCGACCGGCGCTCGAGGCGGCTGGCGTCACGGTCCTGACGACGCCGTGGCTGACCAGCATCGCGTCGATCTTCGAGACGATCCACACGATCGGCACAGCCATCGACGCGGTCGACGAGAGTGACGTAGAGATCGGGCGGATCGCGTCGGAGATCGTCGAGGCCGAGGCGCTCGCCCTCGGGCAGCCGACCGTCCCGGCCGCGTTCCTGTACGCCTCGTCCGCTGACGATCCACCGTACGCCGCGGGCTCGGACGCGATCGAGAACGAGCTGATCCTCCGCGCGGGCGGATCGAACGTCTTCCCGGATACCCAGGGGCAGGTCAGCTTCGAGGAGATCATCGCGCGCGACCCGCAGGTGATCTTCACCGCGCCGTCGCAGATCGAGAACATCGTCGACCATCCGCTCCTTCGGAGCGTCTCCGCCGTCGCCAGCGGCCGCGTCGTCGGGATCCGGGCGTCCGTCGCCGCCTCGACCCGCGTCGTCGAGGCGCTCCTCGCGATGATCGAAGCGCTCCACGGAACCGCGCCGTAGCATGGGCCGGCGACGCGGACGATGGATCCTGTTCGGGCTCGCCGTCCTCGCGGTTCTCTCGCTTCTCGCAGGGATCGTGATCGGACCGGTGACGATCCCGGTCCGCGACGCCTTCGCGGGACTCCTCGGCGACGAGACCGTCTCGACGGTCCATCGCGTGATCGTCCGACAGATCCGCCTCCCGCGTGTCCTGCTCGGCCTGCTCGTCGGGTCGGCGCTCGCCGTCTCCGGCGTCGCGATGCAGGGGCTGTTCCGGAACCCGCTCGCCAGTCCGTACGTCCTCGGGATCGCGAGCGGGGCGTCGACCGGCGCGGCGCTCGCGATCCTCTTCGCAACGGGATCGGCCTTCCTCCTACCTCTGGGGGCGTTCGTCGGGGCCGCGGCGGCCGTCGCCATCGTCTACGGGCTCGCCCGGGGACGGGACCGCCGGACGTCGATCTTCACCCTGATCCTCGCCGGGGTCGCCGTGGGGGCGCTCTTCTCCGCCGTCACCAGCTTCCTGATCTTCCTCAGCTCCGGCGGGGAGAAGCTGTCCGACGTGTTGTTCTGGATCATGGGCGGGCTCGGCAGGGCCGGCTGGCCGTCCGTCGCGGTCCTCGCGCCGATCGTCGCCGTCGGAATCGGCGGCGTCATCGTGCTCGCGCGCGATCTGAACGCGCTCTCCCTCGGCGAGGAGGGCGCGTTCCACGTCGGGGTCAACCCGGACGCGCTGTACCGGTGGCTCCTCGTGCTGACGACGGCCCTGACCGCCGCTGCCGTCGCGATGGCGGGGACGATCGGCTTCATCGGGCTGGTCATCCCGCACGTGATGCGGCTGCTCGTCGGACCGGATCACCGGCGGCTGATTCCGGTTTCGGCCCTCGCCGGAGGGTGCTTCCTCGTCTGGTCCGACGTGGCCGCACGGACGGTCCTCGCGCCGGCCGAGCTGCCGGTCGGGGTGATCACGGCGTTTCTCGGCGCCCCGTTCTTCCTCTACCTGCTGAAGACACGAGGAGCGCGGCTCTGATGCGCGTCGAAGTTCGGAGCGTCTCGTTCGCGTACGACGGCCGGACGCCGGCGCTGCGCGGCGTCCGGCTCGACGTCCGGAGCGGGGAGTCGGTCGCGCTGATCGGCCCGAACGGCTCCGGGAAGAGCACGCTTCTGAAGGTCGTCTCGGGCGTCCTTCGGCCGGACAGCGGAACCGTCCGCCTCGACGCGTCGCCGCTCGTCGCGCTGTCGGCGAGGCAACGCGCCCGCTGCCTCGCGATGGTCGAGCAGGAACGACCGATGGGGTTCGACTTCACCGTCCGAGAGGTCGTCGCGATGGGCCGGATTCCGCACCGCGGGCGGTTCGCGCGCGAGTCGCGCGACGATCGCAGGGCGATCGAGCGCGCGATGGACCTCGCCGACATCCACGGGCTCGCCGACCGCTCGATCCGCGCCGTCTCCGGCGGCGAGCGCCAGCGCGTCTTCCTCGGGATGGCCCTCGCCCAGGAGCCGAACGTCCTCCTCCTCGACGAGCCGACGACGCACCTCGACCTCCGGCATCAGGTCGGATTCATGTCGATCGTCCGGGAACAAGCGAGGGCGGGGATGACCGTCCTGATCGCGATCCACGACCTGACGCTCGCCGCGCAGGCGACCGATCGGATCGCCCTGATGAGCGACGGCCGGATCGTCGTGAGCGGGACGCCGAACGAGGTCCTCACGCAGGCGAACGTCCGCCGCGTCTTCGGCGTCGACGCCGTCGTCGGCGAGCATCCGGAGCTCGGAACGACCTACGTCCTCCCGTCGCTCGTTCGGCGCGCCGACTGATCCACCCACTTCGACACGTTTCGCCGAGGAAACGGCGCCTCACCCGTCGGGAAACGGGATCTGCGCGACGTACAGGTCGCGGAAGCTCCGGTCGGCAGAAAGCTCGACGTACTCTACGGATCGCGCGAGCCGCTTCGCGTCGGCGGTCAGACGGCGGTTCAGGAGGACGCGCTTCGCCCCCCACCCGGCCGTGTTCCCCACGACGTGGATGCGGGAAGGATCGATCTCCGGGAGAAGTCCGGTCCGCGTCAAGTGCTCGCCGGACAGCCGGGCCGAGAACGCTCCTCCGATGAGCACACGATCGAGCTTCTCCGCCGGCAGACCGGCCCCCCGAAGGAGAACCTCGATGCCGGCGCGGACGGCCGCTTTGGCCAACTGGAACTCGCGGACGTCGCTCTGATGCAGGTAGACCGCTGCACCGTCCGTCAGGCGGAACCGACGATCCTTCCGCATCCCCTCGAGACGATCCGCCAGCGGTGATCCGGGATCGCGGAACCGCCCCGACGGTTCGATGACGCCCGCCGCGTAAAGCTCGGCGACCGCGGAGACCAGGCCGGTCCCGCAGAGCCCGACCAGCTGCGCGCCGCCGATCGCTGTGCACTCGACGTGCCCGTCCACCACCCGAACGGATTCGATCGCCCCGTCGAGCGCGGCCATCCCCTGGACGATCGACGCGCCCTCGAACGCGGGGCCCGCGGCGGTCGAACAGGCGATCAACCGCCCGTCGAGCGCGAGGACGATCTCGCCGTTCGTCCCGACGTCGAGGAAGAGCGTGCTCCCTTCTCTTCCCTCCAGATCCGTCGCGAGGATCCCCGCGACGATGTCGGCCCCGACGTAGGCCGAGACCGCGGGGAGGGTCTCCACGACGCCGCGCGGGGCGATGGCGAGGCCGATGTCCCCCGCGGAACAGCGTACCCCGTGACGGAAGACGGGGACGTACGGACTCACGTCGATTCCCCTCGGATCGATCCCCAAGAGAAGGTGAAGCATCGTCGGATTGCCGACGGCCGTGGCCTGGTAGATCACCTCGGGCGAGACGGACGCCTCCCCCGCGATCCGGGAGATCAACCCGTTCAGGCCTTCGACCGCGGACGCGTGAAGCTCCGTCAGCCCCTCGCCCTTCGTCCGGCGCACGTGCGCGATCCGGGAGATCACGTCCGCGCCGAACCGCTGCTGCGGGTTCCTCGACGCCGCAACGCCGAGCTGGCGGCCCGTCTCGAGATCGAACAGGTAGACCGCGAGGGTCGTCGTCCCGATGTCGATCGCGAGACCGTGGACCGAACCGACCCGTCCGGCGATCACGTCGAGAATCCCGCACTCCGCCTCGATCACGGTCAGCGGCCCAGTACGCTGCGCGCTCGCCAGTCGCTGAAGGACGTGGAGGGGGATCCGCGGCTCGCCGGAACGCGCCTCCCCGAGCCGCTCCGCGAGCGGGCGCCGGTCCTCCCGCGACCGGTTCGCCACGTCGACGATTCGCGACGTTACGGCCGGATCGAGTTCGCCCTCCGGAGCCCGTGCGTCGCCTTGCGCCTTCTGATCGAGATCGCCGTCCGGCGCGCGAACCTCGATTCTCACCGTTCCCTGCACCGCGTGGGCGCAGGCAAGCCGCCATCCGGCGGCGATCGAACCGGGATCGAGAAGGTCGAGATCGCTCGGCGTCGGCTCCGGGGCGCGTCCCACGAATCGGACCCTGCACTCGCCGCACGTTCCCTGCCCGCCGCACGAGCCGGCGATCGGCACGCCGTTCTCTTGAAGGACCTGAAGGAGCGTCGAGCCGGGCGAACCGCGCAGCGACACGCCGTCCGGAACGAGCACGATCTCGCTTTCCGTGCCGCGCCGATCCTTACCGGATTCCTCCGTCATCCCGAATCCCCCCGCTCGCCTACGCCTGAGACGTCGCGCGATGGTGCCGGATGTAGTCCATGCAGTACTCGTCCGTCCCGAGGAGCGCCCGAGCCGCGCAGATCGTCTCCGAGATCCCCGGGTCGGTCGGATCGAGGATCGCGCCGACGAGGCCGGCCTCGATCAGCATCCCGAGGAACGTCCGGTTCAAGAGCCGTCGATTCGGAAGCCCGAACGACACGTTGCTCACCGCGACGAGCGGCTTGACCGACAGCTCCCCCTGGACCCGCCGGAGCGCCTCGAGCACCTCCCGACCCTGCTCCGGCGAGCTGGCGACCGACATGCAGATCAGATCGACGTAGAGCCTTTCGCGGGCCACGCCCGCCGTCTCGCACTTCTCGACGAGCGCCACGGCTTCGCGGACCCGGTCGTCGGCGGTCTTCGGCATGCCGGCCTCGCCCATCGCCAGGCCGACGACGTCGCAGTCGCAGTCCGCGGCGATCCCGAGGAGCGGAAGCTTCGACGGCTCGTTGCTGACCGAGTTCATCAGCGGAGGCCCGGAGCACTGGCGGATCGCCTTCTCCATCACGTGAGGATCCGACGTGTCGATCCCGAGCCGCACGTCGGGGCCGAGATCCTCCTCGACCACCTCGATGAGCCAGAGAAGATCGTCGAGCTCCCGATCCATCGATTGGCCCGCATTGAGGTCGATGACGTCCGCTCCGGCCTCGTGCTGACGTCGGGCGAGGTCGCGAATGTGCGCCTCGTTCCGGTCGGCGATCGCCTGCCCGACCCGCTTCCTCGTCGAGTTGATCAGCTCCCCTACGACCAAGAACATGTTTCTCCTTCCCTTGGAGTGGCTCCGTTCATCGTAGTGTCGGCCCTCGGGCAGAGCAAGGAGCGCCGGCCGCGGCTCCGGCACTCACTTGGGCGATGCGTGCAACCGACCACCACTGGATTCAATCATCACAATCCTGGATTCTGTCTCCTTGCGCTCGCGTGCCTCGGCGACCGCGAGGAGGGGAGGAAGCATGGCGGAGCATGACGGTCCCCTCGTAGGCCGTTTCGACCTCGACGGCGCGGACGTCGACCTCGGAGCGGATGCCGTCTGGCCGACGCTCGAGCGCGGTGGCTTCTCCCGATCGGCGATCGTCGAGGGACGGGTGCGGGAATCCATTCCGATCGGCCGATCGCTGATCCGACCGCGGGGTATCGGACACCACGTCGCCGCAAGATCGCTTTCGAACGCGGAGATCGACGCATTGCCGACGCCGATTCGGAAAGCCCGGTTTCTCTGCTTCGGGCTGTGCACGGCGGGGCGGGCGATCGAAGAGCACGCCCGCACGTTATCTCGGAAGGGCGAGCTGATCGACTCGATGATCCTCGACGCGATCGCGATGACCGCCCTGTCTCAGATCAGCGACCGCCTCGGCTGCGCCGTCTTCGACTGGGCCGAGGAGCGCGGTCTGTCCGCAAGCCGCGCGTTCTCTCCGGGCGCGGGGGCGAGCGGCTGGGAGCTGGAAAACCAGCGCCTCGTCTTCGCCCACCTGCCGAGGGATCCGCTCGGCGTCCGGCTCACGCCCCACCTGTTGATGCGGCCGTCGAAGAGCGTGTCGTTCGTCATCGGGATCGGCGAGCGGGTCACGCAAGCGAAGCATCCGTTCTCCTGCGAAGGGTGCCCACGGCTCGACTGCTCCTATCGCCACGTCCCCGGCAACGCACGGGCTCCGCACCGACCCTCGTGACGGCACCGGCGCCGGCAACACAACGAGAGTACGCTCTGACGCTTCGCCCGCTACAGCCCCGCGGCCTCCAGCACCTCGGGGACGCGCTTCTCCCAGCCGAGCGGCATGATGTGCACTCCTTGGCAGAGATCCTTGACGTCGCGGGCCAGCCGCGCGGCGATCTCGACCGACTTCGCCGGGCGGTCGCCCGCGTCCGCCATCTCGTCGATCAGCCCGTCGGGCACGGAAACGCCGGCGACGTTCTGGTTCATGAACCGCGCCATGCCGGGCGACTTGAGGAGGATGATCCCGGCCATCACCGGGACGCCGAACCCCTTCGCCCCTTCCATGAACCGGGCGAACGCCTCCGGATCGAAGACCGCCTGGGTTTGGAAGAACGTCGCTCCCGCGGCGATCTTCTTCCCCATTTTGATCAACTGGAGCTCGACCGGGTCGGCACCCGGCGTGACGACGGCGCCGAGGCAGAAGTCGGGACTCCCCGCGAGCTCGTTGCCGCCCATGTCGCTCCCTTGATTGAGCCCTTTCGCCGCGGCGAGGAGCGACACCGAGTCAAGGTCGAAGACGGCCTTCGCGTCCGGAAAGTCGCCGAGCGTGACGTGATCGCCGGTCAGGCAGAGGACGTTCTCGATCCCCAGCGCCCACGCGGAGAGCAAATCGGACTGCAGCGCGATCCGATTGCGGTCGCGGCACGTCGCCTGGAACACGGGCTCGATCCCGCGCTCCTTCAGCATCCGCGACGCGGCCAACGACCCGAGGCGCATCACCGACGATTGCTGATCGGTGATGTTGATCGCGTCGACGCGCGGCTTCAGCCGCTCCGCGTTCTCGATCATCTCCGCGGTCTCGGTTCCCTTCGGAGGGGCGACCTCGGAGGTGACGACGAACTTGCCGGCACGGAACAGATCGGTCAGTTTCATGAGGTCGCGTCCTCTGCTGTCTTCATGTCGATCGCCCACGTCCGGGTCCCCCGGATCGCGCTCGGCGGCCGCATTCTCGCGTGGTCCTTGACTTGCACCGGACTGCGACGGAGCAAATCGAGCCGCCCCTGCCTCTCGAGTCGCTCGTAGATGACGTCCCACGCGCACCGCCGAACCTCGGGCTCGACCTCGCACCGTCCGTCCTTCGCGCCGCCGCACGGCCCGTTGACGAGCCCCTTCGCGCAGGCGGTCAACGGACAGATTCCCGCAGTGAACTCGAGGAAGCACTGCCCGCACTCGGCGCACCGCTCCTCGCCCTGCCACTCGCCACGGATCCCGCCGAGGGAGACCGTGTTGCACGCCGGATGCACGGCCTTATCGATCACCGTCGCCGACGCCTGGATGCCGATCCCGCACGTCGAGACGACGACGGAATCGGCGCGTTCCAGCGTCTCCGCGTACGGCCTCAGGCTGGTCCGGATCAGCGCCTTCTGGCAGAGGAAGTCGAGGACCTTCCAGCCGACGACCTCGGTACCGTGTGCCTCCAGCTCCTCCTTCAACTCGAGGATCTCCGGCTCCCCGCCCGTGCCGGAGGCGGCCGCGCACCCGTCGCAGCCGAGGAGGAAGACCGAGCGCTCTCCGGCGAGGAATCCGACGATCTCGTCGATCGGTTTTCGTTCGGTCACGAGCATCTAGGACCTCCTGTCGTTCCGCCTGATCTCCTGTCTCACGATCTCTACGACCCTCGGGACCGACGCCTCGACGATCGGTGACAGGTCGAGCCCCCAATCGATCTTCTCCGGTTCGACCCCGATCACGACGATCTCCGGGTCCTCCCCAGGCCGTCCGAACGCGCGGAGCGTCTCCAACAGCCGCACGTCGTGGCTCGCCCGTCGGGCGCCGGACGCGTCGAATCCGACCTCGTCTCCGAACCGATACACCGTGCCCGGCGTTCCTCCGCCAAGGACCGCGTCGACGACGATCACGCGTTCGTATCCGTCGAGGTCGAACGCGACGTCCGGATCGGTCCCCGCGTCGACCACCAGGACGCCCTCGGGAAGCTCCGCGTTCGCCATCGCGCGGGCGACGTGAACGCCGATCCCCTCGTCCCTCATCAGGCCGTTCCCGACGCCGACGATCGCGGTTCTCATCGCGCCTCCTAGCTCACCACGTACCGCCCCAGCGTTCTGCCTCGGGGCGTGATCAGGTGGACGGCGCAGGCCAAACACGGATCGAACGAGCGAACGATCCGGACGATCTCGAACGGATTCTCCTCGTCCGCGATCGGCGTCCCGGCGATCGCCTGTTCGATCGGACCCGGCTTCCCCTGCTCGTCCTTCGGAGACGCGTTCCACGTCGTCGGAACGACGCACTGGTAGTGGTCGATGGCTCCGTCCTTCAGCCGGACCCAGTGGCCGAGCGCCCCTCGGGGGGCGGCGGTCAGCCCGGCCCCTTCTCCTTCGTCGGGGATCTCGTACGGCGCGTAGACCTCGCCGCCCGGCACGAGGTCGAGGACCCAGTCGGCCATCGCGTCGGCGACGACCTTGCACTCGACCGCGCGCGCCGCGTGGCGTCCGAGGGCCGAGTTCAGCGCCGCCGGACCGGCATCGAGCGCGCCCAGCACCCGATCGACGAGCGCCACGATCGGTTCGATCCCGCGCGCATACCCGAGGAGCATCCGCGCCAGCGGCCCGCCCTCGTACACGTCGCCGTCGTAGCGGGGGGCCTTGATCCACGAGTAAGCGCCCTCCTTGGACGGATCGGGCACCGTCACGCCCTCCGACGGATGCAGTGGATCCCGCTCGCTCGCCAGCCACGCATGCTGGACCGACTCGGTGATCTTCCCGACGCCGATCTCTTCCGGAGCGAGGTCCATCGCGATCGTCCCCGAGCCGAGGAAGCGGCCGTTCTCGAGAGGGAACCCCCCGTAGCTGATGAAGCTCCCGCAACCGCCGCCGACCTCGGCGTAGTCGCCGTAGGCGCGGGCGACCTCGAGCACGTCGGGGACGTACACGTGATCGATAAAATGACGAATCTCGTTTAGCCGCCATAGGAAGCCGGCGATCGTGTCGACCTCGGGGACCTGCGTCACCCCGCCGGGGACGATCCCGACGTTGTGCGGCATCTTCCCGCCGAACACCGCCAGGAGCTCGTGCGCCTTCCGCCGGACGTCGAACGCCTGCACGTAGTGCGACGCCAGCCGCTGCGCGACGTCGGTCGGGAAGCGATAGTCCCCCTCGTACCGGGGGACGAACGGCCCGAGCTCGCCGCGGCCGAGGAACGCCTTCGCCGCGAGGAGGCCGGGGTCGGTCCCCTCATACCCGGCGACGGCCGTCACGTCGACGTAGTCGAGCGCCGCCAGGTGGTAGAAGTGCAGGACGTGGGACTGGATGAAGTTGCAGCCGAGGATGAGGTTGCGGAGGATCCGACCGTTCGCCGGGATCCGATCGGCGATCCCGAACGCCTCGTCGAGCGCGAACGTCGACGCCGTCGCGTGCGCCGTCGGGCAGACGCCGCAGATCCGCTGGGTGATCCGAGGGGCGTCGCGAGGGTCTCGCCCCTGAAGGATCAGCTCGATGCCGCGGAACAGCGTCCCCGTGCTCCGCGCCTCCACGACGACGCCGTCGTCGACGGTCGCTTCGATCTTCAGGTGCCCTTCGATCCGAGTGACCGGATCGATGACGATCGTCCGCATGGTCAGGACTCCTTCCTCGGCACCAGAAGGGCCTCTTCCGGGAGCCTCTCGTAGAACGGTGAGATCAGGTCCGGGAACTCCGGCTCGACGCATCCGTTGCACGGGGCACCGCTGCCGATCACCCAGTTCGTCCCGTTGTTCCAACGTCGCAGCGGGCAGTCGGCGTGGGTGATCGTCCCCTTGCAACCGAGCTCGTACAGACAGCCCTCGTCGCTGAGATGCTTGGCGAACTTCCCCTCGTCGAAGTAGGCGCGTCGGGGGCAGTTCTCGTGGATCAGCTGCCCGAAGAAGCGGATCGGCCGCCCGAGCTCGTCGACCTTCACCGCGGACACCCCCCCGACCAGGATCGTCGCGACGGTCCCGACGAACCAGTCGGGGTGCGGCGGGCAGCCGGGGACGTTGATCAACGGCGTATCGATCCCCTTCTCTCTCAGGAGATCGCCGACGCTGACACAGCCCCCGGGATTCGGGTCGGCGGCGAAGATCCCGCCGAACGACGCGCAGGTCCCGAGCCCGATGATCACCGCGGCGTTCTCGGCGAGCGGGATCACGCGGTCGACCATCGGCACCTCGCCGAGCGTCCCGTAGACGCCGCCGTCCTTCGTCGGGATCGATCCCTCGACGATCAGTACGTACGTTCCGGGATCGCCCTTCGCGGCCGCATCGAGGACCTCGACGGCCGGCTCTCCGGATCCGGCCATCACCGTGGCCTGGAACCGGAGGTTGATGTGCCGCCCCGGAATCACCTCGCTGAGGAGGAGGTCCGTGATCTTCGGCGCGGCCGAGTTGAGCACGGACACGGAACAGCCGCTGCACGTGGCGGCCTGGATCCAGATCACCGGCATCTCCCGAGTTTCTGCCATCGTCTCACCCTCCCTCGAGGCGGACCCGCCGTTCGATTCTCGTGTGGAAACGGCTCCACGCCACTATACGGAAAGTCTGTAGGGGATCGCAATTCGGGCGCCACCGACCGGCAGAGGTGAGGCGATCGAAACCGGTCGGGCCGACACAAAGCGGCCGAAAAAGCGAAGCCGAGCGGAGGGCCGGCGCCTCTCTCGCTCTCGGCTCGCGGGGACCCTGACCTCTAAAGGGTGATCGGCTCGGTCTGAACCCCCCACTCGAACTCGTTGTACTTCGTCCACAGGTAGTACTCGTGGATCTGGTCGATCTCCGGCTCGACCCCCTTGGGCTCGAGCGAGGTCGTGACCGCGGCCCCCTCGTCCGGCATGCAGTCCGTCGGGCCGAGGAAGTCGCCGAGGACCGAGCTCAGGTTCGTGATCCCGTCGTCGCCGTTAAGGTCCGCGAGGGGAACCGTCAGGGTGAGCACGTTTCCCGAGACGCTGGGCGTCGCGTCGCCCACGTCCACGAGCGTCGTCGCCAGAATGACTTCGTAGTTGCCCGCCGCGTTCCGCTGGAACAGCGGGATGAACAGCTCGGTGCCGATCGCGGAGACCGGCGCGCACGGACAAAACGCCGCGTTGGCCGACGCGAACCCGGTGGTGCTCGACTCGTCGGTGTCGAAGTCGATGAACCCCGCCAGCTCGCCCGCCGCGACCACAGCGCTCGCCGCTGGGATGTCGGGGGGAGTCGTCGAGTCGAAGACCACGGTGATCGTCAGTTCCGTCGACGTCCGCGCCGTCGAGATGCTGTGGACGTCGTACGTCGCCGGGCCGAACGCGTCGCCGTCCGCATCGACGATCTTCGCCGTCGCAGGCGGGACGAGCGTCACGACCGCCGAGCCGGTCACCACGGTCACACCCCCGTAGGTCGCCGTGATCTTCGCGGTCGTAACTTCCGCCACGGTCGCCGGGGCGGTATAAACACCGGCGGCCGAGATGGTGCCGGGCCCGGCGTCGACCGCCCACGTCACCACGATAGGATTGCCGAGCTGATCCGTCGCCGCGAAAGCGACGGTGTCCCCTGCCTCCGCGATCCCGGAGAACGGCGTGACGACCAGCGTCTGAACGCGCATGCAGCCAGCCAGCAGAACCAGAGCCAGAACCAGGATCGGCCCTACGAGATACACCCTTTTCATCGCACTCTCCTCTGCCTCAGAATCGATCCACACGTGTCGGCTTGTGTACGAAACGAGCGTAGCCGCAGTTCGGCTCGCAGCGGGGGGATCGCGGGGAGCCCCGCAGGGGAAATGCGTTCCCTTCGGACGTCACCGTGAGGACCCCTTCGACGACGCGCACGCACCATCGATCGGGCCGGGGCGCAGCGTGGGAGGCCGCTCGTGGACCGCGGATCCTCCGCCCGTGCATCGCTACGAGGCACTGGGGAAGGCGATCGCCTACGGCTTGAGGCGCGACGTCCCGTTCCTCCCCGAGGCGATCCACCGTCCTTCGGGAGACGGCCGACGCCCCTACAAGTGCCGAGCGCCCCGCGGAGCCACTAGCGAGGCGCTCGATCTCTGTGCCGTTCCTCTGTGTCTATCTCGGGTCGAGTCTCACCGCGTCGATCACGAGATCCATGTCGAAGTCGTCGATCGTCGCGACGATCCGTCGCTGGACGACGCGATACAGCGCGAACGCGTACTCGACGACGTAGCGGGCGTCGTCCTCGTGTCCGTCCTCGTCGTAGTCGCCAACCCGCACGTCGCGGGGCTGCACGATCTGCACCCGGACGTCGACGAGGACGTTGCTGTCGAGGTCGATGACCACCGAGTTGGCGATTCCGCAGCACATCGTCGGTTCGAGCCACAGACGGTCGTCGAAGCAGTCGTCGAGGTCGAGGTTCATCCCGACATACGGGATCGGATGATCCTCCGGGTCGTTCGGATGGGTGCCCGCAAGCAGCTCGTCGTCGTCGGAGAAGCCGTCGCCGTCGGTGTCGATCGGCTCGGCCTGAACCGGCGCCAGGAGCGGAATCAGCTCCGAGTTGCACGGATCGTCGTCGAGGCCGTCGATGAACCCGTCCGAGTCGGAGTCGCGGTTGGTCGGGTCGAGCATCGGGACGAACCGGATCCAGTAGTCCTGCGGATCCTCGTCGATCAAGCCGTCTCCGTCGTTGTCGATCCCGTCGATCGGGTCCTCGTCGGTCAGGCCGTCGGTGTCGTTGTCGAGCGTCCAGTACGCCAGCTCGACGCACTCCCAGAACACCTCCGGCCCGTCGAGGATCCAGTCGTTGTCCGTGTCGTGGTCGAGCGGATTCGTCGGGTTGAACGGGCGGGTGAGGTCCGGGTAGCGCACGTAGACCTGCGACTGGTAGCGCTCCTCGTAGTCGGTCAGCCCGTCGTCGTCCGTATCGGGATCGCACGGGTTCGTCTCGGTCGGATACGGAATCGGCGGACCCGGGAGCGGATCCTCGTGATCGAACTCGCTCGGAAGGAAGTCGAAGTTCCCGTCGTGGTTCCGGTCCTCGTATCCGTCCTCCAACTGGTCGTCGTCGGTGTCGGGATCGAGCGGATTCATGCAGCCGCACGCTGGATACGTGACCGTGATCGGCCGACCGAACAGGTCGGTGGCCGGAATCCAGCTCTGGCGCGACGTCGAGAATCCGAGGACCTCGACGCCGTCTCCGTCCGCGTCGCCGTCGGTGTCGTACTGGTTCGGATCGGTCTCGTCGCCGGCGTACACGTCGCCCCAGTAGTCGTACCCTCCGGGATCCCACGCGCCGTTTCCGTTCTTGTCCTCACCGTATCCGTGCGGATTCGGGTGATCGCCGATCCCGTCGGCGCTTCCTCCTCGTACGATGGTTCCACAAGCGTCGAGGCCCGGCTCGGCGCACGATTTGCAGATCGGGTTGACGTGGACCGTCGGATCGGTAGGCCAGGTCATCATGTACGGCGTCCCCGTTCCCCCGTCGCATAGACCGTCGCCGTCGGTGTCGGCATTGAGAGGGTTCGTGTTGTTCAATCCGAACACCTCGGCCGAGTCCAGGAGCCCGTCGTCGTCAGTGTCCGGATCGAACGGGTCCGTCGGGATGGGGTCCGCGCTCGTCACCTGCTCGCCGCCGGTGTGCTCGTGCCAATCGTTGCGTCCGTCGTCGTCGGTGTCCCAGTCGAGCCAGTCGGTTCCGATCGCGAATTCCTCGCCGTCGAGGAGCCCGTCCCCGTCGGAATCTCGATCGCAGATCGAGTGGATCCCGTCGTCCTGCTGCTCGCGCAGGCGTAGGTCGGTGCAGTGCTCGCCTCGAATCGTGAACACCTTCCCGGGGAAGTCGACGTCGGCCTTTGCGAGATCCTCGTAAACGTCCTCGCCGTCCCGGAGCCCGTCTTCGTCCGAGTCGGAGCTGTTGGCGTAGCCGTCGCGAATCGGGTCGTACACGACGCCGTAGTAGTTCGGATCGGCGTACGTCCAAGGGGCCGCGGGGCAGTCGCACCAGCCCGTCGTCGAGCAGCTACAGCCGACCTTGAACTCGATCGCGTCGCCGAGGCCGTCGCCGTCGGTGTCGCGCTGCAGCGGGTCGGTCTCGTCGTACCAGTTCCCGAACGGCGGATGCGCCGTCCCGCTGAGCGCCTCTTCGCAGTCCGAGAGCGCTTGGATCGCCTCCGTTCCGTCGAATCCGTCCAGAAGAGGAGCGGTGTCCGGATCCCGCGCCGCGACGTTCCCATCGGCCTGGTCGTCGTCCGTGTCGTCGTCGTTCGGATCGGTAAAGTAGGTTTGCAGCTCCTCGCGATCGGAAAGCCCGTCGTCGTCGGAGTCCCAGTCGAGCGGATCGGTCCCGATGAACGTCTCTTCGCCGTCGAGGAGCCCATCGCCGTCGGAATCCGGATCACAGAGCGAGCAGACCGGATCGTCGTGAAGCTCCCCGTCGTTTCCGAGCACGGGCAGGACACCGGCTTCGCCGACGTCGTCCGACCCAAACCGGTCGTATTCCGCCCCGTCCTGCAGCCCGTCGTCGTCGGAGTCGTCGTCGTTGACGTAGCCGTCCCGTCCGGATTCCACGCCTTCCCCGCTGCAGTTGCAGCCCGGCTTGAACTCGACATCGTCCTGAATTCCGTCTCCGTCGGTGTCCTTCTGCAGCGGGTCGGACTGATCCCCAAGATCGTCGAACGGGAAGACTCCTTCACGGCTGACGGCCTCGATTCCGTCCGAGCCGAGCGTGACCCCGTCGTAGTACTCGACCGATTGCGTCTCGTCTGTGTACGTCGGTGTGTTCCCATCGAGCTCGTAGCGTGAGACCGTGATGCTCGTCGATGCGGTCGCTCCGGCGTAGCCAGCAAGAGGAACGGACGTCGGCCGATCGGTCAGGGTGCACGTGGCACCGTACTCCAACGCCGCTCCGTCGCCGTCGGTGTCGGGGTCGTTCGGATCGGTGAAGTAGGTCTGCAGTTCCTCCCGGTCCGACAGGCCGTCGTCGTCGGTGTCCCAGTCGAGCGGGTCCGTCCCGACCTGGACCTCTTCGCCGTCGAGCAACCCGTCGCCGTCGGAGTCCTCGTCGCAGATCGCGCACGTGCTGTCGTCGTGAAGCTCGCCGTCGTTTCCGGAGGCAGCATCGACGTCCTTGCCGTAGTCGGAAGGATCCCACGTGGCGAGATGAAGCTGCGAATCGGGGCCGTCCTGGAGGCCGTCGTCGTCGGAGTCGTCGTCGTTGACGTAGCCATCCCGCGACGCACCTCCGCCGGGGCCGCAATTGCAGCCGTACTCCATCTCGAGGTCGTCGGTCAGGCCGTCGCCGTCGGTGTCGTCCATCCGAGGATTGGCGTGGTCTCGAGAGTCGGAGGAAGCGGTCGTTCCCAGTCGCGCAGCGATGGCGGAGTCCCACGTCGCGATTTCGTCGCCGTCGGAGACGGTATCGTTGTCGGTGTCCGCGTCCGTCGGATCGGTCTGGTACGCGTTGACCTCTTCGTAGTCCGTCAACCCGTCGTTGTCCATGTCGGTATCGAGCGCGGGGACGGTCACACCGAGACTCGCACCTTCGGCCCCGACTGTCGCGGAGACGCCCGTAGGGGTCACCTCCCCGGCACCGAACAGTCCCTCCTCTTCGCCGTCCATCAGCCCGTCGCCATCGGTGTCGGGATCGCACAGATCGGTTTCCCAGTCGTCGACCGTCTTCGACGCCTGCGTCGTGCTCCCGCCGACCGTGATCCCGCCGGTGCAGGTCCAAGGCAGCGTGTCGCCGGTATGGCCGCCCCAGCAACCGTCCAGATTGGCGTCCTCGTACCCGTCCTGAAGACCGTCGTCGTCGGAGTCGTCGTCGTTGACGTACGGGCAGGAGTGGTTCATGTAGTACTCGACGTCATCACGCAGGCCGTCACCATCGGTGTCCTGCATTCCCGGATTCGCGTGGTCTCGGATGTCCGGAAGGGACCATGTCCCTACTTCCTGGCCGTCGGTCAGCGTGTCGCAGTCGCTGTCCGCCACGCAGTAGTTGGTGTTGTAGATGTCGGCCTCGTCGCCGTCTTTGAGGGTGTCGCCGTCGCTGTCCTCGTTGATCGGGGACGGTCTGCGCGTTCCGCCGGCGTATCCGCCCGCTGCGGAGATCTCGTCGCCGTCGCCCATGCCATCGCCATCGGAGTCCGTCGACAGGTCGCTCGTGCCGAGCAGCTCCTCGACGATCGCCGGGAGACCGTCGCCGTCCCAGTCCCTCTCCATCTCCAGCTTGATGCCTTCCATCGCGGCCTTCGCAGTGGCCGTGACCGCCATGATGATCTCCTGGATCGGGACCTCGCTTCCCGAGCACACACCGAGTCCAGCGCACCAGACCGGGTTCGGAATCAGGCTCACCGGGATGTCGACGATGTCCAGCCCCAGCTGAAGGTACGATATCGTCTCGACCGCGATGTTGATTCCGGTGACAAGCGCATCGATGTTGAAGCCTCCGCTGCCGCAGCCTTCGTCGCACGTTGCTCCGGTCGTGCCGTCGCCCGGATCTTCCTCGATGAAGGCCGTTCGATCGACGCCCACCGCATCCGCCGAGTCCAGATGGACGCCAACGGCATCACTCGCCTCGAACTTCACAGCGACATTGACGTAGATGTCGTCCGAAGCCACCTTGAAGAAGGGCTCCGCGGGGTCCCACGTGATCAGGATGTCGTCCGGATCGTCCAAGATGTAGAAGTCGCCCACGGGCGGGCTGGCGACGGGGTCGTTGCCTGGCTTGTCCGCTACGGTCACGGAGCAGTCACAACCGTCGGCAGTGGGTGAGCAACTGAGGCTAATCTCGGTCGGCCGTCGTTGAACCGGCTGCGCGTAGCCCGCGCTGCTCGGTGCGTGGATACCATCGTCGGGTGCATACACCGCGACGAGCAGCTCGTGGCCGGCCTCTTCGTTGAGCGAAGTGGCCGTATACGTGAAGCCGGGCGTCGCCCCTCCCGTAACGGCGATAACGGTCGGCACGCCGGTGGCGGTTCCGGGAAGCGGCGGCTCCCTCGTGATCGCCACAGCGCCGTCCGGGGCGATAGGCGTGCCGGCATCGGCGATGTCTGCGACGGAAACCGTGAATCCGCAGGACTCGTTCACGAGGAGCGGACCGCACGCGTTCTCCAGTACGGTCTCAGTCGGACGCAGTTCCACATCGATCTGCGCAGTCACCGACTTCTCGGCGAACACGGGGTGCGGGTCGGGGTCTGGGCTGGCGAACGTCACGGTGATGGTCGTGGTCCCCGCCTCGAATGCGCCGGGCGTGTAGCTCACGGTGCAGTCACCGTTCGAGTCGAGCGTCTCGTCATGATCCGCTCCAGGAGCGCCCGTCTCGAATACCCCCGTCCCACTCGATGTCGACAGTGTGACCGTTTCCCCGTTCAGATCGCCGGGTGTCCCTGCGGTCGTATCGTCCTCGACGTGGATGTCGATCGTCACGACCTCGTTGATGTACGCTGCCATCGGGGCGACGCTGACATCGATGTCGACGGCCCGCCGGATGATCTGTTGATCGAAGTCGACGGTGACACATTCAGCGACGTTGCTGGCTGCGTGGACGGCGCTGCCGTCGTACGCCGCGGCGAACACGTGCGGCGTGGTTTCCGCGCTGTCCGGGGTGTACGTAAACGTGAATTGCCCGCCGTCGCCCGCGACCAACGTATGGCCCCAGGATGCGGGAGATCCTTCGTCATTCGGTGTCACGGAGACGCTCACGTCGCCGGTCGGAACCGAGGGGATTCCCGGGGAGATGTCGCTGACGGTGCAGGTGCAGGTCACCGTGTCGTTCACCACCAGCGGCGTGTCCGAGCAGAAGACCTCCGTCTTCGTAAGCCGCTTCGTGACCTCGTGATCTTCCGTGTCCGTACTCCCGATGAAATTGTCGTCGCCGGAGTAGACCGCGGTGATTGTCTTGTTGCCCGCGCTCGTCGAGGTCAGCGCACAGCTCCAGCTGCCGTCGAGCGCAACCGCTGCCGAGCACGTGTTCCCGTCGCCGTCGTCGACGTCGACGGTGCCGGTCGGGCTGCCGCTTCCCGGGTCGTCGACCGTTACCGTCCCGCTCACCTCGTACGCCTCATTGACGACGGACGGGTCCGGCACGTCACCGGTGATGGTCACCGTCGTGTCGGCGCGATTGACAACATGGGTTTCCGTATCGCTGCCGCTGCCGAACTCGGCTGGATTCAACGGTGTGAAGGTTGCGGTGATCGTTTTTGCGCCTGCCGTGTACGTAGTTAGCGTGCAGCCCCAAGACCAGCCGTCAGTGAAAACTCCAGTCGTTGTCGTGCGACTGCACGTGTTCCCTTCGCCGTCATTCACCGTCACCGTGCCGTACAGGTTAAGGCTGTCGGGGTTGGCTGCGGCCCGAACCACTTCGAACCTGACGTAGTACCCTTCACCGACCACGGAGGGTTCGGTATCAGAGCCCGTAATCGCTACTGTGACAGGGATCTGCGCCGATAGCGCCAGGCCGAGCCCCAGCACCAGACCACAGACCAGGAGCAGCACATACCAAGTCCTGCATCTCTTCCGGTCCCTCCCGGTGTGCCGAACGCCGTCGTTCATCTGATTGGTGCGTAGGTTCATCTTCATCCCCCTAGAACGACACACTCGTCGCGACCGCGGCTCGGGTGAGCCCGTACCGACCGAACGTCGCCTGGACCGACACCACCGCCGGACTGAACCGGAAGCTCAACTTGCTCGACCAACTGGCGAAGCCGAAGTCTTCTCCCCGCTGGCTGAACGTGATCGACGTGTTCGTCGAGAACACCCCCTGCGCCAGCGAAAGCCCCATCGCCAATCCGGTCAGGCCGCGTTCGATCCCCGACGCGCGGAGCGACCAGGACCCGCTGATCGGCCCGAGGTTCAGCGAGTTCCCGCAGCTGGCGGAAAGGCCTGTGATGTCCAGCTCGTCCAGCGCGATGCTCAGCCTGAACGGTCCCTCGGTGACCGTCAGCATCAGCGCGCTGACGGTCGGAGGGGTCGACGTGAGCGTGATCGACAGGCTGATGCTCGTCCCCTCCCACGCGCCGCCGGCGATCGTCACGGTCGTGCTGAACGCCTCGTCCGTGCCGGTCGCAACGGAGAAGCTCGATCCGAGTGTGACGTCCTGGATGCCGACGCCGAAGAGCGAGACGCTCGCGAGCCGGATCCCTCCAATGCCGAGCCGGACGAACGAGCTGTCCGGCGTGACCTTCCCCTTCGCGGAGTGCCCCTTGATGCTCTTGTTGGCACTCGAGGCCGACAGGCCGAGCTCCACCCGCATCGACAGCCCGACGCTCGCGCGCCAGCTCGCCGACGTCAGGCTCCCGATGCCGAACTCCTGGTCGGAGTGCTCGTAGTAGAGCGGATCGTACGACCCGCTCGGGTTCGGGAAGTTCACGTCCTCCAGCATGATCAGATGCTCGATGTCGAATCCCCCGACCGCCGCGCTGAGCGTCGCACGGGCCGAGACGAACAGCGGATTCGCCGGCGGAATGATCACGGAGTTCGGGAGGTTGTTGACGTCGGTCACGTTCTCGAACGGAACCGCGACCCAGACCTCCGGCACGAGGGTGAACTCGTCGAGTCGAGCCCCGTAGAGCGGCAGGTCCCCGAACTCGAACGGACTCGACAGGACGAAGTGCTCGATCCCCGCGGTGTTGATCGCCGCCTTGACCCGCGGATCGATGAAGCCGGTTCTCAGCGTGAGGTCGAGCTTCGACGCGATCGCGAACTCGAGCATCGTGAACTCGCTCGGCGTGTCGAGCTTGATCTCCCCCGTAACGGTCGTAGGAATCCGCCGGGCCACGGCGTCGAGATCCAGGCGCCCGGTCAGTTGCCCCAAGGCGGCAAAAGCCAGAACGACGACGCTCAGGCCCGCCACCAGCACGCTCTGGACAGGCACCCTTCTCATTCTCTCCCTCCATGCAGCGCCGTTTCCCACCTCGAAGCCGTCTGGTCCGCGAAGACGGCGGCACCATGTCCCGTTTCCGCGGGACAGAGGCCAGTCGGAGGGTGCGCCGGGTCGAGTAGCATCGACCTGTCTAGACCCGCTGGGTCTAAGGAAGAATGGCAATAGACAGGGGTACGCAAGAACGAGTCTGGGTGTTGCCGTGGGGACGGTCTCACGGGGCTCACTTCGCGTGCCTCTTGTCTTTCCCGCCTAGTCCGTGCTCACTCCTCCTCCACAAAACAAAGAAGCTCCTTCTTTCGAAGGAGCTTTCTGTCTCGCGTCCACTCCGCTGAGGGTCACTTTACCACCAGCCGCCGTCTCTTCAATCCAATAGACAAGACCACGTTTCGGCCTTGTCTCCTCTCCGCCAGCTCCGATTACTGCGATGCTTCGCCCGCAGCTAGGACATTCTAGTAGAATCGTAACGTCCCGTCAAGGGGGCCAGCAACCATTGGACTTGTCTCATGGGCCCACTTCACAGGACATCGCGTACGAGAAACCCTGGAACGCTCGCGGTTCGGGTCACCACACCCGCTCATCGACGATGTCGCCCTCCGGAGTGACCAGGAAGACCTCGTCGCCGTCCGGATCCAAGTACAGTCCGTCGATGTCGCCCCCCGGATTGAACACGTCGGCGCAGATCCGATACGGATCGTTCGGAGGGATCACCGTTCCAGGCGGAAACGCATACTGCCCCTCGAGATCGTTGAGCGACCAGTAGGAGAGATCGAGGGGCCGGTCGGAGGTGTTCAGCAGGTAGACGCACTGCGCGGTCCGATCGACGGACAGAATGCTGACCGAAGAGACCGCCGAGGTGGCCGGTAGAGCGGCGGACGAACTCTGCCCCCATCCGACCCACAGCCGATCGAACTCCGCAAGGAACGCCGCCGCCGGTGCGGCCTGCGCCGCCGTGGGGCACGTGATTCGCGTGAGACTGTCGAATCTCGCCGTGGTCGAGGAGTCCGTCCACTCGTACGATCCAGTCAGAACGATCCGCCGATCGATGACCGCGAATCGATGGCCGAACGTCCCCGATCCGTCGGAGAGGCGGACGGGAACACCGACGGCGAGCAGCTTCTCGTACTCGCTGCCGACCTCTCGTTCTCGTCCTCCGGCCAGAATCACGCGGACATCGACGCCTCGGCGATGCGCGCGCACGACCGCGTCCCCCAGCAGATCGTCCGTGAAGCTCGGAACGGCGATCTCCAAGGTGTCTCGGGCGCCGTCGATGCTCTGGACGATGGCCGTCCTTGCGCCGTCCCCCGCTCCCGGCGACGCGAAGTAGACCTGGATCGCGCAGGACTGCCCGAGAGCCCACACCGAAAGACAGAGGGAACCCACCACTCCCAGGACAACTCGCTTGATCATCTCGATCTCCTTCGATCTACGCTGACAGCGGCCCGCCGAAGCGATCCACGATACACTCTACCGCGATCCCCCTGCCGCGGGCAATCTCTTGGGACCGATCGAGCCGTCCTCACTCCCACTCGATCGTCGCCGGCGGCTTGCTCGTGACGTCGTAGACGACGCGCCCGACCTCCGGGATCTCGCGGGTGATCCGCCGGGCGGCCTCGTCGAGGATCTCCGCGGGGAGGCGAGCCCAGTCGGCGGTCATCGCGTCGAGGCTGGTGACGGCCCGGAGCGCGACGACGTGTCCGTACCGCCGCTCGTCACCGGCGACGCCGACCGACTGGATCGGCGTGAGGACGGCGAGCGCCTGCCACGCGTCGTGGTAGGCGCCGTGCTCCTTCAGCACCGAGACGAAGACATCGTCTGCCTTACGGACGATCGCGACGCGCTCTCGGGTCACCTCGCCGAGGATTCGCACGGCGAGCCCGGGGCCGGGAAACGGATGTCGGAGCCGGATCCCGTCCGGGAGGCCGAGAAGGCGCGCGACCTCGCGCACCTCGTCCTTGAACAGGGCGCGGAACGGCTCGAGGAGCTCGAACCCGAGCTCCTCGGGCAGCCCCCCGACGTTGTGGTGGCTCTTGATGTTCGACGTCCCTTCGCCGCCGGCCGACTCGATCACGTCCGGGTAGAGGGTTCCCTGGGCGAGAAACCGGAACGGTCCGTGCCGCTCGGCCTCCTCGCGGAAGACGCCGACGAACTCGCGCCCGATGACCTTCCGCTTCCCCTCCGGGTCGACGATCCCGGCCAGCGCGCCGAGGAAGCGATCCGACGCGTCGACCGTCACGAGGTTGATCCCGAGGGCGCGAAGCCCGGCGTCCACTTCCCGGCGCTCCCCCTCGCGCAGGAGGCCGTGATCGACGAAGACGGCGAGATGATCGACCCCCTCGCGGGCGAGGAGCAGCGCCAGCGTCGACGAGTCGACGCCGCCGGAGACGCCGAGCAGAACCCGATCCCGCCCGACGCGCGCTCCCACCTCCGCGGCGATCCGCTCGAGGTTCCGCTCCGGCGTCCAATCCCTCGGCACCCGCGCGAGATCGAGGAAGTTGGCGAGAATCCGGACGCCTTCCGGCGTGTGGGCGACCTCCGGATGAAACTGCACGCCGTGCAACCGTCCGTCGGCCGAAGCGACGGCGGCGTGCGGATTCGTCGCCGTCGCCGCGACGCTCGACCAGCCGGCAGCAAGCTCGGAGACGGCGGTCGAATGGCTCATCCAGACCGGCTGAGGCGCCGTCAGGCCGTCGAACAGCGGTCCGCCCACGCGCACCAGCCGATCCGATCCGTACGAGCGCCCGCCCGTATCGACGACCGCTCCGCCGAACCGCTCCACCAGCAGATGCATCCCGTAGCAGATCCCGAGAATCGGTATTCCCAGGTCGTACATCGCGTCGTCCGGCTTCGGGGCGCCGTCTTCGAAAACGAGCTTCGGCCCGCCGGAGAGGACGATCGCAGCGGGCGCTTCCTCGCGGATCCGTTCGACGGAGGCCGTTCCGGGGAGGACGACCGAGTGGGCGTTCAACTCGCGAACGCGCCGGGCGATGAGGCGGGTGTACTGCGAACCGAAGTCGAGAATCACGACGCTCATGATCCGTGCCGCGCCCTTCGGTATGGCGACGTCTCTTCAGAATGCCAGCACTTCGGTTCGGCGATACCGAAGTCGAGGATGACGACGCTCACCTGACGTCCCCCTGTCTCTCACCGCTCATACCCATCCTGCGAGGCCACCACTTCGGTTCGAGCGAACCGAAGTCGAGAATCACGACGCTCATGATCCGTACCGCGCCCTTCGGTATGGCGACGTCTCTTCAGAATGCCAGCACTTCGGTTCGGCGATACCGAAGTCGAGGATGACGACGCTCATAGTCTGAACCGCACCCTTCGATATTGCAGCGTCACCTCAGAACGCCACCACTTCGGTTCGGCGACCCGAAGTCGAGAATCACAACGCTCACCCGAATTCCTCCGCTCCCTCGCCGCTTACGCCCTCGAGAAGACCGTCTCCCCGTTGATCAGGACCCGCTGCACGCGGCCGTGCGCGACGTCGAGCGGATGGGCCGACAGGATGACGACGTCGGCGTCCTTCCCCGCTTCGAGGCTTCCGACCCGGTCGTCGATCCCGAGGATCTCGGCCGGAGTGAGGGTGATCGCACGCAGCGCGTCGTCGTCGCGCATCCCCTCGTTGACGGCGATCGCCGCGTCGAGACGAAGGTACCGAACGGCCGACATCTGATCGGTCTGGATCGCCACCTTGACGCCCGCGTTCGCGAGGACCCCGGCGTTCTTCGGGGTCATGTCGCGCAGCTCGACCTTGCTTCGAGAGAAGAGGATCGGCCCCGGCACGCACGGGATCATCCTCGCCGCCAGGATGTCGGCGATCTTGTACCCCTCGGTCGCATGAATCAGGACGAAATCCAGCTCGAACTCCTCGGCGATCCGGATCGCCGTCATGATATCGTCGGCGCGATGGGCGTGGATGTGCGCCGGGATCTCCCGACGGAGGACCCGGGCCAGCGCCTCGAGCTTCAGGTCGACCTCGAACGGCTCCGGCTCGGCCGCCCCCTCGACGCCGGCCCGAAAGTCGGCGAGCTTCTCCGCGTGGCGGGCGCCCTTGTCGAGGTAACCCTGCGCCTTGGTCAGCCACTCGCGGAGCGTCGCGGCGTTCCCCATCCGCGTCGACGGGGTCTTCTTCTGCTCGCCGTAGACCCGCTTCGGGTTCTCCCCGAGCGCCATCTTCATCCCCACGGGAAACGCGACCAGCATCTCGTCGACCGTCCGGCCGGCGGTCTTGATCGCCGCCGTCTGGCCGCCGATCAGGTTCCCGCTTCCCGGCCCGGTGTTGATCGCGGTGACGCCCGCCTCGCGGAGGTCCTTGAACGCGAGGTCCTCGGGATGGATCGCGTCGATCGCCCGCAGGTGCGGAGTGATCGGGTCGGTCATCTCGTTCCCGTCGGCGTGGATCGAACCGACGCCGTCGCCGAACACGCCGGTGTGGCAGTGCGCGTCGATCATCCCCGGCATGACGACCTGCCCCGACGCGTCGATGACCTCCGCGTCCGTCGGGACCTCGACGCCCGTCCCGACGTCAACGATCCTCCCGTCGTCGATCAGGACGATCCCTTCCTCGATCGTCACCGTCGGCGTCAACACCGTGCCGCCACGTATCGCAATCACTCGGTCTCAACCCCTTTCCGATCCAATCCGCATCCGTTGCCCGCGCATATCGTACCGACCGCGGGCGCGCTCACAACCACGCCTCCACCGGCTTCGCCAGGACCGCGGTCGGGATCCTCGCCTTCGCCGTCTTGTTCGGATCGACGAGCTGGCTGACCCCGACGTCGGCCGCGAGGCTGGCGAGCATGTAGGCGTCCTCGTGCGACAGGTCGCGCGCCGCCTCGATCAGCCGCACCGCCTGACGCGTCGCCTCCTTCAACGCCTCCTCGATCGTCGGCAGCGAGACCAAAACGTACACGGCGTCGTCCAGCTCGACGATCGGCCAGTCCGCGTTGCGTCCCTTGATCAGGTCGATCTCGACCGTCACCCGTGCGGCGACCTCGCAGGCGGAGACGCAGACCTCTCCGTCCGCCTGCACGGCGTGGACGTCCCCGAGCGCGAGGAGCGCGCCCGGCTGTGCCACCGGGAGGTAGACGGTGCAGCCCGTCCCGATCTCCTTGGTGTCCATGTTCCCGCCGTGGCGATGCGCCGTTCCCGTCGGATGGGTTCCCTCACCCGGCGCCACGCCGATGACGCCGATCATCGGAGACGCGGGAATCCGCAGATCATCGAAGCGGACGGTGTCGCCTTCGACCGGGAGGATCCGCGTCGCGTGTCGTTCGATCTCCTTCCCGAGAACACCCATTCCCGGTCCGGTGACGATCGCCCCCGAACCGGCCGGTTCGATCGATACCACGCGGACAACCAGCGTGTCGCCCGGCTCGGCGCCGTCGACGAAGACCGGGCCGGTCACCGGGTTGATGCGGTCGAAGTCGAGCTCGGCCAGGATGTCCTCCGGGCTCTTCACCTGCCCGCCGAACGCGTCCCGCGTCTCGAAGACCACCGTTTCTCCCGCCGCTACGTGGGCGGCCGGTTCCAT
>Ga0315544_1000044_pt1 | contig 110661 bp, 89 predicted proteins | sample SalMarSW160130MG_2_FD_202543 | JGI IMG/M metagenome (GOLD analysis project Ga0315544, IMG submission 202543) | Salt marsh sediment microbial communities from the Plum Island Ecosystem LTER, Massachusetts, United States - Salt Marsh Sediment SW1601-130 ...
TCCTCTTGATAAACTCCGTTCCCTCGGTTACAATCAACTTAATGACAACTTTATTCTCTTCCCGGTACTACTCCTCGACGACCTCAACCCCCTTTTACCTGGTAACGATGTATTGACCATGGACACTTTGCACCTACCTTGCACCTAAATATCTTATGATGTATTTATCAAGCTTGAGCGTTTTTTAATTCTTTTTCATTAAAACCGTATGCCACGAAGTGATCGCAATCAGCAGGCTCGGAAGTGCGGAAGGAAAGAAAAGCTATAGAGCTAAAAGGGTATCTGCACATCAATATGGGATAGCAATAGACGTAGTGTCTGGAGTTTGCCGTGTTTATTCCTTAATTATAGCTTTATCCAACCATCTTTTTTAATAGCCCCAATAAACTTGTCCGTGTGTTTGATAAGTGACGCAGTTGCGCGACTTAATAATTCCTTCCCCTGGCAGTTATTTATGGACATTTTTATTCCCCTGAATCTAATTATCTCAAATAATAAAATCTTGGCCCAGGTTTTCTTGCCTTATTCTTTGCGTATTTTGACAAGCCTAGCTTCCTCATCTTCTGCTTTCTTAACCTCGTCCTCTATCTTCTTAGGTTCGGTTTTCGCTTGAGCCTTATAGCGCTTCTTAGACAGGCAGCTAGCCATGGGCTGTCCTCGGCCACGCAGAAACCGGCAGGCACACTCGTTTTTGAATCCGGTGCAAGCATCCGAGACCACTCGGCGCACCGCCCCTAGAACCTGTGCGCCCTACGGCAGCCCCGCCTCACGCTTGCAGGTCGGTGGTAAACTAAAGCGCGGTGCTGCGGTGTGAATGTCGGTGCTTGATAGGCTGTAGAATAAACGTGGAAGGCAATCGGAAACCTGACTTGCCCGAGGCACGTTCATCATCCCGAGGATAATTTTACCGCATGATGGACGAGTGGTTTGTCTAACCGGTGGAGGTAGCTCTATTGGTTTTACGGTTAATCAGAGCCATCTCTTGCCTAATTTCTTTCCCCCGAAGAGATGCACTCTGGAATAAGATTCCCTTGACAGGCCGGGGCCGACGCCCCGACCTGTTTGAGCTGAACCCCTTCTAGGGGAAATTTATGCCCGTGTTACGGGTGTTACGGGTTACGGGAAGACACCTCGTCTTTTATAGATCCGCTGCAATCTTGCAAGTGCCTCAATGCGTGCCGCGGTGCGCCAGTTGGTTTTGAACTCCGCTGCGCGGTCGCGCACGCGGTTATAGGCATCCTTCATCTTGTTCTGCAATTTGCGGTCTACCTCTTCGAGCTCCCACAGTTCGCTTCGTTTGTTCTGCAGCCACTCGCAGTAGCTAACGATCACGCCGCCGGAGTTACAGAGTATGTCAGGAAGCACGTCGATCTTTCTCTCCTGCAGAATCCGGTCTCCTTCGCGGTCGCAAGGACAGTCGGCTCCTTCGGCAACCAGCTTCACGTTAAGCTTGGGCGCGGTCTGAGCAGTAACCTGGTTCTCCAATGCAGCGGGTATGAAGATATCGGCCTTGGCAGCAAGGAAAGCCTCATGGTCAATAGATTTGGCCTGGTTATAGCCAGCTATGTGTCCGTTCTCCTTATGGTAGGTGAGAAGATCCTCGGGATTGATTCCATCCAGGTTATAGATAGGACCGGATGCATCCTCAACTGCAACCAGTTTCGCCCCTTTTTGCTTCAGCAGCAGGGACGCCCACGCGCCTACGCTTCCGAATCCCTGCACCGTGTAGGTAGCATTTGCAAGATCAAAGGCCCGATCCCTGGCCCATTCCTCGATAGCGAATACCAAACCTTGAGCGGCGGCCTTGTCGTGACCAACACAGCCACCCAGATGGATGGGCTTGCCGGTGACCACGTGTGTTTTGGCCTGCCTTTTTTCCGGAGGCATGGTAGAGAGGTAGGTATCCAGTATCCAGGCCATAATCTGGGGGTTTGTGTTCACGTCCGAGGTGAGTATGTCGTACTCGGGCCCGATGTTCGAGCCAAGGGAGTAGGTAAAGCGGCGGGTGATTCGTTCCACATCAGAGGAGTTGTAGTCAGAGGGATTGAACTGGACCCCGCCTGCAGCCCCGCCGAATGGGATACCGGCGATAGCCGCCTTACACGTCATCACAGTAGCAAGCGCGCGCATCTCTCCCAGATCAACCCAGGGATGAAAGCGAAGTCCGCCCGAGTAGGGACCCATCACGTTGTTGTGCTGCACACGATAGCCAGTGAACATCTCCACTCGACCGTTTGACATCTTAACCGGGAAGTTGACGATGATCTCGTTGGTAGTCTTGGTAAGGATCTTTAGGATCTCGGGATCTAACTCCATCAAATCCGCAACCTTACGGAGTTCCTCAAGAACGTCGCCGTAGAAACCGGTTTCCTTCTTCATCATCACTCCTTACGGTTTGCTGTTACCGTGTGTTACGTGCGTTGCTGGTGTTACGGGTATTACGGGGCTGCTCATGGGAAGATTCCACGTTCCTTGTATACCGTTTCAAGACGTGAGAGAGCGACGATGTAGGCCGCGGTTCGCCAGTCTATGTTGTGCTCTCGAGCCGTATCGCGAACGCGTTCGTAGCCTGCAACGATCTTACGGTACAGTTTTTCATCCACCTCTTCAAGATCCCAGAACTCGCTGCGCTTGTTCTGCAGCCACTCGAAGTAGCTTACGATCACGCCGCCAGCGTTGCAAAGGACGTCTGGAAGAAGATCGGTTCCCTTTTCATGAAGAATCTTATCACCGTCCGGATTGGTAGGACCGTTTGCGGCTTCGGCAACCAGCTTTACGTTAAGCATGGGAGCGGTCTTTAGTGTGATTTGGTTCTCAAGAGCCGCCGGGATGAAGATGTCGGCATTGGTCGCAAGGAAGGTTTCGTGGTCAATTGGTTTGGCCTTTGCGTAGCCGCCAATCAATCCTTTATTCTTCTGCGTATACTCATAAAGGTCGTCGGGATCAATCCCCTTTGGATTGGCAATAGCCCCGCTTACATCCTCGACAGCAACGAGCTTTGAACCGTGGGGTCTGAGGAGACGGGACGCCCAGGAACCAACGTTCCCGAATCCCTGAACGAAGTATGCCGCACCTTCAAGATCAAAGTTGGTATCTTTGGCCCACTGCTCGATGGTAAAGACCACACCCTGGCCGGTGGCTTTGTTACGACCGATCGAGCCACCCGACTCGACAGGCTTGCCGGTAACCACGTGAACTGCCGCCTGACGCTCGTGGGCGGGCATGGTGGAGAGGTAGGTATCCAGGATCCAGGCCATTATCTGAGGGTTGGTGTTTACGTCCGGTGCAGGGATGTCGAACTCAGGCCCTATATTGGAGCCCAGGGCAAAGGTGAATCGGCGGGTGATGCGTTCCAATTCGCTTTGAGAATATTTGGATGGATCGAGTTGAATGCCACCCTTGGCTCCGCCGAACGGGATGTTGACGATGGCCGATTTCCACGTCATCCAGGTGGCCAGGGCGCGAACCTCGTCGATGTCTACCGCCGGGTGAAAACGCAGCCCCCCTTTGTAAGGGCCAAGCGCGTTGTTGTGCTGCACCCGGTAGCCGGTGAACATCTCGATGTGGCCGTCGTCCATCTTGACCGGAAAGTTGACGATTACCTCATTGTTGGTTCTGGCAAGTACCTTGCGGATCTCAGAATCCAGATGCATCAAATCAGCAGCCGTATTAAACTGCTTGGTTACGTTATCGTAAACGCTCGCCTTTTTCATCTCTCTAATCTTTGGTTTTAGGTTGTCATCTCTTTACCCTGCTAACAATACTCGTCGCACTGCCAAACACCGCCTGCAGGCTTGGGAAAGACGCAGTGATGACGGTTTTCGCAGTTGCGGCACAGCCCTTTGAACTCCACCTCGGCCTTTGTCTCAGGCCTGGCAACCCTGGGTTTCACCAAGGTTTTGGGACCCTCGTAGCCATCGAACTCGTCGCAGTGCATTATTGGACGAGCGGGGTCACGAGGGAAGGTGCAGGTTGCAGCGTTCTTGCATGTGGAGCAAAGTCCCCGATACTTCGGCTTAACAGCCTTTTTGGTCTCTTGAACTGTTGATGTCTGCATGACATCCTCCTTTGCTTTCAATTTCTACCTCTCAGGTTTTCCAGGAGTCGTCCTTTCGAACGACTCAACCGATAGAGAGCAATATTCGTGCCAGGCTAGCCTAAGTGTGAGTTACGATGAGGATGGCTTAGTTAAGTCAAGCTAGATTAAATAGTTAGAAGTGGATGGATGGGCTTTGGGATGCAGCTTCAGTCTCTCCCTGGATTAAAATTGGCGGGAAGATATGCCCCGGTGGGGAGAAACGCCCCACCTTCTGAGCTTGCCGAATAAAAACTTAAATCCGCAGATTACGCAGATTAGAACTCCTGGAAGATCAATGGGGCAGACAAGAGTGATTCTCCGAATCGCAAGCGTCTGTCCTACAAACTACAAACTCGGAGTCTCTGTAACTCTGTACCCTATGGGATGCAGTAAAGTAGGCATCCCAAGGGGCAGGCTCTGGTTGATTTTTCAACGGACTCTTACTGCGGTGATTCGGATTCTTCCATCTTCTTGAGTTTTTCGCGCAAGGTCTTTCGGTCAATCCCCAGTATCTCTGCGGTCTTTGTTTTGTTCCCGTTCACGCTCGCCAATACGTTGCGGATGTGCTCGGCTTCCACCTCTGCCAGGGTTCTGGCAAGACCCTGCTCCTTTGGGAGTTGAAAGCGCATGAGTGATGGCAAATCCTTAACCTCTACCGTATCTTGCTCCACCATAAGCACCAGCCGCTGGATTACGTTCTCAAGCTCCCGCACGTTACCGGGCCAGTGGTAGTTCTTTAGAACATCAAGGGTTTCGTCGGAGAATCGAGGCGCGGGTTTACCAAGTTCTTCGGCATACTTTGCAGCAAAGTGACGGATCAAGAGGAGGATGTCGTCGTTTCTCTCCCGCAGCGGTGGAAGATCAATGGTAATGACGTTGAGGCGGTAGTAAAGGTCCTCCCTGAAGCTTTGCTTTTTGACAAGAGCCTGTAGGTTTTTATTGGTTGCGGCAATAATCCTCACATCAACCTTTTCGGGTTTTCGTGAGCCGAGCATGAAAACTTCCTTGTCCTGCAGCACCCGCAAGAGCTTAACCTGCATGGCCGGACTTGTTTCACTGATCTCGTCAAGAAAGATGGTGCCGCCGTCTGCGGTTTGAAAGAAACCTGCCCTGGTCGTTACCGCGCCGGTAAACGCACCCTTAACATACCCGAAGAGCTCCGATTCCAGGAGTTCATGCGGTATCGCCCCGCAGTTGATAGGCACGAAGGGTGGTGAGGCACGCGGGCTTGAGTAGTGGATAGCCCTGGCCACAAGCTCCTTGCCAGTGCCGCTTTCCCCTGTGATGAGCACCGTAGCCGGGGTTGACGCCGCCTTATGGATGGCGCCGAAGACCTCGCGCACGACCTTTGAGGAGCCGATTATCCCGTGAGGCGGCGGGATATCCTCGGATGATACCTGCGCGGCCCTGCGCATACGTAGTTTGTCAAGCGCATTTCTTGCCGCCAAGAAAAGCTCCTCGTCGGTAAAGGGCTTTGAAAGATACTCCTCGGCCCCTTGCTTTACCGCCTGAACAGCCCCCTCTACGGTGGCATATCCTGTAATCATCATCACCTCGGTGTCCGCGAGGTTCTCCCGCACGTATCGCACCAGATCCAACCCGCTTGCCCCGGGCATCTTTAAATCGGTTATCACCAGATCAACCTGGGTGTCTTCAAGCAACCTTAAGGCTTCCGGCACGTTTTGCGCGGTAAAGACCACGTATCCCTGTGATGCCAGATTACGCTGTAGTACCTCCAGGGTATCAACAGCGTCATCTACTACCAGGATGCGCTCCTTCTTAGGTGGGGGTGTCATGGGTCTTCTCCTTTGTGGGCATCCCCATGAGGGGGAGTTTTACGGTGAAGCGTGATCCCTTGCCCTTCTTGCTTTCAACCTCGATCGTCCCGCCGTGGGCGCTGACTATTCCGTGAACCACGGCCAACCCAAGACCGGTTCCTTGCCCGACCTCCTTGGTGGTAAAGAAGGGCAGGAATATCTGTTTCAGGGTCTCCTCGTCCATTCCCGTACCCGTATCCTCCACGATTAAGAGAACCGAATCCTTCTTGTCCCTTGTTCTTATGGTGAGTCTTCCCCCGGCAGTCATTGCTTGCAGGGAATTGACCACCAGATTCACAAGCACCTGGTTCAGCTGTGACGGATCGGCGGTGATCTCCGCCAGCTCCTCGGCAAGATCACGCACCACCTCAATCCCCTCCTTTTCGCAGCGGCTCTCAAGGAAGTAGAGTCCTTCTTCCACCACCTGGTTAAGGTTGAGGAGTGTTTTATGGGCGGGCATCTGACGGGCGAATATGAGAAGCTTCTTTACCACCTCCCTGGCGTGAAGTGCTGCGTTTTCGATCTTCTCGATATCTTTTCCTGCCTGCTGTGATAGACCATCGGACTTGCGAACAAGCTGTGCAAACCCAAGCACACCTTCCAGGGGTTCGTTAAGCTCGTGTGCCACGCCTGCTGCAAGCTGGCCCAGAGTAGCCAGGCGATCCGCGTGACGAAGCTGTTCCTCAAGCCTGGTACGTTCGGCTTCCCACTGCCTGCGTTCGATTATGAGCGCTATCTGAGCGGCCACCGTATCCAAAAGACTCTGCTCTTCGGCAAGAAAAAGCTCAAGCTCCAGCTCAGGCTTTTCCTCGGAGTAGAAAACCTCAACCACGCCTCTTTCTGTGCTCTCGATTACGATATCTGCGGCCAGCCGGTAGCGGGTTTCTTCACATTCCGGTGGACTGCAATATTCCTTATCATCCAGCAGTATCCTTGCCGAGGATATATCCGGGTATCGCATGGCTGGTGGCAACAAATCGGCTATGCCGCCAAGGATCTTCTCGAGAGATATGCCCGGCTCCTCAACCAGTCGGGCTATCCCGTAAAGGCAGTAGAGTTCCTTGACGCGCTCACGCAGTTTGGTCTGTGCTCTGCGGCCTGCCATAGCTATCCCTATGGTCTGGGCAACGCCCTCGTAGAACTCTATCTCTTCAACGGTAAAGAAGTTCTTCTCTCTGCTTTTTAATTGAATCAGCCCGTTATTGTTATCGTCTATTACAAAAGGGATCATGGCGAGTGAGGAGTAATCACCGGTAGACGCCAGATCAGGAGGGGTTTCCTCGCCCGTTTGGGAACTCAGCGCCTCCTTCAGGTTGCCAGTCCAGAAGCTGCCGGTTTTGGTGAAGTAAGGGTAGGAGCTGTCAAAGTTACCACCTAACAGTATCTTACAGGTTTGTTCCAGGCTTGAACCATCCGGCAGGCATGGGAGCGCCAGCCCCTTCTCATCCTGTATATAGGGGAGTTTCTCGAACTGAAAGCGCTCATTGGGTTCCATCCTGGCTTCCCACCGGTAGTGCAGCTTGCCGTCGGTGATGCGCAGCTCAACCGCATCGCATCCGGAGAAGCGGATGAGCATCCTTGAGACCTCGCGCTGGAACTCAATCCTCGGCGCGCCGCGGTTGGCAAGCTTCAGAATTTTGCGTGACAGCGCTGAAAAGTCCTGAGACTTCTTGTGCCCGGTCTTGCTACTGTCAACCAGCTTTGAGCGTTTGTCACTCATGGACATATCCTAACGAACCGACTCGGGATGTCAAGCGATATCCTCAGGGTACCGTAACGACGATTGGTCTTCGTAATGGTGGAGTAACATTTACATCATAGCTGGATGATAAGGCCGTGTTGGTTGTGTTACCTGTTGACCATGGCTTTTTCAATAAGTGCTTCTATCTCCGAAATTATCTTGTGTTTTACCTGAAGAGACTTTAGTGCAAGCGAACGTTCTTTCTCGTCCTTCCAGTTGTAAGCCAACTGGCGGAGAAAGTGAAGCTTGGTTCCCGCATCAATCGGTTTGCCCTCAGGACCTGTGGTGAGATTGGCGTAGATAAGTATCTTCGCTTCAAGGGAAAGGTGGGATGATTGGGGGAAAACATGGACGCGGACGAGTTCGGCAAGATTATTTAAGCCAAACTCTTCAAGAATCTCCGCACTTGCTTCGCCATGGTCAAGACCGTGGGGACGGCTGAGTCCGATATCATGAAGGAGTGACGCTATGACAACCTTTTCTATGTGGACGGTGTGGTCACCTGCCTCAAGCATCCGACACACCGACTCGGCACGTCTTGCCACACCCTCCGCGTGTTGGATAAGGCTTTTACTGAGCCCCGCATCCCGAATCAACTTCCTTGCCTCTGCTCTGATTATTGCATCCACGTCGTCTCCATGTCCATAGTGTAGTTTCTTCGGAATTAGCTGGTTGTCAACGTCCTTTTGTGTGTCAAAAAGTGTGTCAGGAATCATGCCCTAATTTTAACCTAAACCACTGCACCAGAATTGCACCACTTTTGCACCAATCCCTTGATTTTGGGCAGGCTATATTAGGAAACACTAAAACAAAAGCAACCATGCGCCCTAAGCAAAAAGACATACCTATCCCCTAAGTCTAGAAAACACGGCGCTTATCGGTTTGTAAAGTCCACGCTACTTTTACAGGAAAAGGCTTAAATAGTCTCGCACCGGTTTACAAAACCGCTGCTCTGGCCAACTGAGCTACTCCGGCATAGTCTATGGGAATTCTACTCCGTCAAGATAAGTTGTCAACATTCTTTTCACCCCACGAATCTGTTGTGCTTTTCTGATAATTTCGGGTTTTTCCTGCTTGACAAACCCTAAAATCAACCTATTATAGATAAAATGACATAGAGCGGTTTTTACAAGATGGTCTTTGGCTCAGGTAAACGCTGGGCAACCGGCAAAAACCAGGAGGATGCAATGTGTAGGAAGCCCTTATTCATTCTACTGTCGGCTACAACGTTTGCCGTCATACCTAAGACAATCTACGCCGGCTGGACACGCACCTACGGCGGTGTAGGTTTCGATGCAGGTCGATGTGTTGAGCAAACAGATGACGGAGGTTACATTATCGCAGGATATACTCGCTCATTCGGTGCGGGAGAGAGCGATCTCTGGCTTTTAAAAACCGATCCTTTGGGGGATACGGTCTGGACAAAGATATACGGAAGCAAGAACCGGGATTGGGGGTTCCGGGTGCGTCAAACCTTTGACGGCGCCTACATCATCCTTGGAGGGACTTTCCCGGTCGATTCAGGACTACCCATAACCTGGCTTCTGAAGACTGATTTCCTTGGAGACACCTTGTGGACTCGAACATATGAGGGAACAGGCTCCTGGGGACAAGGAGGTAACTGGATAGAACAAACCACAGATGGCGGTTACATCATTACTGGCAGAAAACACAGCGATCTTTGGCTAGTAAAACTGGATTCGCTTGGAGAGATTCTTTGGGAGAGGAGCTATGGAGGAGAATGGTATGATGAAGGCCACTGCGTTCAAGAGGCTTCTGATGATGGGTATATAGTTACGGGCTATACCTCCAGCTTAGCAGAATATGGACATGATCTTTGGCTTTTAAAGGTTGACGATCAGGGAGATACCCTTTGGACGGCTGCCTTTGATGACATTGAAGGAGGGACATCGGAAGGGTTTGTGGTACGTGAAAAAGAAGATGGAGATTACATGATTAGTGGGGTTTGGGAAATAATGCCTATGCGTTTTGCTTTAGGCCTATTCTTAGCGGATGAAGATGGCTACATATACCCTACGCCTCAGATTTGGGTAGATTATGACGGTTGGTACAATTCGATGGCCCTGGCTTCTGATGGCTGCGTGATAGTGGCGTCAAACCCTGCGGATGAGGCGGTTTTGATTAAGACGAATCTGGGTAGTGTTCCTCGCTGGGAAAGAACCTATGGAGGAGAAGGCCATGCCTATGGAAACTGTGTTCAAGCAACAAGCGACGGAGGTTATATCATCGTGGGGTCTACTCACACTTCTGGTGCAGAGGAAAGGGATCTTTGGCTCATCAAGACCGATTCCCTGGGTTACGTGGATGCTGTTGTTGAGGATCGGGTTGTTGAAGCACCAAACTGGAAGCTGGTAACTTCCATCGGCCCACAGATTGTACTGCGCTACGCGGATCACCCACAAGGTTTTCATGCTTCGGTCTTCGACGCCACAGGTCGAAAGGTGGACGAGATACACGCTGCAGGATCGTCGGGCACGATTATTTGGGGAGCAACCTATTCGCCTGGCGTCTACTTTATCCGTTCCTCTTCGGGCAGTGCAACCGCAGGAAAGGTCGTACTGGTCGAATAGAACGCTCTGCCTGTATTGATCTTACCCATCGGACAGCTGCGCTGCCCAGGGTGTTGTGAGCCATCGAGATACACTTTCTCTCAAGTTAAACTGACATTGCAGGTGCAAACCCGGTTCAGCTAAAATTCGTCTAACAGCCATGAAGGATCGTAGGTATTGACAACGCGCCGCTGAACCGTATCATAAGCGCCAATGGAAGATAAGCTTGGAGTACGTGAGTTTCAAGATTTGATTAAGGAAGAGTTCTTCCACAAGGATTCTGGCCGTGGGCTGGCACGAACGTTTGTGTGGTTCAGTGAGGAAGTCGGTGAATTGGCACGGGCAATAAGGTACGCAGACAAAAAGGCTCAAGGGGAGGAGTTTGCCGATGTTCTCGCGTGGCTGTGCACTTTGGCCAATCTTGCTGGAATAGACCTTGAGGAAAAAGCCAGAGCAAAATACGGAAAGGGCTGCCCGCGGTGCGGGTCAAAGCCGTGCAAATGTAAAGAAGCCTTTAAATAGGAGGGGCATTTGACCTTACTTATGCTAATTCCGCTTCTCCTCTCCCAGGCGGAACCGCCAGTGGACTCGCCGGCAGATATCCTGCCGCCAATCAGACCGGCGACAGAAGTCCAAGTCTCAGACTTTCCCAACGACGAAGGTCATCAGCTGGTAGTACGCTGGAAGCTTTCACCGGACGACAAGCTCCTGGATGATTACATCATCCTGCGCTCTAAAGAAGGAGAGGAGTTCCAAGCAGTGGCGGTTATCGCACCAGGTACGGATAGTATCGTGGATGACGGAGGGATCGCAAACTTCACGGACTATACCTACAAGGTGGCTGCGGTTCGCGGGGAAGAAACGATTGTATCAGAGCCCTCGGCTGCGGCCCAGGCCGCTGGACAGTGGTTCCATATAGGCAGGATCAACGTTCTGGTTGCGATGATCTTCTTCTTCTCTCTGGTTACGTTCTTCATCTCTCAGGCGAAGCAAGGCAAGAATCTGTTTCTCAGAAAGATCGCCGGGTTGGAAGCCATTGACGAGGCGGTAGGCCGCGCCACAGAGATGGGGCGCCCCATTCTGTTCGTGCCCGGACTCTCGGGCATCGGTGATATCGCAACCATCGCGGCGCTTAACATCCTGCAAGGGATAGCCAAGAAGGCGGCCCAGTACGACACCCCCATCATTGTTCCAAATAAAGATCCTATCGTGTACACCGTTGCCCGGGAAATCGTTAAAGAAGCTTACTCTGATGCAGGTCGTCCTGACGCATTCAACCCGGACAGTGTATTCTTCGTAACCACCAGTCAGTTTGCCTACGTTGCCGCAGTCAACGGGATAATGCTTCGTGAAAAACCGGCCACCAACTTCTTCCTGGGAATGTTCTACGCGGAATCATTGCTTCTTGCCGAGACCGGTAACATCTCGGGTGCGATCCAGATCGCGGGCACCGACGCCTCGGCACAGCTGCCCTTCTTTATCACCGCCTGCGACTACACCATTATCGGGGAGGAGCTCTACGCGGCCTCGGCATATCTTTCACGGGAACCCAATCTTGTGGGAACCATCAAGGCCCAGGACTGGGGTAAAGCCACCATCGGCATACTCCTTGTTGTACTGACTATTCTTGCTCTATTCGGTCTTGAATTCGCAACCAAAATCGTCACCTCGGTCTAAGTGGGCGGCATGAAACGCAGAATACCCTTAACTATAACACTGGTGCTTGGTATAGTATTGATGATCCAGTTCTTCATACCTCACCAGTTCTCCCAGGATTTCAAGAACACCGCCCTGGAATGGCTCAGGGTTATAGGTTCCTTCGCCTTCATCATCGGTCTTGCAAGCTTCGTTACCCACCACGCGACCAAGATCAGGCACAAGAAGGAAGGATGGGCCTACAGCCCAATAGCCCTTGGTGCACTAGTTATCATGGCCGTAATCGGTATCATCGGACGCGCTCCAAACATGAGTTGGCTTCCAGTAACCGTTCATGGACAGCAGATCCCGGTCTTCACCTACCTTTTCGCCAACTTCTACAACTACATGATGGTTCCTCTGGGAGCCACGATGTTCTCGGTGCTTGCCTTCTACATCGCATCTGCGGCCTACCGTTCGTTCCGTGCAAAGTCGCTGGTTTCCATTCTTCTTCTAATCGCCGCCTTCATCATCATGCTCTCCATCATCTTCTATAACGTGCTACCTCTCGGAGACCTCGGCGAATGGCTGCTTTCAGTACCCAACATGGCTGCCAAGCGCGGAATACTCCTTGGGGCAAGCCTCGGCGGAATCGCAACCTCACTGAAGATCATACTCGGCATTGAACGCGGCTACATCGGAGGTACGAAATGAACTTCTGGGAAAAACTAGGTAAGATAGATCGCCGCATCATCTACATGGTTCTGGCTGTTGCAGTGATCGTACCCCTTATACTCACGGTGAAACTCCCGTCCAAGGTTCGCGCCATGCCACGGACAAAAAGCGTATTCGATCACATCGAGAGCATAGACCCCAACGGTCAACGAAAGGCCATTTTGCTGTCAGTTGATTTCGATCCCCAGACCGAACCCGAGCTTAAACCTCAACTCGAAGCGATTATCCGTCACGCCTTCGCTCGGAATATCCCGCTACTGGTTATGGCCCTTCCTATCCAGGGAACCGATATCGGCCTTGATGTTCTAACAAGACTGGCTGAAGAACACAACAAGGAATACGGCATAGATTACGTTCTTCTAGGCTGGAAACCCAGCCCGGTTGCAGTAGTTCTCGGTATGGGCAACTTTATCGACCAGGTCTTCCCAACCGATTACTTCGACACCCCTTTGTCTGAACTGCCCGTCATGGAGGGAATAAGGAACTACGACAACCTAGGCCTTGCAATGGACTTCACCGGATCAAGCCTTTACGGCTACTGGGTCTACTACGCCCATACACCCTACGATGTTCCGGTGGCTACAGGCGTAACCGCGGTATCAGTAGCGGATATCTATCCCTTCCTTGGTTCCAAACAGTTCGTAGGGATGCTTGCCGGGATGAAGGCGGGCGCCGAATACGAACGCCTGGCAAAGGATCGTTACTACCCCAACGTGGTGGTCAAATGCCTTGGAAAGGACTCCTACAATGTAACCATAGAAAAGCAGAGCTATGACGCTGATTCAAACGACATAGTAAGTCTGGCCCGGCGGTTCGATCTCAATCTGGATGAGTTGTATAACACTTTGGATTCTCAGGGCAAGTTCGAAAAAACCCTTGTCTTGCTGGAGTTCCTTGATACCACCACCTACTCCCGTGACTTGATCGTAAGGCTGAAGGAAAAGCAAGCCTACACAATAACCTTAGAGGGTCAAAAGCTTACCGTGAATAAGGATAAGATGCTGGCGATTGCCAATTTTTACGGCGTATCCAAGTTAAAAGTAAACAAGTTACTCAAGAAAGAAGACAATCCACAAGACCCTAAGGTAACCGATGTAGAACGCAGCATCTTCCTGCGAGGCACACAGGCACTACCCGCTCTCTCGGCCTCCCTTCTCATAATCATCCTGTTTGTGATCCTCGGCAACATAAGCTACTTTACAACCAGGAGGAAGAAATGAAGAAGTGGATCCCTACAGTAATTTTCCTGGCAGTCGCGGTGGTATTGATCGTTCTGGCCATCGTCTTCCTTCCGGTCTCAAAGAGCGTATGGGTTTGGATCGCCGCCTTACTTACGCTTGCCATCTTCAGCATACTCTACCGTGACAATCCGATCTACAGGGTAGCCGAACACCTCTTCGTGGGCCTTGCATTAGGTTACGGCCTGGCCCTGACCTGGTGGCTGGGCTTATGGCAGATCGCGCTGCGCCCCTTGTTCGTGCAAGGGCGTCTCATCCTCATAATACCCATCGCTATAGGACTCCTTTACTTCACACGACTCATACCCAAAGTCTCCTGGCTGGTGCGAATCCCCATCTCAATCGCTCTGGGTCTAGGATCGGGTATCGCAATCCCGCTCATCTTCCAGGCCACCATATTCGAGCAGACCAAGGCATCCCTGGTTTTGCCTGAGATGTTCCAACCAGGAAACCCCTGGCCAGGCATCTGGGCGATTATACTGCTTATAGGAATACTCACCACCCTCGCCTACTTCTTCTTCTCACGCAAAGAAAAAAGTGTGTTGAGCCCTGTATCCAAGGTAGGCATCGTATTCATCATGCTGGGATTCGGCGCCACCTTCGGGCTTACGGTCATGTCGCGTGTTTCGCTCCTGATAGGTCGCGTTCAGTTCCTTCTAAGGGAGTGGCTGGGTATAATTGCTCAATAAGGAAATAGCCGGGATAGATCAACATAAGCGTAACCCGCAATGTAACAAGGAGATGTAGATGGGGGATGTAAATCCTTTAATCTTCCGTGCCTATGACATCCGCGGTGTAGCCGATCGGGATTTCACCCACGAGGCGGTAGCCTCAATTGGTCGGGCACTTGCATCACGAGCAGCCGAGCGCGGGGTTGTGCGGGTTGCGGTCGGACGTGACATCCGGTTAAGCTCGCCAAGGTTGTTTGATAATCTCTCAGAAGGAATCAAAGCTGCAGGCGTTAACGTGGTGGATCTGGGCGTTGTACCCACCCCTTTGCTTTACTTCACCCTGCACCATTTCGATCTGGATACCGGGGTGATGATTACCGGAAGCCACAACCCCACTGATCAGAACGGGTTCAAGATCTGCGAAGCGAAACAAAGCCTGTACGGTGATGCCATCCAGGAACTTAAAAAACGAATAGAGGAAGAAAGATTCAGCAAAGGAACGGGAAGAATAGAGCAACTCGATCCTACCCATGCGTATCTTAATTACATGCACCGCTCGTTTGAGTTTACGGAACCGAGAAAGGTAATCATAGATCCTGGTAACGGAACTACCGGGATGCTGCTTGAGCGGCTTTTTGCCGGCTTCCCTGCTCTTGACGTCTCCTACATAAATCTTGAGCCTGACGGACGCTTCCCTGTTCATCTTGCCGATCCCACTGTTCCAAAGTATATGGAAGAGCTTGGCGGGCTAGTGCAGGAGCATGGAGCCGATCTGGGTCTGGGTTTCGACGGTGACGGCGACCGGATCGGTGCGATGGACGAGAAGGGGCGGCTGATCTTCGGTGATAAGCTTCTGGCTATCCTGGCCTCGGAAGTGCTTGAGCGTCAAGTCGGTGCTAAGATAATCTTCGACGTGAAGTGTTCCCAGGGCATAGTGGAGTATATCCGGGAGCGAGGCGGCAATCCTATAATGTACAAAACGGGCCACTCGCTCCTCAAGGCAAAGCTCCGCGAAGAACAAGCTCCCTTCGCAGGTGAGATGTCCGGGCACCTCTTCTTTGCCGACGAGTATTTTGGTTACGACGATGCCCTATATGCGGCCTTGAGACTTTTTAGGCTTCTTGAGAATCAAAAGAGGCCTCTATCGGAGCTTACAGCCGAGGTCCCCTCCTACATCAACACCCCCCAGATCCACGTTCCCTGCCCTGACGAACGCAAGTTCGAGGTCGTCAAGGCTCTGCAGGAGGAGTTTACCAAGGACTATGAGACCATCACCATAGACGGGGCGCGAGTAGTGTTCCCCGACGGCTGGGGACTTGTTCGAGCCTCCAATACCCAGCCGATGCTGGTATTGCGCTTTGAGGCCAAAACCACCGATGCGTTGCAGCGTATCCGTGACCTTTTCTTTGCAAAGCTTAAAGAACAAAACGTAGAGCCCAAGGAGGTTCTTTGATCCCGGCAACTCAGGTAAAAACCGGCAACTGCGTCGTTCTTGATGGTGAACCCTACGTGGTGATCGAGAGCCGCCACGTGACTCAGGGACGTAAACCGGGCAAGATTCAACTTAAACTGCGCAACGTGCTTACAGGTCTTTCAACTGAAAAAAGATTCGCCTCAAGCGATAGGGTTGAACTCGCTACCCTTGAAGAGCGCGAGATGCAGTATCTTTACGAAGACGGCGAACTGTTTCACTTCATGAACACCGAGAACTACGAGCAGGTTGCCATCGAGATGAGGTTGATCGGCGATAACCGCTACTACCTTACTGAAGGTTTTGTAATCTCGGTTGCCTTCTTTGAAGGCAAAGCTATAAGCGTGAGGCCTCCCAAAGCGGTTGTGCTGGAGGTTGCGGAAACCGAGCCCGCTCTGAAACATGCCACAGCCCAGGCACAACTAAAACCGGCTACAACCACAACGGGTCTTAAGGTAAACGTGCCGTCGTTTATCGAGGTGGGCGACAAGATAAAGGTCAACACCGAAACCGGTGAGTATCTGGAAAGGACTTAGTTCTCAAAGGAACGCAGACAAGGGTAAAGAGCATTGCGGTGTGATACGGGCCGTTCTTGTGATAATATGCGGGGTTGAATAAATCACGATTGAGATTAAGATAAGGGGGGAGTTAGCCCGCCGGCTCAAGACTTAACACCCTAATCGTTCCATCGGCCTTAACGGTGTATTCCATATCGAATTTCCCGTCAGACTGGGGAGGAGGACGCAGGGCAAACGGGAGATAAACGGGGATCCCATTGGCGCGGTATCCTTCACCGGCTTCTTCGATACGCACACCCTGAGCCAACAGCCTGGGGGGATAATTCCCTTCACCGAACGGAGCAAGAAGGCTCCAATCCTTAAGGTCTGTCTCAATATCCGGCTCAAACACGATCTCCTCTTTATCCTGTGATGGTTGTAGCTTTATGGGATTCGCTTCGACGGCACTCAAAAACTCCTCCAACCCCGTAGGTTCAAGGGTAAAGCCGCAGGCCTTACGGTGACCGCCAAAGGTCACGAAGATGCTTTCGAACTGCGAGAGATACTCCAGGAGATCAACCTCCTCGAGGCCTCGGCACTCCGCGTGCCACAGTTTTCCTTTTGGAGCGAGAACAATCGCCGGTCGATTATAGCGTTCACGCAAAGCGTGGGTTGTAGTGCCCAGGTAGGCCTGACCGATATCCTCGGAAACCGATATAACCATCCCGCCTATATGACGTGCCGAGCGCTCCGCCTCCTCGATCATCCATTGCTTGCCGCGCTGCCACTCAATCGCACTCTCCTTAAGCTCGGCGTACCGAACGCCAAGCCACCGGCGATCTTTGGAGAGCAAAATCCTCACCCCCTCCTCAGGCTCGGCGGCGTAAAAGACCGATATAGCCCTGCTGTAGAGATCGAACACGGTCAATCTCTCCGCCTCAAAACCCATCTCTTCAAGCCAAATCTCAAGTGAAGGCCACGCCCCGGAACGAAGGTGATCCAGACCTGCTCGAACGATCAGGCGGTTTTCGTCAAGAAGCGGGCAGCGATCGGAGATGGTCCCCAAAGCGGCAAATGTCCAGTAATGAGGCCGCAGACGCGCGAGTTCCTCAACCGACATGCCTACCATACGCTGATATAACGCACAAACGAGCTTCAGCACGACGCCTGCACCTGCAAGCTGACGCCACGGATACCCGCTCTCTCGAAGCTTCGGGTTTATGACTACCGCATCCGGCGCTTTGCCCATCAACTCGTGATGATCGGTGATGATCAGGCCAAGACCCAGCTCGCGAGCGAGTGCCGCTTCGGCAACGTTAGTAATCCCTACATCTACAGTAACTACCAGATCCACCCCCGACGCCTTGAACTCACGCAGCTCATCTGGAATCAGCCCGAACCACTCCACTTCCCGTGAAGGAATGCGTACCCCAACCTGTTCTGTCCCCAAATCTTCGAGCGCGAATTTGAGCATCGCGGCGGATGCAATCCCGTCAAGATCGGCATGTCCCCAAACAAGTATCCTCAGATGCTCCTTCACCGCCCTTCGGAGCTCCTCTACCGCCTTATCCATCTCGTTCATGCGAAACGGATCGTAGTGATCCGTAAGCTGCGGAAGGAGAAACCGACGCTGCTCATGAGAATCGGTAATCCCTTTAAGGGAAAGGTAACGCAGTAACTCGTTCGAGATTTTCATGATCTGGATCTTTGAGCAAAAGCAACGCGGTCAAAGGCAGAGGTATCTAAAGGACTCGCCTCGAACGTCTCGTAGCGCGCTCTGCCTGCTGCAGCAATCATCGCGGCGTTATCGGTGCACAGCTCCGGCAAGGGGAAGTAAAGCTTAAACCCTGCCTCATCCCCGGCAGCCGAAAGCTTGGACCGCAATCTCTTATTAACGGCTACCCCTCCGCACAAACCCACCTGATAAACACCAGATTTCTTTACCGCACGCACAACGCGATCCGTAAGATGGTCAAAGGCCGCCTCCTGTAAACCTCTGGCCATGTCGGAAGATGAGGTTTCAGGATGGGTCTTCAAATAGTTGCGAGCCGCCGTTTTCAGACCTGAATAGCTAAAGTCAAGTGCCTTAGGATTCGGACGCGGAAGCGGAACAGGGTTGGATGCTTCTTTGGCCAAGCGTTCCACGGCAGCCCCGGCAGGATACCCCAACCCCATAAGCTTACCGATCTTGTCAAGTGCCTCCCCACACGCATCGTCAAGGGTCGTACCGAGCTCAAGGTACTCAAACTCGGCTCGTACAAGGACGAGTTCCGTGTGCCCGCCTGATACCAGCAAAACAAGGACGGGAGGGACGAGGTGGGGATGAGAGAGAAGGATACTGTAGATATGGCCTTCGAGATGGTTTACGGCGATGAACGGCTTACCTGAGGCACAAGCCAGGCCCTTGGCAAAGGAAAGTCCGCACAGAAGAGAACCCATAAGCCCTGGTCCTGCGGTCGCAGCAACCAGATCCACCTCATCAAAGGAAATGCCAGCGGTCTTGATGGCAAGCTCCGTCATAGGATAAAGCAAGCATGTATGCGCACGGGAAGCGAACTCCGGAACCACCCCTCCGTATTCGGAGTGTATAAGATGTGAAGAAACGAGACTTGCAAGAATCTGCCCCTCCCCCACTACTGCGACGCTGGTATCGTCGCAGCTCGTGTCTATCCCCAGGGTTATCATCTGACCAGCAAACGGAATACCGCGGGCTCACTCTCGACTCTAACCCCCGGAGTCAGTGAAACGTCTGCAGGCAATCGGTAGTCGCCACGCGTCAAGGAAGAAACCGAGATAGTTACCTCGACCTCATCCTTGCTGAAGCCTCGCAGGAGACTCACAGGCCCCCTTAGGGTCAACTTTGCTTCCTTGTTCAAGAGGTAAGCCTGTCCTTGAAGAGGCACTCCCTTAAGGCTTACAGGCACATTCGAAAGCACCACGGTCGTCTCAGGCTCGACCCTTACCTTTACCAGGATGGATGAAGGTTCGGTCGCCAACCCTGCCGTGTCCGGGACCTGAATCGCCAGCTTTGTGGAAAAACTCTCAGAAACGCCATCCACGTTCAAAGGCTCTGAAAAAAGATGGCTAAAAGTCGAAACCACCTCCTTAGTTCCGTATAGATCAACCGTTTTATCGTAATCTATATCCGAGATCGCGAATCCCTCTGCCGGGATGCCATCCGAACGAACGATAACCGCTACCTTGCGTTTGGCCCGGCGCTCTATCACGAGTTCAATCTGGTATGGGTCAAGTGAACGCACCTCGATCTGTTCAGGCAGATTCACGTTCTCAGGGCCGATCCTCAATCGCTCTCTACCCTCCCTCATGGATACGAGAGGCAAAACAATCCTGGGTTCAAATTTACCCAGTTGAACAAGATATCTCCCCTTCCCCCGTATCTCCACGCTCACCGAATCCACGTTTTGCTCGACCACCACGTATTCGGTTGGAAGAAGGGACATGTCCAGACCGAGCTTCAACTCACGCGTATACTCCTGCTCAAGTCTGGCAAAAAGCCACAAAACAACGGCGGCAACAAGCGCTATCAGCTTAAGCCACCAGTCCTTGACTATCCAACGGATAAACCGCGGTGCAGACATCAAGGATTATAGAAGAGATAGTCCACCAAGTCAAGCGCTCGCATTGCCTCACGTAAAAATCCACTTGAACGTGGGTAGACTATGACCGTTTTTCTACGAGATAAAATAAAGAAATGATCATATGGCATCAAGTATGAAAAAAAACAGGGGCGTGGCATGCCGTGCCCCTGCCGCAAATTGCAGCGAAGTAAATCTAACGCAGCCACAACGCTTCGCTCACGAGTGGAGGAACGATCACCTGGAAAGAACCTGAAGCCAAGATGAGGTTTGACATTCAACAATTTGCTCTGTTGAATCGCCCCTCGGACGAGTAGAATCCAGTGGTACCCACCTATCCCTTAAAACACCCACTTATCGGTCTTGACTGGGGGTGATTTTAGCGTTAAAATTACGGTTACGCTATGGAACAGGATATATTCATCAAAGGTGCGCGGGAGCATAACTTAAAGAACATAGACGTGAGGATTCCGCGCAACAAGCTCGTAGTGATAACCGGGCTTTCGGGTTCGGGCAAGTCATCTCTTGCCTTCGACACCCTTTATGCCGAGGGTCAGCGCCGGTACATGGAGTCTTTATCGGCATACGCGCGCCAGTTCATGGGTGTCATGGAGAAGCCGGACGTTGACTTCATCGAGGGCCTCTCCCCTGCCATAGCCATAGAACAGCGCACCTCGGCGCGGAATCCCCGCTCTACAGTCGCAACCGTAACCGAGATCTACGACTACCTGCGAGTTCTCTTTGCACGAATAGGCAAGCCTTACTGTCCCAACTGCTCGATACCCATATCCAAGATGAGCACCGACCAGATCATAGACGCCATCCTGGAATACCCGGAGGGAACAAAGCTTGTAATCCTTGCTCCCAAGATTCGAGGGAGAAAGGGGGAGTATCGGGACCTTTGGGGCAAGCTCGCGCGCAAAGGATTCGTGCGGGCAAGGGTGGACGGAGAGATTGTTGAACTGGATAGTCCGCCCACGCTTGAGAAGTACAAACAGCACACCGTAGAGGTGGTGATAGACAGGATAGTACTGAAGCCCAACATCCGCAAACGGCTTGCCGACTCGGTGGAGCTTGCCCTGTCCGAGGGCGAGGGGCTTTGCAGTGTTCTCGTGGACAACAAGGAGGAACGCACCTTCAGCCAGTCGCTTGCCTGCACCCGGTGCGGGTTTGCATACCAGGAGATCACACCCAGGTTGTTTTCCTTCAACTCCCCTTACGGGGCCTGCCCTGTATGCCACGGCCTGGGCACCAAGATGGAGATAGACCCGGACCGCTTAATTGTCAATCCCCGACTCTCCATACTCGAAGGCACACTCGCACCCTGGGGCGAACCGCAGGGCTGGCTTCTTGCAACCCTAAAAGCGGTTGCCAAGCGATACGGCTTTGATCTTGCCGCACCCTGGGCCGAACTCTCAGAGGAAGCTCGTAATGTCGTCCTTTACGGTTCACCTGATTCGGTAGATGTGAAATACGTTGGCCGCTCAGGCCATCGCTACGAGGGCTACGAGCGTTTCGAGGGGGTAGCCAACAACCTGATGCGGCTGCACAGGGAGACCGAATCGGACTATCGCAGACGGTATATCGAGGGTTTTATGTCCATCCTGCCCTGTCCGGCCTGTAACGGTGACCGTCTCAAACCAGAGGCGCTCTCGGTAAGACTCGGTGAGGTTAACATCCGCGACATAAGCCGGTTCTCGATACGCGCGGCGACCGAGTTCTTTGCAGACCTCAAGCTCACCAGATACGAACGCACCATCGTCAAGGAGGTAATCAAGGAGATCTCGAACAGACTGGGGTTTCTCCTGGAGGTAGGCGTAGATTACTTGACTCTGGATAGAACCGCGGACACCCTTGCAGGCGGCGAGGAGCAGCGGGTGCGGCTTGCCACCCAGATCGGCTCAAGGCTTGTGGGCGTCATCTACATACTCGATGAGCCAACCATCGGTCTGCATCCCAGGGACAACAGAAGACTCCTGTCAACGCTTCGTAAGCTGCGTGATTTGGGCAACACTGTGGTGGTCGTCGAACATGACCGCGATACGATAGAGTCGGCAGATCACGTGATAGACCTTGGTCCTGGTGCGGGTGCCGCGGGCGGGCGGATCGTAGCGCAGGGCACACCTTCCGAGATCAAGCGAGCCAGGCGTTCACTTACCGGTCGCTACCTTACCGGCAAGTGCAAGATAGAGATTCCATCCCACAGACGCTCCCCGAATCTTGACAAACTGGTGGTAAAAGGCGCGCGCCACAACAACCTCAAGAACATAGACGTAGAATTCCCCTTAGGACTTTTTATCTGCGTCACCGGCGTATCCGGATCGGGCAAGTCCTCGCTGGTCTCCGATATCCTCTACAAGGCGCTTGCCCGCCGCTTCTACCGATCCCGCTCCAAGCCGGGCGATCACGACGGGATCCAGGGCCTTGAGTATATAGATAAGGTCATAAACATCGATCAGTCGCCCATAGGCCGCACACCGCGTTCCAATCCGGCCACCTACACCCAGGCGTTCGGGCCAATAAGGGAACTCTTTGCCAAGACCAAGGAGGCCCGCATCCGGGGCTACAAGCTAGGGCGGTTCAGCTTCAACGTCCGGGGCGGGCGCTGCGAACGCTGCTCAGGCGATGGAACCTTGAGGATAGAGATGCACTTTCTGCCCGACGTCTACGTTCGCTGCGAGGTCTGCGGAGGCAAGCGCTACAACCGCGAGACCCTGGAGGTGCGTTTCAAGGGTAAAAACATCGCAGAGGTACTGGATATGACCGTTGATGAGGCATTCGAGTTCTTCAAGGATATTCCGCCTGTGGCTCGTAAGTTAAGGCTTCTCAAGGACGTAGGATTAGGTTACATTAAGCTGGGACAATCGGCTCCATCGCTTTCAGGCGGCGAGGCGCAGCGCATCAAGCTGGCAAAGGAGCTGGCAAAGATCCCAAAAGGACATACGGTCTACCTCCTGGATGAACCTACAACAGGGCTCCATTTTGAGGACGTAAAGATGCTTCTTGCGGTCCTGCAGCGGCTGGTTGAAAAACGCAACACGGTGATAGTGATTGAACACAATCCGGATGTAATCAAGTGTGCGGATTGGATCATAGACCTGGGACCCCAAGGCGGTGATGAAGGAGGTCAGATTGTAGCCCAGGGTCCGCCTGAGAAGATAGCAAAGGTCGCAAAATCCTACACCGGCAGGGTACTTAAGGAGATATTGTGAAGCTTTCAGGGCTGAAGCCCTACAATGACATCCTCAAACAGATAGCAGGGTTGACTGGAGACAAAGAACTTTACCTTGTGGGGGGTGCGGTGCGCGATCTCAGCCTTGAGCGAAAGATCCTGGACCTTGACTTCGCGGTGAAGGGTTCAGGGAGCAAGTTCGCCTCCAAGGTGGCTCGAAACCTGAAGGGCGCGTTCGTGCCACTATCAGAAGCAGAGGACGAGGCAAGGGTGGTGATCCGCAAGGAACTTGTGCTTGACTTCAAGGGCTTCAAGGATTCCATCAAAGAAGACCTTGCCGCTCGTGATTTCACCATCAACGCCATGGCTTTGGATGTGCATAAAATCCTGGAAGGAAAGCGCTCAAGCGCAATCATCGACCCCTTTGGCGGAGAGAGGGATCTGGAAAGGAGATTTATCCGCAAGGTAGGCCCGGATTCTATCCAGTCCGATCCACTGCGAATCCTTCGTGCCTACCGATTCGCCGCTCAGTTTGGATTCAGCATAGACCCGTTGCTTGAGCGGGAAGCGGAGTTCATTTCACTTGGGAACGTGGCTCGCGAACGCATCGCCTACGAGCTAATGCTGATTCTGGGTTTACCACGTGTCTATCCACTGATCAACCGTATGATCGTCGCCGGACTGATGCAGCAGATCTTCCCCTTTGCAAACTTCTGGGCGGACTACGGGGTGCGTTCACATTCGCTGATGGTTCTTGTGAGTCTGGAACGAATACTCTACCAAAAGCCTGATCGCTGGGCTCCCCACATCCGCGATAGGATAGAGGAGATTGTCTTTGACCCTCACCGTGCGGCGCTTCTTAAGCTTGCCGCGTTGTTCCACGACGTTTCAAAGCCGGAAACGCGCATGAGAATGGAGGACGGCATCCTGCACTTCTACGGACACGACACCAAGGGAGCCAAAAAGATGCGCCGCGCACTCTCAAAGGAACTTCGGTTCTCAAACCAGGACGCGGAAAGGGTGGAGCAAACAGTAGCAAGGCACATGCACCTTCATCTGATCGCCACCGCATCCGAACTTACCGAGCGTGCGATGCGGAGATTTGCAAGAATTTGCGAGGACGTGGCATCGGAGGTCATGCTGCTCGATCTTGCAGATGGCTTCGCCACCGCTGGCCGGACCAGACATCTTGAGTACACCATCGTCAAGATCCTGGAACTCGCCATCCAGGACGCAAAGCGCGCCGCGTTTGTCCCTCTGGTAAACGGGTATGATCTCATCGCTCTCGGACTTAAACCAGGCCCTGTATTCAAGGTGATACTTGGAGAGCTTGAGGAACTGCAGTGGGAACGCAAGATAACCACAAAAGAGGAGGGGCTGGCGCTGGTAAAGGAGAAGCTTGCCAAGGACGAATACAAGCCGCCAGATAAAACTGTAGGACAAGACTCAACCGGAAGTTGAGCCTTTATCCTGCGTTAAATTCCCTACGTATCTTCTAGAATTACACTCGTAAGTTGCCCCTTCCTCAAAAGCTTATGCAAAATAATGCCAAAAACATAGTATCATCTTTAATTGACCAGAAACTACTTGACAAGATGTTTTTTTTTTGCGTATATTTGGGTATGGGGAATCTCCGAGGGAGTTCCCTGTAAGTAAATAAACCAATCAAAAGGAGGACATCATGACTAAAAAACTCCTTATCATCGCCGCGGTTGCGGTGATGCTCATGGCCGCTACAAACGCTTATGGCTACTGGGAATCCTGGGACGGCTGGTTCATATCGGGAACGCTTACCTACGGCGGCAACGAGTTCACGAGCATCGGTGGCTGGGACGTAGTTTCAGACTCTACGATAGACGAGGAACCGGATGACTTCTACCTTAAGGTTAATGTTTGTGTGTATTTCGTTTATGGTAGCGACACCATCATGCTTGGGATCGATGGCTTCACCGGCTCGAAAGAGACTGATACCACGGGCACAAAGGAAGGCAGCGGTGGCTGGTTAGGTTCGGCGATTCTCAGGAGATCCGGGCTACCCCCTGACACCTTCACCGTCGAAGGCACCTGGAATACACGTGACGCTGGCGACTACTTCGACTATGGGGGCAGGCCACCTATCTATAGCGCAGAGTGGGTTGTAACCCGCAGTGTCCCTGACGGCATTACTGGAGGCGGCACCTGTTCTGGCCAGCGGACGTACTACGAGGATTAACTTGACCTATGCAGGAGGGGCACAGCCCCTCCTGCTTTTCTTGACCTTGACATTGTGAAAAACTGGCCTATGATAACTAAAAGGAGGTCGTTATGATACAATCAACTGTTTTATTCTTGGCGTTATGCGCAGGGACGCTCGTAGAGCCCTTTCGCATAGCCCAGGCCGAGCCAGGCCATCATCAGACCTACCCGTGTGCTGCAATGGCCCCTGACGGGCACTTTGCCGTAGCATGGGTGGACAGCATAGCATCCGGGGACCCATTCAATCCCGATGACTTAGAGCTTGATCTTTTCATCCGTTTCTTTGACCGGGACGGGAATCCGATGACCGATGCTTATCAAATCGCAAAGATGGCGGATACCAACTGGGTACACTACCCCTGGCTTGAGATGGACACCGCAGGCAACGCCATCCTGCTCTGGGTGGACAGGGAGACTCAGAGTGCGGAGGAGCCTTCTTACGTGCGCTTCCAGCGCTTTGCCCCTGACGGCAGCCCTGTTGGTTCTGCGCACACGGTGGTGGCCCGGGTGTTCTTATACAAGAGGAGTCCGATTGACTTGAGCCTCAACAACAGGGGCGAGTTCGCAGTAACCTGGCTTGAGGTAATTCCCCCCTATTGGGAGTTGACCTGCGTGTGGGTCCAGCGTTTTAATCTGGAAGGCTATCCTGAAGATCGGGCCTTTTTGCCCCATGATATTCCTGGTAATTACCTTCTTCCCTTCACCTTTCCCAGGGTGGCGCTGAACGATGAGGGAGATCTGGTGGTAACCTGGCGTGATCAGCCTAATCCTGACACGGTGTATCGGCGTTTCCAGGTGTTCGATGCCGCAGATGAACCTGTCCTGTCGTGGAGGTCCAGGGGGCATCTCTTGGATTATGAGAAGGGGGGCAAGTGGGCCGAGCCCTTCTGGCTTGACGATGACCGTTTCGTGGCATTCTGGACGTACGGCGGGTTTGTGGGTGAAGTGTTCGGGCATCGCGGGTTGGCGCGGTATCCAATACGCACGGTGGTGGTGGATACACTGGCACATATATGGACGGGGAGTAGAAGCGAGAGGATGTTCTCGGTTGCCTTCTCTTCTGACGAGCGGTTTGCTGAGGCCCACGACAGAACTCACTCTCACTGGGATCCCTGGTACGCATGGAGGCACGGGGGCGGTGTGCTTGGTGAGATTCGCGACAACGAGCCTTGGCGTTTAACCAACCTTTTCGAGTACACCCCGCCCTTGGGGAAGGATACTGCATACAGCGACTTTCTTGGTGCGACAACTGCAGTAGCGGCGTGCGACGACCGGATCGTGTGGGTGTATACCCGCCTCAACCCGGATACCATCCTTGAGGCCTGGGCCTTAATCACCGACTGGGACATGGGGGTTGGGGTAGTGGAATCTCCTATCCAGACCGCATCACCCATCCAGCTCTCAGCCTCCCTCAACCGGCTTTCCTACGACGTGTCCGGGAGTGTTACGGGCGAAGCAAAGCTTACCCTGTACTCCGCCGACGGGCGCAAGGTTCTTGAGGAAACTATCGAAGGCAAAGGCATCTGGACGCCCTCCCCGCCCTCCTCCCTCCCCTCCGGCGTGTATTTCGCAAGGGTTACAACCGAGGGTTACTCGGCACGCACGAAAGTCGTCGTGCTACGCTAACGGTCGGGTCCACGCGCGGTCGTGGAACGAACGCGTGGGGTGAAGGCGTCTACTTCGCACGAGTTGAGGGGAAGGAGACGTCAGTGACTCGAAAGGTAATTTTGATACAGTAAGCTCCCTTATTTCGTCGCGACCGACCAAAGGGAGGGTGGCGATCTCATATCTCAAAGTTTCAACACTTGCTGTTATGAGGTTGCTTCGGGTGTCTTCGCCTATCCGGGGTGAGTCTGGGTTGACATAAAGTCGATTTCCCTTATCATTCCAACTGTCTGGGGCCTATAGCTCAGTTGGTTAGAGCGCACGCCTGATAAGCGTGAGGTCGGTAGTTCGACTCTACCTAGGCCCACTACCAAATGGGCGAACTAGCCCATCAAGCTTAAAAGGAGGTCAGTATGGGCCGTTTTATCATGAAGAAACTCCCTTTTTTGATGTTTTCCGCGGTGTTTGTCCTGGGGTGCAAGGCAGGTGGGCTTGGGCTTGTGGAGATAGAAGGACCCATTGTTTCCTCAAAGGAGATTGTCAAAGACCTGAAAAAGTTTGAGGAGAACCCTGGGATCAAAGGCGTGCTCGTCGTGGTCAACTCCCCTGGCGGAGGCGTGGGCGCAAGCCAGGAGATATGCGAGGCAATCAAGCGTGTGAAAAAGGCCGATAAAAAGGTCGTGGTATCCATGTCCTCAGTTGCGGCCTCAGGCGGTTACTACGTGTCAGCACCCGCCGATAAGATAGTGGCTCTGCCAGGCACACTCACCGGCTCCATCGGGGTGATCTTAAGCTTTCCGGTCTATAAGGACCTCATGGATAAGGTAGGGGTGCAGGTCTATACCGTGAAGTCTCGCGAACACAAGGACATAGGGTCAGGATTTCGCCAGCCCACCGAGCGGGACACGCTTCTTTTGAAAGACGTGATAGAGGACGTATATCAGCAGTTCGTGGAGGAGGTTGTGGCCGGACGCGGTCTGCCGTTTGACAGCGTTTATGCGATAGCTGACGGCAGGATCATTTCAGGACGGCAGGCGTACGCCTACGGGTTGGTGGATACCTTGGGCACTCGCGATGACGCCCACCGGATACTGGCAGAGCTATGCGGTCTGGAGGGCACGCCCAAACTCATCGAGATTCCAAAGAGGAAATCGTTCCTCGAGAGGTTTCTGGAATCTAAGTTCAATCAGCTTTTCCAGCCCTCGCTGCGTTACGAGCTCCAGTTGAGGTAGGAGTATGGCCGAGGAGGTACTTCTTCCACAGATTCCTCTGCATGTGCTTGCGCGGATCGCACGCGACGAAAGGGTTACTCATGGAATCACCAAAACGAGATCCGTGCTGCTTTACACCGATATCTCGGGTTTTACGCCGCTTACCGATGCGTTAACAGCCACCGGTAAAGAGGGGATTGAGGGGGTCACGGAGATACTCAACGACCACTTCGGGCGACTCTCTCGAATACTTGCAGATTACAATGGCATTCTACTAAAACTGGGCGGCGACTCGCTGCTTGCCCGTTTCGACGGTTTGGATGCCGTTGACCGCGCCACCGATGCGGCATGGGAGATGCTGGACTGGTTCAAGAGACACCCTGAGGTAAAAACGCGCAGAGGTGAGTTCGATTTATCCATGAAGGCAATCGTGGGAGGCGGGTCCTACTTTGAGGCGATCCTTGGAAATGAGGAAAAGAGTGACTGGTTTCCCTTGGGAAAGCCAATCGAAGAACTGGCTATAGCGGAAAAGTCGTTGGATCCGGGTGAATTTATCATAAAGAAGGGGCTACGCGAGGAGATATTCCCTGAGGAGGCCTACCCGGTGATCAATGACTCCGAACGCGAAAAACTTGCCGGGTTGACGCGTGCGTTCCTGCCCGCAGGCAAGAGCGGAAGGCTTTCGCTCTCCTCAGGCGGGGAGTACCGTGTGGTGGCGTCTATATTCTTGAATATCCAGGGTTACGATGCGGCAAATCCAAACTTCAAAGCCCTCAACGATTTCTACACGAGCCTTGGAAAGCTCCTTTCGAGTTATCATGGAACAATCAACAAGGTGGACATCGCGCCCCAGGGAAGCAGGTTTCTGATACTATTCGGTGCTCCTTTAAGCCATGAGCAAGATCGAGCGAACGCTGCAGGGTTCTTCTGCGATCTGAAAGATTTAAAAACCCCGCTTAAGCTGAAGGCAGGACTTGCATACGGCGCTTGCTTCGCCGGGTTCATAGGCGGACACCAGAAGGAGTATACGGTCATCGGCCAGCGTGTGAACGCCGCTGCGAAGATAACGACAGCATCAGAATCCGGCGAGTTCGTAATCACCCAAGAGGCCGCCCAGAAGTTTTCAGATCTTTATGAGATCGAGGAGATGCCCGAGGTTGAGGTGGGCGGTATAACCTATCCTCGCTTCAGGCTGGGCAAAGCCAGGAAGCCTGCAGGACCGGAATTGGTCGAGTGGATAACGCATGAATCGGAGCTCCGCCGTACGGTTGAGCTTGCCCGGGGGGAAAGCAAAGTGGTGGGTATTGCAGGCGATCACGGGATGGGCAAGAGCAGGTTTCTACATAGATTAGCCCAAAGACTCGCTCCTACGCACGAGGTGCTTGAGGTATCACTCGATGAAAGAGGAGCACCCTATCAGGCCTTCCGGCGCATCCTCATGCGCCAGGCTTCCATCAAGGAAAACGACTCCGCAGATGCAAAGCATAAAAAACTAAAAGATCATCTGAGGGATGTTGCAACCAGGGCTGGTGAGAAGCTTGAGGGTGACGAGCTCCTGAGACGTTTTGCATTCATCGCAGGTATGCTATTTGGTCTTGAGCAAGCACAAGAAGAAATAGCCGCGTATTCTCCTGAGCTGAGGGTTGAAAACTTGATGGACGCCTTCCGAAGCTACGTTCTTCGACGAGGAGCAGTGCGTCCATTGGCTCTCCTGGTTGACGATCCTGCAAGAGGCGAGGTAGGTTCACTAAAAATGCTTGCATTCGCCGCGCGGACAATACCCCGGCTTAGGCCGCAGGGGATAACCTTCTTCTTTACATACAACCCGGAGTATGAAGAAACGTTCTGCGAGGGATTCGAGATCGCGCAAGGGGATTTGGATCGGATTAGGCTTGAGCCGCTTTCTGCATCGGATTCAAGAGAACTTGCGGAGAAAATACTGGGTGCTGGGGCCGATGATGCGGTTCATCAATTCCTTTATGAGCGTTCGCTCGGCAACCCGTCGGTTCTTGAACAGTGGGCCGGCTATCTTTTGGATAAGAACTTAATTGCCGAGATGGACGGCAAGTGGGTAATGGGCGAAGGGGTGGATGCGGCGGAGATTCCTGACGATCTTTACAGCCTTGTCTTTTCCAGGCTGGATAGGTTGCCTGAGGAGATCCGCCAGGCACTCAGGCTGGGTGCTGTCTACGGGATGCACTTTCCCTCTACGATCATTGCGCATGCCATGAAGAAGGGTGATGTGGGGGGACTTATGTCCCATGCAACAGCCTCAGGACTTATCTATTCCATAGAGGCGGGCGAGACAGAGTACGTATTCAGGCAAACGCTGGTGCGCGATGTCTGCTACGACTCGATCCTTCGCGGTGATCGCGAGCGTCTGCACCGAGAGGTTGCACGTGCTGTCGAGACCCTTTACGCCGAATCGCTCGATCGCTATTTTGCGATGCTTGCCCATCACTCGACCGAATCCGGCGACTGGGAACAGGCGTTCAATTACAGCTTACGGTCGGCCAGAGAGAACCGCCGGTTATTCCGTAACGAGGCGGCCCAGGAAGATTATTCACGTGCCATAAGGATATGGGAGGATCACTTCGGCGAGGGGTTAAGTGAAGAGCTTTTCTGCGCCCACTTCGACCGAGCTGGGGTCTTAGAGTATCAGGGCCGGTTCGAAGAAGCGGCTAAGGACTACGTAACCGCTCGCAATCTCGCGATCCGCAAGGGACTGGCTGAACGCGAGGTTAACGCCCTGAACAAACTGGCCCACGCCTCCCGGGCCATTTCAGATTTCGACCACCTGTTCGAGTACGCTGAAGAAGCCCTCAGACGTTCCGAAACCCTCTCGTACAATCAAGGTAAAGCGGTTGCTTTGCTTGAACGAGGAGCCGGAGAGGCTCAGCAAGGTAACCCTGAGAAAGCAGAAGCCGACTTCAAGGCGGCTCTCGACCTTAGCCAGGAGTCAGGGGATGCGGAGGACATAAACCGCTCGCTCAACAACCTGGCCACGCTTAACAGAGCCATGGGACGTCCAAATCAATCCCTGAACTACTATGAGCGGGCTATCGCAGTTGCCGAGAAATCGGAAAACAAGCTGCTCCTGACGAACAATCTCTTAAACATCGCACGGTTGCTGCTTCAGATGAGACAAGGGGACAGGGCTCAAAGTTATCTCGAACGCGCGCTAAAGCTAGCCCTGGAGATAGGTCACCGCCAGACGATAATCCACTGCACAATGGAGATAGCAGGTCTTGAGATGATGCGCGGAGATTTCGCGGCTGCACATTCAAGGCTTGAGGAGGCTAAGAGCAGGGCGGAGGAGTTGCAGAATCCTGAGTTGAGCGCTGAAGTTCAGATGAAACTGGGGCACCTTTACCTTTACGGAGGACGCCTCAAGGAGGCTCTTGAACCCTACGGACGAGCGCTTCAGCTTTGCAAGATGGTGGGTGCACCTGATCCCCTGGCAGAGGCACATGCAAATATAGGAAATATCCTTCAGTCGCTCAGGCGGATGGATGAAGCGCTACCCCATCTCGAAGAGGCCTATAAACTATCCAGAGAGGTTGGAAATCAACCGGGAGCGATAGAGGCCCTGGTCGCTCTCTCTTCCTTGAATAATCATGAGGGTCGGTTCGCGCAAGGACGTGCTCAAGCCCAGGAAGCCCTTGAACTCGCCAGAGAAATAGGTGACGCCTGGGGCGAAGCGGGCGCTCGACTTCAGTACGCTGCCTCCAACATAACCCTGGCGCTTTACGAGGAAGCACTCGAGGCCCTTGAGTTCGCAGATAAGACGGCCCAATCCCCAGAGATGGCCCCTATGACAACCGATGCCCTGAGAATGCGAGCTAATATCTACGCGAGACTGGGGCGGTTTGCCGATGGGCTGCGCGAGGCCGATCGTGCAATCGAGATGGCACGGCGCAGCGAGAATCCGAGACAGACGTTTATGGGAATGGCGGTTCGTCTCGAAAATCTTATAGGCACAGGCGATGTTGAAACAGCCGTGGCTGAGCTTTTGGAGTTGCAGCAACTCGCCCGGCAACTGGATAATCCTGCGTTCCACGTATCCGCTCGTGTCACTGCTGCAAAGATCAATCTGGCAAACAAGATGTATCCTGCGGCGCGAGAGGTGCTGGAAGGTATAGAGAAAGAGTTAGGGGACTGGATGGGGGAAAGCGAGCGGCTTGAAGCTCTCCTGCTCCTTGCTGAGGCAAAAAAGGGCGAAGAGGCGTTCGCTGAGGCCGAGGAAGTCGCCAAGGATCTGCTGGAAAGGATCGGTGAACGCCCGCTTCCGGCACTCACAATCCCTGCCCATCTCATTCTGGCTCAGCTTGCGACAAGAAGCCTCGACTTTAGAGAGAAGAAAGACGGCACCTCACATCCTAGCTTGTTTTCTCGAATCCTGCATCCCTTCTCATACGGTAGGTGGAACCGGCACCAGAAGGAGGCCGCTGGGGCGGCCAAAGGGTTAATCAACTCGCTCTCGCCTGAAAACGCGCAGGCTATAACGAATCTGTTTGTACAAAAAGGCCTCCAGAAAAAGCGGATATTACCGAATGCCTCAGAGCCGAGCAGCGAACCTGAAGAAACAGACACCGCCGATTGAGCCTGATAAAAATCCGCAAAAATACAGAAAATTACCACGCACCACCACTGCCTCCTCCTACATCTCGCCAACCGATCCGGATTAATCTCCTTAAAAGAATACCCCGCGCCGATACGACTGCGCGGGGTTAAAGGAACGTTCTGCCAGGGATCAGTAGTGTCCTACGTGCTGGGCGGTTTGGAACGCATAGCGAAGCCAAACCCTGAGGGCATCACCCTCGCCTAACATAAGGGCAGGTACTACGTCTATACCCTCGACCGCAAACTTACCGTAGTAATCATCAGCGATCTTGAAGTGGTATACCTTTCCATTCTCAATCAGCATGGTATCGAGGTAGGCTTCGGGTGCGTTCTGAACCTTAAGCCAGCTGTCGATATATGTATGTGCGTCTGCAATTCCGTTCTTTTCGATCTCTCCAACCGCAAGCGCGGCCCCACTAGTAACATAGAGATTTTCACCTTGTGCATCTGTAAAGAAGAAGAAGTCTGCTGTTGAATCGGCTGACATAGAAGTAGGTTTGCCGGTCTCACGATTAAAGATAAAGGCGTTATCTTTACCTTCTTCAGGAGGAGTTCCCGGGCCATGACCCAGGTAGGAACCCGAGCCCCAAGGCCGTGGATAGAACATGCCGCCGAAACCCACGGTCGAAACCGTGTCGCCTACCATCTCGCCGCGGCCTTCAAAATAGTACTGCTTACCGTTCTTTAATCCGCCTTGCTCGAGTGTCGTATCGTGGGTGATATCCGAGGCAATAGGCACTCCGAGCTCGCTGCCAGGGACTCCACCCATTGTGTCCGGACCAAGATAGATGCTTACACCTTCAAGCCCTTCAGGCAGCTCGGCTGGAAAACCTTTGATCTCTATTCTAACGCTGTCGTCGCCCGGAGTGGCGATCACCGTGAGCTCCTCGGTGAGCAGTTTCTTGATCGCCTCAACGTCCGGGGGCTTGGGGAACAATCCACAACCCACGATAAGGATTATTAAAGGCAGGACTATCAAGATTTTCTTCATCACGCCTCCTTTGGCGTCGGTTCAAGGTGAACCGGTTTTAGGCTCCGTAGGGGCGAATAACGCCCAACACCATAGCATAACTAATGTCTGGACTGTGTCAAGGGGGTAATCTTCCTCAAAAATCTGCCTGAGTTGTTTCTGTTTACTCAGAATTGACTATCTGAGATTGAAGTATCTTCCAGAGATATGCATCAGCCTTAAGCTATTCACAGTAACCATACCAAAAGGCAGTATCACTATCTTGGGGGACAAGACGAAGGTGACCTCTGAGAACGCAAACAAATACAGGCGTACGAGAACGTTTGCTCAGGGTTCCTGAAGAACGCGACTTCTTCGAGTCTATGGCAGACCATAGAAAGAAATTTGACCTCGCCTATAACAACAGATATCATCTCAAGGAGACGGTATGAAATCACCTCTTCCTTTCTGGAAGATTTATTTCTGAGGAAAGACGGTGATACAACCATAAGGATCAGTAGTCTCCCACACCCACTTGCGGTCTGCAAGGGGTATATCGAACCTGCCTGATCCTGACTAAGACGCCATCTATCAAGGCAGAACGACCAGCTCAACGCGGCGGTTCCGGGCGCGTCCGGCTTCGGTATCGTTGGACGCTACAGGCATACTCTCGCCGTATCCACGAGCCTGAAGACGTCCCGTAGGTATGCCATGTACCCGGATTAAGTAGTCGCGCACCGCCTCGGCTCGACGCTGGGAAAGCAAAAGGTTTTTCTCAGCCGAACCCTGGGAATCCGTATGACCTCCGATCTCGATGTGAATATCCGGGTTTCCCTCAAGGACACGCACCGCCTCATCTATGGCTGGATAGGTCTCCGGTGGAATCACGGCGCTTCCTGATGGAAAGTAGATACCGCTGATGCGGATACGCGCATCGCTCTTAAGCATCGAAATCGTTACTGCAAACGGCATACTTGCCGAAACCAAAACGGACTCTTTCTGGGGCAGGTAACCTGGGACAACTGCCTCGATCGTGTAGGAACCCGGGGGCATGCTGAAATGTGCCTCACCAACCTCATCGGTAGCCAGAGTGACGCCTGCTACAGCCACCGAAGCACCAGGAATGGCGCTACCGGTTTGGCGATCGGCAGTTTTTACTATAAGGTGTGCGCCGGTGCGATCAGGTTCAAGCCCGATCTCAAGCACCGAGGTGCGGCGAGGGGTAAAGTTCAGGGTATAGGTCTGAGGCGTATATCCGGGTGCGCTTACGATCACCTTGTACCGACCGCTCTGCACATCCAGAACACGCTCGCCGCTCGGGCCGATTACAAAAACGCCCGGATAGTGATTTTGGATTGTAACCTGGGCGGCTACAGGCTCATCGGTAGAAGCATCCCATACCTTGACAAAAACCAAGGCCTTGCGCCTTACGATCTGCGGAACCGGTGAGTAAGACAGACCTAGTGAAATCTGATTCACATACTCCACCCCTTCAAGATCGATACTGCGGGCGTCAGGGGTAAGCCCAAAGTCAGCAGCATAAAATAAACTTATCCCGATATCGGTAAGGATCCGCACCCCGGGCGTCAGCCTCACGGGGAAGGAATCAGCAAACACCTCAGCCGTAAGCTCGATGTAGGGATTGAAGAAGTCGTAGCGTAACTCCGCACCCGCCCCTAGAAGGACACCGGCTTTCTCACGCAGAAGTCCTCCCAGGTTGAGATGGGTTGCGAAAATCTCAGTTTCTCTGGTGGCAAGCACGCGGACGGAGCCGCCGAATACCCCGGGATCGAAGAAGGAGGAACGTATGGGCAGAAAGGTGCGAGCGTCAAGACCCACGGTCCAGAACTCAAGCGGCCAAGTGTACTTTGCACCAAGTTCCAGATCCCAGAGACCGAAAGAAGGCATCGCCCCTTCACTAATCTGAGGATAGGAGTAGCCAAGACCCCAGGCAGCGTTAAGTTCAAGGGACTCAAAGGGAACCCAGGAACCGAACAGGCGAAAAACGGAGTTATCCCATGTCCTTATATCCCAGTCGAACATGTGTTCGGCACCGTGATCTGTACCTGCAAACGAGGCACCGACCGTCCAATTGTAAAGTCCTTGATTGCGGGCATCGATTATCCTTACAAGGCCTTCGCCGCCGGAGACCAAAGGCTCGGCCCACAAACCAAATACCAAACCGGAAATCACACACGCCAGAACCATTCTCTTCATGATAACCTCCTTAATTTAGCCGCAACATGAGCCGTAGCCATCCGCAGAAGTCCGCCGAATCAAGTACCTCTATAACTAAGACGTGCATCACCTATGGGATGTTCCAGCTAGCGAATCACCTCGTCAAGGTAGATACCTATCCTTCCCGGCTCAAGTCTTACACGGATACGCCTGCCATCTCGGAGGATGAGCATAACGACATCTTTCTTCTTGGGCTTGACCGAGGCTATCGCCTTTCGCAGGTCGAGATAGACCTTTATCTTCTTGTGGTTGTAGCTCAGGACAACGTCCCCCGGCTCAAGTCCAAGGGAATCGGCCTGGGTGCCGGGCACGACCTCCTCGATCACCACCAGTTTCTTGACCCCTTCGGTGGCCTGCCAGGCTGTCTCGGTACCAAGTTTGACTAACGCTGAGCAGGCGGCCTGACGCAGCATTTGAGGTTCGCTTTCGTCTGCAAGTATTTGATTCAAAAGGGCTTCTGAACCGATGCAACGGCGCGCTCCCAGAAGGTAGATGATCTGTTCCCTCAGTTCTGTGGATTCCTGCTCTCTGTAAAGCTCAAGCAGTCCTGCTTCGATGTCGGCCACCGAATCGTCAAGACAGAGGATGGATTTCAGAAGTTCAGCGTGTGCAACAGGTTCAAGCTCGGAATCCGGCCAGAGGAGTGCGGTAAGTGGAAGGGGTTCTTCTTCGTAGAGCCGGCAGTAGACGAAATCCCGCGCGTCCTCGATCATCTCACGGGTTATCTGATGCTTGCAGGGATAACGCATGATCTCTGCGGACACCCCGTATGCGGCCAGGGTATCAACGGCCGCCTTACCCTCGGCAAAATCCACGACATTGTCATAGACCCCGTGCAGGGCGCGGACAGCAAGACTCGATGCCGCGCTGTCCAAGGGATTGATGGAATCTATCTGGACCTCAAGCCATGCCCCAGCCGGGATAAGGCCGCGGAACAGTTCGGGATACCGGATGCCGACCTCGTAGGTCATCATCCCGCCCTGGGAAAAGCCGTAAAGGAAGACCTTGCGAGGATCAACCAGGTAGTCCTCTTTGACCTGCTGGATACACTGAAGCACCCAGCGGGTGCTCTGATCCACGGTTTTTCTGTGGAAGCCAGAATCTCCCCACATGTACCATGCCCAGCCCAGATTACCCTCAAGATCGACAGGGTAAGGGGTCTCCGGGTAAAAACCGATGGCACCTGCAGGATAAAACGACTGGGCAGTGCCAACGTATGCTCCCATGCTGTCGCCGAACCCGTGCAGGGCCACTATCAAGGGATAGGTCTTGCTGGTATCAAACTCATCCGGCAACTCAACCGTATAGCCAAGCTCGATGTCAAAGCGCGCGGTGTCAACGATAATCTCAGCCGCAAGCGCGGCAACAAGTATAAAGGATAACAGGAGAACCTTCTTCACAATGCCTCCATTGATTTTATGGGAATATACGCATCCAGCTGATGATGTCAATTGAAGCAGTGCTCCTTTTCGCTTACGCGAAAAGATCGCAACAAGATGACGCCTGCGGAATTCCGAAGGGCGGACTGCAAGGAGCAATCTCATGCCACTTGTCTAGTAACTATCGCCAGTGCCTAAGTGTGTCAGTACACTGCCTTGAGATTGCCACGCAAGGCTAATCCTTGCTCGCAATGACAGGTAGGGGCTGACCTCAACGTGCCCCATTCGGGCATCAGGTCAGCCCGATTATTAAAGAACGGGCCGACTTAAAAGTCGGCCCGTACGTTTTAGGGATATTTCGCACAGGCTAGAAAGCCTGCGCTCCATTAACCCCACCGCATATTGTTCCTTGACATCAAGCTTGATCCGGATATTCTGCACCCCGCCCCCTATCCCCCTCCACACAGGGAGGGGGAACCGATGAGAGTTCCCCTTCCCTGATGGCGTAGCACTACCGTCTAGTAAAGGGGTCGCCAACTCCCAGGCGGCGGGGGAAGGGGAGAAAACACTTGACAACAACTCCCTCACACATATCCTTCATTCCAATGGATGACCACTTCCCCGTAGTCAGGGTTGGAGAGGAGCGAATCAGCTGCCAGTTGACAGGCAAGGGGGAGCCGCTTCTATGCTTATCCCTAATCTACTCCGGTATCCTCAACCGGTTGTAGCCCCACTCGTCAACATCGCCGACCTCGTCGGAAACAAGAGTATTGGTCACTGAGTCGGTTTCTGGATCAATGAAGGTTATAACCGTGCCCACGCTTGAAACTACCACTATCTTGTTGGTCGCGGCAGAGTAAGCGATATCCACAGGCGCGTTGCAAACCTCTATGGTCTTGATGACCGATTTGGATTCCAGATCTATCACCGATACCTTGTTGTGGTTGCCGTGTTTCATAAGCCCGCCGGTGTTGTGGCATACGTAAAGCTTGTTATCATGACAGAACAATCGCCAGACATCTTCTCCAACTGGGATAACCGCTGTCTGATTTCCTGAAAGATTGAAGATAGCAATGGCGTCAGGAGGTGTATCATACCCCTGACCATTATTGGTAGGGGCGCAAAAATGAGCCTCATCAATTACCTCAGCGAACAGTAAAGATGCCAAAGGGGCATCAATATAGATAGGTTTTCCAACAAGAGAATCATTTTCCGCATCGAATTGCTGGATGAGTAGACTGTCGGAATTCCAGTCCGTATACAAAAGGTAGGTGTTTCCATCACTAAAGGAAAGAACGTTATCCAGTATCCCTGAGAAGCGGAAGGTGTCTATTACCCGAGGATTGAGGAAATCAATCTCAGTGGCCACCACATCCGTGTCTCCCCAAAGCATTATACTATGAGCTACAAAGGCCTTTGTTCCGCCTGCAAAGGGATGTATATCACAAGACACGACAGACGTAGGGATTGAGTCAACAACAGGGTTATCCTTGGTTACATCCACGGCGAGCACGCATTTTCCACCATCCACCGCTATCTTAAACCAGGAAACAGGCAAGAATATCAGATTGTCCGGTGAGACGGCAAAATCCTCCACCACGTATTGCCCCTCCACGACTTGTCGGTATCCCACAATTTTCTCTTCGTCCAGGTCAACTACCGTTATCCTATCCTCGTCCATAACGCTGCGCAGGATAAACGCCGGATGCTCGGGCACCGGGATGGGTTCACCGAAGTCAACACGGTTGCAACCTACGCATCCCACCAGGGTAACCAGCAGAGCGTAAGTAATGCAGGATCGGATCATGTCTATTCCGGGATGCGCAGGCGGTCGTAGCCCAGCCAATCCTCCTCTCCCTGCTCGTCTGAAACTATTGTTTTGTTTATCGTATCCGTATCAGGATCGATGATGGTTATGATTGTCCCCAGGTAAGAAACCACTATTATCTTGTTGGTTGTTTGTGAGTAAGCGATATCTCCGGGAGGATAACCGTTGCATACGTCCAGAATCTTGATCACCGACCTTGCTTCCAAGTCAATTACAGACACCTTATCCAGGTTGCCGTACTCCATAAAATTCTGGGTATTGTGACAAACGTAAAGCTTGCCCTTCACATAAACCATACGATCGGGGGATTTCTCGGAAAGAGTAATCGATGCTGTTATCTTACACGATGGGATACTCACTATCTCAATAGTTTTGTAAGCACTGCCCAACGAAGCAATAAGGCTATCGCCTATAACCACAGCGCTGTAGGGGTCGAAGGCAGAAGCAGAGAATTCAAATCTCTTACCTAACGAGTCGTTTGAGGTGTGGAATTCTTGAATTACTTGGGTTGGAGAATTGGTGGTTTCCCTCCAAAAGATGTAAACTCGTCCGTCGGGTAACTGTACAACATTACCTAACAAACCCTGGATATAAAGCTCCTTAACTAGCTTGCGTCCTTGCATGTCTATTAGCGTGAGTGTCCACGCAGTATCCTGATAAGACCGGAATGCATGTTCAAGAAAAGCCTTGTCTCCGCTGACTGGGTAAATCCTTGCAGGACTAGGGTAAGTCTTGATCTCACCGATCTTCTGGTCCTGTAGAGAGGGATCTATTATAGTTACTTCATCTCCCAACTCGGTGTCAAACTTAGCGTAATCGATACAGAAGAACAGCTCCTTTTTATCGAATACCGCGAAATCATCAGCGTCGGTTCTTTGCGGGAGAACCCTGCGACGCCCTACGATTTCCTCCCTGTCTAAATCTAGAACGGTTATTGTATTTGTCTCAGGGCCAAAGTTGGCAATAAACGCTGGGTGATCCGGTATGGAAACCGGATCACCCCAGTCGTAACTCTCGTCTTGGTTACACCCCACGCATCCTGCTAACACAACAAGCAGGATGGAGAAACGATAGTCTCTGAACCTCACCTTACTCCGGTATCCTCAGGCGGTCGTAGCCCCACTCGTCAACGTCGCCCACCTCGTCGGAAACAAGGGTGTTGGTCACTGAATCCGTCTGCGGGTCTATAATGCTTATGACCGTTCCCACATGGGAAATGACCACTATCTTATTTGTAGCCTCAGAGTACGCTATGTCGCAAGGACCATTACACACATCAAGCACCTTAATAACCGCTTTAGCATCCAGGTCAATCACCGATACCTTATTAAGGTTACCGTGTGCCATAAGCCCTCCTGTGTTGTGGCACACGTATAGCTTGTTGTTCGCGTAAACCATATGCTCGGGGGATTTCTCGGAAAGAGTAATCGATGCTGTTATCTTACACGATGGGATACTCACTATCTCAATAGTTTTGTAAGCACTGCCCAACGAAGCAATAAGGCTATCGCCTATAACCACAGCGCTGTAGGGATCGAAGACAGAGGCAGAGAATTCAAATCTCTTACCTAGCGAGTTGGTTGAGGAGTAGAATTCTTGAATTACTTGAGTTGGGGAATTGGTGGTTTCCCTCCAAAAAATGTATGTCCTTCCATCTGGCAACTGTATAACATTGCCTAACAAACCTTGTATGTAAAGCTCTTTAATTACCTTACGTCCTTGCATGTCTATTAGCGTAAGTGTCCACGCAGTATCCTGATAAGACCGGAATGCATGTCTAATAAAAGCCTTGCCATCGCTGAGAGGATATATACCCGCAGGACTGGGATAGGTTGAGATAGAACCGAGCTTCTGCTCCTCAAGTGAAGGATCAACGATAATTACTTCATCACCCAGTTCTACAGGGATGTCGAAATAGTCTATAGGGAAAAGCAATGTGCTCTTACCATATACTGCAAAGTCATAGCTCACATAGCGTCTAGGAAGAACCTGACGCCTACCCACGATCTCTTCCTTATCCAGATCAAGTATCGTTATCGTGTTTGCGTCTGGCCCTGAGTTCCAGATAAACGCAGGATGTTCAGGTATGGGCAGGGGATCGCCCCACCCATACCCGTCGTCTTCACGGTTACAACCTACGCATCCCACTAACACAACAAGCAGGATGGAGGACAACAGTAGTTTTTTACTCATCTCTTGGAGTCAGCTATCTTGTATGTTCGCCAGCTTAAGAACAACTCGTCAGGAAGAACGTGCCAGTCAGGTACCAAACCCCAGCCAGGTATGTAGATGGGAAGGTTAATGTCAACGTTGACCAGACAGGTGCTTTTCCACCAATAACCAGCCCAATCGAGCTGACTACAGTAGAATCTCCTCTGTGTGTACTTCCAGTTGATGTTGAGGTTGTATGGCTTGTCCAGCTTGGCTTCAGTATAGTCTCCGGCCTGGGAGCGAAGCGACGTAGACTTAGGCCAGGTACGGACGCGGAACACCGCGCATCGAGGATACCAGTCGTTCCAATGATCCTGATGCTCATAGTGAACTCCATTGCGAGCAGGATTATCATTGTCCTTGTGGGACGTAATAGTCCGATATTCCTTATCCCCAGTACTCTTCAGCCACATACCTGCGTGTGTCCAGTAGCCGTAGATGTGCAGATACCATTTGCCGGTAACAAGCAGTATGTCGCCGCGTTTGTTGTTGTTAAAGTTGCAATCGTTGCCTGAGCTATACATAATAGTGTCTTCGTCAATCAGACGAACTAACGTGGTCTCTGCAGGAATCATGCGAGACAGGGCGAGAAACTCGGCAATAGGCATCATGCTGTCTCCTTTAGGAATCATAAGCACCAAATCAGCAGAGTCAAGTTCGCTTGAATCAGGCTCAGGATACTCGGTGTAAGCCAGTAAAGTAAAATCGAGAGGGATATTGATATTGGGATCGTAAGGATAGTCCTCCAGGGTATCGGGATCGGGGATCTCTGAGGTGTCTTGCGGGAACGACAGGTAGCCACTATCAGGTGGATTCGTGAAGAGTTGTGTCTCTTCCTCCTCTTGACACCCCACCATAAGTCCCAGAGCAAGTAACACAACCGCTCCGAGCGCAACAACCCGTTTCGTAGTCTCCTCCTTTTATAGGTTGATTGCTTTTTATACTAAGGAATTATAGTCAATTTTATGCCCTTGTCAAGCCTCCTTGACATAAAGCCCGCCCTGCCTATTCTTAGTCCTCATGAAAGAGTGCTTCCCGAGTATCAACGCCGGAGATGAGTGGATAAGCTATCAGAAGACCGGTTCGGGCCCGCCAATGATCTGCGTGCACGGCTGGGCCGGGTACGAGCGGACGTTCGATGCCATCCTGCCATACTTTAACCCGCACTTTTCGGTCTACCAGCTTGCCTGGCCAGGCTACGGTTCGGCTCCTTTGCGAAAAGGCGGATACACCCTGGACGACATGGTCAGATGGGTAGATACCTTCAGGGAACACTTTGGGTTCCGTAAAATCTACCTGATGGGTAACTGCATCGGGGCCAACGTCGCGCTCGAGTATGCCTACCAGCACCCGGACAGACTGAAATGTCTCATCCTCAACGAGCCGCACGGCTTCATGCCCTTCTATTTCTATCTGCTGATCTACCCGGTAATCGGGGATGTTCTACTGAGATTACTCTTCAAGACCCCTCCAGGCCGTGCGCTTATTATGCGTACGTTTCCGCTGGAGGAAGAGGAAGGCACAGGCTACACTGAGAGACGTCTGGCCGCAGTTCCGACCCCTTCGATGTCCGCGTTCCTGCGTGCGATGTATCTATATGCACGCTTCACCAATCCTTACGCCAGACCCAAGGTAAAGGTGCCGACCATATTTCCCATGCCTCAGAAGACGTTCGGACAGGTTGCGGCCTTCGAAAGACTATACGGGTGCTGTTTTGAAGACCTGAAGATCCTAAAGGTCGAGGGTGCGGTTCACAACCCGGTGGTGGAAGACCCGGAAACCTTTGCCAAGGCGGTGCTTCCCCAGTTAGGTATCAAGGGTTGAGATAAAACAAGCGATGGAAGTCTTTTAGTACCCTCGCAACTAATCTGGATACGTACGAGGATTTTAATCCTCCCCTCGCCCTTCGGGGCGAAAGATCGGAGTTTCATATGGAAGCCAACCTTTATGATTGACTCTCCGCTTTTGTTCTGCGATCTTTTCACCGAAAGCGAAAAGGAGCAATCGATAGTCTTGACAAAACGGAAAGGTTGGGGATACTCTTACGGAGACTACAGGGTGTATGAATAGAATCACACGTGATGAGGCACGAGCCCTAGCCGCGGAGTTGGGGCTGGATGAAGAGCTCAGGGTTCATGCGGAAGGTGTAGCCAACCGCGCCGAGACCGTATGTGAGATCCTTGAAGGAGCCGGACACAAGATAGATACGGAGATTGTGGTTGTGGCGGCTCTGCTTCACGACCTTGGACGCACCCGTGCCCACGGCCTGAATCACGCGGCGGTAAGTGCAGAGATCCTTCTAAAACGAGGACTCAAGAAGACGGCTGAGATAGTGAAGGTCCACGCCCTGCCTCAAACGGGAAAACTCAGCCTGGAAGCCAAGGTACTCATCTACGCCGATACCACTACCGGGCCGGACGGCGAACCTATTGATCCCATGAAAAAGCTTGAGTTCCTGCGCAGATTGGGGGATGAGTGGGTAAACGAGGAGGAAAAACTCCTTGCCAAGGAAGCCTACGAGGTGAAACGCCGCGTGGTTTCGGAGATAGACGCTCTCATCAAACGCGCCATGGCCGCCTCCTGAACCGAACCACATCCCATCATTCAACCGAAGTCAGCAGTAACTGTATTCCTGACGCTCATCGTATCTTTACCTGATCAGCTTGACAGAATCCACCTGCCAGCTATAATCTTTTAAGTAAACGCTTAAATAGTGAGAAGGATGCGCAGGATAGTTTTGGAAGAGCGCGCCCGGATATTACGCGCGCTCGGTACTGAGAGCCGGATGCGGATAATAGAGCTTTTGAAGGAAGGACCGCTTGAGGTCGGCGCAATAGCCGTAAGACTGGGGATCAGCCAGAGTGCGGTATCCCAGCACATGAAGGTGCTTAAGGAGCTGCATCTTGTTTTCGACGAGCGCCGCAGCTACTTCATCCACTACTCCCTTAACCCGCGCGAGTTCGTAAGGTTAGAGGGGATGATGCGGGCGGTGTGTCGTGTCTCGTCCGAGCGATCGCTTCGCCGCGTGCGCCGCGAGCGGCTGTCTGCGCTTCGCGATCAGCTCAAGGCGGAGCTTGAGCGAGTCGAACAGGCGCTTTCTATGTTGGAAGAGGAGGAAGAAGCCTAGAATGTAGCACAGGCTCTCCAGCCTGTGCCTTTGATTTACACCTTCCTCGTCGCCAGGGAGCCGCAGGCGACCGCGGCGATCTCAATATGAGATTGCCACGCAAGGCTTCGCCTTGCTCGCAATGACACTAAGTGTCTTTATGTGGAGTGCAACGACCGCGTCGTTCCAGAATGATCACAACAACATGGTTGTTATACTCCAAATCAGATTAGTTCCCGTAATCTGTATCGGGGTCCCCGCAGCTTTGCGAAGCAAAGGTGTGGGGTGAATTAACTTTGCATTTTGAAATTTGAAATTACTTGACCTAAGGTTCAGTGTCCGTATCATCCTCTCATGGAAGTGATCCTTGCCGGCTTCAACCTGGATACCGAGACGATCGAGGATCTCAAGGAAGGTCGTAAGGACGTGCCGATCACGCCTGAGACCATTTCCGCGGCATACGCACGGATCAGCCGATCACCAATGAGGGTTGATCAACTGAGGGCGCAGGCGCGGGAGAAGGTGGAACGCGCCCGCCGCTCGAACCGAACCATCATCTTCGAGATGGGGCATCACTCGGTGGCCGAGCACGCCTGCTTCAACTTCGACGTGATCGGGATATCGAGACTGGCGGTGGAGGCTTTGCAGGGATTCCGTCTTGCTTCATATACTGAGAAGTCACAGCGCTACATTACATTGAGCGACGATTTTGTGCTCCCCCAAGAGATCGTGGAACTGGGCAAAGAAGATGAGTTCAAGGAAGTCATCGCCGTCCAGAACGCCCTCTACCACTCGCTGTTTGAGGACTTAAGGACCTACCATGCCGAGCATGATCCGGTTCTGGCAGGGAATAAGAGGGATCTTGCCAACCGGGCCAAGGAGGACGCCCGTTACGTTGCCGCACTGGCAACCCAGAGTCAGCTTGGGATGACCGTTAATGCCCGGGAGCTTGAGCTTATGGTGCGCCGGTTTGCATCCCATCGGCTGGCCGAGGTAAGGGGGCTTGGACAAAAGCTCTACGATGAGGCCAGGCGCATAGCGCCCTCGCTTCTTCTCTTCTGCGAGCCTAATCGCTTCGATCGGGAGACCTATCCCGCACTGACTGAAGCTGCCGGAAAACTCCGCTTCGAGAAACGGCCCCAGGGTGACGTAATCCTGGTGGATTCAACCGAGGACGCCGACCTCAGACTACTCGCCGCACTTTTCTACCGCGTCAGCTCTGCATCCTTCGAGTCATGCAGGCAGGCTGTCGAGAAGATGACCGACCAACAGCGGTTGGATTTAATAAAGATCGCATTTGAGCGAGCCGAATTGTACGATTCGATGCTGCGCGAGTTCGAGCATATTGTCCTGAGTTATGAGTTGATCTGCTCGGCCTCCTGCTTTGCCCAGCTCAAGCGCCACCGGATGACGACCATATCGCCTCAGCCTTACGATCCTGACCTTGGGTTCAGCCTGCCGGAACCAATCGAGAGGATCGGTCGAGAAGCGGAGTTCAAGCAGATCATGGAACATAGCCTTACACTTTATCATGAGATAGCCCGTGAGAATCCTGATGTTGCCACATATATCCTCACCAACGCCCACCGCAGAAGGGTGCTTGTGACATTAAATGCTCGCGAGCTTTACCACTTCTCAAGGCTGCGTTCGGATTCCCATGCGCAGGCCGAGATACAGGGGATCTCTAACCAGATGGTCCATCTGGGTAAGATGGTTATGCCTCTGGCCCTCCTGCTTGCCGGCGGCAAGGACGCCTATCCCCAGATGTATGCCAGGATTTTTGGACATCCCCCCAAGGTCATCGAGGCCGAACTGCCCGGCGAGCGGACCATAGACTCGTAACACTCAGCTCCGTTTAGCGATGGAGCCTCAATCTCCATCTGTTAGACTTGAGAGGGTAGGGGTTTTCTTCAAGCCTTATCCTGTCAGCATCACAATCAAACACCTGAAAGCTATCCCTTAGCCTGCGTTAAACCCTAAATCGAGTCCGGGTCCCCGCGCGGATGTAGAACAGACGCGTGTGGCGTTATTTAATCTATGAAAAGTATGTCTATGGATTCATCACCCTTAGCGATGGCCTCGTCAATCTCCTCGTGCATCATAAGTGGATAGGTGGCCTCGTTAATCAACGCACGGGATGTTCGGGTCTCACGTTCGTTGCCGTCCGGCATGGTGTACTGAAAGTCCCATGCTAAAAGGAGTGCCCGCGTCCCGATGCCGTTGAGCTTTCGCACCAGAGGCACGTAGTCTCCGTCGCAGGCAAGAAGCGCCACTACGTCAAGCTGTTTGTGAACCGCGAGATCGAACGCCTCAAGCGAGAGCCAGACATCTATGCCTTTCTCCTGAGGTCTGAAGGAGCGCTCATCTACAGGAAGGTAATGCTGAACCACGCCGGCGCGGATGAGCACGTCGTCGAACAGACGCTCGGCCTTGAGCTTGCCTGCATGATCGGCGGCCTCGGCACTGAATCTGCCACGAAAGTAGTGGGCCTCTACGATATGCACGCGTGTTGCATCAACATCCTCAAGCTCGGAAACCTTTTGGCGGATAAACTCGTGAATCCCGTATATAGATATCCGTGATTGCTTGGAGTGGTAAAATTTGTAGTAGTTGCTTACCTCGTTGAGGTAGCCACCGTCATAAAACACCGCCACTCTTACCATCCCCTTCTTTTCACTACGTTCAAGCATCATCTCTCCTTAAGCTAAACATCTTGCTGTATCCTTTCAACTAACGCTAAATGCCGGTCCGGTTCTACTCACCGCCGAAACGACACTCTACCACCAATTATTATCGAAATTCAGCACACGTCAACCCCTGTCCAACCAAAAAGAAAGCAACCCCACAGCATTTGAGAACCGCCTATCGGATGGAGTTTTTACTGTCTTACTTCTTCTTTTCGGCCTCGGGCGCTATCTTTTTGTCCTTGAACAGCTCGGCTATGCCTGCAATAGAGGCCATAACGCTCGAGACCTCGTAAGGAAGGAATACCTTATTCGCCTTACCCTGCGCTATAATCTGCAGGGCTTCAATATACTTGATAGCTATGAGGTCGTTGGTTGGATCGCCTTCGTGGATTGCTGAAAAGACGTTCTTAACCGCCTTGGCCTCGCCTTCGGCAATGGCGATCTTCTTGAACCGTTCGGCCTTGGCCACCCGCTCGATGGCTTCAGCCTCGCCCTCGGCGCGAAGGATGGCCGACTGCTTCTCACCCTCGGCCTTGAGGATGCGAGCCTGTCTGTCGCCTTCGGCCTTGTTGATGGTCGCTTCCTTTACGCCCTGGGCTTCAATGACCATGGCGCGGCGCTCACGCTCGGCGCGCATCTGCTTGTGCATGGCGTCGGTCACGTCGCGGGGCGGCTCGATGCGCTGAAGCTCAACACGGGTTACCTTGATTCCCCACTTGTCGGTCGCATCGTCAAGAACCTGACGCAGCTTGGTGTTGATGGACTCGCGGGATGTAAGCGACTTGTCGAGCGTAAAATCACCAATCACATTCCTCAGGTTGGTCTGGGCAAGCTTGACTGCCGCCAAACGGAAGTCCTTAACGTTATAGACAACCTTTACAGGATCGGTTACCTCGTAGTAGATAACCGCGTCAACGGTCACCACCACGTTATCCGCGGTGATAACCTCCTGCGGCGGGACGTCCACCACCTGCTCGCGCATGTCCACCCGGTTGAGACGTTCGATGAACGAAACAAGCATCGTCAGACCGGAATCGGCCGTCCGTTGATAACGCCCCAGACGTTCGATAAGCGCCTTCTGCCAGGGACGAATTATCCTCAGAGACGTAATGATTACGATAAACAGGAAAAATCCTACGATTATGAGCAAGGTTATCGCCCACCAGTCCATTTATTCCTCCTTGGGTTTTACTATCAGATGAACGCCTTCAAGGCGAACCACCTGGACCGCTGTGCCCGTCTCGATGGACGCATCGTTTCCACTGTCCGCCCGCCACTCCTCTTTTGCCACCCGAACCATTCCTTTAGCTGGTCATGGGATCGATACGCTCGATCACCACGTCCTGTTTCCCTATCATGCGGTCCGCGGCCACCCCTTCCTTTGAGGCCTTGCGAGTTACCCTTTTGAAAAACACCCGAGAGAGCCCGAAGAGCACGGCAGAAACCGCCACAGCAACGAGAATCTGCGACCAGATGGGTAATCTCAGCAGGGCAAACAAGGCACCCGCAACTGCTCCGATGCCGAACCACATCAGGGCAAAACCCTCGGTCACCATCTCCCCTACGAAGAACAAAACCGCTATCGCGACCCAGACGATGAGCATGATTATATGAATATTCATCAGTCAACCTCCTGAACTGAAAGCTCTCAGCTCACTATTCAAATTACAACCAATCTTGTGAGGTTATTCAACATCCGCTGAAGGATAAACACTTAAAGGGATATTATCAAGCGAACTAATGCTGACTTTATCTCAAAGGACAAATGATCGCAGGAAAAACCTGCGGGGGAAGCTATAGCTTCCCCCGATTTAATTGATTATCAAACCTTGTGCTGTTATTACCTCACAATCAACACCCGTTCGGTGCAGGAGGAGCCACAAGCTGAAAGGCGAACGAAGTAGACGCCTGCAGAAACGCGGGATGCGTTCCAGGCAATCTCGCCCGACCCTGCAGGGGTATGCCCTTGCTTAAGGGTTTGGACCCTGCGGCCCGCGGCGTCGAAGACTGAGATATTGATGTCTGAGGCATGTGGCAGGGAGTAACGAAGACCAATCAAGCCGTCCGAGATGTTTGCGGTGGTAAGGTTCAGTTTGACAGGGGCGCCAGGGGCTGTGGTTTCATCTTCTTCTATCCCGATCCAGGGGAAGCCCTGATTGAACGCCGCTTTGACCGCATCCGCATTTGCCTGAAGCTCACTTAGGGTTTCAGCAAACACCACGGCCAGGGTGTAGTCGTACTCGTCGCCAGGATTCATATCGGGATAGGGACCGGATTTAAGGAATATTCTTACGTCTTCCGGATCATCCCAGGATTCGAAATCGGTAGCCTTCAGGTGCTCATACTTCAGGCTGTCCTGCTTCCAGTTGGTAAATATATCTGCCACGGAATCATTAGGCCACGCCTCAAAACCAGTGGCACCTACATCTCCCGTGGTCTCGATCAGGACAACGCCGACGTAACCCGCCGGAGTACCCCATCCAGATTCGGAGCCATCGACATCATAAGCATATCCGAGATCCCTCAATGCATCGTAGTCGGCAAGGTCGTCCATGTCAGCGCCGATATCCGGGTCTGCGAAGTATCCAAAGTAGGGGGCTTCCAGTACATGCTCGTTCATGTTACGGATCTTGTAGTTAAGAACGATCACGTTGGTCAACGCGCTCCTCCTCCAGGCGTAGCTTCTCTGCTCCACACGGATGCCCAGTCCCTGGTTATCGTAGGCGTCGATCTCTGGATCAGACGGAAGCCAAATCGTGGTTGCGTCATCAAGCGGTATCCAATCGCCGCCTACCGCGTAGGTATCCTCGTGGGAAACGAGGTCTCCTTTCGAGGGATCAAGCTGACTTTCAGGTGGACGATTCTTGTTAAGCGCAGTATCCGCAAACGGCCAGAGGACCTGATACGGCTTCGGGGTTTCTCCTGGGCGGGCAAAGAGGCGATCTCCTTCGCCATCAAGACCGTATCCCTCAGGGATAAGCATATTGCTGAAGTAAAGCCCAACAGTGTCCCTATCGACTACCTCCATCTCGGGAACGCTCATCCCGCCCATATCGCTGGAGAAGGCTGCCTTCGAGACATTCGGCGTACCCTGATCTAAGGCACCGAACCAAAAGCCCATAGCGTAAAGGTAGAACTGCTTGGATCCGGCAGGGTATTCGCCGTTATTACCCCGAACATCAGGATATTGATTTATTGAGTAGTAGGCGGGCAAACCTTCGTACAGATGCTCATCCAGAATGTGCCGTGAAAAAACGCCGCCCTGCATGGCATTACAAACCAGGAAGTCGGAAACATTACCCGTCCCGGTCCACCAAAGATACCAGAAAGCGGCCGGCTCGTCGGTGACCTCGCTCAGTAGCCGGTATCCCGATGACGGCTGGGGAACCGTCATACCCGCAGGTGGCGCGGCCAAAAGGGCTACACTTGTTAGTACGAGGATAAGACTCAACTTACGCATCATGTGCCTCCTTTTTACTAACGCCCGCCTCCAAGGTGGCGGACGACCACAAAGGGTTAACGTGTAAAACTACTCCCAAAACAGCATTTGTCAAGCCCCCTGAACTTGACAGCCGGATTTTAACCTGTATAGTCAGGGAAAAGAACAGCTACCCGGAGGTCTTTGTGCTCAAGACGCGCGCGTCGCTCGAAAGAATCAAACCGTATAAACCCGGCAGGCCGATAGGGGAGCTTATCAGGGAATGCGGGGTCACCGGCGAGGTTATCAAGCTGGCTTCGAACGAAAACCCGCTTGGCCCCTCTCCAAAGGCGCTCGCCGCCCTTTCACATGCATTGACTGAAGTTCATTTATACCCTGATAACTCCTGTTACGAGCTGATCAACCGTCTCTCGGAGATACACGAGACCCCGCCGGATTATATCACTGTGGGCAACGGGTCGGTGGAACTCATCCTAAATTCCGCCCTCGCCTATATTGAACCTGACGATGAAGTGATCATGAGTGATGTGAGCTTCATCATGTATCCTATCGCCGCCCACGTGGCGGGAGCAGTCCCGGTGAAGATAGCTATAAAAGACGACAAACATGACCTTGAGGCCATCCTTGCCGCAATCACCGACCGCACAAAGATCATCTTCATAGATAACCCAAACAACCCGCTAGGCTCGGTGATCGGACGCAAGGCGATGGACGCCTTCATCGAACGCGTGCCTGACCATGTGCTCGTGGTCCTGGACGAGGCCTATTACGAGTATATTGGAAGCATGGATTATCCCCGCTCGATGCACTACGTGCATGCCGGACGCAACGTGCTTGTTCTAAGGACCTTTTCAAAGATATACGGGCTTGCCGGCCTAAGGATCGGCTACGGCTTCGCAAAGCCCGAGATCATCCAGGCAACCTCAAAGGTTCGCCTGCCCTTCACAGTAAACCGTCCGGCTCAGATAGCGGCTTTGGCGGCGTTGGATGATGAGAAACACATAGACGAAAGCCGGGCGCTCAACGAAACGGGCAAGATGTATCTGGCCAAGGAGTTTGAACGGCTGGGGCTCGAGTATATCCCGCCTTACGGAAACTTTGTCTTCGTGCGCTTCCCGTGCGAGGCCGCCCCGATCCACAAAGCGCTTGAGCGCCGCGGAATCATCGTGAGACCCGTAGGAGATAAGGATGCACTGCGCATAACCATCGGTACACCCCAGCAGAACAAGCGCCTGATCGCATCCTTGGAGAAGATAATGAAAGGCAAAGACCCGCAACACGCCCTAACACACCCGTAACACACCATACGGATACTCCAGCAGCCTATGTGAAAATCCAAGATAGAAATTTACAGGATGGCAGTTTACTTTTCGAGACCTCCCCGAGTCTTTCGCCGGAAGGAAAAAAGAAGCCTTAAAAAAAGCCCTGCCTTTGGGCATGGCTTTCAGACCATGGGAGGAGTGCAAAAAATCCCCCAAAATGACTACCTTTTGACCAGCATTTGACCAGCTTTTGACCAGCTTTTTGGTGACGAGTGTCACTCAAACCTGACGAGTTGGCGCCGCGCTTTTTCTCTACGGTTAGTTTCAGATAGCCTCACCGCACATCTCACCTGGCCCAACACCTATCTATTCCATTAACCACTCAAGGGCCTTGCTCTCTGCAGCGAAGAACTCGGTGTCCGTATACTTTTTAAGATACGCCATAAGTGTAATCCCCACCATCCTTACCTCGGGTCGGCTGCATATAAGAGCCACTCTCTCTACCCCTGCCCGGCGAAGCTGCCCGAGGAGTTGGGAGCGTAGCTCCTCGTCCGGAAAGGATTCAATCTCCGAGAGATCGATGACCGCTTTGTGTAGGACATGGCCTTTGATAAAACTCTGGCAACGCTCACACAACTCGTTGACATTTGAAGCACCACAGTGACCTACGAAACGAATCCAAAGGGTCTGCCTTACCTCATCGAGCCATGCGTCGTGCTTCATATTATTAGAAATGGCCGCCCGGCGAACTCGCCAAATACCCCAGGCGCCGTAAAGATCATACACACCGGGCGACAACAGCTCACAATACCAAAAAAACAACCTCTTACACATATCCTCTCCGGAATCATGCATGTATTTTGCGTTAAATTAGCCCAGGGTCAATCGGACATATGCCCTACCCTCGCAACTAAGCAAAAAACCTTAGTGAATATCGGCGGTCAACTATGTCCTGTAGGACACAGCAGGCAAGTCAATGGTTTAGTTGAACTTATCCGCTCACAACCCGTCAAATCGAACAGGCGGGGTGAATAATCGTCCAGGCCTAGACGATCCCCTTGGTAACGGCATACCGGGTCAGTTCAGCCGTAGAGTGAACACCCAGCTTTTCCATGATGTGAGCGCGGTGCGTCTGGACCGTTTTAAAGCTGATCTTGAGAATCTCCGCGATCTGTCGGCTCGTATATCCGTCTGCTATGAGCTTGAGAATCTGGCGTTCCCTTGCCGTAAGCTTGGCAGGACCATGACGAGAGGAACGAGTAGGACTCTCCTGGAGCTGGCGACGCAGCTTCTCCGATACCGAGGGTGAAAGAAAGGTAGATCCATGGTAAACGCTGCGTACAGCAGCGACGAGGTCGGATACAACCACATCCTTAAGTATGTAGCCCGATACCCCTACCTTGAAGGAATCTATGATATACTCCTCGTCATCGTACATGGAAAGGATAAGTATACGGGTTTCGGGAAGCTTCTCACGGATCTTGCGGGCCACCTCCACACCGGAAAGCAGGGGCAGGGCCATATCAAGAATCACCACGTCCGGTGCGTGATCTATACAAGCCTGGACGCCCTTGAGACCGTCTTCCGCTTCTCCTACCACCTCTATGTCTTGCTCCTGCTCAAGCAGGGCGCGGATACCCTTGCGAACCACGGTATGATCGTCAACCAAGATGACCCTAATATTTTCCGCCATTACTCCTCCATGGAGAGTTTATCCGAACTGCGAGGTATTTCAACCTCCACCAGCAATTGAGTTCCCCTGCCAGGAGACGAACTCAACTCAATCCTGCCTCCGATCAGAGCCACACGCTCGTGGATCGAACGCAACCCCAATCCGGTGGAGACAGACATAATCTTCTCTACATCAAAGCCCTTGCCGTCGTCCTCAACCATTACACGAAGCACAGGTTCGGCATACTCGAACCTTACCGTAATCTCCTCCGGCTCGGCGTGCTTTAAGGCGTTTGCAACCGCCTCCTGAATGATTCGGTAAAGCATAATTTCGGTATCAGGATCGGCGCGCGGAAAATTATCATCTCCCCCGATTACAAAACTAACACCGGTTCCTTCGGCTGCGGATCGAGCAAGGGCACGCACCGCAGCGGTAAGCCCCAGGTTGTCAAGCGCGGGTGGAAGCAGCTCGTAGGAGAGATCCCTTATGAAGTCCTGTGTCTCCTTAACCATCTTTTTGGCTTCAGTCAAGCGTTCCTGCGCTTTCCGCTCACGCGTCAATTCGGGAGCAGAAAGGGTAAGAGAAACCCCTGTCAACTGCTGGGCAATCTCGTCGTGCAGCACCCTTGCGATGCGACGACGCTCATCCTCCTCGGCCTTAACCAGACGCAGATTGAGTTCTGAGATGCGACGCTCTCGCTCCTGAAGATTCTCGTAAGACAAAGCAAGTTCCTTGGCCTTGCTCTCGGTAGCAAGTGCGGATGAAAGGATCTGTGAAGCGGTCCAGAACAGACGTATATCCTCAACGTTCCACTCGCGTTTACGCCTTGCCTCGTCAAAACCGATGGCACCCCAGAAACGACCCTCTACAAAGATGGGCAAGACAAGAATGGCAAGTATTCGCTCTGCCTCGAACACCTCACGCTCACTGGCCGGCAGATCATCGGTAAGCCCGGGAATTGCCTCTCCCGTGGAAAGTGTCTTGAGCCATCGCTCGAATCCTTGATCATAGTAAACCTTATCCATGCGGTCGTTATCCAGCCAGGAAGCCTCCTCGGAAACCCAACGATGGATACGCTTCATAAATAGACGGGTGTTCTCCTTCTCGTGTGAGAAAAGGTATACCCGGCTGACCTCTGTGACCCTGCCCAGCCGTTCAAGGAACTCGCCAAGCGAGGAATCCGAAACCTCCTCACTTAAGAACAACGAGGATATCTCAAAAAGAACCTTTTCATACTCCATGCGCAGCCGCAGAGCCCTCTCGGCCTGCTTGCGTTCGGTGATATCACGAGCCACACCCTGAACGGCAAGGATACGCCCCCCCTCGTCACGTATAAAGTTCCAACTCACCGCAAACCAATGGCTTCTCCCCCGGCTGTCATAGATCTCACAGTCAATGTCGTGAGCGGGCTTACCTTCACGCAGGGACTTTGCAAACAGCGCTTTAAGCATTATAGCATCATCCGGCGCAATTACTTTGAGAAACGCTTTCGGTTCTCTCAGGATATCCTCACGTTTATAGCCCATTTTTTCAACCGAGGGGGAACCGTAAAGAGGTTTACCAGATGGGGAAAGCAGGAATATGACATCGGAGGATGTCTCCACCAGGGTTCGGTAGCGTTGCTCGGAGCGAGCACGCGCCTCCTCTGCAACGCGCCGCTCCTGCTGTTCGAAGTAGCGGTCAATAACGGTGACTATCAAACGCACGGCCGTACGGAAAGCCTCAATCTCGCTATTACTCCATCGCCGCTCTACCCGGCACTCCTCGACACCAATAAAGCCGTAGAAACCGCTGCGAAGATAAATAGGAGCAGCGATCACCGAAAGCGCACCTTGGTCTCGAAACACCCTGGAGTCGACTTCCGGAAGAGAAGAAACCAAAGAAGCTATAATCTCGCCATCCTTAAGACGCTTGTGGATGTATCCAATCCTGGAATAGGGATATTCACTTCCCAGAAGGGTCTTGATTCCCTGACCAAGCCACTCATGCGTCACACGCGCCCCAGGTTCCTCCTGGGCTGAGGGATGTAGCACTTCCCTCTGCTTAGAGACTTCATGGTTGGTAGCAAGACAGACCCTGCTTACGCCTAAAGCATTACCGAGAATCTCAAGACAGGCTTGGATAAATGTATCCAGGTTTTCGATCCCAATCGCCCGGTTCATGATCTGGGCGAAGGCGGTCTGGTAGATAAGGCGGAGCCGCAACTCGTCCTCCACCTTCTTGAGGTCGGTAATATCAGTTAACACACCCAGGGCGGCGTAGAGTTGTCCTTCAGCATCATAGATAGGCGCAGCATTCACAAGAATCTTTCTTGGGGTTCCGTTTTTGTGAATAAAGGTCGTTTCATAACGAGAGGTCTCCCCCTTCATGCGTCGCCGGCTCTCGGAACGAATGAACTCAACCTCATCAGACGGAACAAGCTCAAGCAAACTTTTTCCCATGAGTTCCTCCTGACCATAACCCAGGAGTTTTGTCATCTTCGGGTTAACGAAGAGAAATCTCTCTTCTGCATCTACAAGGCTTATACCCTCCTCTGCTGAGTTGACAAGGGTTCTGTAGAGTTCCTCGCTTTCACGCAGCGCTTCCTCCACTTGCTTGCGCTCGGTGATGTCGCGGACAAAGACGAGATCGGCGGGTTTGCCTTGATATGTAACTACCCCTGCATTGAACTCTGCATATATCTTGCTGCCGTCCTTATGCCTCACTATTGTCTCGTATATTGGAGAAATATCCTCGCCCGCCATACGCCGCCTGTAACGCTCGTTCACCTTGGGAAGTTCTTCCGGGTCAATGTAGGTGGTAAAGGGAGTGTTGAGCATCTCCTCAACACTATAGCCCAACATCTGGGCCAGGCGTGGGTTGACATATTTGAGTAAGGTATCCTGTATAATTGTGATACCGTCATTGGCCCTCTCAACCAAGTTGCGGTATTTTTCTTCGCTTTCACGCAGCGCTTCCTCAGCCAGTTTGCGTTCGGCGATATCCCGAACGAAAACGAGATCAGCCGGTCGACCTTGATATTGGATAATCCCGGCATTAAGCTCAACGTCTATCACTTCACCATCACGTGCAACTATTTTGGTTTCGTAGACTGAGGGCACCTGCTGGCCTCCCATACGGCGGCGGTAACGATCCAGCATCTCATCGCGAACCTCCAAAGCCACAAGGTCCTGGAACCCCATTCCAACAAGCTCATCTAAAGCATACCCACCAAGATCAGCGGCGGCTCGATTCGCAAAAACAATGCGACCGTTCTGAATGATCACGATCCCGTCAATCGCCTGTTCTACGAAGGAACGGTACTTCTCTTCGGACTCGCTCAGGCGAGAAAATAAACTGCTGTTTACTGCCGCATCGGCAACCTGGTTGGCAAAAAGACCGAATAATTCAAGATCGTGCTCTCTAAAACCCTCTTCGCTCAAACGGACGAGCGTCATCACACCCCAAAGCTCTCCGTGAGCTACGAGCGGTGCAACCAAAAGGCATCTGGGCGTCTCCTTGACGTCCGGTATACGTATCGCACTATCATCGAGGTGAACGTTATTGGCAAGGATCGGTCGACGCTCAAGTGCGGCCCTACCAGTGATCCCTTCACCCAAGACGATATGGTAAGCGAGCCTCTTTTCACGGTTCTGGAGGACAGTGGTTGTTTTAGGAACGAGTTCTTCGGTCTGTGGATCGAATCTATAGATAGTGCAGCCGTCGGCACCTATGAGTTCGGTGGCCCGCTTCGCTATCAGGCGGGTCACCTCCTCCTCATCCAAGGTGGCGGAAACCTCGGTACTGACCTCAAGCAATGTGCTGAGCTCCCGGCTGTGACGTTTAATCCCCTCCTCGGCCCGCTTGCGCTCAAGAACGGTGGCAAACATCTCGGCCACCGTTTGGAAGAAAACGCGGTGGCTTTCGGGAATCTCCTTCGGTGTGCCGGCTACAAGGTGCATCACACCTAAAAGCCTGTCTCCTGTACCTAAGATAGGCCAGGTGATAAGGGAACGAATCCCCAGTTCCTCTAATCTCTGCTTGTGGGTCTTAAGTATCTCATGACCTCTTACATCCGGAGCGAAGATAGCCTGGCGTGTACGTGCAACGATGGAGGGTATATGTGTAGGGTTATCAATAGAGCGAGGCGAAGGCTTGCTTCCTGCGTTCCCTTCGTTCATACCTGTTGCCGCCACTGCTTCGAGAATCCGTTTGCCTTCATCGTAAAGATGCACCGCGCCGGAATCAAATCCCATGATATCAACAAAACCTTCAATGACCCGCTGGCATAAGTCAGGTGTATCCTCGGCCTTAGCCGCTGCCTCTGCTATGATACGAAAGGCCTTACGTTCACGCTCAAGCGTTTCCTCGGCCCGCCTGCGTTCGGTGATGTCCTCCACCATTCCAAGACCGTAAAGCTCTCCACCGGATGGGTCTCGAACTGTCGTGGCGGTCAAAAATCCCCAGATTATCTGGCCGTCTTTACGGATATAGCGTTTTTCTGTCTGATACCGGTCTTCTCTCTTATCTATCCGCCTCTCTTTAATTAAATCAAACTCTCTCTTGATATCGTCCGGATGTGTAATCTGATCCAACGTCATGCCCTGCAATTCTTCGGCGCTATAACCAAGCATCTCCTGAAGGGCATGATTGGTTTGCAAAAGATTTTCATCCATATCCATTAACGCCATACCGATACCGACACGCTCGAATATGGCACGAAAGCGAGATTCGCTCTCCCGCAGCGCCTCGGCGCCACTAAGGTCAGCAGTTTTGCTCTCCACAAGCACGACCCTGCTCACCTTTCCTTGCAGATCACGTATGGGATAGAAGGCAGTCACTACCTCAAACCTACGACCGTCAGCGCAACGGCGGCTTCGCTTTATACCCCTCAACTCCTGCCCTGAAAATACCTGACGAATTAAATCCTCCTCCTCATCGCTCTCATCAGGAAGAAGGATGAGGTCAACGATCTCACGGCCTACGGCATCCTGTCTTTTGTAGCCGTAAAGGCGTTCAGCGGCCTCGTTCCAATCGAGTACCACCCCTTCCGCGTCGCATGAAAACGAAGCCAGGGGCAAGCGCTCAAAGATAGCCTTAAACAACTCTTCTGGTCCTAACTTATTCACGTCGGTTCTCTCATTAACGTTAACATAATAAGTATCCTGGGCTTTGAGTCAAGGGGAGAAGATGCTCCTTTTTCGCTACGCGAAAAAGTTCGCAGAGAAAAGACTAGCCAGCCAAGCTTTGCATGTGGTTTCTATCGGTATCGTTCCATCGGGGTCCCCGCAAAGTTAGTCTCTAACTTTGTGGGGTGAGGACGCTTGACTTCGAACGGGTAATAAGGTAAAATCCAGACAAGATGCATGATGCTCCAAAATCCGGTATAGTAGCGAAGCGCTGTTTTATAGCAGCGGGTGCCCACCTTATAGGCCAAGTCAAGCTGGGTGAGTTTTCCAGCGTATGGTACAACGCGGTGCTGCGCGGGGACATCAACTACATCAAGATCGGGCGTGAAACGAACATCCAGGATAACTGCGTTCTGCACGTTACCCATGAACTGCCGGTGATAGTAGGAGACCGCGTCACCATAGGACACGGTGCAGTCGTTCACGGCTGCGAGATAGCCGACGACTGTCTTATCGGTATGGGCGCGATCATATTGGACGGTGCGAGGATCGGAAAAGGCTCGGTGATTGCGGCCGGTGCCCTCCTGCGCGAGCGCATGGAAGTCCCGCCGCACAGCCTGGTGGTGGGTATTCCAGGGGTCATCAAACGTACGCTTGATCCGTCTACTATAGAGATGATTCGCGAGGCAGGACGTTCCTACGTAGAGCTTACCAAAGAACGCCTGGCTAATACTCTAAGATGAGTTACTTAAGAAAGGCCTTGGGGCCGTTGTTGGCTACCGGTGTTCTTCTCTCGGCCACTGGATGCGCGTGGCTTTTTGTAAACAGGGACAGATACGAAGCCGAAGCCCTGGCGGTGTTCCAGACAGGAGAGGCGTTCTACAAGAAAGCGGACTACGAAAAGGCGATATCTTCATTCACCTCGGTCATAAAGGGTTATCCCCGCTCCGAGCTTGTAGATGACGCTTACTACCTTGCGTCGCTCGCTTTTGCCAAGGAAAATGACTGGCGGCACGCTGTGGGCGCGGCCCGGCAGCTTGAGGCGGAGTTTCCCAAATCCCCATTAGTCCCAAAGGTTCAAATCGTGCTGGCACAAGGCTATGAGCACCTTGGGCTTTACGTTCCTGCACTTTTAGCATACTTCGAGACCTACCTTTATTCTGACAACGTCGGGGAGCGGAAGAAGGCGGAGTCACAGGCCAAGAACCTGTTGGGGCGGGAACTGGATTACAACGTTCTTACGGATCTTTACGACAATTATAAGGAAACCGATGTAGCGGAGTGGCTCCTTTTCCGCTTGGGAATGCGGGCTTTTGAACTGGAGAACTATACCTCGGCCGAGCGCTACTTTGCCGAGCTTCGAGCGCGCTTCCCGCGCAGTCCGTATATTGACAAGATAGGAGGGCGAGAGATTTCGGCGGCGGCGCTCAAGGGTGAACTCGTCTGCGGGGTGCTCCTGCCCCTTTCAGGGAGTTTCTCGACATACGGCCAGTCGGTAAGAGAAGGAATTGAACTTGCACACAGCCTTAATGGAGGCAGCACGGTTCATCTGGAGATATACGATACCCGCTCCGATCCAACCCAGGCCGCCAGGGGGGCAGAGATCCTAATCCGCAAGAAAGCCAAGATCATCGTAGGGCCGCTGACCTCGGCAGAAGTAAACGCTGTTGCAAAAATCGCAGCCAAAGCGGGTATCGTTATGATCTCGCCTACCTCAACCGACCCAGGTCTACTTTCCCTTTACGAGTGTCTTTTCCAGCTGAACTCCTACGCCGAGTCAGAGGCCCGCGAGATCGCCCGCTACGCTGCACGACACGGCGTGAAGAAATTCGGAATCCTTTACCCTAATACCAACCAGGGTAAGATACTTGCCGATGCATTCACGACGACGGTGCGATCCGAGGGCGGCCAGGTTATTTACTCTCACCCCATGAGCGACACCGTGGTGGAGATGAAGGAAACCTTTCTCAATGTCCGTCACCAGGGCGCCGAGGCTCTTTTCTTACCCCTTGACCGCCAACAGCTTCTTTCGGCAGTTCCGCAGGTGGCATACTATAGAATGAAGGTACGCATACTGGGTCTGGATGATTTTGCGGACACGGAGATTCTTCGCCGCGGCGGTGCGCCCTTTGAGGGGGCGTGGTTTGCCGCATCCGGGGGGCGTATTGCAAATCCTATACCGTTCGAGACGTTCTTCGCTCACTACACCAGACGCTACAACAAGGAGCCTGACTGGGCCGCAACCCTTGGATACGATGCCTACAACTTTCTATACGAGGCACTCACTCAGGGTGGGGATCTCTCCCTGTGCCAGGCGCTCCGCGGGCTTGAGAACCGCCGGGGGGTACTGGGACGCCTCCTTTTCCTTACCAATCCCAGCGAGCCCTCGGTGCGTATCTACACAATTCACGCCAACGAAGTGAAGGAGATTAAATGAAAAAAAAGAAAAGGAAGGAGATAGTGGCCGCGTCCCAGACGCCCCGCTTTCAGCTCATTAACTGGGTTCTGCTGGCCGCAGCGATTGTTCTGATAGGCGCAGGGTTCTACAGCCTCTCGCGCGGCTCCATCACCCTTGCTCCCATCCTTCTCGTTGCAGGCTACTGTGTAGTGGTACCGCTGGCTCTGCTGCTGCGAGTAAAACCCAAAGAAAAAGATCATGCCTGAGCGTCAGTTAGCGGACGCGGTTGAAATAAACCGGATGATCACCCGCATCGCCACTCAGATAATCGAACACAACAAGGGTTCCGAGAACCTTGCGCTTGTGGGTATCGTTCGTCGAGGAGACGCGCTGGCTAAAAGGTTGGCCGCTGAGATCAAACGTCTGGAAGGACTCAATGTTCCTGTGGGAGCAATAGATATAACCCTTTACCGCGACGACCTTCAGCTTGCAGCAGAGATGCCGATAGTCCAGGCGACATCAATACCTTTCGATGTGACGGGCAAGATTATCGTGCTCGTAGACGACGTGCTCTACACCGGCCGCACGGTAAGGGCGGCCTTGACCGAAATCCTGGACTTCGGGAGACCCAAAATGATCCAGCTGGCCGTGCTGGTTGACCGTATCCACCGGGAGTTACCCATAGGTGCAGACTTCACAGGGCGCAAGATTCCGGCCTCAACGAGTGAGATAGTAGACGTATTCCTTGAAGAAACCGACGGACGAGAGGGCATATTTATTAAGAAAAAAGAACCAGAGGAGGGATAGAAGTGACCTGGACTCACAAGAACCTGTTGGGTCTTGAGGGATTATCCAGGGAAGAGATAACCTTCATACTCGACACCGCAGAGCGATTTCACGAGGTGCTGGACAGACCCATTCCTCTGGTGCCCGCCCTGCGCGGGAAGACCATCCTGGATATGTTCTACGAACCCTCAACCCGAACCGCCACCTCGTTCGCAATGGCAGCAAAGAGGCTCTCCGCCGACGTGGTCGGGTTCAGCAAAGCCTCATCGAGCGTGAGTAAGGGCGAGACCCTTCTGGATACGGTTCGCACCATCGAGTCGATGCGGGTAGACGGGGTGGTGATACGTCACTCCTGTCCTGGTGCTGCCCGCTTCATCGCCCAAAGGATCGACGCCTTCGTGGTAAACGCTGGTGACGGTGCCCACGAGCATCCCACCCAGGGGCTTCTGGATCTCTCCGCAGCCCACAAAAGGTTGGGGAGTTTCGAGGGCAGACATCTGGTAGTAGTAGGCGATATTACCCACAGCCGGGTGGCACGCTCAGCCATCTACGGCTTCTCCACAATGGGTGCTGAGATTACTGTATGCGGGCCAGCGACCCTTATCCCGCCTCATTTCAAGAAGGCCTTCCCAAACGTAGGGATAGAGACCGACTTCGATAGGCTCCTCGCCGACGCCGACATGATAATGATGCTCCGGTTACAGCTTGAGCGCCAAGGCAAGGGGCTGTTCCCTTCGATAAGGGAGTACCGCAAGCTCTACTGCCTGACCGCAGAGCGGATGAAGAAGGCGAAGCCTGACGTGGTGGTTATGCATCCGGGACCCATGAACAGAGGAATAGAGATAGAACCGGCTGTAGCCGACGGTTCGAACTCGGTGGTGTTGGCTCAGGTGCGCGCCGGTGTAGCGGTACGCATGGCGGTTCTTTACATACTTGCAGGAGGCGAGCTTGAGCACTAGATTTCTCATACGCGGCGGATACGTCTTCTTCCCTGAAGAGGAGGCCATGCGAAGGGCGGATGTTGAGATCGCGGACGGCCGCATCGCAAGGATTGCCCAGACGCTCCCTGCCGATGCCGATACCCGGATAATCGAGGCTCAGGATAAACTCCTATCCCCGGGTTTAGTGGACCTGCACGCCCATCTGCGCGAGCCTGGACGTGAGGATACCGAGACCCTGGAATCGGGAGCCTGGGCCGGACTTGCCGGAGGATTCACCACAATATGCGCGATGCCGAACACCCAGCCTCCGACTGACACAAGGGAGCAGGCAGCGTTCATCAGGAAGCGCTCGGACGAGCTCGGTCTTGCGCGCATACTCCCAATTGGCGCCGCAACCAAGGGCCGAGCCGGGGAGGAGATTGCCGAATACGCGCTCCTTAAGGAAGCAGGCACAGTGGCTGTCTCAGACGACGGCGACTGGATTTATTCTGCTGAAGTGATGCGCCGCGCGCTTGAGTATGCAGGGATGCTTGGCATGCCGATTATTACCCACGCGGAGGAGCCGAGCCTGTGCGAAGAAGGGGTGATGAACGAAAGTGCGGTCTCGGCAAGGCTTGGACTTAAGGTAAGACCTGCGGTGGCGGAAGAGGTTGCGATCCAGCGTGACATAGCGCTTGCCTCCTGCGCCGGCTCCCACCTGCACGTTGCACATATCACCACCGCTCGCGGGGTGGAACTGGTGCGTCAGGCACGAGCCAAAGGAATAAAGGTCACGACAGAAGCCACACCTCACCACCTGCTACTCACTGACGAGGCGCTTTTAAGCTTCGACGCCAACTACAAGGTCAACCCGCCCTTGAGAACGGAGGAGGACAGGAAGGCGCTACTTGAGGCTCTCAAAGACGGAACCATCCAGGCAATAGCCACAGATCACGCACCTCACGCGATAGAGGAGAAGGAACAAGAACTTGACCTTGCACCCGCAGGGATGATCGGTTTGCAGACCGCCCTGTCGGTGCTCTGGGAAGGACTTGTTGAATCAGGAATTATCAAACCCGAGCTCCTGCTCGGGCTTCTTACCACAGGGCCTGCGTCGGTCATAGGCGAGAAGGTCGAATTGAAGGAAGAAATCCCGGCGAATCTTATGGTCTTTGATCCTGCCGCGCGCTGGACGTTCGATGCTCAAACGAACCGTTCGCTGTCGCAAAACTCGCCGTGGTTCGGTAAAAAGCTCAAGGGCAAGGTCGAGCACGTCTTTTTGGGAGAGCGCCACTTCAGCTTCTGATTAGAGCCTCTCTTAGCGTATCAAGACCAGCTTCAGTGAAGATGTGTTTGGTGATAGTTTGACAAAATACACCCCTGGGGATAAAGCCTGACCGTTAGCATCCGTTCCATCCCAATGGATGGTTTGATTGTTACAGATCGTCAGATCCCTGACTACGCGCCCACTTGCGTCGCAGATTACTATTCCCCTGACAATATTGGAGTGCGATACGCTGAAGGTAAACTCACCCCCTACGCTTTTATCTATAGTGAGGGAAGGGAGCCGGTGTGTTACGGGTGTTACGGGTGGTATGGGTTCCTCCACCCCCACGACGGTAGCGTAGGAGGCCCAGATGCTGTAGTCCCACTCGTCTTCGCCCTCTCGGTTGGATGACCACACGCACCAGATACGGCCTGCATCATCTACCGCTATGTCAGGCCACTGGTCAACTGCAGGATGCTCGCTAACCGGCGCTGGCTCGCTCCAGCCACTGCCTTGATTCACAGAACAGTAAATGTCGTAATCCTCATCACTTACTTCCTTTGACCATACAAGCCACATATTGTTTTCAGCATCTGCCGCAAAATGTGGCCCCACATAGCCGATTGCAATCGTGTCTACAAATGACCAAGAACCCCCGTCCCAGTAACTAAGCACGGTCACCGGAAGGCTGTCTTTCTCTTTCTGATATCCCCAGCTAGCCCAAATTCCGCCTTTCCGGTCCGGCGTCAGTCTCAACCCCCCGCAACTCCAACATTCCTCGGCTGAAACTATCATTGTTTCACCCCAAGTGTCGCCGTCCCGATATACCGCTTTCAGCGGCCCCATGTAGGGGCCGTACCCTATCTCCCTCCACCCAAACCACACCCTGCCATATGCATCGGTTGTGATGCACTCAATGTCATGATCGACCTCCTCCAGGGTATCAGTAACCACTTGTGGCTCACCCCAAGCTCCATTTCGATACCTGTTATACGCCACCGCCCAAAACCCAACCCAATCGGTGCTCCACGTTACCCATACACCGTTAGTGCTGTCCGCGGTAATCTTTGAAAAGAAGTTCGCAGATGGGTAGGTAGGTACGGTATCTACTTCACTCCAATTCTCGCCGTCCCAGCGGGAATAATAGATTGCCCAATCGTTGCCGGCCCACAACCATAAGGTATCTCCTTTATCAAAACACGTGTGTCCGCCGAAGGGGGTCTCAGTCACCGCTTGCCAGCCTAATGCATCACCACGGTAGGTGTAAATCCATGGCCCTCCACCGCACCAGCACGCACCCTGATTGTCGACAGCGAGGTATGCACTGGTTTCAAACCCTATCAACTCCGGCTCCGACCATATCCCACCCCACAACGCACTGCAAATCATTGCTGCGGCGAAAATTTGTCTTAACTTCACTTCAGCCTCCAAGGGGGCGGCTTACCCGCCCCCTTCATTATAGTCTGTTTGGCTACCTAATCAAGACAACCCGTGCGTTGGCATTGAATTCATTAGAGCGCATCCTGATGAAGTAGACACCTGAAGAACATTGTAGGCCCTTGTTATCCTTGCCATTCCAGAAGACTTCGTAGTGTCCAGGAGTCTTCTTATCCGATGTCAGTAACTTGACCTTTCGACCCGTCACGTCGAAGACGCTCAGCTCCACCAGTTGGTCTTCTTTAGAACCTAGTGTGCCGCCTATGGAGAGTGTTGTTATTGTTGAAGAATCGTCAGGCCTTGGCTATCTCCTCACCCTTTATGCGTTTCACCTTCTTCCAGCCACGGGTCTCAAGCCCGCAGATAAGGTTGAAGGTCGCGGCTATCACCAGCGGGAACCAGTGAAACATGTAGAGCATCGTGATGCAGGTGCGCCCGATTATCTGCCAGATAGAGTACCGGTGCTCACGTACATACGCCGATATCAACTTGATCAGAATGAATATGGAAGCCGCACCTATCACGATGGCAAGACTCCCCAACCGCAGGTATCCAAGCGTAAATATCCAGACCACCTGGGTCAGGAGATCGAACAGCACGTATATGGGCAGGGCGAACTCGGTCAAGAACATCACCATGTCAAAGCGCTGACGCGGGTGAAGCGGCCCCTTCAGCAGCCGAGGCAGATACATAAGATATCGCAGCATACTGCCTTCAAGCCAGCGCAGCCGCTGCCTGGAAAAGCCATTGAAATCCGGTGCGGCCTGCTCCCATACGGCCGTCTCGGGAACAAAGCGAATCCTGTACCCTCCAAGAAGCATCTTGGTTGAAAGATCAAGATCCTCGGTAAGGGTATGGTTGCTCCAACCGCCTACAGCTTGGAGTGCCGAGCGTTTTATAAACGAGCCGTTGCCCTTGAACTCCACAGCCCCGCCCACCGAGTCGCGCCCAAGCTGAATGCTTATATCGATCTTGTACTCATCCGACTGCAGCAGGCACAAAAGGTTGGTCTCAGGATTGGCTATCCGCTTTGCCACCTGAGCCCCGCCCGTCCGTTCTGGAGCAAGGTAACCAACAGCGCGGGTGATGAGGTCAGGGGGAAAGTTGGCGTCCGCATCAAGAACCAAAAGAACCTCGCCCTTTGTGAAAGGAAGGCATTCATTCAAGGCCGCGGCCTTGCCCGCAAAAGCGTCCCACTTGCGGGAAAGAACCCCCAGCTTAGGGTAACGTTTCTTTAATCCCTCGATGACTTGCGGGGTATTGTCAGTAGAACGATCGTCAATCACCCAAACCTCGTAGTTTCGCGTCCCTTTCTCATGATAGCGAAGCTTGAACGCCTGCTTGATGCTCTCGGCAATGACTTCCTCTTCGTTATGAGCCGGAATAAGTACCGAGACGAAAGGGCGATAATTTTTATCCGGTGGCCTGCGTTCGGCGCGTTTGCCTATCATCAAAGCCGAGTAGCCTATAAGCAGAATGAAGAAAAGCCCGGTGCCTACGAAAAACCACGGGCCCAGCTTCATAAACATCTGCAGACCTGCAAGGGCGGCTACAAAGATGAAAAGGATCAGCCTGCGGTTAAAAGGAATCCGTGCTATCATGTTTGTTAGTTTATCAGTCCTCAGGCAAATTGTCAAGGAACCGCAGTTCGCACCTCATCGCTTGGTGATCTTTCTGAGGCGTGAGTTATCCTTTTTGCCGGTTGAGTTATGTCCCTTTGCTGCGGCGATACGAAGGGCCAGGTCTTGCCTGAAGATGATAAGGATGACGATAACGGCGAAAACCCCGGAAAGAACCCCGATCCTGAAGTACCAGGAAAGCGAGATGGGGGCAAAGAACCGCACTGCAAGAAAAGCAAGCAGACATACGAGAAGGAACATCAAGCCGTCTATAATCCAAAGAATCGCTCGAGACGGCGGCCTCTTGTCGGCACGTCGGTGATAGTAGCCGCTGCGGCGTTTTACGACGTGGACAGCAAGAAGGATCAGGGAAACGAGCCAGAGAGCCCCGACTGTTATCGCAAGCCAGGGCCCAAGACGAGACTCGATTAGAGAACTGATCCCACGCATTCCCAAAGATACCGCTTTCTGCTGAACTGTCAAGTAAAAATCTTGACAAGTAATGCTTTATCAATAGAATAGACTCAAACTGATGGGAGGAGACGAGGAGACGAAAGGAGGCCAATGAAGGTTCTGGTTACCGGAGCGGATAAATTTCTTGGTTCACACCTTGTGGATCGTCTTGTGGCCGAGAACGAGGATGTTGTAGCGCTCGATCCCACGGGAGGACGAGGATTCATAACTACCAAAGCCCGCGTATATCGCCACGATTATCGCTCGGAAAACCTGCAAAAAGTTTTTGAGAAGGAGCGAGTGGACGTTGTTTGCCACTCCGCCTACGAACATTCCATAGTAAACAGCTTCGAACAACCTCTCCAAAACGCAGACCATATCCTTTACAGCCTGATCCTTCTTGAACTGTGCAAACAATACCACGTGAAACGGGTGATCTACGGTTCTTCCACAGCGGTTTACGGGAATCCCCAGTATCTGCCGTGTGACGAGGAGCACCCTACTCATCCGGTTTCGCCGGTGGGGGTAACCCAGCGAACGGTCGAAAACTACCTCTACTCCTACTGGGTCAACTTCGGGCTCGATCATGTTATCCTGCGGACGGCAAACGTCTACGGCCCTCGTCAAAGCCCGGAGTCCGAAGGCCGAATCATTTCTATCCTCATCGGCCAAATGCTAAAGGAAAAGCAGGTTATCATCAACGGCGACGGTTGGCAGGAACGTGATTTTATCTTCTTCTCCGACGTAATGGACGCGGTAATTGCAGCGATAAGACTCCCTGAACGGAAAACCAAACGCGCCGCATCCGTTGACTTCATCTACAACCTGGGCACCGGTGAGAGTATCTCAATCAACCGGATCTTCGCTATGCTCAAGGAACGCATCCCTTACGAACTCAAACCAGTCCGCGGACCCCAACTTCCATGTGAGGTATTCGAGATGCGCCTGGATCCTCATCACGCCGTAACCTCGCTGGGATTCAAACCCAAGGTAGGGCTTGAGGAGGGCATTGACCGCACCCTGCTTTGGTTCAAAAAGGAACTGAACGTCTAACCTGAAGTAGTCGGTTGCCAGGGTATACAAGGAGATTAAAAGCCTGAGAAGTCTCTATGAAAAGGGGTTATTTGCGCCACTTGCAATATCCTTCGAGATTCCTATAGGGAACGTCCGAGTCAATGGCCCGTGCCATGTCCTTAGTCAAATAGTTCATCCAATAATCATCAAAAACTTTTGGACCATAAGCAGCAAATGGGCCATTGCCCGTAAGTAAGGCTTGGATGTTAGTTGCCGAGCCGATGTTTTTCGTATTCCCGCTTCCAGGTCTATCGCTGGCAATGCGCCATTTCTCTTGGAGTATAAAATCAAAATCCTTAGCCACGGATACAATGCTCTGGAGGTCATCCAGTCGATAAACTCTAACCTCCTCAGAGGCTTCCTCATTACGGCTATATATAACCCCCAGAACCAGGTGCGCGGCATACTCCTTGTAGGGAAAGGTTATATTCTTTGTGGAATCACGCCTCCGGAAATATCCAGTGAATGCGCCCAGCGTGAAACCGCTTACCATCTTCTCGCTCTTGCGATATGTACTTTTAAGATCAAGGGCGATCTTCGTTCCATTTGGCGCTATGAAACTAATGTCGGGGTAATAATTTTGTTGCTCGCTAAGCATCATTTTATAGCCATGCTTTGTAGAAAAGCTGGAAATGATCGGGAAGAGCATTAGTTCGATAATCTTGGACATAACTTTTGTGTCGGTGGAGATGGCATAGATACTCTTATACACGTCAATAAATCCCTTGATTGTCCAGTCACCAGCATCTGTGGCAAGGCTACGCCTGAATTCGTCGAAGTGGACTAACAATCTCTCTCTGAACTGCTCCACGGTCATCTCTACTCCTCTCGCAGAAGCTATGTCCCGATCAAAAGCATTTCCCCACACCTCGAATTGGTAGACAGAACATATTTATAGTTCCCAAAATGTTCAACTCGCACATTCCTTTTGTATCTTGTAAGAATTGAAGTTAAATCCGCTTCAGAGGGTATGCCATCATTCCTATAGGAGACAACGATTATACTCCTGCTATATCTTGAAAATAATCTGTCAAAGGCTCCATGGATTTGATTCTTATTCATCCACTCACTTGGCAGTGGCTTCAACCGCCGATGTTTTGATCTATGGTCTATGTGTTCACTCCATTCATCATACATCGTTAACCCCTCTAAAAAATGATAAAATTGGAAGTAATCCACCGCCACTCCGCGTTTAGAAATGTAGGGGGTATCTATATACACCAGATCATACTCGCCAGGCACGCAGGCAGCGTCGCAGTTAAAAGCACGGTTCTTCTTGCCGTTGTCAAAGACGGCCTGGTTCGCTTCTTCTGCAAAAATACGAAACCACTCCTCAAAAGACCTGTCCCAAGTTGTCTTATTCCCAAACGAGCGCTTCACGTCCGCAAACCGAATATAAAGATTCTTGCGATGAAATAGATTATAGGGACGCTTGATGATTGCGGCTTGACACAAAGCAAAAAATGCTATGGCAAACTTGTACGGGTCGTTTAGTCGTCGAATATTAGTAATCGTTTGATCAATCCATGCATTCTCCTCATCAGTAAAGTAAATATCCGCGAAATTATCCTCAATAAAGCTAGGATAGGTAATCCCTGAATGCTTCTCCAACAACCATCTTACATCTTCTGGAGTTAGACGAACGCCGTTGTTTTCAATCAATGCACGTCCGAAATAATAATTAAATCTCAGCAAGTCATTATAGGTAACCTGCTTGCCCTCCTGTTTCAAACGGTAAGCAACCACACCCGTACCACCGAAAGCATCCAAGCATGTCTTGAAATCCAAATCCGCTATCTGGCTCCAAATCCACTCGATCAGTTTCACCTTACTCCCCTGATAACGCGTAGAAGGAAATCCTACTGCAATGGTAGGAAAAAGTTTACGCTGATAAATCGAGCTTCTTCCCATAGATTAACTATACATAGAGAAAAATCGCTTGTCAAGTAAAATTGTCTACCCAAAAGCTTGACCTCCCCCCTTCCTCGTATAGTGAGCAAAGAAGGGGAACTACCCTTCGCTGGCGGACGGCGAAAGGCCCTTCCTGCACCCCAGGACATGCCAGTGAAAACTCCCAGGTCTGGCTTGCTCCTCATCCCTTAGATCAATTATCTCAACATCCCCCAGGAGCGCCACCACATCGGCGGCATCACAGTAGTGAGTGAGCAGCCCGTTCAAGCTGAACGTATCAGGTTCAATCTCCATCCCCTTGCCGTAGTCGGCATGTCTGGTGGAGATAAGGGTTATGTAAAAGAAACCCTCCTCGCGGAGCCGGGCAAGGAGCGAGTCAATTGAACGCTTCAGCCCTTTGTGATCGGAGCGGTAGAGGGTGTTGAACGCAAAAACGAAGTCAAAGGGCCCCTCGATAAGCCTGGCTCGAAGCCCTTCATCCTCAAGCGTTTTCGTAAGTTCGGCGAGTGATTCCTTGGATGGGTCGAGAACCGTGGCTTCAAATCCCTCGCTGACCAGAAGAGAGGCAACCTCGCCCCCACCCACTTGAAGAATCCTACGCACAGCATTTGCTCGCAGGAAGGGTAAAAGAGCGCTTACGCGTCGCAGGGCATAGAATTCAGCCATTACTCCTCCGTCTCATGGTATCTATCCGAAAGGATTTCCCTAGTCTCTTCGGCGGATACGGCCACGCCGACTTGCGTTACTTGTGACTCCACCGCCTCCACCCCATACGAGGATAACGCCAAGTAAGAACCCGAAGTCGTACCAGCCGCCGTTGTTGAAGCACTCATACATCTTAACGTTCTTGGAGAACAGGGAGATGATAAAGGTGATGATTGAGATTATCCCATGCCACAGCCCGGTCCAGAAACCGGCAGGATTCGCCGCGTTCCAACGAGTAGGATCTCCTGCCGCGCACCCCAGAAAAACCAACGCAAACAAAACCAAGAAGACAGGTAGATAGTTCCAACGAAATCTCATTAGCTCCTCCTGCACCAACTATACGCAAATGAAACGCCTGGTCAAGGGTATCACGCCTCCCCCCCTGCCTTCCAACTCCCCCTCCTTCCCCCACACCCTCGTCCCTTCCATTGATTCTCGCCACTTTCGCTTCTGACTATCTCCTCTCCCCTGTTTTTAGCTAAGCAATTGTCATGCCAAGTAGGCTCGCATCCAAACAACGCATATACGAGGATTCCGGAACCCGGATCCATAATGGAATCAGGGATTCTTAAGGATAAGGATAATCCTGTTTCACAACCGGTAAAGTGGCTACGGAGAGGCGCGTTGACATAACCCTTTTCCCGGATAGAGTCAGGGTGTGCAGGAGATCGTAATCAAACAACTTACCCCGGCCGATTACGAGAGGATAATCGAGCTTTGGGAGCGTGCCGGGATGCCTGCAAGACCCAGGGGCCGCGACTCTTATAGGGAGTTAACCAAACAGATGGAGAAAAACCCAAAGTTCTTCTGGGGTGCGGAGATCAAAGGCGAACTGATAGGCGTGATCGTAGCTTCAAGCGACGGCAGAAAAGGCTACCTTAACCGAATCGCGGTTAACCCTCGCTACCGCAGCCAGGGCATAGCCCAGAGACTTACGCTTGCCGCAGAGAATGCCCTGAGAAAGGAAGGGATAAAGGTCATCACCTTGCTCGTTGAACGCGATAACATCCCGAGTATCCAGTTGGCCCACAAGCTGGGCTACGTTGAACACCCGGACATAATCTACTTTTCCAAGAGGGAATCGGAAGAGGATTAACCAGTTCATGGAAAATCGCAACATCTTGCCGAGATATTACGCCTAAGATATAGACAATCCGACTCAATCGTACGCTCGTATGCTTAAAAAAGAGTTCGATCATTGAAAGGCCGGTGCTTGCACCGGCCTTTTTATGAAGATTGCAAGATAGACGCCTGTGATACACTCTGGACCAAAGGAAATACCTAAGGTGTGTTGCGGGAGCCCAGGACTTCGTTTGCTTTTGGACGATACCCGTTTACGAACGCTCGAGCGTCCATCTCCCTCCTGCCTTCCGGCTTGAGTTTTAGAACCTCAAGAAAACCTGCACCGCACTGAACCACGAGTCGACCGCTCTCTAAAACCATGCTTCCCGGGACTCCCGCACCTTCCTCATCAGCCACCTGCGAGCACACGATCTCAAGCCGCCTGCCACGAAACAAGGTGTAGGCCAGTGGTTCGGGCGAGAGTGCTCGTATATGGTTATGAACCTCGCGGACGGGTGCAGCCCAGTTGATAATACGCTCCTCCTTGCCGATCTTAGACGCCCTGCCCGCCTCCTCGGCAGGCTGAGGCACTGGTTTGAGTTCCCCCTTAAGGAGTCCTTCAATGGCATGTTCGACCAGGTAAGGAACCGCACAGCTTACGTGTTCGGCAAGATCGCCGCAGGTGTCATCCGGTTCTATCGGAATGATCTCGGAAAGAAGAATGCCTCCTGCATCCACGCGCTCGTTCATCTGGATAACGGTAATACCTGTTTCGACCTCCCCTGCCATTATAGCCCGCTGCAGGGGAGCCGCACCTCTGTAGGCGGGAAGCAGGGAGGGATGAACGTTGATCGCCCAGCGCGGGATTGAGAGAAGTTTCCCTGAGAGTATCTGACCGTAAGCGAAGAGGATGAAGACATCTGGCGAACGCGATCGGCACCAGCTTACCGATTCGGAAGAGTTGACGTCCTGCGGCTGATAGACAAAAAGCCCCAACTCCAACGCTACTTCCTTGATGGCTGAGTGTTTCATCTTTCTGCCGCGGCCTACCGGCCGGTCAGGGGAAGTAACGACCCCTGCCACCTCCCCAAATGAGACACACCGCCGCAAAAGGGGTATACCTATTGCGGCGGTGCCGAAGTAAAGAATCTTCAGGTTACTTCTTCTGTGAGACAACGGATTTGTCGATCTCCAATTCCGTCTTGTCGGCGGTCTTGATAATGAAGCTTTCCTCTTTCACCCTGGAGATGGTTCCGATTACGCCGCCGTTAGTGACGATACGATCCCCCCGGTTCAACGCCTGAAGCATCTCCTTGTGTTTCTTCTGACGCCTGCGCTGTGGTAGAATCATAACGAGGTAGAATACAACGAGTATACCCAGGAGAATAACCCACGTAATCCATGCCGGACGCTTCTGGCCCTCTTCCCCGCCTCCAAAACATCCACCTGCAAGGGGTTGCTGCTGTGCAGGCTGCTGTTCTGTCTCTTCTGCATGAACTTCAGCCTCGCCGGTCTGGGCCGGCTGGACCGTCTCGGTCGCTTGCTTTTCTGTCTGCCCCGGCTCTGCGGTCGGCGGGGCCTGACCTAGAAGCAGGAACAATAACGCAACTTTGCAAATCATCTGACCTCCAATTTCGGTTTGATTACTAATTCTACTCAAACATACCCCACTGTCAAATGCGCGAGCTCGACATCGAGCGGGTGCTCACGAATGACCCGGGCATCGGCGTGGCTCGGCATGTTGACACGGGTTATGAGATAGCGAAGAAGTTCGTAGGGGCCGACCTTCAGGTCGGCCCGTTAATGACGTAGAGACCCGTGACGATCTCATACCTCTACGTGTTAAAACTTGGTGCTATGAGATTACTCACTGCGTTCGTCCTTCGGTGCTACGTCCTTCCTCCCTTCGGTCGTCAGTCCTCGCAATGACAGCTTGTTCCTCTATGGTTTAGTGACTGTTGACACCGAGAGCTAGCCATTTATAATTCAATCTACCGGGGGCGTAGCTCAGCCGGGAGAGCACCTGCTTTGCAAGCAGGAAGTCGGCGGTTCGAGTCCGCTCGCCTCCATTTTACCCCACACGATCGCTACGCGCTCGTGCGGGGACCCCGAGTATGCACCCCACAAAGTTACTCCGTAACTTCGCGGGGACCCCGAGTAAGATGCTCCTTTTCTCGCAAGCGAGAAAAGATCGGAAGTAATAAATCGAAAAGTTAACCCTTTAGGTTGGCTTTCATTATCTCCTCTGCGATCTTTTTACCCTCTAAGGTAAAAAGGAGCATGTCAGGGCCGATCTAAAGATCGGCCCTTTTTATCTCCTCCATCTTGACAATTATCCAGCTCGGCCTATAATTAGGTTGGGTTAACTTTTTTAACGGAGGCTAACAATGACCGCCCTCACCGAAGGATTGCAGGATTATCTTGAGGCGATACTTCTATGCGAAAGAAAGCATCGCTTCGTTCGTACCAAGCATTTAGCCGAGAGGTTGGGGGTTAAAAGCCCGAGCGTTCATGCCGCAGTGAAGGAGTTGACTCACCTTGGACTTGTAGAGCATGAGAGCTACGGCCACATAGAACTTACTCCCGAAGGCCGCAAGGAGGCCGAACTGGTCTACTCCCGCCACAAAACACTGTACCGGTTCTTTACCGACATACTTGATTTGCCTCGTGATCTGGCCGAGAACAACGCGTGCGGGATAGAGCATCACCTGGATGAGATAACCCTTAAGAGATTAACCAGGTTTTTGGATTTCCTGGAACAAAAGATGAAGCAATCAGACGAATTTGCCAACGAACTCAAGGAGACGCTTGACAATGAGTGAGAAATTACTAACCGATCTTTCCGTAAACGAAGAGGCTGAGATTGTGAAGATAAGGGGCGGACGGGGTATGCAGGGCAGACTGAGGGCATTGGGGCTGGCAGAAGGACAACACGTAAAAAAACTATCCGGAGTGGGTTTTGGTGGACCGGTAATCATCCTCATCAACCGAGCCCAGGTGGCAATTGGGCGAGGTATGGCACGAAGAATAATAGTCCGTACCGACCACACCAATGGCTGAAACCTGGCACGGAGTTACCGCTAAGAAAACCAACCGCGTATCTACTGACATCCTGCTTGTGGGTCAGCCCAACGTCGGCAAGAGTGTCCTGTTCTCGCGGATGACCGGCATCCGCACCATCGCATCCAACTATCCCGGAACCACGGTCGGCTACACCTCAGGCAGGATGCGCTTTGCAAACGATATCTATGACGTTGTGGATGCACCTGGCACCTACTCGCTTGAGCCTTTGGACGATGCGGCAAGGGTGGCCGTTAATCTGATTGATGACGCAAAGCGCATAATCAACGTGGTAGACGCCACCCATCTGGAGCGCCACCTGACCTTGACACTTGAGCTTTTGGCACAGGGCAAGCCGATGGTTATCGCTTTAAACATGTCGGACGAGGCGCGGCATAAGGGTATTGAGATAGATATAAAGAAACTGGCTCTGCGGTTAGGCGTGCCGGTCATCCCCACCGTAGCAAGAACCGGCGAGGGGGTTAGGCGATTGATTCTTGCCACTCTGGCTCTTGATATCGACAAACAGAAGGTTCCCGGAATAGGTTACGAAAAAAAAGGAGGGAGGAGTGTTACGGGCCATCCGCACATACTCCATCACCCTGAAGCTAACCACAAGGGACACAAGCACATCCCGGAGCAAACCGTATGGCGCAGGGTCGGTAAGGTAGTGAACGACGTGCAAACCCTGCATCATCATCACCATACCTTTGGCGAGTGGCTGGAGGACGCAAGCGTTCATCCGGTGTGGGGCGGGTTGGTTGCAATGCTGGTTCTGGCCGTCTCCTTTATTTTAATCCGCATGATCGGCGAGTTCCTGATCGGAGGGGGTATTGGGATCGTAGGAAATCCCTGGGTCGAGCTCCCATTCGGCACCGAAAAGTTGTTCGATGTGGCGTGGAAACCTGTAATGATGAAGCTCTCCGGGTTATTGGGTGAGGGAAGCTTCCTGCACAATCTATTTATCGGCCAGCTCATCGGCGGCCAGATAGACTTCATGCAGTCCTTCGGGATATTGACTTCCGGTCTGTTCATTCCGTTGGGAGCGGTGCTCCCATACATCGTAAGCTTTTACTTCGTGCTCGGACTTTTGGAGGATACAGGCTATCTGCCCAGGCTGGCGGTGTTTTTAGATAACGTCATGCACCGGCTGGGTCTGCACGGGTATGCGATAATTCCGACACTTTTAGGTCTTGGCTGCAACGTTCCCGGGGTGATGGCGACAAGGATTCTGGAGACAAAGCGGCAGCGGTTCATAACCGCTACGTTGATCTCCATCGCCGTGCCCTGCGCAGCGCTTCAGGCGATGATCATCGGCCTGGTCGGTGACCGCGGGTTATGGCCGGTGGCTCTGATATACGGCATCCTTTTTGTGGTGTGGATTCTCGTAGGGTTGATCCTGCGGTTCACCTCAAAAGGGTTCAGACCGGAATTATTGATAGAGATCCCTCCCTACCGGGCACCTTCCTGGCGCGCACTCGGCTCCAAGCTGTGGATGCGAGTTACCGGCTTCCTCAAAGAGGCTTTACCGGTGGTGCTGGGAGCGGTGGTTGTTGTCAATCTCCTCTATCAATTCAACGTGTTCACCTACATAGCCAGGGCCACAGCGCCTGTGATGAGTTTCCTCTGGGGGCTGCCTAAGGAGGCGATCGTTCCATTACTGGTAGGGATATTAAGGAAAGACGTGGCTATCGGCATGTTCGCACCATTGAATCTGACAATCAAGCAGTTGGTGATAGGAAGTGTGGTTTTATCCATGTTCTTCCCCTGCATCGCCACGTTAGTGATTTTGTTCCGTGAGTTGGGCTGGAAGGACGGGCTGAAATCCATAGGCATCATGCTGGCCGCGGTGATAGTAGTAGGCGCGGCAATAAACTTCCTCTGGCCGTAACTTAGAGACGATTGGCTATGAAAGATGGATTACCGCAGATCAAAAGTTAGTCCAGTCTAAGATGTTGAGGGTAGGCTAAGTCGGGTGGCGAAGGAATTGTGGAAAGGATTATAAAACCCAAACAAAGGAGGAAAAAATGAGCAACGCGTCCGCAAGGATAGCAAAACCTGCACTCACACTATCTTTAATCATCGGTTGTCTTCTCGTTTTACCTGGAGAAATGAAAGCCGAGGCGATAATCGGCTGTCCACTGGGACTTCGTCAAGGCGAGCTATGGCTGAGAACCGGCGTTACGTACGTGAACGCGAACGAGGCCTACATGGCCGAGGATACGGCCTCCGATCCTGAAATGATGCCCTTAAACGACTCCACCCACATGCAAAAGCTGGCAGCCAAGATCAGGATAGGTTACGGTATCACCGACTGGCTCGATGTAGGCGTAGCTACGGAGTACCTGGTTAAGGACATGGAGTTCTACGGCTACCAGAGATCTCCGGCAAGCGGAGCTATAGCGTGGAAGCACAAGATAGTGGACGCCTCCGGTTTCGGGGATGTCTGGTTCTCAGGCAAGGTTAAACTCTTGGGGCACCACAGCCTGCTTCATCCCTCTGAAGACGGCTGGCTGGAAGGCCTGGCTGTGGGGATTGCCTACAAGGCTCCTACGGCAGGCGACGACCAGGTCACAAGAGGCATTGGAAGCGGTACCAATGACATCAAGGCAGGGCTGCTTGTGCACAACAAGCTCTTCGGGGACTTCCATCTGTGCAGCCACCTTACCTATCAATACGTAGGCAAGGTACGCGAGGTGTACATGAGAAATCATATGACCGGCGGCCCTTACCCTGGTGCACTCGAGGTCGGCCTGTGGCCCAAGTCAGGCTGGGACTTGGGAAATAAGATCACCTACAAGCTCAATCTTGAGTATGAGCTAGGTGAGCACTTCGAGATAGCACTCGGTGCCATAGGATGGATGCAGAGAGAACACGCAGACAGCACCGGCACAATCAAGGAAGATACCGACCGTTACCAGCACTCTATCGTTCCTAAGCTGGTATTTTATCCTCTTGGCGGTGAACATGAACACTGCAAGTTCATAATTGGAACAAACATCCCGTACAAGTATAAAACAGACTTCCACGCTCCGTTCATACCCATGCTCACAGCCATGTGGACGTTTTAACTAACATTGCAAGCAGGCGATGATGATCAAAAGATACATTTTGACAGTGCTTATCGCAGCGCTGCTTGCGCCTCTAGCTTTAGAGGCAAGCTTCGGCGGAGAGGCCGGAGACAGGCCGCCGGACTTTACCCTACAGGGTATAGACGATAAGGAGTACACCCTGTACGACTATTTCGACAGCTCGGCAACGGTTCTTGTCTACTTCTGGTGCTACAAGCCGTGCGGCAAGCCCCAGGGTAAGCTGGACTCGCTTCAAACCATGCTGTATGATATCTACCACGACGTAGGTCCCGACAGCGTAGGTCTTAAGATACTGGCCGTAAACTGCGGCGACGGCAAGGACGTGGCTCAGTTCTGGACAGACAACTACAGTATAACCTTTCCCATGCTCTACGTTGAAGGACAGGAGATGAACAATCTCTTAAACGACTACGAGATCGAACCAGGTGATAAGTTCAAGCCGATAACCGACGAGTTGATCGCCCCCTGGCATGTTGATACTGCAGCGGACACCAACTATACCGAACCCGTACCCATAATCTACTACAGAACAAGCATTTGCGATAGCAGTCACGACGCAATAAAGGTATCCCCCTTGATTAACCCTATTGAGGAACTCATAGTGAACAATCAACCGAAGGAAGAAGAGCCAGGAGTGGAAGAGAAATAACGACATTGCAAGCAGGCAATGATGACCGGTCGGCCTGATGCCGACCGGTCATCCTGAAAAAGGAAAATTATGAAGAACAAAGGACTCGTAACCTTTTTGATAACACTTGCCGCATTCGGTGCGACATACATGCTGCTCGTGTTCGCATCACGGTGGAACGAGGAGGCCTACACCGCCGCAGGCATCCTGCTGGCAGGAGCGGCGATATTCTCATTCGTCATGGCAGAGGTCAGAGGGAAAAAAGAGTTCGCCTCGAACATGTGGGGGATTCTTTCCGGTCTGTTTATCTGGGGATTTGTCGGGGAGTATCTTGAAGCCATCGGCTGGGTGGAAATAGCCTGCCACCATTTCTTGCCCGTCCTGCTGCTTGCAGTATTCTTTCTCATCTTCCTTATTGCACGCAGACAACTGGCTGACCGCTTCGCTTTCGCGTTCGGGCACTTACTCGCTATCTGGGGTCTGCACATGTGGATGATCTATCAGTTCGAGCACCTCTCCCCCACCCATTGGACCACCTATCCCTCGGCGGCGGTTGCCGGAGTGGGAGCGGTGATTTCGTTCATCCTGATGTCGCGCAGCAAGAAAACCTCCCCCAAGATGGCCTGCGCAGTAGCCGGGCTTCTCTTGGGCTGGACGGTTCTCGAATACGTCTGGGGCTGGAGAGTTATACCAGGCCCTTACTCCATATAAGAAAGTAGAGGCCGACCTTAAGGTTGGCCCGTTCATAATATTCGGGCCGGTTTAAAAACCGGCCCCTACGTTTCATCATCGCTTGACACACGCACGGGCGCGACTAGGATTAACGGATGACTAAGAGGCAAGTAAATGAGTTAAAAGAGCTATTCGGAGAGAGGTTTACGACTCTCCCCGAGACGCTGGACAGGTTTTCCCGCGACGAGACCAGCAACCTGGAGGCTAAGCCTGAGGCGGTAGTTTTTGCCGAGGAGACCGAGGACGTATCCAGACTGCTCAGATACTGCACCGATAACGAGATTCCGACAACCCCCAGGGGATTGGGCACCGGTGTATCTGGCGGGGCGCTGCCGGTCAACGGCGGGATACTGCTTAGCCTGGAGCGGATGAATCGAATCCTGGAGATCGACACCGATAACAGGATGGCGGTGGTTCAACCCGGTGTGATTACCGGGGAGCTGCACAAGGCGGTGGAGGAAAAAGGATTGTTCTATCCGCCTGACCCGGCGTCGCTTGAGAGCTGCTCTGTGGGCGGCAACGTTATCGAGGGTGCGGGCGGGCCCAGGGCAGTGAAATACGGAACGACCAGGGACTACGTCACTGGACTTGAGTTCGTAATCCCGACGGGAGACGTGTTACGGGTCGGCGGCAAGCTTCGCAAGAACGTTACCGGCTACAACCTGATCGGTATCATGATCGCGTCCGAGGGCACCCTGGGGGTGGTTACCGAGATTACTTTAAGATTACTGCCTTTACCGGCAGTAAGGACCGACCTGCTGGTTCCGTTTGAAAACTTCCAGAAGGCGGTGCGCACCATCAACGAAATCCACAAGACCGGCATTGTACCGGCGGTGATTGAGTTCATGGAGCGCCGGGCGCTGGAGATTGTGGAAGCGTATCTGGATTCCAAACTGCCCGTGCCCGGAGCGGGTGCATATCTGATGATCGGGTTGGATGGAGCGGATAAGGAGTCGGTACAGCGTGATTACGAAAAGGTAGGCGAGGTGTGTTTAGCCAACGGTGCACTGGACGTGTTCGTGGCCGAGGGACGGGATATGAAGCAGAGGCTGTGGAAGACCAGACGATCTCTTCACGACGCATTACACCACCTTTCTCCAGAAATGGAGCGCGAGGACGTGGTGGTTCCGGTGGCCAGGATTGAGGATTTATTGAAAGGGGTGGACTGGATCAGGAACGGGACAAAAGTGGAGGTGGTGGCGTTCGGTCATGCTGGCGACGGGAACGTGCACGTGAATCTTCTGCGCGGCAAGCTGGATGAGGAGACGTGGAAGCGTGAGCGTGAGCGAGTCCTTGACGAGCTTTTCCATCTCGTCGTTTCTCTTGGCGGCACCATCACAGGCGAACACGGCATCGGGGTGGTGAAGAAGAAGTTCATGCCGCTGGTGACCTCGGAAGCGGAGAGGGAGCTTTACAAGCGTCTGAAGAAGGCGTTCGATCCGGCGGGAATTCTAAATCCGGGCAAGATAATATAATCACCCCCACAAAAACAGAAACCTGTTTTTGTGGGGTATTAAAAGCCCGGCTTAAGGCCGGGCTTTTAAGTGGGTATCTATTGCCTTTCGGCAAACCCACCCATACTGAACGTATTGATTATAGGAGCAAAGCAGACGTCGTCAAGTGAAAATCTGTTGTCGGGAAATCAGGTCACTCCGAAAGCAGGTCTTTATCGATCTCCTTCTCCTGCTTACGTTTGCGCTTGTATGAGGGCTTTTCTTCCCTGCGTTCAGACCAGCGTATGTTCTTATCGGGCCTGGGATGCCTTGGTTTTTGCTTGATAACCTTCTTTTCAACCGTCTTCTTTTTTCTCGGCACAACCCACCTGATGAAGTTTAAGGCAGTTCGATCTCTCCTTTAAAAACGATCGCGGTCTGGCCCCCAAGCATCACTTCGGTCGGGTTTGACGCGTCGGACTCAAAGTTGACGCGCAAAAGCCCGCCAGGGAAGGCAAGTTCTATGGGAGATTTCATCCCCTTGAGTTTGTGCAACACGGTTGCCACGGCCACCGCGCCTGTTCCGCAAGATAAAGTCTCTCGCTCCACCCCGCGTTCGTAGGTTCTCACTGATATGGAACCGTCTTCTTCCAGCTTTACGAAATCGACATTTGTACCATCTGGAGAGAAGTATGGATGGGTGCGGATCGATCTGCCGACATTATGAACGTCGAAAGAGGCCAAATCATCGACAAAAACCACGGCGTGTGGCACACCGGAGTCGGCGAAGTGGAGGGGAAATGAAAACTCAGGGAGGGATAGGTCGAGTTGAACATCCTTGGGGTCAGGAAGAGAGACGTAAGGATTTCCCTCTTTCACCAGTCCTTTGTGCACGCCAGCGTCGGATACGAACCTCATGGATTCGGAGGCTATACCTTCCTTCCAGGCAAAAAGAACCAGTGATCTTGCGCCGTTGCCGCAGAAAGAGGCTCTGGAGCCGTCGGAGTTGAAGTAGACCATGCGGAAGTCAAAGCCTTGCTCTTTTCTTACAAGAAGGATACCGTCTGCGCCAATCCCTTTGCGGCGGTCGCAGATAGAAGGTGCGATCTTAGCAAAGAATTCGTTAGACTGCTCCGGGTAGGTGAAAACTATAAAGTCGTTGCCCGCGCCGTGCACCTTGGTGAATGGGAGCTTCATGTATAAATAATACTTGTCTGCCTGGAGGTGTCAATATAATAAAGGTGTGGAACAGCCTCTCCAGGCTGTTCATAAATAAGCACAGGCCGACAATTGTCACCCCCACCTTTATCCTCCCCCATCAAGTGAGAGGAATTATGAGGGATGTCGAACCCACAAAGGAATCCCCCCCTTGATGGGACAGTGTGCCCCTTGAGTGCCTGGTGCACTCATAGGGTAGGGAGTAGGAGAAGGGTAAAATCACGCCTTGACTATTTTTTCTCTGTTTTCCTTGACGTCCCGGGTGGCGTTGCGGGTATCCACCACCAGCTTGGCGTGCTTGACCAGTTCAGCATAGTCCACATCGTCGTGATTGGTGGCGATCAAAACCACATCGTAGGAAGCGATGTTTTCAGCGCTCAAAGGCACGCTTTGCTTGTCGAACTTGTAGCGACGTGTAGGCGGAATCTTGGGGATATAGGGATCGTGATAGTCCACAATAGCACCCTTCTCCTCAAGAAATTCAATTAGACGCAACGCTGGCGATTCCCGCATGTCGTCAACGTTCTTCTTGTAGGCCATGCCCAGGATCAGTACCTTGGAACCGTTGAGCGCCTTGCGGCGTTCGTTGAGTGCCTCCATGACCTTTGAAATCACCCACCTAGGCATGGAGGTGTTAATCTCGCCGGCAAGTTCGATGAAGCGTGTGGGCATCTCGAACTCCTGCGCCTTGTAGGTCAAATAGAATGGATCGATTGGTATACAGTGCCCTCCCAGTCCCGGGCCGGGGTAGAACGCCATGAACCCGAAGGGCTTAGTTGATGCGGCTGCAATAACCTCCCAAACGTCCACCCCCATGGCGTCCAGGATGACTTTTATCTCGTTTACCAGGGCGATGTTCACGCTGCGGAACACGTTCTCGAAAATCTTGGTGGCCTCCGCGGCCTCGGCTGAGGATACGGGTACAACGGTATCCAGCACGGCCTGATAGAGCGCAACCGCCAGTTTGAGTGATCCCTCGGAGTTGGCGCCAACCACCTTGGGGATGTTCTTGGTGTTGTATTGGGGATTGTTGGGGTCTTCACGTTCCGGGGAGTAGGCGAGGTAGAAATCACTATGGGCGATGAGTCCTGAGTGCTTCTCAAGCACCGGTCTCATGATCTCTTCGGTGGTGCCTGGGAAGGAGGACGATTCCAGCACCACCAGCTGACCTTTTACGAGATGTGGAGCTATCTGTTCAGAGGTTCCGGTGATAAACGACAGGTCGGGTTGAAGATGCTCGTCAAGAGGGGTGGGGACGCAGACAAGCAAAGCATCGGCTTCAGGGATCAGAGAGAAGTCCGCTGTAGCGTCCAAGAGCTTGCGCTTACGGGCATCCTTGATCCGCGCCGAAGAGATGTGTTTAATGTAAGTGCGTCCAGAATTCAAGGCATCGGCCTTGGCTTTATCGATATCAAAGCCGATTACCCGAAATCCCTCCTCCACGAAGGTCAAAGCCAAAGGCAACCCCACGTATCCCATCCCCACAATCCCTATAACCGCCTTGCGCTCGGCTATCCGCCCAAGTGTCAGCATTCCAACTCCTTTTCAGGTTAAGAAGCTATGCAAAGCTTAGCCAACTACTCTGCAAAGTCAAGTTGACCATCCGCAGATTGCTGGTCTGTATCTTTCATCCGCAGATTACGCAGATTTAGTTGCTCCTTTCGTCCTTCAGACGAAAGATCGCACACCATCTTTCAGAAGCTTTCTCATAACAGTAACCCGATTACACCGATAACTGCGAACTTTTATTCCTCGGAATAAAACGAGCAAAAAAGATCGTAGGGGCCGACCTTCAGGTCGGCCCGCAATATTCTTGACTTCCTTCTCCAGACCGCCTAAAATACGCCCTAAGGAGGCTTGCATGAAGCGCGTACTGATGTTCATATTCCTGGGAGCCCTGGTGCTGGGGGCAAGCAGAGTTGATCCCATTGACGAGGTTTTAGCCAAGGGAGGTTTGGTAAAAGAAGACGTCCATTTCGACAGAACGCTCATGGATTTTTACGGCGGCGGGCCGCACCGGCTGAGGCTGTTCGACCTGTTGGCCGATAGACCTCTGGATATCCCCTACTACAACCATCTGTTCATCCACCAGCTTTTTGACGGTGAACCGAGCATTACAAGAGGGGTCTTTTTTGCATCCATGAGGACCGACGAATCGGTGCGCAGAGGCCTTATCCAGCATCCTTACGCCGCGATGAAGGAAGCGCTGGCCGAGGAAGAAGATAAGTTCTCCTACGCGCTCGATCAGCTCAAGGAGGTCTCAGGTCAGGAAGATTTTACCTGCGAGTTTGAGCCTCCCAAATGGTCGCCGGAGACAGAGGAGGCGTTATCCGTAATTATTCTTGCCTCGGCACAGGCGATCCGCTACCGCAATCTGGCGTTCCGCGATCTGTCCGTAGAGGAACAGGAGAGGCTATGGGATAAGTCTTTGGGATACATAGGCGACGATACCACCATGACCTCAGAAGACGTCTATTTCGTTGAGGAAGCGATCGGCAGGGTGGAGTACTCATTGCTCTATGCAGGGCTTGAGGATCTGGCGATGGTGCTGGACACCCTGATGCCATTCATTGATTCGCTCAAGGCGCAGCTGCCCCGCTTCGAGTTCGAAACCCCATACGGGATGGTAAAGATCGCGGGGGAAGGCGATGATGAATATGATGGAGATTATCTGCTTCTCATCGAGACCGGAGGGGATGAGTATTACGAAAGAGCCGGTGCCAATCCGGACATAGCCCATCCATTGAGCGTAGTGATCGATCTGGACGGTTCGGATCGATACATTAATACCTCCCACGATCCGGCGATCGCTGCAGGGGTGCTTGGCGCGGGGATTCTTATAGACTGGCGCGGCGATGAGATGTATGAGTCCAACGGAACAGGAGAAGGAGGAGGCCTGTTCGGCCTGGGGCTTTTATACGATCGCGAAGGAACCGATCATTACGAGTGCTTTTCCAACTGTCAGGGCTCTGGCACGTTCGGGGCAGGGATACTGGTTGACGTGGCAGGCGACGATCGCTACCGCGGCATCCGAGGCATCCAGGGCTACGGCTTCACCAAGGGATGTGGATTACTTCTAGACCTTGCCGGGGATGACCAGTACATGGCACGTAACGACACCGTGCCCTTCCCCTCTCCCCAGTCCCCGGACTACAACGCCGCGATGGCTCAGGGGTTCGGGTTCGGTAAGCGTGCGGATTTTACCGACGGCAAATCATTGGCAGGCGGGGTAGGTGTTCTCGCAGATGCGGGGGGCGACGATACCTACGAGGCCGGTGTGTTCGCGCAAGGGTGCGGCTACTGGTACGGGGTGGGGATGCTTACCGATAGAGAGGGAAACGATACCTACTCCGGGGTGTGGTACGTTCAGGGCTCGGGCGCGCACTTCGCGGTTGGGGTCTTGAATGACGTTTCAGGCAATGATACATATTCAGCCTTCAAGAACATGGCACAGGGCGCGGGGCACGACTTCACGGTCGGGTATCTTCTGGAGGAGGCAGGTAACGACGTTTACAACGCCCCGAACCTTTCTTTAGGCGGCGGCAACGCTTCGGGGTTCGGCTTCTTCTGGGATAGCCAGGGTGATGATGTCTATAACGTAACGGCTAAGACTACGTTAGGGCTTGCCAACATCGGCTCACGCGGCGGGCTAAGGGATAGATGTCTATGCCTTGGGCTGTTCATGGATACCGGAGGCGGCAATGATACCTATCCTCGTGACAAGCCGGCCCGCAACAACCGCACCTGGTTCCAGCCCGGAGCCGACACCCTTCACCCCATCAATACCGAAATTGGGGTAGGAATAGATAGATGAAAGGGTTTCATCCCGGGGTCCCCACGGATATGCGAAGCAGATTCGTGGGGTGTAATCCGGGGTCCCCGCGCGAGCGCGAAGCGATCGTGTGGGGTATCTCTTCGGGGTCCCCGCGACGGTGCAAAGCAACGTCGTGGGGCGTTAATTAAAGGTAGATCTCAATTGGATCCTTTGCATAAAAGGAACAGACTGTTGAGTCAAATCAGGATTCTTCTGCTTATCTTCCTTCTTGCCGGATGCGCACCAAGGGGGATGAGAGAAACCTTAAGCATAAGACACCTGCAGGAACTCAAGGGCGACAGTGTGTTGGCGCTGGACAATTACTGGCAGGCCTTGCCTTACTACCGCCACGCATGGATGCTTTCTGGAACCGACGAGGAACGCGCCGAGATCGAAGTAAAGCTTTACCGCGTCTTCTACGAAGGTAGAGAGTGGGACAGCTGCGTTACCCAGGCCGAGGCGCTAAGCAGGACACCCTGGTTCGACTCGCTTCCGCACAAAGGCCTTGTCTACTGGCGGGCGGGTTATTTTAAAGAGATACTGGGAATCCCGGACGCCTCCCCCCTGCTTCGCGCGGAGGCAGCGAGCAGATTAGGACTTACCGATTCGGCAAGGGTACTTTACGCCGAGGCTGAAAGTATGTTAGGCGAAGTGGCAACCGGACGACGCGCAGAGATTTACGCAGAGGTAGGAAAGAAGGATACCGCTGTCGTTCTCCTTCAGAATTTGAAGTATCCGTCCAATTCACAGAAGCGACTGCTTGTCGATTTGCTCTTTGAGCAAAATGCCTGGCGCGACATTCCCGCAGCGATAGCGCGGCTTCCAAAAGAATCGGAAAGATTGGCCGCATTGGTTCAACTGTATGATGAGGTGAGTGACGCTAAGAAGAAGCGCAGGACACAGATGAAGCTTATCCGCACCTCGCCCTGGTCTTACGCGGCAAGGGAGGCAGCCAAGGAGATCACACCCGCAGATGCCGATGAGGCCTTTACCGTAGCCGGAGCCTACGTGGGAATTGACCGGGAAAGATCACTTGCCCTCTTTGAAGAGGCCGAGACCAAGGGGTATTCACGAAAGGCCTGCCGGTGGGAGCGGGCACAACTTCTCTATCGTCTAAAGAGATACGACGAGGCGTACGAGCTTCTCGAAGATATGAGATCGGACGAGGCCAAGTTTCTTCTTGCAAAGGTAGAGATAGAGCGCGGCAAAACCGAAGATGCCATGAGGATACTGGCAAGCATCGCCGAGGAATCCCGGAGTAAAACGAATCGCCCGGAGGCATGGGAGCGAATGGCCACCATACTGCAGCGGCAGGGCAAGAACCTTGAGGCGGCTGAACTGGCAGCAGAGGGGGCAAAGATTCTTGAAAACGAGGAGCTGGGTCACCGCGCCCTTGTCCTGTGGCTGGTGGAAGGTGATACGCTAAAAGCGCGCTCGGCCATGGCCGGAGGAGTTCCGCTTGATTCCGACGTCTCGCTTTTCTTCCGCACCTGGCTTTCGCCTGATTCGGCACAGATGCTTTTCTCGCAACTTGATGCGCATGACCCCTTCTCCTACTACTCTTTGACCGCGCGCGGAAAACTGAACGGCACCCCGCCTCTTGTGGACTGGTTCATCCAGCTTGGCGACACGAGCTACGCGATCTCGTCAAAGGACTCGGTTATCGCCGCACAGGCATGGGCTTTGGCTGAAGCAGGGTTCATGAGCCAGGCCTCAAGTAAGTTGAAGATAATCAAGGAGCCTCCCTTGCCCCTGCGATTCGAATGGGCACGGCGGTTCTCGGACCTGGGCGCAGATAACATCGCGATAGACTGGATCGAAAGGCTGCTGGTCGAAGCGCGCAAGAGGGGTGTAAGGACACGACCGATTGAGGTGCTGCGCCTGCAGTATCCAACGGTCTATCTGTTCCAGATCCAAAGTCAGATAGACGATCCCGTTACCTTCCTCGCCCTGACCCGTCAGGAGAGCTGGTTCAACCCGCGTGCAAAATCCCCTGCGAACGCATACGGATTATGTCAACTGCTCTACTCGACAGCGAGAGGGATGGACACCACGGCGACGGTTGATTCCTTGTATCTTTCCCACGTTAGCATCAGGCTGGGTGCCGAGTTCCTAACGAGGATGCGTGCCAGGTTCAATGGCCGTAAGGTGGCCTACATCGCGGCCTACAACGCCGGGCCGGGTGCTCTAGACCGCTGGCTGGAGTATCTGCCACAAGACGATGCCCTGTTCGCCGAGCTCATCCCCTACGATGAAACCCGCAGCTACGTAAAGCAGGTGCTTCGCGGTGAGATTATCTACCGTTCGCTGCTATCAGCTGAGAGTCACCGATAAGATTACGGCGGCCTAAACGCAGCCTAAAATCCTGGGCCATCTATATGGGATCCCCAAAGGGTTACCTACTAACCATTTGGGGTGATCTTTATTCGTTGCTTTCCTGACCGTCCTCTGGCAGCTCCGCGCTCTCTTCAGCTATCACGTATGGGAATCCGATGGCGTATGCAGAGTATTCGGCAGAATCATCTCCTTCAAGGGTTTCGGCGAGAATAACATCGACTGCGGCGTGACGCACCGTTGGGGTACGGTAGAGGCTGTCCTCGGCGGTAACCCAGGTTCCGGTGAAGTGCAAGTGATCCGTATCATCCCTTTCAAACACCTTGCGGCGAGGACGCCATACCCTGCGGAAGTGGCGTCCGTGATGCAGGTAAGCCCAGGCATCCACACCCGTATCCTTAATCCATACCTCAACCGTAACCGTGTCCTGGGGAGTAAAACGCGCTACATCATCACGACCGTAAAAGTCCAGAGGATTGGCGATCTCGAAGTTCTCGCCGGAGGTGGAGGTAACCGCTATCTTATCGATCTCAACAGGATGCTCGGCTCCATTCGTCCATACCTTGACCGGGGTTATCTCTTCTATGCGCCAGTGTCCGCGCCTGATTCCGCCCTGCCAGCTGAGCGTAACTTCGCGGTAGGTACTGTCGTCAATAGGACGCTCGTAGATGACGTCATCTTCGGGATTGTAGACGTAGATGGTTCCTACAAGGTGATTGGTGATAACTGCAAATGCGGAATCGCCGTCCACATCCACCTGCACGTCGCGGTTGAAGCTTTCTATCTTACGCACCCAGGTTTGGGAACCCGTGTCGCCAGGCATAGGAGCAAGCAGGCCCATGCTCAAAGCGGCCTCTCCTTGAGGATTATTTGTTCCATCGTCTGTGACACCGTCTGAGCCTGCACCTGTGAAGTAGGAGTTCAGAAGAAGCTCTTCGACGAGTTCGATGTCCTCGTCGACATCTCTACTGCATCCTGCAAACGCCGCGAAGATCAATGCGGCTAAAGAAAGAAGCACCAGTAGCTTTTTCATCGTTTCCTCCATGGTTGTGTTTTTTTCACCGTTCCTCCATCCCATGTCTTTCTCTTATCCTTTTTATAAACCTCCGGATTTCGCGCTCAAACTCAACCTCAAAGATAACGAACTTCGCCTGCTGTTCTACGGAAAGCACGGAGAGCATCTCGTCCCTTAATCTCGTCATCTGCTGATGGTGTTCATCCTCTTCTTTCTTAAGACGATCCATTATTTCCTTGAGTTTGGACTCGCTGGGATTCGATTTGGCAAGCTCTTGTTTCAATAGCTGGAAGTCTTCTGCCTGTGCCTTGCGGTGGCTTATCATGAGTGAATCGCGCCGGCTCAACCTGGGCAGCAACGCGGCCACCTGCTCATCACTGAGATTCAACCGCTCCCTCATGCGCATTATGCGCATGGCTCGAATCATCTCCATGGCCCTTTCAGAGCCTGGCATCTCACCCATCCCATTTCTCGGCTGAGCTGAAGCTACAGCAACCGTCAGGACCGCAAATACCAATAAACGTCTCATACGTTAACTCCTTTCCAGGCCCTCGGTCATCTCCTCAAGCAAGGAGATCAAAGCAGCCTGTTCTTCTTCGGTTAACTCGTCAATCTCGCCGTAGATATCGGTAGGGAAAGTCTCCTCATAACTCTCAATGCCCTGCACCAACTCATCATCCTCCACGACAAGCATCACTGCAAGCTCCATGCCTTCATCGGCAGATAGGCTGTCTCCTTCGACCAGCACCCAGCCCTCCCGTGCCTCAACCTCGCGTTTCAGGACGGCGTCTCCTCCAAAGATAGCCAGAAGGATCACCGCTGCGGCTGCCGCCGGCACCCATACCCAGCGCCACCATCTGCCGCGGCGAGGGACAGAGGCCTGCCATTCGATACCGGTAAATCTAGGAGACGCATCTGCGGAGGTAAGGATAAGGATAGATTTAAGTGCCTCAAGCTCATTGCGGCACCCGTAACACTTTTTAAGATGCTTCTCCAACTCCGAGCGTTCAGAGGCATCCAACTGCCCGTCAAGATAGGTAATCAGTTTATCACGGAACGGATCTCTACTCATTTCTTATCCCCTTGAGGGACAAAATCCTTAAGGCTTTCGCGGAGTTTGATGACCGCATGATGATAGCTTGCCTTAGAAGCCCCTTCGGAGATACCGAGGATTTCAGCGATCTCGGCATGGGAAAGCTCCTCTTCGTATCGCATGTGGAAGATCGCGCGCTGGCGGGGCGGAAGCTTTTCTATGGCACGCGCGACACCGGATTGGAGTTCCTTTTGACGTGCGGCATCCGATGGTGTTAAAGGACTCTCCATCCTCTCAAGATCAAGATCGGCCCGCCGCAATCGGGAGCCTTTGCGTAACTTGTTGAGGATATGGTTGAGGGCGATGCGGTAGAGCCAGGTTGAGAATCTTGCATCGCCCCGGAATCGGTTGATGGAGCGGTAGGCCTTCACGAAAGACTCCTGGACCGCGTCCTCGGCGTCGGCACGGTTGTGAAGCATCCTCCAGGCAAGGGCATAAAGTCTTGCCTCATGACGCCGCACGAGTATCTCAAAAAGGTCTTTCTCGCCTTTCTTAACCCGCTCGATGATATCATGATCTTGCATCTCCTCATCACCTGTTAGACACGTAAGAGGCGAAAAGGTTTAACGGTTATCGACACGCCCCATAATAAGAACTAACCCACCCCTGTCAAGTCTTGAAGAGGTGTTGACAATTTGCCTACCCTCTGCTATCCTTCGCCATGTGGGCGTATCTGGCTTTAGTCTGTCTCCTGGAGATATTTAATCCGATTTCAGGCGTAGGTCTTGGCCAGTGCCACGGCGTGGCCTGCGTTGATATTGATCGCGACGGGCTATACGACGTCGTCGTAGCCTCCGATAGAGGCGTAGACTATTATCGCAACCTGCCAGAGACCGAGACTACGTTTTCCTTAAGAAGGCTTGCTTCAATCGCGGCCAATGCGGTCGTGGCAGGCGATTTAGCCAACGATGACGGATACGTAGACCTTTTTGTCGCCGCACCGGGACGGGATTTTCTCCTGGTGAACACGGGCGACGATATGAACTTTGACTACAACGATTCCTTCTTTGCCTCCGAAACGAGCCATGCCGCGGCACTCGTTGACTTCGATGCAGACGGTGACCTTGACATCTTCGTAGCAGGCGATACCTCAAGGCTTTACAGGAATGAGCAGGGGTCCTTTTCGATGATCCGGACGTTCCCCAGTGGCTTCGCCGTCTCGTGGGCCGACTACAACTCTGAGGGTGGGCCTGATTTCGCTTTGGCTGCCGAGGACAGCATTCTATTTTACGCAAGCCCCGATCTGACCCTGGACACGGCAATAGGGGCCCCGGCACCTCGCGGGCTTTGCTGGTTCGACTGCAACGCAGACGACATGCTTGATCTTGCCGTTGCGGACTCGGCAGGGCCGAACCTTTTGATTAAACGCACCCCTTTTGGATTCGTATCACAAGAGATAGATACGGTGAACGCCCCCAGCGTCGCCGTTGCCGCCGGAAACCTCTGGGGGGAACCAGGGGTTGATCTTTTGTTCATAAATTACGGAACCGCTGATCACCTGTTCCGGGGCTCTGAGAACGGCGAGTTTTCCCCTTCGCCTGACGACACCGTATCCTTTGAGAACAACAACCAGGGCAGGGCGGTGGCGCTGGCCGATCTGGACCGGAAGAACGGTATTGACGCCGTGGTTGTGGGTTCACCGATCAACGCCATCTACCTGAGCGACGTAACCAGCATAAACAAGGCAACCGTAAACCTCAAGGGACGCCGTGATCTCGTGGCGAGTCTTTCGAACACCATGGCCGCTGGAGCGTTGCTGAGGCTTTATGAGAACGGCACCCTTCGGGGATTTTGGGAGATAACTGCAGGTTCAGGTCATGCAGGCCAGGACGCCCCGCAAAAGATCCTTCCGCTCCCCGCGACGACCGGATATCTGCTGACGATCCAGTGGCCGCGTTCAGGGGTGATCGATTCGATCCCTCTCGATACCTTCAGCTCTCCCCTGCCTTTCGAGATAGACGCCTGCGAGGACATAACACCCCCGCTGCCTCCGTCCAACATTAGATGTACGTCCCATGATCCGCTTTCTTGGTCAAACGACAGCGATGTGCGATTCGAATGGGATGCAGCCGAAGACCCGCACGGAAGCGGTATTGCAGGTTACAGTACTACATGGAGCAAAGATACTCTTGCATACCCTGACAATGAAGTGGAAACCTCTGATACCTTCATGACCGTTAGTACGGATCTCGAGGGTGACTCCTGCTTCTTCTTTATCTCCTCGGTGGACTCCGTAGGCAACGTCTCTGCACCCCTGCGTTACGCACCTTTGAAGCTGGATTTTCATCCGCCGGACAGTATCGAGTTGATTCATCCTTCCCCCTACTCGTATCTGAACGACACCTTTGTAAGGTACGAGTGGAGTGCCGGGGTTGATACGCTTTCAGAGATAGGCTCCTACAGTATGGAGGTTTCGAATCGCCCCGACTTCCTGGGCCAAAAAGCGGACAGCCTGCTTGATACCCAGGATACCTTCTACCAATCCGCCGCCAACCTTGGGGAGATGTGGCATTACTGGCGGCTGACAGTTAAAGATGCAGCAGGGAACACCGATACCATACCCGACACCTTGGGAATACCGTTTAACGTTGACGTTACCGCGCCGGTGGTGGTTATGAGGGGGGTAATTCCACAGCCGGGAGCCACCGCTGCCACCAATACCAACATAATCGTCCAGTTCAATGAACCGATGTTACCAGGCTTGGCTCGCGCGGATACCAACTATATCCTGCAGCAGAACAATATGGATGTTCCGTTCACGTTGGATTCGCTTGATCTCTATCGTTTTATGCTCGATCCCACAACCCTTCTTGAACCTGACAACGACTATACCTACGTAAAGGTACGTCGGCGGATAACTGATCTTGCAGGAAACAGGTTGGCTGCAGATACCTTCTTTTGGAGTTTCAGAACGGGTAAAGCGCCTGATCTTGAAGGGCCGGTGATTGACCTTGTAGTTATCGACCCCAACCCGACCGGCGGACAAAAAAAGGTAAATATTCAAGCTCGAGCTACGGATGAGGATAACGGCGGAGGCGTGCCGATAAGGTGCGTTTTCTTTATCGATGATTCCCCTGATACCAATGAAATGGAACTCGCTGACGGAACCTATAACTCTCCGGTAGAACTCTATACCTCCGATCTTGACGTTGATACCTTTGAAAAAGATAGTTCCTACCTTTTGTCCTTTAGGGCCATGGACGGTTCCGACAACTGGGGACCTATAAAAAATGATGATACATTGTATGTAACCGATGATGTTGCCCCACCTGAATTGAATCTTGCTGTCCTAAGCGATACAACCGACCTTCACACCGGGGACACCCTTTCCCTTGAGGTTACCTCCGACGAACCGCTTCGCAGTCTTGCGATGGCCTTCTCACAGATTACAGAACAGGACTCTTTCTATAGTCAACTATCCGTTCCCATTCCGGGTGACTCTATGTTCTTCAGGGTAGACGTTCATCTTTCCGGTTTCCCAGCAGGACGTATCGACGGCGCGGCAACCGGCAGGGACAAGGGCGGAAACCTGGGAACCGCCACCTTTGGTTTTCCTCTTCTCTCAGGTGATCTTTTACCCCCGGAGAAGGCCTTCGCCGCCCCCAATCCGGCCTCGGATGATGTCGGAATCTACTTTACCCCTGGAGAAGGAGTACAGGCAAGCCTGCGGGTATTTACCATAGACGGTCACGAGGTCTGGAATCCCGATCCTATTGAAGAAGCCCCGGGCGGAGAACGTTCAGTATTCACCACCGACGTATCCCAGTGGCCTGTGGGACTTTACATCTTCGTGCTTCAGGCAACTAATGGGGAAGGCCGAAAGGCTGTGGTCAAGAAGGTGTTTGCGGTGGTAAGATGAGGGTTTTTCTTCTTCTAATAGCGGGCGTTCCTTCGCAGGGTGTGCGCGAGTTCCTTATCCCCACCTCACCCATAGCGGCACTTTACGCAGAGGCACTGGTCGCCTCGCAGGAAAGGGGTTCGTTTCTTGCCAACCCGGCACTCGCTGTCGTAGAGCCTTATCCCTGCGTCCACCTTGCACACACCGAGTGGTTTGCCGGGACCCGCAGGGAACGCGTTGACTTCCTGTTACCCACAACCTGGGGCACGCTTGGGTTCGGGGCAAGCGGCTTTCATGTGTGGAATCTTGAGCATCGGGACGACCCGGACGACGATCCGGAGACCTTCCCGGCATACAATACAGACGTTGCATTAAGGTATGCACGAGGTATAGGAAGATTCGCTCTTGGCGCCGAGGCCGGGGTATTCTTCCAGCACATCTACCGTTACTCAACAACAGGGTTTCACGGATCGTTCGGAGCGAGCTTTAACAAGAAACCATTTTCTGTTGGACTTTCCATAATCGATCTTGGCCCGAACGTAAGGCTCTCGAACGAGGCCACACCCCTGCCGGGTAGAATCCAAATGGGTGCTGCATGGAACCCTTCGCTGCCCCTTAATATCCAAACAGGTATCTCCTATGCTTTTGACGGATCGTTCAACGCATCGGCAGGGATAGACGGAACGTTATTCAAGCTCCTTCATCTGCAGCTCGGGGGCGGATACGGTACGCGTCCACGCGTAGGTGCCGGAGCCTCGCTTGAGTTTAAACATCTACAGATCGGTTACTGCACGGTGTGGAGAGCAGGAATCGGATTAACACACCACATAGGTGCAGCCGTAATCTTCCCTCCGTCCGAACGTGAAGACCCCCTTATGGCAACTATGATGCAGACTTCCCGGACGTTCGTTGAAATCGGAAAGCGCGACATGCTGAATCGGGACTACAAGCACGCCGCAGAACAGTTCGATCTTGCGTTAGTCTGGTGGCCGGATAACCCCGAGGCCCAGGCCGGTTACAATGACGCACTGGCAAAGGAACGAGAGCGGCAGATAAGCCTGCATCTTGACGCGGCCCGCTCACACCAGGAAGCAGGTGAGTATCTGGATGCACTGCGTGAGTACGAGTTCGTGCTTTCTTTAGCCCCTGACAATGCGCTCGCACTCTCAGAAAGGGCCGATATGCTGCTTGCACTTAAACAGATGCCACTTTTATCAAGGGAGGAACTCCCGGAGGAAGCTACTCGGCTTTTCAAGGCAGGTGTGGAAGCCTTCCGCAACGATCGCTTCAAGCAAGCGCTAGACTACTGGCAGGAGGTCAAGGAGCGCTTCCCATATCTTGAGGAGATAACCCCGTTCATAAGCCTTGCATCCCAGCGCAGATACGAGCAGATAGACAGCCTCATGCTGGCCGCTTACGCCGCACGGGAGCGGGATGCATTGCCTCAGGCCCTCAAGCTGGTAGAGCAGGTTCTCAAAATTGACCCCACCGAAGGTCGAGCACATACCCTTAGAGAGGAAATAACGAGCTTGATACACAGAAAGAGCTCCGAGTTGCTGTCCGAAGCCTTGAACTACTTCGATTCCAGACGATACGATCTTGCAGCAAAGACGTTCAACCAGGTGCTTGCGATAGACCCCGGCGATCCCACGGCCAAACGCTACCTTGAACGTCTGCAAAAAGGGGAAAAACTCAAACAATCCGATCTGGAACAGCTTAACGTATCCGCTACAAGTGCCTACGCCCTGGGTGATTACGATACCGCCATCCGTATCTGGGAGCAGATATTAGCCATAGACTCAACCTTTGCAAATCTCCAGCGGAACCTCGAACGCGCAAGGCGGAAAAAAAACATGCTTGGCACCCCTTGACCTTGGTAAAAATACGCTTAGACTAATCTGTAAATTATCGAGAGGTGAAAGATGAAAAAGGTAACCTTAGCCGTCCTGACGACAGCGCTATCCTTATTTTTAGTATCTCTGGCGTGCAGTAAAGGGCCCCAGCCGCCCCAGCTCTTCTACCCGGAAGACGGGGCAATCCTGCTCAACCTGCCCTTTTACTGGTCAACCGTGCCTGAAGCCGAGAACTACCTCTTCGAGATCGCCACAGACCAGGTCTTCACAAATGTTATCCTCAATGAAGTCCTCACAGACACCACCTACCAGATTCAAAACACTGAGATTTTCCAGATAGGCATCATGATGTACTACTGGCACGTTTATTCCGGGGACGGCGAGAACTGGGGCGAGGCTTCCGAGAGACGGTCATTTACCCTCGCCGGTGGAGGTAAGTCTTGGGGAAGCTTTTGATGAAAGCCTTTGCCGCCGCATTCGTTGTGCTGATCTTCTCAACTCTTGCCTGCCTTGCAAGCCCGGACGCACCAGGCCTTCTTTACCCACCCGACGGCGATACCATCTCAGGAAGCCAGGTTACGTTTTCGTGGAGCGCGGTCGGGGACGCAACCAGCTACAAGCTTGAGATTTCAAGTGACGAGTACTTCACGAGCACGGCTGTGAGCGAGGATTCGGTTGAGGAAACATCGTATACGCTAGACTTAGGGTACGCAACCAGTCCGCTGAACGGTCAGAGCACCTACTACTGGCACGTGGCGTCTTTTAAGGAGGGCTGGGGCTCCTGGTCCGGGGTTCGCAGCTTCTACAACGCCAACCAGGAACACCCGTAACCCGTAACACACCGTAATTGTCATTGCGAGCATCCGAAGGAGCGAAGCACATGAAGTGATGATGCTTGCGGAATTCCGTAGGGCGAACGAAGGGAGCAATCCCATAGGGTTGACATAAGCTTAGTTTAAGAGTATATTTGGGGGAATAGGAGGTTGGCATGGACCTAACGAAACAACAAAGACTTCAAATCTTCCGGATATTGACGGAAGAGGGGGAAGATGAAGGAGTTACAATTCAAAGATTAATACAGGGTACTCATAAAATCGTCAGTAGAGGTGGAGCGACTTTTAGTGAAGATGGTCATGATAGAGTGGAAGCTTCTGAAGAAGAAATCAGGACATTCTGGCAGGAACTCCAAAATAAAGTCTATATTATCCCTATAGATAACTACAACAAAGACTGGTTCAAGCTTTCTCCGAAAGGGAAAAAATACTACGAGCAACTGAAGAGCTCTGCTACTGAACCACTTGATGTTGATCTGGACTCCGTGATTTTCCATGAGCAGCTTCGGGAAGAAATAAGGACTCTCTTTGAAGATGGCGAATATGCAGAGCGTGTGGTTAAGGGTGCAAGATTGCTAGAACGCCTGCTCCGAAACAAAACAGGTTCACCTACTGATGTAAAAGGGGTCGGGTTAGCTTCTTTAGCTTTCAAACCTGAGGAAGGTGAGCTAATTGCACCATATTGCCAAGAAAAAAGTCACGAAGAAGGCTTTCACTGCTTATACTTAGGTGCTATTAAGTTTATTCGGAATCTAGCCATCCATCATTCAGAAACATTAAACGATCAGATTGATAATCTGCAAATGCTTATCTTCCTTGATTTTCTTGTTCGACTATTGGAGAAGTCAAAACCCAGGAAACCATGATGACGGTTGAATTGCTTGTGAGCACAATAGTCGTAGGGGCTGACCTTCAGGTCAGCCCGTGTATTATTCGGGCCGGTTTAAAAACCGGCCCCTACGTTTTGACTCCTTAATACCTCATACCGTTCATACCCGTTGGCGCGGGGCACTCGCCTGGCGTGTATTTCATCAGGATTGAGTGTGACGCGTCAGCTACCACTCACAAGGTGATCCTGATCCATTACCCCCCCCCTCCTCGGTGGACAGTGTGCCCCTTGGGGTGCTAACTTTACTGCACCCCATAGGGTAGGGGGATAAAGGGGGCGGGGATACAAGGATGAAGAAAACGAAATCAGCTAGACAATGGGTTTAAGCCCCTTGTCGGATCCCCCTTTAATTCCCTCCTAGTAAGTGGGACTGAGTTGCCCCCCTTCTGAAGGGGGGTGCCCGAAGGGCGGGGGGATTTAAGGGAGGTGGCCACTCCTAAGAGCGGTCGGAGGGATCAAAATAATTCCTCCCCCTTCCCCCGTCAACTCTGCGAGTTGCCGACCCCTTCCACAAGGGAAGGGGAACTTGCGACGATTGGAGATTTCCCCCTCCTTGGTGGCGAAGTGCCCCCGTCGGGTAAGGGGGATAAAGGGGGCGGGGATTCACCCCAAAAACCCTCAAAAATACCACAAAATCGCCCCATTTTTGTCCAACTTTTTCACCCCACGAATTTGCTTCACAAATCCGCGGGGACCCCGTACTTTTGACCAGTTTTTGTCCACCTTTTGTCCATCTTTTGACCAGCTTTTGGCACTCAAACCTGACGAGTTGAACGATAGAATGGGGCGAGCAGATGCCGCGAGCAGTGGGCGACTAATTGTTCCTCCACCCGTAACACGCCTCCCTATCATGCTGAAGGAGTGTGTGTTACGGTATGTTACGGGTTGACAGAGACGTATTGCTCCTTATCATCCCCAATGGAGGAACGGCTCCGGATCAACGCAGAGGACATAGCATTTGTAAAACGTGCGCTTGCAGACGACCGCTCGGCGCAGCGCGAGCTGGTTCGCCGCTATCAGGGGCCGATCTTTGCATACATCTACCGCTGGATGCGCAACCGCGCCGACGCCGAAGACCTGACCCAGGACGTGTTCATCAAGATGTTTCGCGCACTTTCTACCTACTCCCGCAAATCAAGCTTCCGCGCATGGCTGTATCGCATCGCTCGCAACCGGGTCATAGATCACCTGCGGCGCAAGAAACCGTCAGCAATCAATATAGATAAGGTAGTGATAGCTGGTGAAGGCTCACCGGTCAAGACCTATAGCCGTGCCGCGACAACAGAAATCCTTGAGGGCACGATCGCTGAACTACCGCCGATCTACAGCGAGGTGCTTCTCCTGAGACATCGAGACGAGTTGACTTATGAAGAGATTGTAGATGCAACCGGCATTGTCCTGGGAACGGTAAAGGCGAGGTTGCATCGCGGCCGGGCCTTGCTGCGAAAAAAACTCGACGAGGTGAAACTTTTATGAACGAAACACCGTCTGCCAATGTGATGGACTGTGCCGAGACCAGAAGATGGGTCCAGTTGAGGTTGGATGGCGAAGAACTGCCCCCGGAGCTAAAAGGGGCATTTGAGGGGCATCTGTCATCGTGCACAAGATGTGCTGCGTGGGCTGCCAAGATGGAGACTATGATCGCCAAAGTGGCCAGGCTGCACGAACCAAGGTCTTCTTTTGGATTTGAGTCCAGGCTCATGTGTGCGCTCGGTCTTTCCACGGTGCCTTTATGGACTAAATGGGCCGCAGGCGTGGCTCTGGGAGTGGCAGGTGCCTGGTGTGTCGCTTTACTTCTGGTTGGAGAGAACGCCGTTTTCCATGCACGGGAGGGTCTTTCACTTGTTCCGCGTGCACTGCACTTTAGTAAACTCATCTCTTACCTGCGCCCTAATCTTGCCGGACGTCTGCCGGATATACTCAGTTTAGGATCTATCTTGCTTGGAGCAATGGCAATACTGCTTGTGCTGGGTATCCTTGCCAGCCGGATGTTGACGAGGGTGCATACAAAACCACTCACAACCAGAAACGCATAGTTATGGAGGCTCGATGCACCCTTTCCTGTGTTGCCTGACCTTCTTAATGCTGATTGCCTCCCCTCCCGAGGCCGAAATTGATATAAACCTCAATGTTCCAGAAGATACCACCTCAACACAGGTCTCTATCCATATCCCCCAGGACTCGCTGCATCCTTCTGACATTGTCATTACCGGCGACGCCACGATAGAAGGAGCTGTCGAGGGCGACATGGTAGTCTCCGAAGGAACGCTTACGCTTTCTGGGAGTACAGAAGGCGATGTAGTTTTGATTGGAGCAAACTTCTCCATCTCAGGAAACATCAATGGAGACCTAGTGGCGATCGGTGGAGAAGGAACTATTTCAGGCAATATAGAAGGAGATGCTGTGTTCATCAGCGGCGTCTTGACGCTCGACTCAACCGCAGTTATTGAAGGTGATCTAACGGTCGTAAGCGTGGAGCTTGAAAAGCACCCTGCAGCGGCAGTAAAAGGCGATGAGACCGAGGTTTCGCTGGGGCCTCTGGGCAAGCTGCTCGCAGGTGTTCTTTCCCGTCGTGTGCCACCAGGCAGAGTAGAGGCAGGTAAGCCTGCCCATGCGTTTGCGTCAGGTATAGTTTTTATTGCTTCGTTTGCTCGTCTAATCTTGATTGCCGTTCTGTATCTTTTGGGTCTGCTTATGCTTGTGGTTTTGCCGCGCTGGCAGCGCCGCTCGGGGTTGGTAATCGAGCGCACGGTCTGGAAGGCGGTACTTACAGGGGTGATTTACCGGCTGGCAGTGGGAGGAATCTTCGCCATACTTGCGATTTCTATAATAGGATGGCTGCTTGTGCCTTTAGCCGTGTTAGGATGGGCCTTTATTGCACTTATGGGCATCCCTCAGGCCTCTTTATGGGTTGGAGGATGGATCAAAAAGTGGCTTCGATTTTCATTCGAGTCCCGGATCGGGCTTTATTCCCTCGGATTTGTGGCGATCTACCTTGTTAGCATCGTTTCAAGCATCCTTGCGATCTTTGGACAGGGTATAGGCCTTGCTGTGAGGATCACCTGCGTGATCGGCTTCCTCATCATCTTCGCGGTGATGACCGTGGGACGCGGCGGCATCATATACACGCTTATCTTCCCTCGCGAAGTGCGTGCGTTGGAAAACCAAGCAAACCGGGAGACGAATGAAAAGGGGTAGGAAACGAACGTTTTTTGCCCGCCTCGGCCGCGGGCTGGGCGATCTTTTTGCTAAATACAATCGCCGCAACGGCCCGCTTCTGGCCAAGGGTTTGGGATTCAGCTTTTTGTTCGGGTTGGTTCCTCTTTTATTTCTTTCCGTATCTCTTGCCGGTTACCTTTACCGTGTGGCCCCGGGTCTACAGCGGTTCATCACCGAGGAGTTCCTGGCCTTCATACCAACTCAGGCGCGATCGGTGCTTCTTTCACACATAACCACCGCTGCAGGTAACTGGGGCGCTATCGGGATATTGGGTATTTTAATCCTCCTGGGTGTCTCGGTGGCGCTATTCGACTCTATCGAGCGGGCGTTCGCCACCATGCTTTCTGCCCCACGACGCAAATTCCACTTCGGCAGGCTCATATCTCTTGCTCTTATGGTGGGTGCGGTGCTTTTATTCTTCGGTGCCGCGGCACTCTCTACAACCGCAACCTACTTCCGCAGCGCCATCTCGTTTTCACCTGCTCTTGTCTACTGGGGCGGGAAGGTACTCTCCGGCTTGATGTTCGCGTTCATACTCCTGGGTCTTTACTATCTCTTTGCGAGACGTCGTCTTCGCTTCTGGCCTACCCTGGGCATAGCGCTTGGAGCCTCGCTGGCATGGCAGATTATAGTATCGTTGGGCTCGGGTTTGATCCGCTACGCAGGACGCAGGGTGGTGATCTACGGTGCACTGGCCTGGGTGACGGTGTTTTTGATCTACATGAGAGTCTTGGCCGAGCTTATCTTGTTCTCGAGCCTTTTGGTGAGCCGCGCATCGCCGCCCTCCGAAGGCGAATAAGCTTCCTTTTATCAAAGAATTAAGGCCTTGACATAACCCATCTTCCGGATAGTATTTTTCCTGTAGCCATCCCAAAGGAGGTAAAATGTCGATACTTTTACTTTCCGCGATCCTTTTCTCCCAGGCTGGCGACACCGCCCATCCGGTTCTAACCTGGGAGCCACAGATACCTGCGTGGGGCGATACCATGACCTTCACCTATCATCACACAGCGCCTGATGCGGTCCTCAAGGGCGCAGTGCCTATATTCGCCAAGATAGAGGACGAAATAATCCAATGTGAACGAAAAGACGACATCTCTCTTGTTCAATTCGTAGTACCCGATTCGGTACCTTATGTTGGCGCGTTTTTCTACTCTTTGGAGGAAAGAGACCCGCCGGCGTACGGCAGGGTTGCGGTGGAGGTGGCCACGCCTGAAGGGTGGAGTCCCCTTGACTTCTCCCTTCAAATGCTTCGTTATCGGTGGTTCGGGATGAAGTTCGGAAAGATCACACCCGAGAAGGTTCGGGAGGAGATCGACAGCCTGAGGCAAAACCCGATTGACCAGGCTCTATATCGTCATCTCTTGACGTATGGATTCCTGCAGTTTGGGGAGATGGATTCGGTCTTCGACGTTCTAGCCGAGATGAAAGAGAAAGACGGCGGCACTGCCGAGTATGCCTGGGCTTTGCTTGCGGTTAACTATGATGTTCATGACAAGGTGATCGAGCTTGACACAGAGAAGCTGGCTACCCTTTATGAGTGGATGGACGAGGAGGCGAAGCGAGGTAATACCGATCGCGGCTTCCTTGTCTGGGTGGGTATGAGATGGAAAGAAGGGAACACCTCCTTATCGCTCAAGGAACGGGAGAGGATACTTAAAAACGCAGTTAACCAGGCCCCACACGAATACTGGCGTCATGTATTCCTTGCCGATCACTACCTTGCAACAAGAGATACACTTAAAGCAGAAGAAGGGTACTCGGTTGCTATTGACCTAATACTGACCGGAGTTCCTCAAAAGAAAAGTGGAGAGGTCAGCGGTTTATTGTTGCAACGCAATCTTCTACAATCGCTGCTCAATCGAGGTAGGATTCGTGCGGCACAGGGGCAATACGATGCGGCACTGGCCGACCTCTCCCTTATCATCTTCCTGAAGTCCGATCCGCAGATAGAAAGAGAAGCCTACTTCGAGATGGGTAAGGTCTATCAGGGGCTTGAACTTTACAAAAGGGCGGAGGAGGCCTACCTTGAGGCCTTCAGGCAAGGATACCCGGATGCCCAGGCCGCACTTAGGGTAACATACCTCATGAATTACGGCGAGGAAGGGTTTGAGGCGTGGTTAGTGAAGCAGTTCGCTCCCAGGGAGGGTGAGGAGCTTTTTCTTACCCGGGATTTCGCTTTCACCACCCTTGACGGCGAGGAAGGCCGCTGGTTCGATTTTAGGGACAAGATCGTGGTGGTAAACCGCTTCGGTCTGGGATGCGGTGGTATTAGAGCACAGATACCTGTGTTAAATCAACTGGTAGATGCGTACAAAGGTCAAGAAGTCGAATTCGTTGCCTTCTCCGGAGATGGTCCCGATCTCTTAAAACGCTATCTGGCAGAACATCCTTTCAAATATCGCATGCTTCGAGTTGAAGGCACGGATTTCTGCGACGCCCTCAACGCGAATCCCGCCATAAGGCCCTGGCAGCTGGTGATTGATCCTCGAGGCCGGGTGCGTTTCTACAAGATGGGAGGGTTTGTTGATGCCTCGGAGATGGATGGTATAAAGCTCATCATCGACCAGCTTCTGCGTGAACAGAAATGAATGCTCCTTTTGCCCATATGGGCAAAAGATCGCAGGTAGAAGTAGCGGCCCGTGTTACGGGGTTACGGTGTTACGGGGGTTACGGTGTTACGGGGCCGCCACTTTTATTCGAAGAATCTCTAAGTCTAGCTAGTAGGCAATCTTGACGCGAAGCTTCTCCCAGGCTTTCTCGGTCTTGTCCTGGGCGCGCTGCGCCTTCCAGTAGAGGTTTACCCAGCGTGCTCCACTAACGCGGCTCGTCTTAGCCCACAACTCACGCGTCTTCTCTATATCCTTGCGCATCCTCTTGACATCGCCCGCGTAAGGCGACTTGCCGTCTTCAGAAATGATCTTCACAAACTCATCAAGCTCAGCTTCCATTACGTCAAGCCTTTTCGAAAAGTAGTTGTTCACCGGATCGCGCATCTCGTTAACGGTTCGCTTGAGGCCTTGAATTGAAAGAATGGTAAAGACGTTTATCAGCCCGGATACGATCAGGAGTCCAAAAAACACCCATACGATAATCGTTGTAGAGTCGGGTTGCCTTTGCCTGACCTCTTTTTGCTTCGTTCGAGCCATTACTACATCTCGCCGAGGATAACGAACTCAACACGACGGTTGAGTTCGCGTCCAGACTCGCTGATATTGGATGCTATGGGCATCGTCTCGCCGTAGCCTCGTGGAACCAGCCGGCGCGGATCTATCTGATGGGTCATCACGAAGTAGTTGACCACCGAGGCCGCGCGAGCCTCTGAAAGCTTCTGGTTGTAGGAATCGGAGCCGACGCTGTCGGTGTGTCCCTGAATCTCGACGCGTATGGAAGGATTCTCCTTGAGTATCTTGGCGGCCTCATCGAGCACCACATAGCTCTGAGGCTTGATCGTGGATTTGTTGAAGTCGAAGTAAATGCCGCGAAGGGTGATGGTCATCCCCTTCTTGACCAGCTTGAACTCCTTTTCCGTAACCTGATTCTCACTAATAACCAGAGGCGAGGGCTGTTCGATGTAACCCTCAGCGGAGACTATGATGGCGTAGGTTCCTGCAGGGATCTCAGCCTTGAACACGCCCGTAGTGGCATCCGCCTTAACAGGTGGGATATCGGTATCAGGAAAACGCACCACACCGGCTAAGAGTTCCTCGGTCTTGCGGTCCTTGATCTGACCTATGAACTGCCCCACGACCTTGGTGGTCTTGAGCATGATATCCAGGTTGGAGGTGCGGTTAACGTCGATCTGAACCGTGTTGATTGCAGGCACGAACTCAGGCGCCGTAACCTCGACTGAGGCCACGCCTGTAGGCACCGAGTCCAGACGGTAGAATCCGTTGGCGTCCGTCTTGACAGGTGGACGCTCAAGTCCTTTGAGCGCAACCTTGGCATCCGCAAGCGGTCGGCCTGTCTTTGCATCCTTGACCACGCCGGTGATGGAACCGTAGGTCTGCCTGGGCATCAAAAGGATATCCTGGGTGGTGGTCTCGTCCTCCTTGACCACCATCGGGATACTCGTCTCCCGGTAGGCATCTGCCCGGGCTAGGATGGTAACCACTCCTACTGGGACCTTATCGAATTGGAATACACCTGTAGCCGGGTCAGTGGCAACTTCAGGGATTTTGATCGAGGTATCGGCGAAGAATACCCGTGCGGCAATCGGCTGCTCTGTAACGGCGTCGCGTACGGCACCGGCGATCACGCCCACGGGCGGTGGTGCAGGGCGAAGGAAGGGTGATACGAAGTTTATCCCTAAGATGCCCTGGAAGGTAGGGGCGTTCCCGAAGCTGATATCAAGCCCCAGATCAAGACCGACACCGAATGGGAAGGTGAACTTGATCCCCGGAGTGATGCGAAGCGCGCTTTCGTTGAAATCAAAGAGTGCGTCCATTCCCTGGACCGTTGTTGCTTCGAGCGTAACCGCGTAGGTCTTGGCAGGTAACTCCAGCCCCAGACCTAGTAGCAGTGAGTCTTCGACGTTGGTACCGGTGCCGGTAAGGTATCCGCCGTTGAAAACCAGGTTGAAAGGAGCGGCAACCGAGACGTCTGCGAAATCAAAACCCAAAAGCAGGCCGCCGCCGTAACCGAAGCCCGGGTCCTCCGCGCGAAGCCCGAAGCCATCGTCCAAAGTGGATACAGAACCCAGACCCATGATGCCGAACTTGAACACAGGAACGACCAGAACGCTTGCCTTCAGTCCGAACCGGGTGTCGTAGAAGCCTGTCCGGGTGTTGGTAAAACTGAAGTCCTCGGACCAACCCGCGTAGGTAGGCGAGACCCAGAACCCCATCCAGTCCAGGGGAGCATAGGTTACCCCGCCGTGCAAGGCCAACTGGTACCAGGTGGTAGAACCGACCTCCGCGTTCTGCATGGTGTTGTGCAGAGAAAGGGAAAGCATCCCGTAACCGTCTGTTTTTGTATCGATCACCCTGTAAAATCCCCGGCTCCCCCCTATCGCAGGGAACCCCGCCGCAACCCCAACCCCTAAAAGAACCAGAACCAAACTACGCTTGAGCATGACGCCTCCTTATTTCTTTTATACTCCATTGTAAGGAAAAGTGGCACACTGTCAAGAACACTGAACGCTTCCGGAAGAAAATTCGATCCTCTTTACCCTAAAGCTGGAATCCATCCCTTGAGAAGATGGTGCGAGCTTGGAGAATTTTTGCTCCATCGAACTCATCCTCAGGTTTGGCGCATTATACGAGGTTGAGGAAGACTGTCAACTTTGGATGGGCAATACGTCTTCATACCGCCGCCGGTTTCGGAATACTTAGTGATACTATTTAGTTTGATTATGTCTAAAGTGCTTGACATCGAGAGTGATTATACTATAATAAGGTATCCGGGGGTGCATAAGGCATCTTCGTGAAAAAATCAAAACAAGGAGGTACGAAATGCGTACCAAAAAACTACTCCTCATCGCCGCGATAGCGGTGATGCTCGCCGGCGCCACAAGCGCCTACGGCTATGACGAAGACTGGGACGGATGGTTCAACTCAGGATACATCAGATACGGCGGCAACGATTACACGAGCGTGGGCAGTGGCATCGTTTCAGACTCTACACTGACACTAGAAGAGGAGGATGACTTCTACCTTAAGGCTAATGCTTCAGTGGATTTCGTCTACGACGGCGGTTGGTACGAAGACACCATCTCGCTTGGGGTTAGTAGATTCTTCGGCAGCAAGACGACAGATCAAAGCGGCACAAAGGAAGGTAGCGGTGGCTGGTCAGGTACGGGTCGCGTCCACGGCCCCGTCCACGAGGATGTGAACTTTGTCCTCGGAGGCACCTGGGAAGCTGAGTTTACCTATACTGGCGATCCGCCGGACGGTACCTATGAAGGAACCTGGAGGGTGACCAGCAGTTGGCCTGTTTTTGTTAGTGGAATCGGTGGCAGCTCCGGTTTCCTGCAGTAGTAAATCTAAACCTTTAGAGGAGGGGCTTTGCCCCTCCTCTTTTTTGGCCTTGACATTGCCGGAGAACCGGCTTATAATGGACGTAAAGGAGATTGTTATGATACAATCAACTGTTTTATTCTTGGCGTTATGCGCGGGGACGCTCGTAGAGCCCTTTCGTATCGCCGATGCCGAACCAGGCCATCATCAGACCTACCCGTGTGCTGCCATGGCCCCTGACGGGCACTTTGCCGTAGCATGGGTGGACAGTATAGCATCCGGCGACCCCTATAATCCCGAAGACTTAGAGCTTGATCTTTTCATCCGTTTCTTTGACCGGGACGGGAACCCGATGACCAACGCTTATCAGATCGCAAAGATGGCGGACACCAACTGGGTACACTACCCCTGGCTTGAGATGGACACCGCAGGCAACGCCATCCTGCTCTGGGTGGACAGGGAGACCCGAAGTGCGGAGGAGCCTTCCTACGTGCGCTTCCAGCGCTTTGGTCCTGACGGCAGCCCTGTTGGTTCTGCGCACACGGTGGTGGCCCGGGTATTCTTATACAAGAGGAGTCCGATTGACTTGAGCCTCAACAACAGGGGTTATTTCGCAGTGACCTGGCTTGAGGTAATTCCCCCCTATTGGGAGTTGACCTGCGTGTGGGTTCAGCGTTTTGATCTGGAAGGCTATCCTGAAGACCGGGCCTTTTTGACCCATGACGTTCCTGGTAATTACCTTCTTCCCTTCACCTCTGCCAGGGTGGCGCTAAATGACGAGGGAGACCTTGTGGTAACCTGGCGTGATAAGCCTAATCCTGACACGGTGTATCGCCGGTTCCAGGTGTTCGATGCTCAGGACGAACCAATCCTTTCGTGGAGGCCCAGGGGACATCTTTTGGATTATGAGGAGTTGGGTAGCTGGGCCGAGCCCTATTGGCTTGACGATGATCGTTTCGTGGCGTTCTGGACAAAGCATCTAGACCAAGGATACGGGATTGTGGGTGAAGTGTTTGTGCATCGCGGGTTGGCTCGGTATCCAATACGCACGGTGGTAGTGGATGAAGAGGCGTATATGTGGGGGTGGAGTGGAAGCGACAGGGATTTCTCGGTTGTCTTCTCTTCTGACGAGCGGTTTGCTGAGACCCACGAGAGAGGTTACTCTCACTGGGATCCCCGGTGCTTATGGGAGCACGGGGGCGGGGTGCTTGGCGAGATTCGCGACAACGAACCCTGGCGTCGAACCAACCTGTTCGAGTACACCCCGCCCTTGGGGAAGGATACTGCATGGGACATTTTTTGTGCTACAACTGCAGTGGCGGTGTGCGACGACCGGATCGTGTGGGTGTATACCCGCCCCAACCCGGATAGCATCCTTGAGGCCTGGGCCTTAATCTCCGACTGGGACATGGGCGTAGGGGTAGTTGAATCTCCGATTCAAACTGAATCCCTCATCCAGCTTTCAGCCTCGCTCAACCGGCTTTCCTACGACGTGTCCGGGAGTGTTACGGGCGAGGCAAAGCTTACCCTCTACTCTGTGGACGGCCGGAGAATACTTCAGGAGACCATAAAAGGCAAGGGCACCTGGACGCCCTCCCCCCTTCCCTCCGGCGTCTACTTTGCACGGGTTGAGGCTGAGTCAGCCAGCGCCACAGGCAAGCTAGTGATCCTCCACTAAACCTTGACAAACAGGGGGACGTGCCTTTAATAAACAAAAAGGAGGTCAAGATGTTCAATATAAGTCTTTTGGCTTTAGCCCTGTGGGGTGGCGTCCTAGTGGAGCCGTTTCGGGTAGCAGACCACCAGCCCGGTCATAATCAGAGACAGGGTTGTGCGGCAATGGCCTCAGATGGCCATTTTGCTGTAGTCTGGATAGACGGCATAGCCTCCGGCGATCCATACAATCCTGATGATCTAGAGCCGGAGCTTTTTATTCGCTTCTTTGATTGTGACGGGAATCCTTTGACCGACCCCTATAAGATTACAAAACTTGCGGACACCTCGTGGATCCGCTACCCCTGTCTTGAGATGGACACCGCAGGCAACACCATCCTGCTTTGGGAAGAGAGGAAGACTCAGGGTGAGGAGGAGCCTTCCTATGTGCGCTTCCAGCGCTTCGCCCCTGACGGCAGCCCTGTTGGCTCTGCGCATACCTTGGTTGCCCGTGCATTCTTAGGTAAGTCTACGTATGAACTGAGCTCGATTGACCTAAGCCTCAACAATAATGAGGAGTTCGTGGTTACCTGGTGTGAGATAGAGCCTGGCCCCCCCACTTACAAGAACTACGTGTGGGTGGAGCGTTTTGATATGGAGGGTGATCCTAAGAACCGGCCCTTCCTGGCTTGTGATGAGGAGTGTGTATTCTTCTATTATCCCAGGGTGGCGTTGAGCGATGTAGGCGACGTGGTGGTAACCTGGCGTGATCGGCTTACTCCTTTTTATTCTGACACGCCGTATCTGCGGTTCCAGGTGTTTGATGCCGCAGATGAGCCAATCCTGTCCTGGAGACCAAGGGGGCATCTCTTGGGTGGTTGGGAGCCGCACGAGGACTGGGAACCCCAGCTTTTTTGGCTTGATAATGACCGCTTCGTGGCATTCTGGCAAAGACTTCTAGAGTTAAATGTAGGGGAGTATGTAATGGGGTGGATGGCTCGAGGGTTCGCCCATCGTGGGTTGGCGTCCTATCCCTCACGCTTGGTGATGACTGATCCCCACGAAGTGGGAGGAGGCTGGGAAAAGATGTTTTCAGTTGCCCTCTCTTCCGACGAGCGGTTTGCTGAGACGCATCTTCGATGGAGCAAGTTACACGCAGAACCAAACTGCTACTGGAAGCGCCCGGGGGGCATAATTGGAGAGATTCGAGACAACGAGCCCTGGCGCCGGACTAACCTTTTCGAGTATACGGCGCCTTTCGGAATAGATACCACATTTAAGGCTGTTTTTATACCTGCAGTGGGGGTGTGCGACGACCGAATCGTGTGGGTGTATCCCCATTCCACGCCCGATAGTCTCTGTGAGGCCTGGGCCTTAATCACCGACTGGGACATGGGGGTTGGGGTTGAGGAATCGCCTATCCAGACCGCATCACCCATCAAGCTGGAAGCCTCCCTCAACCGGCTCTCATACGACGTGTCCGGGAGTGTTACGGGCGAGGCAAAGCTTACCCTCTACTCTGTGGACGGCCGGAGAATACTTCAGGAGACCATAAAAGGCAAGGGCACCTGGACGCCCTCCCCCCTTCCCTCCG
>Ga0315544_1000045_pt1 | contig 108785 bp, 85 predicted proteins | sample SalMarSW160130MG_2_FD_202543 | JGI IMG/M metagenome (GOLD analysis project Ga0315544, IMG submission 202543) | Salt marsh sediment microbial communities from the Plum Island Ecosystem LTER, Massachusetts, United States - Salt Marsh Sediment SW1601-130 ...
ACTTCGCACAGGAAAATCCACGATCCAAATTGCTTGTTGATAAGCAAGGAGTTCTTACCGATAAAACCCAGCCCTGCTTTCTCGGCGTAAGCCTTTTCAAGAAACGCCCCATAGTCAACCCACCAGTAGAAGTCATGTGATGTGTTTTTTGCAAGGTTCTCATGCAGCTTGTAGATCAGGTGTTTGACCTTTCTGGCAAAGACTTTGTGGTAGTCCTTTCCCCGGGCGTACCGTGAAACACGCCCAAAACCTTCGGGTATCTCCTTTCCATTATGTAAAAGCACCCTGTCTCTACTACTCGCGTAGGGGGCGGCCTTGTGTCGCCCCATTAACGGACTGCCATCATACATAAATCCACTGTTGTAATAATTGACGCCTAGCATGATAATCGACTGCACGCCATCCAGCAACTTCGATGGATCTACCCGCTTCTCTTGGGTTCCGGCAAGCCATTTCATCTCACCGTGGTAACCTTTCTCCAGCCAGCGAAGGAAATGGTCTTTGGCCTCAGGGATGACCTCAGGTGTGGTAATACCGCAGAGGTCAAAGCCACAGGCAAAGGCGAGGTTTTTCACCACTTGTGCGTTCATAGGCATATGATACACGAAATATCCTCGTTGACCAAACAAGACTTCAGCTCAGTTGACGTGCTGTCAGCTCGTAGGTCGGAACCCCCGCGGTTCCGACATTTTCCCTATGTCGAAGTATGTCATTCCTGCGCAGGCAGGAATCCAGTTGTAGGTCGAAATCCCCTGTGGTTTCGACATCTTTCTTAAAGCTTGACATTCCCGCCTCTCTCGTACAACTTCTACTGGTGTATACCGCATCAAAATCGTCATTGCGATGAGCGAAGCGACGTGGCAATCTCTTTACGAAGCGCTACGGTAAACCGCGATCACAGACCTGTCCCCGACCCTGATCGGGGATCGCGGCCACACCTGCCTAGTTGAATTACATGTGATATGCCTGACTATGAATACATTGTCTCCAACGTAGATAGTCCAACGCTCGTACTCGCTGGGCCCGGTGCCGGCAAGACTTATCTTCTCGGTGGCCGAGTTAAGAGGCTTCTAGATCAGGGAGTGAGCAAAAGAAGTATTACAGTCGTTGCCTTCGGTAGGGATGCAAGTCAACATATGCGCAACAAGTTGCTTGATCCGGTTGGAGGATTTAACATTCCGTTCGACAATCTACCTAACATTTCCACTCTTCACTCGCTCGCCTTTGAAATCGTCAAACAGAAACCTCGCACCGTCGGGTTACGCAAAACTGGTTTGAAAGTCTTAAGAGATGAAGAAGTGAAACGCCTTCTTTATCGTGACGCATCTCTAATTCTTGGACACACAGAAGAAGAATCGTCCAAGGCGCTTAAGTGTAAGCAACACGGCGACTGCGATATCGGAAGCAAAGACATCGAGTGTGCCATATGTTTAAAATATTGGGAGCTAATGTCAAATTGCAATTACGTCGACTTTGACGATCAAGTTCTTTTTGCGTGTCAAATCTTAGAGAAAGAATCAGAAATACTCGCGAGATACCAGACAAGGTCCGAACACTTGCTGGTAGACGAGTACCAAGACATAAACGCCGCGGCATTTAGACTAATCGATCTACTGAGCAGGAGTTCTAGAAACGGACTATTCGCGGTTGGGGATGATGCACAGGCTATCTATGGTTTTAGGGGTGCTGACACGCGATTCATACTTCAATTCGAAAAAGATTTTCCAGGTGCATTCAAACCGCCTCTACAACATAGCCGGCGTTGCCACGAGAATACTATGAACGACGCGTCAGCGGTATTAAAGACATTTTACTCTGAATGGACTGGTCCATATGAGCTCGAATATCATGTCCAAAACGGTGAACTTCCGAGAATCTGGCAGCTTCCGAGTGAGATTAAGGAGGCTCATTGGGTTGCCAGGATTGCACGAGATGCGGTAAGTAAGAAGAAGAGTGTTCTTGTGCTCGCTCCCAAAAAGGATTTTTTCCCCCTTATCTCTGACAAGTTGAACAGTTACGGGATACCGCACGTCAGCCCTGTGAATTTGCTGTCTGAAGAGACCAATAAAAGACTAAATGTGATCCGCCGGGTCCTCGACTGGGTCAAGAATCCTGATAGTAGCTTTGCGACTAGAGTTGTCGCCGAGACGCTAATTGATAACGGAACTGCTAGAGTGGCCTGTGCTCGAAAAGACAAACGTTGCAAGCCAGAGACTATAGAGAAACGTCGACAGGTTGAAACGGAAATCGCACAACTATGGGAGAAAGTCGATAAGAAGACTACCCTTTGGGAAGTTATTCGGTCCGAAAAGTTTCTTTCAGAACCTCTTCAACTGCTCAGGGAATCGATGTGTGGACTATCAGAAACGTATGATAGTCGTGAGGAACATATGCGAGAGGGATTTGCGAAACACTTGGCTGTGACAAGTGGGGTTTGGAAGCAACCTGAGACACTCGCCAAAGATATGTGTTCTGTTATAGATCTTCTTAATGCCCCAAAACCGACCGGCTTTGGCGGTATTCAACTTATGACAATGAAAAAAGCCAAAGGGCTTGAGGCCGATGTGGTTGTCATGGTTGGTCTGGAAGATGACATTATGCCAAACCCCATATCAGACCAAGAGGAAGAAGCACGCTTGTTCTATGTTTCGATGACCAGGGCAAAGGAGAAGTTATACCTATTCCATTCATATAAACGACCACGAAAAGTATCGTTTGGCTCCGATTTGACAGACAAGAAGCGAAGTAGGTTTCTGGATGCCCTTGGCAGAGATAGCAAATACATTCGAGACAGAGCGAAGACAGAATAAGCCTAATCTGCGGACTGGGTGGCCCACCTTTCAGGTGGGTAATTGTGTCCCCAGCAAATTCACAATAAATCCTCTGTTGATTACCCCCTTGCGCCATTTTTAACAGAAAGGTCTGGGTGGCCCACCTTTCAGGTGGGTAATTGTATCCCCCGCAAATCCACGATAAATCCTCTGTTGATTACTGCCTTGCGCTATTAGTAACAGAAAGGCACAATTATGTCAGGCACTAGCCCGAAGCAGCTCGAGGCCAACAGAAGCAACGCTCGGCGCTCCACCGGCCCCCGGACTCCCGCAGGCAAAGCGCACGTGAAATTCAACGCGCTGAGACATGGCCTGTTAGCGAAGTCCGTGATCCTGCCCATCCGCAGCCGCTCCGAAAAACGGAGCCACTTCGATGCCCTCCTGGCCCAGTTGATCGACGAACTCAAACCGGTCGGCATCTTGGAAGACATGCTGGTGGAGAAAATTGCCGTGTCGTACTGGCGCCTGCGTCGCGCCCTTCGTGCTGAATCCGGCGAAATCTGTGACAAAATCCGCAATTTTCGCCGGTATCCCTACGCCACCGATCCCGCTACTCTCGCCCTACCATCCTCGCGCAACACCCTCAAGATCGTCCGCTACCAGAATGCCATCGAGCGTCAGCTCCATCGGGCTATCACCCAACTACAACGCCTGCAAGAGCATCGTTGCCTCTCTGACCCCGCCCCCCCGGAGACCCCGTCTATCGACACAAACTAAAAATTACCAAACAAACCCATTTCTTCAGCAGTAAGTCGGGTTCCCTGTGAACCCGACATCCCTAAGGTAGTTCCATCAGGTACTTGTGCATAGCGCGGGCGGCTTTCTTACCGGCTCCCGCTGCAAGTATGACCGTTGCGCCGCCGGTTACGATATCACCGCCGGCATATACGCCCTTTCGGGAGGTCAGCATCGTCTCCTCGTCTGCAATGATGTTCCCCCACTTGTTGCATTCAAGACCGGGAGTAGTCCTGGGGATGAGGGGATTTGAGGAGTTGCCGATTCCAACTACCACCAGGTCGACCTCCATAGTAAAGTTGGAGCCTTCAATTGGGACGGGACGGCGGCGACCGGAGGCGTCCGGTTCCCCCAGTTCCATCTTGATGCATTCCATCGCCTTCACTCTGCCATCGCTGTCGCCCATGTACTTGATGGGTGCGGTCAGCATATGGAACTGCACACCCTCTTCCATGGCATGATGGATTTCCTCGTCACGCGCCGGCATTTCCTTCTCACTTCGGCGATAAACAATATAGGCATTCTCCGCCCCCAGCCTGAGCGCCGTGCGCACGGCATCCATAGCAGTATTGCCGCCACCCAAGACAGCCACATTCTTGCCGTGTATGATGGGAGTGTCATAGTTAGGAAAATCAAAGGCGCGCATAAGGTTTGAGCGGGTAAGGTACTCATTGGAAGAATAAATGCCGATAAGATTCTCTCCGGGAATCCCCATGAAATTCGGCAGACCGGCGCCTGTACCGATAAAAATGGTGTCATAACCCATCTCAAACAGTTCGTCAATGGTGTCCATCTTGCCGATCACGGTGGAGTTCTGGAACTCCACCCCCATATCCGCGAGGAAATCGCACTCCGCCTGCACGATGTTTTTGGGAAGACGGAATTCAGGGATGCCATACACAAGCACACCGCCAGGTTTGTGAAGCGCTTCAAAGACTGTCACCGCATGTCCAAGTTTTATCAAATCACCTGCGACTGTCAGCCCAGCCGGACCGGAGCCGACAATAGCCACCTTGCGGCCGGTCGGGGGAGCAATCTCAGGAAGCTGAACCAAGTTATTGTCCCGTTCATAGTCAGCCACAAACCGCTCGAGGTACCCGATTCGCACCGATCCATACTTTTTGTGCAAAGGGCAAACGATTTCGCACTGTTCCTCTTGAGGACAGACCCGCCCACAAACAGCAGGCAGGGAATTGGTCTCCTTGATCTTTCTGGCGGCTGCAGCGTATTCCTTTTCCCGAATCAACATAATGAATCCAGGTATGTCGACCTCAACCGGACAACCCCTTACACATGGGGCTTTCGGGCAGTCCAGACATCGTTCCGCTTCTATAAGAGCCTGCTCTTCAGTCAGACCATGAGGTACTTCCTTGAAGTTCTTAGCACGCTCTCTGGGATCCTGTTCCGGCATTTTCTGCCGGGGAATCTGCATCCGTTCTCTTGGTTTCAAGTCTTTTGCCACATCACGCTCCATTTATTCACGAAAACACATGCTGTTTCATGCTGCTGTAAAAATCTGACATCGCTTGTTGTATTAATCAGGGTAGGAGAACTTCTGAACCTCTTGGGTAAGTTTGCAGCCGGGGTTCTCAAGAAAGCGCTCCATGGCTTCTCTTTCCTGTTCCTTGTAAGCGTCCAGCCTCTTTGTTAGTAAGTCAAAATCAACCTGGTGGCCGTCGAAATCCGGGCCGTCCACACAGGCAAATTTGGTTTCGCCACCAACGGAAACCCGGCAGCCGCCACACATACCGGTACCGTCGATCATAAGAGGGTTGAGCGAAACCCAAGTAGGCACATTGTACGGCTTGGTGAGATTGCTCAGCACCCTCATCATCGGCACCGGCCCTATCGCCATGACCATCCCGATTTTGACGCCGTCGTCTAGGAGCTTTTTCACTATATCTGAGACAAAGCCGTGGTGCCCATAGGTGCCATCATCGGTGCATACATACATCTCATCCGCGATTGCTTTGTGTTCCTTTTCGTAGAAAAGGATATCCTTTGAACGAGCGCCTATGATAGTAATCAATTTGTTGCCGGCTTCTTTGTAAGCTTGTGCAATAGGATAGATCGGCGCAATGCCAATACCGCCACCAACCACGCAGGCGATGCCCCAGTTTTCGACGTGTGACGGCACTCCCAGGGGGCCAACGCAGTCGGATAGCTCGCCGTCGGCCGGGACGGTAGTCATCAGGGCTGAGGTTTTCCCAACCACCTGGTACACGATTGTCAATAGTCCGTTCTCCTTGTCCAGCCCGGCGATTGACATCGGGACCCGCTCCCCTTCATTGTTAACCCTGAGAATGACAAACTGACCCGCTTTAGCCTTGGCCACCAATCTGGGGACCTTAACTCTCATCTTCCAGTTCAGGGGGCCAATTTGTATGTTATCCCTGATCTTTGGCATTGCACCTCCATAGTCTTCCAAGTTTGTGCAAGGATAACGAAATGGCTGAGAAAATCAAGGGCATTTTAGTAGATGTGCGCGTAAGCAACACACCACGCGCCTGATTGCTGCTGGTGCTGCCAGACCGTGTTGAAATCTGGTTACTCGGTAGCTGCTAATCAAGATCGCACGGCAGGCTCTACGCTGGACAAGTCACACCTTTATTGTTTTATAGTTTGCATGCTCCCGGAGCTCGGGATAAGCATCCCCGTGTGGGTATTTGATAGAGAGTTGGATGGATGTTAAAACCGCGCCTATGAAAGGGCCGGTGGAAAACAAAAAAAGGGCCGGGCGGAGCCGGCCCTCAGTCAGCCGTTTCGAATCTGCTGACCTTGCTGTCGTCCAAGGTATGAACGTCTCAGGTAAAGACATAAACAAATTCCCTGCCAAGCGGTCTGGCGTTGTCCCACTATGAGTTACAGCCTGCTGGTGGCTCAATGCAGTAGGGGGGCGGTCGATAAGTATAGAGAGCTTCCCATAGAAACATTGAGCTTGCTCTGCGGGCCCGGTGGGGATAAGTTGACGAAAAAGCGTTTAGCAGAGGAATTCAATTATGGCTGACTATCAATTGATTCATGCCCGACAGGTTCTCGACAGCCGCGGTACCCCAACGGTAGAGGTAGAGGTTCGCCTAAGCGATAACAGCCTCGGCCGAGCGGTGGTGCCCTCTGGGGCTTCTACCGGTGCGCACGAAGCTGTCGAGTTGAGAGACGGCAACGACAATTACTACTTCGGCAAGGGAGTCATGAAGGCTGTCGCTAACGTTAACGAAAAGATTAGCCGAGCTCTGGTCAAGGACGATGTCGACCCGTTCGACCAGGTGATGGTTGACAGGTATCTTATCGATCTCGATGGTACCGAGAACAAGGGTAAGCTTGGCGCCAACGCCATCCTGGGTGTTTCGCTGGCAACTGCCAAGGCCGCCGCTGACTCGCGAGGGGTGCCTCTCTACAAGTACATCGGTGGCAGCAACTGCAAGATTCTACCAGTGCCGATGATGAATATCCTCAATGGCGGTAAGCACGCTCCCAACAACGTTGATCTGCAAGAGTTCATGATTATGCCAACAGGAGCTGACAGTTTCTCAAAGGCGCTTCAGATGGGCGCAGAGGTTTTCGGTCGCCTGAAGGAAGTACTCAAGGCAAAGGGCTATAACACGGCTGTCGGTGATGAGGGGGGTTTTGCGCCTGACCTGAAATCGAACGAAGAAGCCCTGCAGGTGATCATGGAGGCGATCGGCAACTCCGGTTACGAAGAGGGTAAGGATATTATGATCGCTCTTGATCCGGCCTCGACCGAGTTTTATGACGCGAATGAAAAAACCTATAATCTCGCAGCGGAGAACCGCAAGCTTTCCTCTGGGGAGATGGTTGAGTACTACGCCGCTCTGTGCGACAAGTATCCGATTATCTCTATTGAAGACGGTCATGCCGAGGACGACTGGGAAGGGTGGACGACAATGACCGAACGGCTGGGTGGAAAGGTCCAAATCGTTGGTGATGACCTGTATGTCACCAATCCCAAACGACTGGCGCGCGGTATCAAGGAAAAATCCTCCAACTCGATTTTGATAAAACTCAACCAGATCGGCACCCTGACCGAGACCCTGGACACTATCGCTTTGGCTCAGCGTGCAGGGTTTACCGCTGTCGTGTCGCACCGCTCCGGTGAAACCGAGGATACTACGATAGCCGATGTCGTCGTGGGCACAGGGGCTGGTCAGATCAAGACCGGTTCGATGTGCCGCACTGACCGCATCGCCAAGTATAACCAGCTATTGCGCATAGAGGAAGCGCTTGGCCGCAATGCTATCTATCCCGGCATGGAGACGTTCTACAATTTGAGAGGGTAAGACCATACGTGAGGTGTCGCTGAAACCTTAGCCTGCATTATTCACAGATTTTCCACGGCTGTCATTACGGGACACCGGAGAGGCCGTAATCTCTTATTGCTGCATCAGTTGCACAACTGACATCGCCGCGTCCGCCCCCTGGTGGGTTCGCCACTACACACGAACGGACTGTTACTGAATAAACAAGGGTTTGTGAATGATCCGGGTTAGTTTTATCAATGGCCAGGCTCTTGGATCAGCTATCGCTGATTCATATCTTATCCCTGGGGTCCTGTCCTTGGCGGCTCACGTCAATATAGCGTCTACTTGAAGTAAGACTCCATTCTGTCAAACGCTTTGTGTATCTCCTTGTCAGACACACAAAATGACAGCCGTAGATGCGACTGTCCCGTGGGACCGAAAGCAATACCGGGTGTAGTTGACACTCTTGCCTCTCTCAAGAGCTTCTTGCAGAAGGCCGCCGAATCCCGGCCTTCATTCAATAGTATCTTGGGAAACATAAGATAAGAACCACCCGGCTTGTGGTACTCAAAGATTGAGTCAAGACGGTCAAGACGTTCACACATCACATTACGGGCGGAGAAGTAGTGATCCCTGAAATCCACCACACAATCCTGGGGACCTTCCAGGGCTGCAAGAGCGGCGTATTGCGATACAACCGGAGCACAAATGGCAAAGGGAATATGCGCTTTTGTTATTTGCGGAATCAGCTCCTCGTCGGCATGGAGATATCCGATGCGCCAACCGGTCATGGCGTAAGTCTTGGTAAACGTGTAGCAACTGACGACATTCTTCCTCATTTCAGGAATTGAGGCTATGCTGAAATGCTTATGACCGTCAAAGACGAAGTACTCATAGGCTTCGTCGGTAATCACCGTTAGGTTGTTCTCTAAGGCAATCTCCGCCAGTTGCCGAAGCTGCTTCTCGTCAAAGACGGTACCGGTTGGGTTACTTGGGGAACAGTACATAATGGCCCGTGTTTTGCCGGTTATGGCCTTCTTAACACCATCGATGTCCCAAATAAATCCTTCTTCTTCGATAGAAGGAACAAGAACCGGTTTTCCCGATGCGATTACAACCTGACGAATGTGAGTCGAATATGTCGGGGAGGGCAGGATAACTTCATCCCCGGGGTCTATCAAGGCCATAACGGCAGCCGACAACCCTTCAATAGCGCCAACCGTAACCAGTATCTGGGCAGGATTAGCGTTAATGTTGTTATCCCGTTTGAGTTTCCTGACGATCTCTTCCCGCAACTTCAGCAGCCCGGCATTCTCTGAATAGCCGCCAACCAAACCTTTCTTTATAGCCGCGATGGCGCCATCCTTGATATGTTGCGGTGTATCTGATGTTGGCTTTGCCCAGGACAGGAAGGCCACATCATCGACTTCTTTCGAGAGCCTCGTCATCTCGTGGATTGCAGATTTCGATATCTGTGCAACCCTGTCTGACACTCTTGTTCTATCTTTCATTCCCTTACCTCACTAACTAATATTTACACTGGTTCCGCTCGTCCTGCCGTGAATAATCGTTGTCTAATGTTGGACAGCTATCCCATTCATAAACTCTCGCGCTGAGATCTTTTCACAGGCAAAAACCATCTCCTGGACTTCTTTCTGACGGGATTCAGACAACAGGTCATCAGACAGGGCGTTGAACTTGGCCGTGAGGTCGTCCATCGTCATCGGCTCACGCGGGTCGCCTTTCGGATATTCAAGGTACTCGGAGAACTCCTTACCGTCTTTCGTCTTCACGACTACTTTTGAAGGTTGTTTGGCCGGGAACATCTTTTCGAACTCTTCGGAGGCCTCGCCCTTGATCTTATCAATCACCTGCCAGATGCGTTCATCTTTGAGCTTTTCCTCGGAGAACGACTGCGTTGTTACTTGATGATCTACCAGTGCGGCCGCGACACAGTAGGGGAGCGAGTGATCGGCGGTTTCACGTGATTCCGGACGATACTTGTGTGGGTCAAACAGAATATCGCAGGCGCGGGCGATGGTTGTAATCGTCACTTGCTCAATTTGATCGTAGCTGATGTCGTTCTCACGAATGACCTTGAGTGTGGCCGTCAGGTGCGTGTGCGTGAGGGCTTCGGTGGGGAAGGCCTTCATGCTGCATTCGAGGATTTTGAACTTCTCACCAAGGTTGCCGGTCAGTTTGTCCTGCGCCCACTCCGGGCCGTAGACGTCCATTAAGCCCTCTTTCCCTTCGAAGACTGCCTCGGTGCCGGTGTAGCCTTTTTGAGCCATCAGCGCCGAAAAGACGCCACTCTGCACGGCCATCGGGTCGACGGTGTTTTTCATCATGGTCAGTTTTCCGGCGGTGGGGCAGCCAATGGTATGGTTGTGTGAGCCATTGATACCGATAGCGTTGACCATCTGGTCAACTGACAGACCCAGCAGCTTTCCGGCCACGATCGGCGAGACGAATTGCGTGAGTGTGGCATGGTGCCACTTGCGCTCGCGAACTCCAGGCACGGCAAACTCGCACAGCCGCTGCTCAAACTCATAAGCGAGTACAATGGCGACAATAACCTCTTTCATCGAAGCATCCACCATCTCGCCGACAGCTAGCGCCGCCGGAATAAGATCAGACGGGTGTGATGGGTCTTCCTTCCAGTAAATGTCATTGAAATCCAGCGCGCGGATCATTAGAGAATTAACCAGCGCGGCATTGACAGCGGGCATCTTGTCCCCGAAGGCAAGAAGCGTGGCTTCTTCTTTTCCGCCCATCTCCTTGTAAATGTCACGAAGGATATTGACATCCTTGGTGTGATAGCCGCCATAGGCACAGCCGACTGAGTCGTACAGAAAGCGCTTGACTTCGTTAACGACATTGTCCGGCAGGTCCTTGTATTTTAGACCTACGGCAAATTCAGCGATTTGGCGTGAGATTGTTTTGTCCATAGTTGGCAATCTTCTGTTTGAAGGTTCGAAAAATGGGTTCCAGCAAGACCCAATAACAACTACAGCTCATTCTTTCTTCGCTCTTTGTGGGTCTCAAACAAAAATACAGCTAATGTAGTAGCGGCACCCACGGCCAGGCGCGCATGACGAGCTTCAAGACCGCGAGCGCTTGCAGTCTTTCCATGCCCAGAACCATAGGGATTTCGCAGCTCTGCCAACTTGTTTGAGACGGTACCCAGGTTGCTAAGAAGTATACGAATAGTCTCTGCGGCTTTGGCGCTCTCTGGGATATTGTCAGGAGCAAGTCGCAGCTCCTTCAGGGTCAGCCGAACTAGTTGAGGAAAATCTAAGTCATGTTCAGGGAGACATTCTCGTTCTTCAAGGATTGATTTGCAGGTGGTCTCGACAAACTCTTTGGCGGTTCCAATTGCCAGTTCGGGATCATCATCAACGGACGCGCGCAGTCGAGTGATTTGCTGCCCAATGTAGGAAGCATCCAGCTCCTTCGCCACTTTTCCGGCTTCTTCCAAATGGCCTTGCTCACCTTTCAGGATTGGCCTTGCCGCGTAGATCGCTATCCCGGAAATTTGAGTTTCTTCCGCGATCTCCCAGCCGTCATTTCTCAGACGTCTGTTAAAGATGTCGAGAAATCGATTCACCTCCTCCTGCTCCGGTCGTACTAAAGGGTGCACCATCTCTGAAAGGAAGCGGAGGAATATCTCTTCAGCCCCCTGAAGAAGATCGAAGCGGGGATCTGACCATACCCAGTCCTCGTCCCAATCGTAGTTCCTCACCCGGTGTTGCCAGATATCGCCCTCCGCATTTTCAAACCGAGGATCCCCGGACTGCAATTCTTGGAGATTGTAGAGGCGTTTGAGGAATTCGATTTCACCCAATCGGCCCGACCACGGGATGGCTAGGAGTCTAACCTCGTCAACAATATTTCGGCGTGTCACATCAGATATTGCCATAGATACGTAGACCAAACTACAGCAGGGTTAGAGTTTTCCCTGCACCCACTTCTCCAACCCATCGACCACGATCAACTCCTGCGCCGCCGCTCCCACCAGGCTGATACGATACTCCTTGCCTTCAACAGTCAGCGTCGCTCTCGCGAAGTTAATAGTGGCTTGCCACCCGGTTGCGATAGTCAGTTTGTCGGTGCCGAATCTCTTTTTCAGGTCACGAACCAGCTTTGGTGCTTCGATAGCCAGGAAGCCGTTGTTCAAGGCATTGCGCTTGTAAGTCTCGCTGAACGATCCGGCCAAAACGAGGCGAATCCCGCGATACTTGAGTGCTGTGGCTGCCTGTTCGCGGGAGCTGCCCGTGCCGAAGTTGAATCCACCTATTAAGACGTCGCCTTTTTTGACCAGCTTGCCGAATTCGGGATCGTAGTTCTCCATCACAACTCCGGCTTGCTGTTCAGGTGTGAAGTCGTCAATGTAAGTGTATTTACCGGGATAGATACCATCGGTATTCAGATTATCCTGATGACAGAAGATAAGGTCACCAGTGATTTCTTTGGGAAAGCCATCAATAATGGTTATCGCTCCGGTGTCGACGCCAGGCTTTTTGTTGACCTTAGTTTCACTCACTATGTCCATCGTCTCTATGTCATCCGGGCCGGTGATATATCCCGCGATGGCTGATGCAGCTACTACCGCCGGTGAAGCCAGGTAGGCTTCGGCGTTGCGCGAACCCATGCGTCCTTTGAAGTTACGATTGGTGGCCGAGATACCGACGTCGCCATCCTGTAGCAGCCCCCTTCCAAGGCCAATGCATGGACCACATCCGGGTGGTAATGGGATTGCACCTGCTTCCAGAAGCATCTGCCAATCGCCTTGGCGTTCACTTTCAGCTTGAACTTCACTCGATGCGGCGGCAATGTAGAAATCCACACCCTTAGCGACTTTTTTGCCGCGTACAACTTGCGCTGCTGCCGCCAGATCTTCAACCCGGCTATTGACACAGGAGACCAGATAGGCTTTGTGTATCCTGACCTTCCGCTTTCGCATTTCCGCTACTGACGTCATAACCTTGACATGGTCAGGGCCGGAGACATGCGGGCTGACGGAGCCAAGATCGAGAACAAGTTCCTTAGCATAAAAGGCATTGTCGTCCGGTCGCAGGATGTTTTCCTCAAGCTGCTTCAGGCGATTGGTGTTCATTCGGGGATGCTGACCATTGCCATCTTTGTCTGACGGCACCCCGGCCAGGCCTCGTTTTTCAACTAATGAGATACACTCTTTTAGCCAGTTGATTGTTACTTGATCAGTTGGGAAAATGCCAACCAGTGCGCCCCATTCAGTGGTCATATTGGCGATTGCTAATCTATCATCAATGCTAAGAGAAGCAACGCCGCTGCCAACGAATTCAACGGCATGATTTAGAACTTCGTCGTGGTTAAAGAAACCGCAGAGAGTTATAATAATATCCTTGCCGGTTACGCCCGGTCTGAGCCTGCCGTGTAGTTCCACCCTGGCTACCGGCGGTACCTGCCACCAGGTGCGTCCGGTCGCCCATATAGCCGCTGCATCGGTCCGCACTATGGGTGTGCCCAAGCATCCCAGGCCGCCGTACATATTAGAGTGGCTGTCGGAAGCTACCACCATCGTTTCCGGCCAGGCGTAGCCTTCCTCGCACATGATCTGATGCCCGATACCCCGACCGGCCGGATAAAAGTCAACACCCATCTCACCGGCAAAGGCTTCGATTTTGGCATACTTAGTAAGATTCGCTTCGCTGGTATCCTGGACATTGTGGTCGAGGGCAAACACCGGTTGACGAGGATTGGTGATTCTAGTGGCACCGATGCTTTTGAACTTGGGGATAACCGCACCGGTGTTATCGTGGGTCATCACATGGGCGGGGCGAATAGATAAATAATCGCCGCTGGACACAATGTGTCCTTTTTCAAGTCCAACTGCGTACTTTTGGGCGATTTTCTCAACTAAGTTCTGGTTGTGAGAGCCGAATTTATCTGCCATGAATACAATCCCTTTTGCGATTGTTACACTCGTGGGCGGCAGATGTCCACATCTGCCCCAAGCACAAGACAAAAGACACTACGCATCCTTGACCAGCTCGAAATCAATAAAATCGCAGTGGTGGAAGATGATGCTCTCCGGCAAGCGCTTTTCGCCGGTGCCTTCCTTGGAGTGGGTAGCGATGATGTGCATCACTTCCGACGGCAGGTCATGTTTGAAAGCCAGCCCGACGCCGCTGAAGGGGTGGCGGATGTGTTTGCCGTAGTCGGATTTCACAGGTTTGCCCTTCACAATTTCAAACTCTAATAGCTTGCCGACATCGGCCAAAAGCGCTCCGGCAATAAGATAATCACGGTTCACTGTTGTTTTGTTTCCACCGTGGACTTCGGAGAGAACGTCATCAGCCGCCATACACATCCGGCAGACCGCCCGCACATGGTCGATAAACGGTATCGTCACGTTATCCGCTAGCAGGGTAAAGGGAATATCTCGCAACAGCTCTTCGGTCCACCCACGAAACCCAATAGCTTCCTCCCAGCAGGCGGTGACCTTGTTCCTCAGCTCGACATCCCTAATCTCTTCTACTTCCGGCAGGAGTTTTACAATCAGTTCCTTCATTGCCACCTCGTCTACGGTTTTTTCTACTTAAGTGAACGGGATGACATTATAACACGGTTTCTCAGCAGAGCCTAAGATTTTTTGAACGACATTGTGGCTTGAACTTGACAGAGCACGTCCTTGGTCTGTGTCACCCATAAACAGCCGATAGTGAGAGCTTATGGCTCCGCTGATTCAGAGTCGGCAGTGTCAGGAAAAACCGGCAGCGAACTATCCTCAAGGAAGTACTCCTCGCCAGGGTACAGGCTGTCATACATGTCAAGCAGGAGCATCGGCTGGATCACTACTGACTCCAGCAGATCGTCACGAAGGATTTGCAGGATGGCTCCCTCGTGCTCGAGACCTTCCAGGATCAGTTGCACCAGTTCCCTGTGAGTTCGCACACCCTGACTGTTGACAGAGCGGATTCCATCACCGACTTTCAAGCCGCAGGCATATGCCAGCCGATAGATATCGATTGTGTCAACGACAAGGTGGTTAGTCTCGTCGACCTTCACGGAAAAACCGAGCTGTCCTTTCAGGGGGAGACCTTCGATAAAGACCCTGCCTTTGGCCCAGGCAGTTTTTTGGGGCGTTCGTGGCGGGCGAGTGACTGAAACCAACCGTGACCCATACGGCTCCCCAGCGATCCAGTCGGCCAGCGTATGATCCGGAGTAAGCACCCACTTATTCAGAAGATATGTCTCGAATATCTGACGTCCGGGAGTGTGCGCTACCCAGAAGGCCGAACGGTAAGCATCGTAGGTAGAATCAAGGCCGATGATATTCTGGGAGGTGGCAATTGCCAGCAGCATGGCGAGGTTGTCACGTCGGTAGGGCCCGGGTCTCATGAGGGGATGGTCGGCGATCCTCAGGTAAATCGAGTTCTCAGGTTGGACGGTCTGAGCCAGCATTCGTTTGGAAAGTTGGAATACGATATTCAGTACCATGTGACTACCTGAGGGTGCTGCTTCTATCAGGGAACTGTTTTTGAGACCACCAGTTGGGATAATGAGCGGATCCGCAGCACCCAGGGTCGGAAAATACCTTACCAGATAGATATTAAACTCGCTTTCGTACCATTCGATGCCGGAGAGCTCCGTAAGAATATGAAGGATAGTGTCCCCCTTCTCCGACCAGAAGGCGACAAGCTGGCTGTCGTTTCGGGCTACCCATCGTATGTCACGAGCAGCGGAGTGGGTATTGTAAAACTCTGGGTATAGACTTGCCTGAAGCGAAACGGAGCGATCGTTGATGCCGACATCAGGGATAGTATGCGTGTAGGTAAAAATGGAGTAATAGGCATCCTGGGCAACTGCCGCGGGCATGCAACAGATCGCTGCTATGAGAAACAGGCCGACCTTCTTCATGGACGGAAAGAAACACACCCCTCTGTTAGAATGCAAGGCAAAATGCTGTTTTGCGGCTTCTATCGTCTTGCTTTGCCTGTCATAATTGTTTATTCAATCTGACAGATAGAGAAATGTGGATCAATACGACAGTTGGAGGCTGAGTGAAGACAGACAATTCTCGGGTTATGGCGCTGCTTTTAGCGATTCTGTTGGCGCTCTTTCTGTGTTCCTGCGATTCCAGAACTGAGAATGAGAGCGAGCTGAGTCAAAGTAAGGCTGGTGATTCGGCGGTCATTTCGGTTCCGTCGGACAGTATGGTAATCGAACTGGCCGGTGCCGATTCACAGACTGTGTTTGAACTGTTGAGGAACAGTCATCGGGTAGAATACAAATCCTCTGCGATGGGCGTATTCGTTACGGCTATTGACTCGATAGAAAACAGCAGTGGCGCCTACTGGTTGTATTCGGTCAACGATAGCATGCCGCAGGTTGCCTGTGATAAGTACGTCACCAAAAGCGGGGACGTGGTGAAGTGGCGTTTTCGAAAGACGAGCAGGGTGTTGAAAAACTGAAGTTCCTGCCATCATGAGCGAAGCATGGCAATCTCCCTCCTGTACGAATCAACGAGTTAGAGATTGCCACGGCGTGCGCCCATGCGGACACCTCGCAATAACGTTCCTGGCCTTTTTCAACAGCCTGCCAGAGGTATTGGTCGGGTAGAGACAGGCCTGTTGCCGACAACATCAGTTCATAAACCTCAGTTTTTCCGCTCCCCTGTCGGACATAAAGTGGTAGTGAATATGGTCGATCTCCTGGCCGTAGCCGTTGTTGATAATCACTCGGAAATGGTCGGTGATGCCCAGCTTTTCCGCGATCATTTTGGCGTATCCGTTTAGCATATTGAGCGTTTCCGGTGGAGTTTCATAGAAGTTTTTCGTCACGACTTTTGGGATTATCAGCAAGTGCACAGGAGCCCGGGGGTAATGATCGGAGATAACGATTACTTGGTCGTCCTCAAAGAATATCTTGGCCGGTAATTCCCGGTTTATGATGCGTTCGAAGACAGTCGGCATGCGATAAGTATAGTTGATCGCCAAAGGATAGACAACTCCATTTGCTGGTTTTGATGACCCACTGTATAAACGCGATGGCTCTTAACGAATTCCGATTAGTATGCCCACAGCCTTAAGCCAATTATCCCCCAATAGCCAAGATACAGTGTCATTCCGAAGCAGGCTGATGAAAGTATGACAGCATATATTCGTGCGATCATTTTCACCGGTTTGTAGAAACTCCGGCACGAGGTGAACAAGCTGAGGGTTGACAGTCCTGCAAAAAGCAAAGTTGACGCAAAGAATACTACGTTGAGTACCGTCAACATGCCGAATTCCAGAATGGTCTGATCTCCCATTTTCACGGCGCCGAGTATGAGCGCGAATACACAGCTCGCAGGTGGCTATTTCAGTAGAACCATCTTTTTGGTATCAGTGAAGTTGCCTGCTGTCAATTTGTACAGGTACACCCCGCTGGCATATACAGACGCATCCCAGTCGACTTTCACAATCCCGGGTTCGGAATGTCCGGTAAACACTACAATTTCTTGTCCCATCACATTGTAGATAACCAGCTCATAGTCAGTGGCAATAGGTAAAGCAAAGGAGATGGTCGTGATCGGGTTGAAGGGGTTGGGATAGTTCTGGCTCAGTGTGAAATCATTCGGCTGATTATCCTGCTCAAATAATTTGTACAAGATCTGAAGGACATCCTCCGGAATCATACCGGCCGGGATGGTAAGCCCGTGATTGGCCTTGACCAGCATGAAACTGGCATAGATATACCTGAACCAGGGGGAACCATACCCGGGCAGATTCTGACCCTGAGGCGGATCGACCTCATCCGAAACCAGCATATCACAGAAAGTGATCAACTGGCTGATGGTGAGCCCATCGGCCGAGACCGCATAAGTCTGGCTGACCCGGCCGGAGACCACGTTCAGCATCAGGGCCATCAGCTGGGCTTTGGCCAGATGTTTGAGGAAAGGATCGTCGCTGTCGTGCCAGCGCATGTGCAGCAGGTCCTTCAGAGCTTCCAGGCTGTCCGCCTGATCGGCAGGCTGGGGGACGCTGTAGTAATCTACCGGGTTAAGCGGGTTCTGATTAAAATGCTCGTCGATCAGCCCGCAAAATGCGGAGAAATCTTCCAAAGTGTAATCCTTGGGATGATTGCAGAGTGCGCGATGCAACTGATGCGCCCAGTAGGCCCTACTGCGGCATTCATTGGTCATGGCGATCGGCTCAAGCTCGAAGTTGACCTCAGTACAAGGCTCTGCCGGTACTATCTCGGTTTGCGTCTCCCCCGGCAGTGCTGAAAAACCAAGCGGTGTAACCATCATTACACTGTACGATCCCTGATCCAGGTCGGCGAAATAGAAGCCGCCGGTTTCATCGGTAACGGCCGGATCACCCAGCGGCTCATCGTTTGAGTCCAGAAGGGTTACGGTCACGCCAGCCGCCGGCAGCTCCCCAGATTGCTCCACCGTACCGCAGATGTCGCCACCGTTGGTCAATATAGGCAAAACGGTTATAGTTACATGATCCTCTCCAACCAAATCGTTTACATCAGTAACAGATGAAGTGACCAGATAATCGCCTGATTCTGCGAAAGAATATTCCAGGATTTGGCCTGCAGCTAATTCAGTCTGAGGATCGCAGCAGTACCATGTATAGCTAAGAGGAACATTACCGACTGCTATTGAAATCAAGGTGAAGGTCTCATCCTCATAGACTGTCAGTTGCTCTATCTGCGAACCGGTTATATCTAATATACTTACCACAGGTGGATTTTCGTCACCAATATCCGCGTAAGATGCTAATGGAGTTAGCACAACTATCAGCAACACACAAGCAATGATCGGCAAGACTTTGCGCCCATGGTTTTGAATAATAAAAGGCATAATAACCTCCTAATGCTTTTGTGGGTGCTTTATCTAAAGGAGTATAACAAATTGGGTGTAAATGTCAAGTCAAAACTCCAGGACCAGGCCAATCCTTCCTGTCAAGCGGTATGTGTAAATTCGAAAGAGGGCATAGCCGGTTGTTGGTTTAAGACATAAGCTATAATGTGTATCAGGACGGACTATGCGGGTGAAGCGTTTTCTCTCTAAACAAGAGTCTACGCTTGTATGACAATCAGATTTCTCTTTCTAATCGGTATGTTTCAAGCCTATGTTGTTCTTTCGCTCTGAAACAACCGGTGTTGTCCCCCTTGCCAATTCATGGCATTTTTCTTAATATAGTGTGTGAAGGTTTGCTAAAAGAGAATAGTGTACTTGGAAGATAAAGGAGACTTGTCGCATGTCCGGTCATTCAAAATGGGCTAGAATCAAGAGGAAAAAGGGTAAGACTGATGCCGAGCGGGGCAGGACGTTCACCCGCCATATCAAGGAAATAACTCTCGCCGCCCGCGATGGTGGTGGTGATCCGGACGGCAACCCCAGGCTGCGCACGGCTATTGCGGCAGCCAAAGCGGTCAATATGCCCCAGGACAATATCAAACGGGCGATTCAGAAAGGTACCGGGGAACTGCCGGGAGTTAGCTACGAGTCGGTTGTCTATGAAGGCTACGGTCCTGGCGGGGTGGCTATCTATATGGAAGTTCTCACCGACAACAAGAAGCGGACGGTCGCAGGTTTGCGTCATATCCTATCAAAATACGGCGGCAACCTCGGCGCCAACGGCTGTGTGGCCTGGATGTTTGACAAAAAGGGCGTGATTACAATAGAGCTGGATGCCGTCTATGAGGACACCTTGATGGAGGTCGCGACCGAAGCCGGTGCCGAAGATATTACAGCGGAATCGGGTTCCTACGAAATCGTAACCCGGCCTGAGGATATCGACACAGTGCGGGTGGCAATTGAAGCCAAGGAGATCCCGATGGTATCCGCTGAGGTTGTGATGCAACCGAAGAACTCCGTCAAGCTGGAGAAGGAATCACAGGCCAGCTCGATGTTGAAGATGTATGAGCTCCTGGAAGAACACGACGATATTCAAAAAATCTACTCCAACTTCGACATCGACGAAGCGTTGCTCGAAAAGCTGGCGTAGGTGGTGACCCTGAAATCTCTGAACAACATTTCCGGCTTCCTCCTTGACCTCAGCAGCGTTTTGTATGAAAGTGAACGACCCATAGACGGCGCGGACGAGACAAACGAACGTTTGAAAGCCAAGAAAATTCCCTGCCGCTTTACAACCAATACCACCACCTGCTCGCTTGCGACCCTGCATCAAAAACTGGCAGCTGTGAGTTTGCCGATTGAGAAAAACGAGATTTTCACTGACCACTATCCGCGTGAGCCGGTGCATTTGCTTATTATTCCCAAAGTTGTAACGAAAAACTTCTACGAGACCCCGCCGGAGATACTTGATATGCTAAACAGATACGCTAAAATGATCGCGGAAAAGCTGGGGATAACCGACCATTTCGTGGTGATTATCAACAACGGCTACGGCCAGGAGATCGACCATATCCATTATCATTTCATGTCTGATCAGGGGAGCGGAGAACCTGAGGTTTATGAACTGATGTTGTCGGCAACAGGCCGGTCTCGACCCGACCAATGTCTATGGCGTGATTGCTGTTTACTGCAAATCTATCTCCAAAACCAGCAAATCCTGATTAATCCATTGACACGTTGTGGACGATTTAATATAATAGTTAATATGGGGATTGTATTTGAGAAATCCAAAACGGCGAAAGGAGGTGTTAAACATTGACCGGCGTCAAAATACGCGACGACGAATCATTCGAACGAGCCCTCCGCCGTTTTAATAAGTTCTGCGAAAAGACCGGCATCTTAACGGACATCAAGAAACATCAGCATTACGAAAAACCGTCTCAGGCCAGAAAGCGGAAACTGGCTGCCGCCCGCCGGAAAACGCGGCGTTTGAGAGAAAGAGAGTATTAGACTCTTATGTCTCTTGTTGAGAGGATTGACCAAGACATAAAAGAGGCCCTGAAAGCCCGTGAGAAGGACAGGCTCATCGTGCTTCGGGGCCTTAAATCTGATCTGAAGTACAAGCAGATCGAAAAGCACGAGGAGCTGACAGAGGAGGACGTCATTGGCGTCCTCAGCAGCCTTGCCAAGAAGCGGCGCGAGTCGATCGAACAGTTCCAAAAAGGTGGGCGCGAAGACTTGGTGGCCAAAGAACAGGCCGAATTGGCTATTATCACTTCCTATCTACCCGAACAGCTAAACGAGGATAAACTTCGGGAAATCGTCCGTGAAGCCATTGCCGAGTCTGGAGTCGACTCTCCCCAAAAAGTCGGCCTGGTTATGAAGTTGGTAATGCCCAAAATCAAGGGGCAGGCCGACGGCAAACTGGTCAATAAACTGGCCACGGAAATACTTGCCAAAAAAGTTTGAAACTCCCTATATTCGATTAAGTGAACCAATTCCGTACAGGAGTGCTTTTGTATGAATTGGATTGATGTAATCTTATTGGTATTGCTTTTGGCCTCCGTCATTGTGGGATCAAAAAAGGGACTGATCCGTGAGTTAATGGCGTTCATCGTCTTTTTCGTCGCGATAATCTTCTCGGTCAATTACATAGACGACTTCGCTATCTGGGTGCATAACCAACTGGGTGGTTCGCCATTGGTGTCTGCTTTTCTCTCTTTTGCTTTTCTAATCGCCATCAGTTATGCCGTCTTCAAACTGGTTGGCCTGTTATTCTACAAGGTTGCCAATGTTAAACAGATCGGGAAAAAAGATCAGATGGGTGGAGCACTAGTTGGGTTCTTACGCGGCTGGGTGGCAATCGGCTTTTTGACATTCCTGGTATTCCTACTGCCGCTACCTGACCAGTTCTACAGCTCGTTTGAGTCCTCGTTTTTCGGACCGGCGGTGGCCAAGACCATCCCCCTGATATATGAGGGCACAGCTACAATTCATCCCCAGAGTCCGGATTTTATGGAGAAAATCGAGCGCACCCTCCTGGTAACCCAGTCCAAAGGCAAATCGCTGGGAGATTCTACGGATGAGGATCGGGTTGATGTATATCGAGCGTTACAGCAGATGCGACGGTTCTTCAACACCGGCCTGGGAGGCACCTAAATTGGTTTTGAATCTCTTTTTTCCTGCGTATATTAAAGCCGACTTCGGTCGGCTTTTTTGTTAACAACAATAACCAATCCGGCATGGCAATGATTAGCGAACACACTATCACAACACTCGAGTTCCCCAAAATTATTTCACTGATCGAGGGCAAGTGCCGCACTCCGTTCGGCAGGGAAGAAATCGGTCGCATTCAACCACTGTTTGACAGGCAGCAGATCGAGCAGAGCTTGAACGAAATCTCCCAGATGAAGGACATCATCAACTTTGGCCTGGCTTTCCCGCTTTATCGGTTGGAAGACTGCCGGGAGCTGCTCGAAGAATCGCAGGTAGAAGGGATTTTTCTTGAGCCGAAAGAGATTCTGCTGATTCTTGAGCTTGTCGAGGTCTCTATCGAAATCCACGGCTACGACAAAGAGGGACGAGTCAAGTTCCCGACAATCACAGAGTACATAACGCAAGTGCGGGCTTTCCCGGAGTTGCAGAAAGAGATTCGCCGAATTATCGACGAAGAGGGCGAGATCAAAGACAGCGCCTCCTCCAAGCTCAAGAGCGTCCGTATTGAACTTGCGGAGAGTAAGCGGAAGATCATCGTCCGTCTGGGAAACATCCTCTCCAGTCATCAGAAACAGCCAGGGTGGCAGGATGATGTGATCACGATGCGCAACGGTCGCTATGTGATTCCAATTCCCACCAGCCAGTACCGCTCCGGAAGCGGTATCCTTCATGATCGTAGCCAGTCCGGGGCCACCCTGTATGTTGAGCCGGAGCAGACGGTCGATCTGAACAACCGGATAAACCTGCTGATGCAAGAGGAACGGCTTGAATTGGACCGCATCCTTCGTGCGCTCACGGCTGAGATTGCGACCCGCTCCGAGGCGCTGCTGGAGAACACCCGACTTATCGGTAAGCTCGATGCCATCTACGCCTGCGCCAAGTTCTCGAACGAGATAAAGGGGAGCCAACCAACAATAATAGATGAACCGGCCTTTGAACTGGTAAAGGCCTGCCACCCCCTATTGATTATCCAGTACTTGGATGCCGAGAAAGTAGTGCCGACCACTATCGGCCTGGACAGCAGCCGACAAGCAGTGCTGGTGACCGGCCCCAATACGGGAGGCAAGACAATCACGCTGAAAACCGTTGGCCTGTCGATCCTGATGGCGCAGTCAGGCCTGCATATCTCCGCTGACGAAAAATCGACAGTCGGCGTTTTCGACAACCTCTTTGCCGATATCGGGGATGAACAGTCAATTGAGCTGTCTCTTTCCACATTTTCATCTCACATGAAGAATATCATCTACGGCCTGGCTGGGGCCTCGGACAAGGTCTTGTTGCTGTTTGACGAGATTGGCGCCGGCACCGACCCCAAAGAGGGCTGTGCCCTTGCCGAATCCATTATCCTATATGGAGTCGAGAAGGGAGCTAAGCTGCTTGCTACCACGCACTATTCGCAGTTGAAGACACTGGCCACGGAGTATCCCGAGATAGAAAATGCCTCCCTGGAGTTTGATCGCCAGACGCTGACTCCCACCTATCGGCTTCATCTCGGTATCCCCGGTTCATCATATGCCGTTGAGATCGCCAGCCGCCTTGGTCTACCCGAAGAGATCTGCCATGAGGCTTCGTCGTTGGTGGGCAGCGGTGAGAAGTCACTGGATGGTCTCATCGCATCGCTCGAGGCCGAGTTAGCCCGACTCAAGCAGGACAGAACGGAGCTAACCGAACGCCTCGCCAAGGCCAGGCAGTTGGAAGAACACTACCGCACTCAATCCGACCAGTTGAATGCAGACGTCCGGGAGCAAAAGAAAAAGGCTCTCGCAGAAACACAGGAGTTTCTTGAACAGACCCGTAAGGAGATCGAGAAGCTGGTTGCCGATATTAGGAAATCTCAGGCCTCAAAGAAGGCAGTCAAGGAGTTCCACCATAATCTTCAGCGACGGCAAGACAAAATAAAGCGGCTCCAGTCCGGTCTGGAACGGCAGCAACCAAGCAGCTCTGTCTTCCACGAGGGTGATATGGTAGAGATTCTCAGCCTGAAACAACAGGGCGAGATTGAGCAGTTGCTTGGCAACGACCGCGCGAAAATAAAGGTCGGAACGGTCCTCACGACCGTGGCACTGAGAAATCTCAGGAAGATAACTCCGCCCACGAAAGGGAAACCGGCACGCTCGGCTGTCAGCAGCTACTCCGTGAACGAAGCCGAGCGACCGGAGATTCATCTGCGCGGCATGACGGTTGAAGAAGCTCTGGAGAGTCTGGAGAGATTCCTCGACCGGGCCGTTGTGTCCGGTTTCAGCCAGGTATATATTATCCATGGTAAAGGAACCGGAGCTCTGCGCCGTTCGCTTACCCACTACTTGAAAAACCACCCGGAGGTGATCTCTGTGAGACTCGGTGACTGGAACGAGGGGGGCGCCGGCGTGACGATTGCAAAGCTGAAAGAGTAGAATGATCCCTCCCGAAACGGTTGAACAGGTGCGACAGGCCACCGATATCGTTCAGATTATCGGGGAATACGTCAGGCTGAAAAAGAAGGGCCGCCGATTTGTCGCTCTCTGTCCCTTTCACACGGAAAAGACTCCCTCGTTTTCCGTTTCTCCGGACAAGCAACTCTACTACTGCTTTGGGTGCGGCAAAGGCGGCACGGTGTTCACTTTCCTGATGGAACACGAGAAGATGTCATTCGTTGAGGCCGTCCAGTACCTCGCTCGCAAAGCTAATATCACCATCCGCGAAGAGACTGGCTCCGATGTCAAACGTGAATACCTCGATCGCATAAGCTATGGCAACCAGGTTGCCCTTGAGTACTTCCATCAGCTCCTTTTCGAGCCGAAGTACAGGCAGGTTCTCGATGGCTACCTGAGAGGAAAGCGGAGAATCACCGACGAGACCATTGTGCAGTTCAAGCTTGGCCTGGTGGGAGAAGCGTGGGACGGATTGATAAGATACGCTGCGACCAAGGGCCTCAGCGCTGAGGATTTAGAAAAGGCAGGTTTGGCCATTCGTTCCGAAAGCAAAGGCAACTACTTCGACCGCTTTCGGCAGCGATTGATGATTCCCATCTTCAACCTGAGTCAGAAACCGATCGCCTTTGGGGGAAGGACCCTGAAAAAAGGTGAACCGGCCAAATATGTAAACTCGCCGGAGACGCCGCTGTACATGAAGGGGAACATTCTATATGGCCTCAACTTCTCAAAGGACTATATAAGGCAAAGCTCGCCTGCGTCCGTGTTCGTTGTGGAGGGATACTTCGATTTCATCTCGCTCTGGCAGATAGGGGTGAAAAACGTGGTAGCCTCCTCCGGCACAGCCTTCACGCTGCATCAGGCGCGCCTTCTGGCACGCTTCGCCGATGAGGTCTACCTCTTTTTTGACGCCGATACCGCCGGGCAGAACGCCGCCCTCCGATCAGTTGACTCTCTTTTCGAGGCTGGTCTCGAGGTTAAGGTAGTTGTCTCACCCCCGGGCGAAGACCCTGATTCGATAGCAAGCAAACAAGGTCGGGACGGGATTGAGAAGCTACAGAGCGATGCTCTTAGTTTCATCCGGTTTCGCACCAAGGACATTGACGTTGGAGCCTCTGGTATAATCGGCAAAGAACGGCTAGTCAAGGAGCTGGCCACTCTCGGCAGCAGAATCAGCGACCCCACCCGGCGAAGTCTCTATTATACCGAGGCGGCCGAGGCGCTCGGCGTCGATGTTCAGCTTCTCCAGAAAGCTCCGGTGCCAAGCGGGGGAACCGAGATTCATAATGGTGTACAAAAGAGAAAACATAGTCCTATCGAAATCGGTTTTCTGTCCCTGTTGTTCAACAACCCAGGCTCCATCGACAGCATCTTCGAAAAGATTTCTCCTGATGATTTTGAGTCAAACGACCTTGCCCGAGTGTATAGTGCGGTGATCAATCAATATCAGGCGGCTGGTGTGGTTGATGTCAAGGTTCTCGTGGACAATGCCAAGGACCCGGAGTTTGCCTCTCTGGTGACCGAGATAGCGTCTACTGAGTGGGACCCCCGGCAACTCGAGGGGGAAACAAGAAAGCTGGTTAAGCAAATCATCGATAAGAAACAGAAGCGGATCAGGGACAGGTTGAGAAAGGAGCTTGCCAGAGCGGAAGCAGAAGGCAATCACAAGACGGCAGAGCGCATTCTCCAAGAAATGAAAGACCACGGCCTGTATGCTGACTAAACTCAGAATTAGAAATATCGCTCTTGTTGATAATACCGAGCTTGTGTTGGAACCGGGACTATCGGTCCTCACCGGCGAGACCGGCGCCGGTAAGTCGGTCATTGTTACGGCTCTTGCTCTTGCTCTGGGTGAACGCGCTGACCGGGAATTTGTCCGCCATGGCGCCGATGTTGCCGCTGTTACTGCCTCCTTCGATCTGTCCTCTGGGCTGGATGGTTCCCGGCACGGACCAAGATCGCATAGTGATGGTGGCCAGATTGAGGTTTATCGCGAGATCTCCCCTGATGGAACGTCAAAAGCCAAGATCAACGGCAGGCAGGTCTCTCTCTCTTCCCTGAAGAGAGTCACAACCCCGATCGCTGAGATTCTTGGCCAGCACGCCAACCAGATGCTGATGAACGAAGACAACCACCTAGCTTTTCTGGATCGGTTTGCCTCACTTGAGCCGCTACGTGAGGAAGTGGCGCAGGTCTTTGCTGAATGGCAGAAAGTCTTCGCCGAGTTGAATAACATCAAGGCCAAACGCGAACAGCTTAAACGGGATCGGGAACTGCTATTATTTCAGAAGGATGAGATTGAAAAGGGACACCCCCGGGTCGGCGAAGAGGAAGAGCTTGTCAATGAACGGAAGATCCTGGACTCGGCCCGAACCCTGATGGCATCAGCCGAGATGGTCAGGAAAACCCTTGATGCCGAGGAGAACTCTGTTGGTGAGCTTCTCATCCTGGCGCGAAAGGAGCTTGACCGAATGGCCGCTATCGACAGCTCCCTGCAAAAGCAGATGGAAACGCTGGCCGATATCGAGTTCCAGGTCGAGGAAATGCGCCGCTTCATGGAGCAATATGGGTCAACAATTCAAGACGACCCGCAACGCATCGAGGAAATCAATTTGCGCCTTGACGAGATTTACAACCTGAAGAAGAAGTACGGCGGCTCCGAGGAAGCAGTACTGAAAACGTTGACGGAAATCAACGAGAAATTGAAAGATCGACCTGACACCGATAGCGTTATAGACAGTTTGGAAAAGGAGAATGACCGGCTCTACAAGAAGTATTCAGAGAAGGCGGTCGCTCTTTCTGAAGCCCGCAGCGGGGCGGCAAGTCGCCTACGCAAGCTGGTTATCAGCGAACTGAACGAGCTGGCAATTGACAACTGCAACTTTGAGTTCGAATTCCTCTATGAGGATGATGATGCCGGGGGCATTCTTATCAATGGCCGGGCGGTAAGACCTTATGTATACGGCCTTGAAAGAGGACGCTTCCTTTTTTCCGCCAATCCCGGTGCACCCTTGAGGTCGCTGGTCAAAACAGCGTCGGGTGGAGAGATTTCACGCGTTCTGCTGGCTCTTAAGTCAGCCGAACGGCGATACAGTCAGCTTTCGCACTCGCTGCTGGTCTTCGATGAAGTCGACGCCGGCATCGGAGGCCAAACAGCCACTGAGGTCGGTAAAAAGCTCAAGAAGCTGTCGGAGGATTGCCAGGTTATTGTTATAACCCACTTACACCAGATAGCACGCCTGGCCGACCACCACTATGTCGCCGAGAAATCTACCGATCGGCGGCGGACAACCATATCTGTCCGTATGCTCGACAAGAATGACATCCCACAGGAGCTTGACCGCATGGTGGCCCTACCGGAAGGGGTATAGTCGCCATTAGGGTGGCATGCACAATCTCCCCAGCTTTCTGCTGCATCTGGCGATACCAACCAGCTACCGGTTGCGGAATTGACCGAAATCACCGATATTACCGGAGTGGGACACACCAAACCGCCGGGTGTCATACACGGAAAGGAGCATCACGCATAATGAGTATACGCTGGGTAGCTGTTCCGGTAATTGCATTCATCTTCACAGCTCTTTGTGTAACGCCAGTGCAGGCTGCACCCAACGTTATTTCCTACCAGGGGCGGCTTACCGACTCCTCCGGAGTTGCCGTACCCGATTCTTCCTACTCGGTGATCTTTGCCATCTACGCTGATTCAACTGGCGGACCCGTTCTCTGGGAAGAGGGCTCAAGCATAGAGACCCACAACGGAATGTTTTCACATCAACTCGGGTCGCTTGTGCCATTACCTCGGTGGTTGTTCCAAGATAACGACCGGCTGTACCTTCAATTGATCGTCGTGGGGGAAACCGTCATTCCCAGAACGCGCCTTTCCGGTGTCCCTTACGCCAAGACGGCTGCAGGGCTGCGTGTAACTGACGCCAATGACTCACTCGCGATAAGAACCTTTGCCGACAGCCACCAGGTCTCTATATTTGACCATGAAGGCAAAGCCGCTCTGATCCTGCGTGGTGAGGCTGTCGGCAACAAGGCGGTAGTCCTGCCAGATTCATCAATCAATGCCGAAGAGATGTTGGATGAACCGGGAATTGCGGTAGAGGCGAATGCTTCTCTGATTCCTTTACCCACAGGCTCAATGGCCGACCTGGTAACGATTAAGATAACCATTCCCACTGATGGTTACATAGTGCTTCATGGCAAATGCTATGTCCTTTTGAGCGGTACAACCGGTGCCAATACCGCTTTAGTGCAAGTCGACGAACACGAGGGCGGCGGCTCTAACTACCCGTATTATACGGTGGCCGGACTGGGTGGCTATGTCAACACTTCGACTAATTACTTTCCGGTCTATGTAACTCGAACCTATTACAAAACAGCAGGGACATACACCTTCCGTATGGAAGGCCGCGCCTCTTATCCCATTCCGGCAGAGGCGAAAACATGGGATCACATCCTCACTGCTGTTTTCTACCCAACCAGTTATGAGGCTGTGAAGCAGATTTCCTCCGAACCCGGTGACCATCCGGAGGCTATCCCGATTATCCTCGACAACTCAGCCGACCCACAGAGAAGGGGAACCTATTACGAAATGGACCTTCGCTATTACGAACGGCAAGCCAAGGCTGCAAGAAAAACTCAGAAAACTGAACACAGCCAAAACGGCGATCAGCAATAGCACCCGCATTGCTTTGTGATCTCGTTTTGTGATTGCACTGATACGAATCTTGTTATTTGCATAGGGGGCAACCTTGCGTCGTCCCTTGATCCCATTCGAGCCATCAACGGGGACAGGCATCACAGCTACGCGAAGTAGATATAAGGGAATGTTGAAAAAGTACCTTCCTGGTCATTGCGAGTCCGCCGCAGGCGGACGTGGCAATCTCGTATATCGAATGCCAACGAGATAGCCACGTCGTCCGCCAAAGACGGACTCCTCGCTATGATACTTGTTATGTTTTTCAACACGCCCATAAATCTATTCAACTATAAATTCATGTGAAAGTTAGAAAGATAGTGAGTAGTGATCAGATCTATTTCAGCAGGATCATTTTTTTCGAGTTGATAAAGTCTGCGGCCTCTAACCGGTAGAAATAAACCCCGCTGGCAACGTGGTCTCCGGAGCGATTGGAGCCGTCCCAGTGGGCGGTATAATCTCCAGCCGGTTTTTCTTCATCAACTAATGTGATGACCCGTTGACCAAGGATATTGTACACAACAATAGAAACCCGTGATGGTGTCGGAAGGCTGTAATCTATCGATGTGCCGGAATTAAAGGGATTTGGATAATTCTGAGATAGGACAAAACTGTACGGTAGCGGTTCAGGCGGAGGAGTTGGCTGCGCATCCTCCGAAAGGCGATAAATATGTATCGCTCCACCGTTTGTGGTTGCCAAAACATTCCCTTCAACATCCAGAATAGAGCCCGGGCGCCCTCCACACTCCACTAGCTCGGGAATGACACCGTCGAGATCATAGATACCGACACCGAGCGGTCCTACCGTGTACAGCTTGTTATCCCGTCTGATTGCACCCAGCACCGGGACGGGCAGTGTGATAACTGTATCCCGTATCGGAGACTCCGGGTCGGAGTAGTCAAAAACAAACATATCGTTCCGCGCAAACGCTACCAGTCGCCCATCGACTATCATCATAGCCTGTGGTCGACTCGCGAAATCGATTATTGACAGCAGCGATATGTCGAGTGAATCACTTATGAGGCAAATCCAGAGCTGATCCTTCTCTGTCGAGACAAATAGGAGCGTGTCCTGCACCAGGACCGATGAAATCCGACCGACAAACTTCCAGGTATCGGCAAGATAGATACCCGAGGAGTCAGTGACTGCGAAGGCTCGGATAATTGTTTCTCCAACCGCCAGCATGGGGTGCACTGTGTCGATTTTGCAGTTCAGGTACTGAATGTCCGTGATGGTGGTGTCGTTGATGAAAATAGAACCTTCAATATAGAAGGAGTCCGGATCGCAACTTCCCGTGATAAAAGCGACCTTACTCAGTCCCGAGTACAGAATGACGAGGGAATCTCCGTTGCGATCGATCGCTGATACCTCTCTTAACCCATTGTACATAGTGTATCCGAAATCAGGTGTAGCCGAAGTATCAAACGAGAACACGTCGATCGGATTGCTCACACCACCCGTGAACAGCTTACCCTGGTATAACAGGAGGTCATTTATCGGGCCGGACCGATACAACCCGGGCGTGGGATAGTTGGGGTCGCTGACGTCATACTGCAACAGACCTCCCTCTGTTCGGGGCAACAGCAGGCAAGGCTTACCTTGGAACATGAAGAGGTCACCATCAATCCGGCAGTCAAGTATGGGAGCCGACAGGCGCTGATCGGGGTTATTACGGTTTACTACGTCCAGAAAACGATTGTTTAGAAAGACAAATAAGGTGTCCGTTACAAGGGTTCTCAGGGGATTGTCAATGCCGACGATGGAATCTACAATGCCTGAGCCGGCGTGTCCGAAGTCACCTAAAAGGACCCCACTGGTAGCCGTGGTGATAATCACCAGTGACTCCGTTTTCAGAAACGAAGTGGCCTCAAAAGGAATCCACAAATAATCAATGAATTCGCCGAATCCCTGCCCCGCTAAGTCGTAGCGCAGGATACCATTGTACTCGTCAAGCGCATACAATGTGTCCCCGTCTACCTCCAGTTGCGTCATGAGGATGCCGGTCATGCTGGAATCCACGAAATCCGCGTCACCGAAATTGTCCAATGTAAACTTCCAGACGCCGTCGAACCAGCAAGACAGATACAGGTTTTCTCCATACAGAGCGAAATCCGCGAAGGCAATTCCAGGATCAACCGTCCCAAGATAAGTCAACTCCGGCAAAGCGCTCAGATCGAAAAAAGCGATCATGTTGTCAGAGGTTTTAATCATCAGAATTGTGCCGGCCTTTTTGAAGGACACGGGGTCGAATTCCACAAGCAGGAGGTTTACCGGCACGAACGACAGCAGGGAATCATCATACCGGCAGACGATAATCGCTCCCGGGGCAATGCCCACGGCCAGGCTGTCAATCATGGTGATAGCCGTAAACTGGTTCCACAGTATGGTGTGGTCCGGTCCGTCGGCCAGCCTTGCGTTGGCAAAGGAGGCACAAAAAAGCACCAGCAGGATCGCAACGGAGAGGCGTTTCACTTTATCAGCATCATCTTTCTCGTCTGGATGGACTCACCGGCTTTTAGGCGATAGAAATATATCCCGGAGGCAAATTTCGAACCGTTAAATTCGACCTCATGCCTGCCGGCTCTCATCTCCCGGTCGACAGCTGTAGCCACCTTCTGGCCAAGGATATTAAAGACATCCACTCTGACCGCCGAGCGAGCAGGTAGATCAAAACGTATCGTGGTGGCAGGATTGAACGGATTGGGGTAGTTCTGGTACAGTGCCATAGTTGTCGGCAGGGTGGGATACTCATCGTCGACGCCGGTTGGGACTTGCGGGGGAAGGACGTTGCTGTTGAAATTGTCCATCAGGAAGCGACCGGTGTTGCGGCCATTGTCGACGGAAGCGTCGAAGTTCCACACCAGCAGCTCGTTGTCGTCGCTGATCAGAATCAGTTCAACTAGTCCATCACCGTCCACATCATCAACCAGAGGAGCATATAATGACGAAATCACCTGTCCCCACCGCGCCGGTGTGGAAATAGGCCAGCCCGGCAGAGGCTGCGCTATGTGGTCAAGAATATACACCTTCTCCGATCCGGTACCGGGAAGAAGATATCCGGAGCGCATTACAATCTCCGGATACTCATCCCCTGTAAGGTTGGTTACGACGGGTGTTCCAAATGTTACAGGTTCCAGGAAGGCTTCCCCCACCGGCCTGCCCTCATGCTGAACATACGGCGTACCGTCGGCTTTGAAGATATACAAGGCGCTGATGTCGTACTCAAAGAAGGTACATAAAACCTCAGGGGTACCATCGAGGTCAAGGTCTGCCGCGGTCGGATACGAACCAATCCAGCTGGTAATGGCGGGTATAGCAACCGGCCAACCCGGCAGATCAATATTACCCATAGTCTTAGCCCATATTTGCGGGACCCCGATAGTGTCGTAGCCGCTGGTAATAATCTCAGGAAGGAGATCGCCGTTAAGATCGGCCAGCACGGTCCCATATACACTCCAGAGCCTTTCTACCACCGGTTCATCGTCGAACTTCGCCTGCCCGTTGGCGCCTTGAAAAACACCCAGACCGGTGTAGGGATAAGGGGAAGTATAGCTGGCCACGACTTCAAAAAGGTCGTCACCGGTGAGGTTAGTCGCAGTGACAAATGGCGAGGTGTTGCCACCTATCCCATACGACTCGGACAGCCGGGGATCCAGCTTAGCAAACAAACCGCCCGTAGAGTAAAAATACGAGTCGCCATTAAAGCGATAGGCCAGGATTTGCGCTATCTTGTTAATGATCAGAATACCTGAGTCGGGGGTGGCACCATAGGGAGAATTCTGGCGAAGCTGTGTGACAACCGGGCTGGGATAGGCATATTCGTATGGAATCATCCCGGTAGTGCATTCCTGCGGCCAGCCGTTTGCAGATGAACCATCGTACTTGAAAACACAGATGCTACTGTCATTAGTACAGATTATTTCGTCCTCTCCGTCCCGGTCGACATCATAGATAGCCGGTACGGATCGCATGTCCCTCTCGGGAAGGACCGGAAAGCCATCCACAATCGTACCGTCATTCCCATAAAACAGAAACAGGCCATTAGATGTCCCTACGGCGATTTCCTTGATACCGTCATGGTTCAGGTCACAGCAGACCGCCGTCATGGCTCCCCGTCCTCCCAGTGGTTGTGGCCAGCCAGTGGCAAACGCGGATTTCACCTCAACCGAAACCGTATCAGCAATTGAATCCGAGGCAAAGTATCCCAAAAGGCGGATAGCAAAACTACCCGTATCCGAGCCTGATACTGACAAGATATACATCAGAGAATCAAAGAACTCTCCAGTGGACGAAAACAGGTGCCTAAGCGAGCCCCCTTCGTAGCTGGAAAAGATGGCCATGGAATCAAGATCAGGCCCGTATACGGAGCCTTGAATCGCTATGTTATATTCAAGCTCCTGCCCAGATACGGGACTTGTGATCTCTACCTGGTTCTGCCTTACGTGAACAACGCTAATGATCTGGCTCGATCCAAACTTGTCGGTGAGTCTCAAATTGATGTACCCTTGTACCGTTGGATCAGAAAAGATGTAGGCCAATGAGTCGGCAGGAATACCTACGCCACTGGCCAGGAGTTGCCAGTCCTGAGAACCCAGTCCCACCGAGTAATCGAGTTGCCAACTTCCTGTGTAGCCTGCCACCGGCGCGATCCTTATTTGGAAATTACCGGTGTATCTACCCCGGTGAACCGGCTCGACAATGTGCAGACCGCCATGCTGCAGCAGGAAAAGCGAGGAGTCAATATCAAGGTATCCATAACCGGAAATCGTATCAGGTCCTATCAGCGTGTCCCCCGTATTGCGCGGGTCGACCAGGTCGGTAGCGCCGTAAAGAAGAATTTCTTGCAGTTGGCTCAGAGACAAATCGGGCCGGAACGACAGGATCAAGGCGGCCGCTCCTACAGCCATAGGGGCGGCCATTGAGGTGCCGTCTGCCAGGTAGTACAGACTGTCATCGCCAACAATCCGCACGCCTGGTTCTTGAGTCACGAGATCGCCATACATGTCGGTTCCCGCCGCCCGGAGCGAAAGGATATCTAGGCCAGGTGCGACGATGTCGATGTGGGCGCCGTATGTGGAGAAATCTGTCTCATAACCGTCAGAGTTGCCGGCTGCCACGACAAAGGTAGAGTCAAAAGCAGCGGGGAAATATCTGCTATTATCGCCAGTATTGCCGGGAGCAATGCAGACTAAAACCCCGTTGTGGCGCGCAAAGTCTATCGCTTCTTTCAAAACGCTCGATTCAAACGGCGTGCCCCAACTGATATTGATTACTTGGGCGCCAGAATTGACTGCATACATTATACCGGCGGCACCGACGGAGGACGAAGCGTTCGGCCAAATCTTGACCGGCATTATCTGAGCCTGGGGTGCGATCCCCACTACGCCGTGGCCATCGGCATTGGCTGCAACAATACCGGCAATGTGGGTGCCGTGTCCATAGTGGTCAGTGGGGTCATTGTCCCCGACAGGATTAAAATAATCTACTACGTCACCGGAAACATCGTACCCGACAGTATCATCAACAAAGCCATTGTGGTCATCATCGGCGCTATTGCCGGGGATTTCATCCGCGTTTCTCCAGAACCTCCCCTGAAGCTCCGGATGAGTAGGGTCAACGCCGGAGTCGACGATCGCCACCACTACCTTGGTCGTTTCCGATGGCGGATGATCGTACTGGTGCACGAGTCGAACATCCTTGTCGGGTGTGCCATTTTTGAAAGTCTGGTAATCGTTGTTGTAACCCGGCACACGCACTATGCCCAGGTAATCCTGGCCGTTGTTGCTGAGGTACCACTGGTAAGAAAACAGCGAGTCAGCAGGCCAGCCGAAGAACTCCAGGTAGTAGTCCGGCTCTACATACTCCACATTGTCTTTACCCAGGATGGCCACCACGTCCGCCATTGAAAGCGCTTGGGCCGAACTGCTGAAGACATAGAATTGGGCCAACTCCTCACTACCCGTCAGGTGGCTTTTGACCTCCAGCAGTGACAGCCTCTCCAAGCGATCTTCTTTGGCCAGGGCTTGCGCCAACCGGTTGGGATTGGCTTTCCTGCTTAACTTAACAACGAATCTACCCGGCACCGGGCCGGTCGGTCGGTGCGTGCTGTAAACCCCGCCAGCCAGGAGAAACAGGATAAATATTGCCGATAGCTGCCATAGAGTTCTTTTCATGGTTTCTGTCCACATAGTTGCGCTCGTGTAACAAGAAGCGGACAAACAGGTTTCTTCTCTTACATAGACGCCGGCAGCGGGCCGAACGTTCAATCCCTTCTTGTTCTTTAAGATACTACAGTTCAAGGGGTTGTCAAGGCTAAACTTCGTGGTGACAATAAGATAGCTACGCCCTGTTCCCGCTTGACTTAACTTACGTATTTGTCTATTGTGTTGTCCAAGATAGACTCGTCATGTCAATACTCTTGGCGTTGTCAGACATGAAGAGGAATGAAACACGGCCGGGACAAACCACATACCTGCTCAAGCTCCCCGTGCTTCAGGACGAACAAGACCAATGAAAGCTCTGGGGGACCCTTGGAGTTGAGCTTCACTCCCCCATAACAGGAGAAAGAGACGTTACAGCGATGGTGTTATAAGCCCCGTCAATTATCAAGAGAAGCGGAGAAGAGTTAATTCCATGTGCGGCATTGCTGGATATTTTCAACTACACGGAAAAGCGAAACCGGATCGTGAGCTGATCGGCCGCATGGTGAACCAGATCCGCCACCGTGGCCCGGACGAATTTGGAGCCTATCTTGACGACAAGTGCGTGCTGGGGCAGGCTCGCCTATCGATTATCGATCTGGCAGGTGGCTCCCAGCCATTGTGCAATGAAGACGGATCCGTTTGGGTGACATTCAACGGTGAGATATTCAACTATGTTGAGCTTCGCCCCGAATTGGAAAAGGCAGGCCACCGGTTCCGCACTCAATCCGATACCGAAGTTATTATCCACGCCTACGAACAGTGGGGGAGGCAGTGCCTCTCTTATTTCAATGGTCAGTTTGCGTTTGCCATCTACGACAAAAGGGACGAGTCCTTGTTCATTGCCAGGGATAGATTGGGAATCCGACCTGTTTTTTATACTACCCACAACGGACGTTTCTATTTCGCCTCGGAAATCAAATCCATCTTCTGTGACCCCACGATTTCCAGACAGATTGATTTCAAGGGACTCGATGAGATTTTTACCTGGTGGACAACAGCACCGCCCCGGACCGCTTTTGAGAATATCAACGAACTCGAAGCCGGAACATATCTTCAGGTAAGAGACGGAAAAATCAGCAGCAACCGTTACTGGTCAATGGAGTTTCCTGAAACATTCGACCAAAAGCGGTCCCTTTCTTCGTGGGCGGAGGAGCTTCATGCCCTGCTGGTCGATTCCGTCCGTCTGCGGTTGCGGGCTGATGTGCCGGTGGGGGCATATCTCTCCGGCGGGCTGGATTCCTCAGCCACCACCGCCCTTATTAAGTACTTCACCGACACGAGAGTTGAGACTTTCTCTATTGCCTTTCATGACAGAGCGTATGACGAGTCGGAGTTTCAACAGCAGATGGCCGGTTATCTTGACACCAGCCATCACCAGGTGCGCTGCTCTTATCGTGACATCGCCAAGCTTTTCCCGAAAGTAATCTGGCACACCGAGCGGCCTATCCTGCGTACAGCGCCAACCCCACTTTTCATGCTTTCCGGGTTGGTGAGAGAGAACAACTTCAAAGTCGTATTGACTGGAGAAGGCTCGGACGAGGTGTTGGGAGGCTACGATATTTTCAAGGAGACGCTGATCCGCAGCTTCTGGGCGCGTAATCCCAATTCAAGCTGGCGACCGCTTCTGTTGAAAAGGCTTTACCCTACCCTACCGCTCTCGGCGGCTCGGGCGCGATTCTACCTGGAAACCTTCTACAAGGCAGGTCTCTCTGAAACCGATAAGTACTACTTCTCGCACATACCGAGAATCAATACCACTACCAAGGTCAAGGACTACTTCACCGAGGAAGTCAAAGCAGCAATAGGTGGCTATGAGTCGCTGCAGTCGTTCGGTAGAGAGATGCCATCGCGGTTCTTCGACTGGCACCATCTTTGCCGCGCACAACATATTGAGGCCAGGTCACTGCTGGCCGGTTACATTCTTTCGTCCCAGGGAGATCGGATGGCAGCGGCCAATTCCATTGAGGGGCGGTTTCCCTTCCTGGATCACCACGTGGTCGAGTTTACCGCGACTATTCCCCCATGGCACAAAATCTTCGGGCTGAATGAGAAGTTTGTTCTTAAGAAAGCCATGCTAAAGGAACTGCCGAGGGAAATCATCGGTCGAGTCAAACAGCCCTACATGGCCCCCGATTCCAACAGCTTCGTACAGCCCGATTCACCGGAGTACATCGACGAGCTGCTGTCGGAGCAGGCGTTAAAGCAGGCTGGGATTTTCAACCCGGCCTTTGTGGCCAAACTGAGGGACAAGTGTTCCCGCCTGTCGCATGCTCATCTGTCATTTAAGGACAATATGTCTTTCCTCGGGATTCTTTCAGCGCAGTTGCTGGTTCGCTTGTATGTCGATGGTTTTGAAAGGGCCGAGAGCTTGCCCAGGGAATCTTTCAAGGTCTGGCAGGACGACACCACCGTTACGTTACACTCCGCATGACAGCACTTTCCTAAGAACATTGTAACTAAATGGTGTGTGTTTGATATAAATCAGTCTTTTTGATATCACTTTTCTTCTTGACGAGCTATTGAAAATTTAGTATTATTTATATTGTAAGGTCTCGCTAACGAGGAACATGCGTTTGACTAAAACCGCACACCAAATATTAACTCTATAAATGCAGGAGGATTCCATGACTAAAACCCTTACCCCGCTTATCATTTTGGTACTGCTGTTGCTGCTACCGGCAACAAGTGCACTCGGGCAGGGCATTTGTGGTGACGTAGATGGTAGCGGCACCATCAATGTTTCTGACATGACATATCTAATTGCTTGGATCATTATGGACGGCCCACCCCCGCCTGACACAGTAATGGCCAATGCGGACCTTTGCGACGGCGTGGATGTGGGTGATATTGCCTGCATCATAGACTATTTATTCCTGGGTGGTCCTCCGCCTTGCAGTGGTAGCGCTAACTGTTCTCCCAACTCAGGAGGGATTATTACGCTGGACTCCGTGGGTGGAGAGCTTTCCCCGGGAGTGATTTCCACCGGAGATTCTATAACCTTCTACCTGCGTTACACTAATAACACGGGTGACAACATCCTGGACATAAGTAATGGTTTCCGAGTGTACTCGACCGACGGCGCTCAGTGGGGAGCTACCATTGCCGATATCACCGGCGCGCTCAATTACGAAAACTTTTACTTAGGCATTTTTACGAATACATATAGCGCTGAAGGATCAGGAGCGGATACAGTTGGGACCCTTGCCGGCACCTGGGAACCACCTGAAGGAATGCCGGTCGGTTTTGACGACGTTGCCTTCACAATAACTATCGGTCCGATTGGTTCTGCCTACATAGGCAAAACGATATGCCTTGATTCCTGTTTCTATGGACCGGGCGGTTCCTGGAAATGGCAGGTGGACGGCCAGAATCACTATGCTCCGGACTGGGGTGGCCCATACTGCTTCACGATTCAGGAGCCTGTTCTTGAGGTCACTCCCGACACCTTGAATTTCTCCGTCTACCAGTGGAGCTATTATCCGGTTTGCGGAAGCTTCCACGTCAGTGAAGCCTTAGGAGCTAACATCCCCTTCCAATGCGACTATATTGAATCGGGCAGCTTCATAAGTCTTTCCAGTTTCAGTGGCATCACCCCCGATGACATAATGGTATGGGCAAACGGCTATGGGAAGTCGCCGGGGACATACCAGAATGTGATTGTCGTAGATGCGGAAGCATGGGGTACGCCGCTGGAAGTGATTGTCAATATGACCGTCTATGCCGATCCGGAAGCGGCCATGATCCTCGATAATGTCGTTGGGCATTATGGCACTACCGGTATCAAAACTGGAGTGCCGGTGACATTCACAATGCGTGCGATCAACAACTCGGGTGAGGGCATCTACGGCACGACAAATGCCTATCGCATCTATTCACCTGACGGTGCCCAATGGGATACCTTGACTGCCGATACCTTTAGTGCCTACGTGGCTCTGTTCGACGGCGGCTTCTTTATCAGTGAGATTAACGTAGACGGGTCCGGCACTGACACCATCGGATTGGGCGGGGCAGCTATCTACAGCTCGGGAATGCCTAACGGTTATAATGACCTTGCCTACTCAATAACCATCGGTCCTATTGATTCCGTCTATGACGGACAGATCATTTGTGTGGATTCAAGTTGGTATCCTCCGGCTGGCCCTTGGCTCTGGGCTAATAACATTGGTGGTCAGATCTATCCCGAATGGTCCGGGCCTCACTGTTTCACAGTGTACTACGTGCCATACACTCTGGTTGTCGATCCCGACACACTTCATTTTAGTGCTATCCAGGGAGGATCAAATCCCCCTGCGCAGAGCCTGTTTGTGGGAGAGGCCGGTGGCGCTGATATTGTCTACTATATCGATTCAGTTGAAGCTCCGTTCTTCGTCGACAAGACCGGCGGTCACACGCCCGACTCGGTGGTGGTGACTACGGACGTGTACGGTTTGTCGCCAGGCACGTACACCCAATCGGTCACCTTCGACGCCCTCAATGCCAACAATACACCTCTGACGGTTTATCTGGAACTAACCGTGACAGAACCGGGAACATATGCTGATTCGCTCATTTTCCCTTCGGTAGCTGTAGACCAGGTTTGCGGCGCTGTTCAGCCGGTTGCGGTTATGCTGTCACAGCCGATAAAGGGAGCGACTATACCGGTAGAAATACCACCGGACGTCACAGTGCTGAATCTATCATTCCAAGGTCTGATCACCCAGAGTTGGGATTATAAAATCACCGAGATCAATCCCGACAATGGCTATGCCTTTGTGGCTCTGGCCAACTCTAAGGGTCTGACCATACCGGTCGGGACAACCACGATATTTAACATGACTTTCAATACCGGCACAGCCGAGTGCCAAGTCGGTTCGTGTATGCGTTGGGATACCACTCTGATGGATGACCCAGCCAGAGCGCTATTGTTTGCCGATATCAATAACTACGACTTACCACCCGGTTTCGACTACTTGCGCGACTCAACTTTGGTGCCTGGTTACCTCCCCGGTGATATCGATGGCAACCAGAGCTGTGATGTCGCAGACGTGACTGCTCTGGTCACGTACCTGTTCCTCTACGGTCCACCACCATGTGTTTTTAACGCTGCGGATATAAATGGTTCCTGCACCGGACCCAATATCTGCGATCTCACCTACATCGTGGACTACCTGTTCATGAGCGGAACGGCGCCTGTCTGTGGCTGTCTTGGCATTGGACAGGGTTCTCCGCTTGCCAAGATCAACCCGGGTATTTCAGTTGCCGCTAAGGTTGAAAACAACACTACAACAGTGTTGCTTTCCAGCCCAATCGAGTTGCACGGCGTGCAGCTCGAGCTCAAGGGAGCCGGGGAGGCAACAGTGGCCAATCTACTCGGTGAGGAGTTTAATCTGGTGTACGGTCAGCGTGATGGGGTGCTGAGAGTTGGCCTTCTGGATCTTGACGGTGCGGAGATCGTGAGGGCCGGCGAGCATCAGATGATCTCGATACCGGGCGAATACGAGCTTGTGTCTGCAGTCGTATCTGATATGAACCACAATGATATTATCGCTTCTATAGAAAAACTATCGGAACTGCCGAACAGGTATGCCCTGCATCAGAATTATCCCAACCCGTTCAACCCTGTAACTACGATCAGTTTCAGCTTGAAGGAGCGTACGGATTACATCCTGACCATCTACAATTTAAGCGGCCAGATGGTGACCTCTTTCAAGGGCACTGCTGATCGCGGTGTGAAGGAAATCGAGTGGGATGCCTCCCATCATGCCAGCGGTGTTTACCTTTACAAGCTGGATGCCGGTAACTACACCGAGACCAGGAAAATGATGTTACTGAAATAGTAGCTCGCGAAGATTAAACAATAAAACCGGAGCGGCCACCTCTCCCAGTGAGGGGTGGTCGTATTTTATATGAACAGCCCGGCCTTAGCCAAATGACGACTTATACGATTTTGGGGTTGAAATGATACGAATAGGAGGTTAGTGTACAGATACAACCCACAGATGGCGGGTCGCAACCTTCGACTCCGCTCAGGATGACTAGTAACGCTCAGGGTGACTAGTCACGCTGGGGGTGGCATTTTCAGGTTACCTCATGTTGAGCAATCCATTCGCCTTTGGCGGACTGTAGGGCAGAGTCAAAGCATGGCATAATGCGATTCAAGAGAACTGATGAACGGTATGAGATAGCCTCAAGTCTCTCGATACTACCCGAAAATGGAATAACATATCGTGCCATACAGGAATTGACACCCCAGGCACTAAGGTTTATACTGGGTGCCTGCCGATAAGGTTACTGGGATATAGATGAATACCGACTGTCGCAAGACGCGGCAGTAGAGAGAAGCTTAAAAGAGCGCAAGGAGGATGCTTGGACATACGAGCGGACATAAGGGGGTTCATTCGGGATAATTTCATGATGGGTCGCGATGCCCGGGAGCTGACTGATTCCGGTTCCCTTTTGGAACTGGGCATTATTGATTCCACCGGGGTTCTGGAACTGGTCGGATTCATGGAGGAGAAGTTTGACTTCCACATTGAAGACGAGGAGTTGGTCCCTGAGAATCTCGATTCCGTAGACAACCTGGTCGGCTACATACAGAGGAAAACATCCTGAAAACATTCCAACCCGTCTGGCCGACAAGGCCGTAGACGGGATTTCCTGACGCTCGAAAGTGAGCTTACATGATAGATACTGCGAAGCCGCAGCCGGCGGCGTATCACCAATTGCCGGGCTATTCCCTACAAACATAAGGCGAGACTAATATCCCGCTACAACCGGTGACATATTTCACGGGACACAATAGTTCAGGGGCACTTACTCGGCGCCAGCATTCAGTTCAGTGCTACTGCGATGCAGGTGACGCCTGGGCCTTTTCAGAATACCTATGAGCTATTGCTATTGGAATGCAGTCATGTTATCTTAACGGGTAAATCTAAACCTGTAGGAGGCATGATGGTACCAAGAGGAGTTACCGTCGCTGTTTTGCTCCTGGCGTTTGCATGCTCTGTGGCGGTTGCACAGGAAGCGACCAAAGTGGAAGCATTGCTGGGGGAAATCGATCCCTGGGTCACCAGCGACACAGCCAGGATAAAGGCATATATCGACAGCGCCAATGCGATCACCACCCAGATGATTGAATCATCCGAATTCTGGGCCCCGACGGTCACGGATCTGTCGTTCCTTCTGGGGATTGATCTGATCACTAGTCCCCAGATTGACAACACCGGCCGGATTTATTTCCTGATGCGTATCACCGGCGAAAGCCAGGCGTTGTTCTACGTGGACAAACCGATGGGCTGGCCGGTACAGCTTACCCCCAACAACTGGACCGAGGAGGGTTTTACAATCAGCTACTACTCGGTACATCCATCAGGTGATTACATCCTTGTCGGAGTCAATAAGTTCGGCGACGAGATGCATGACGTCTGGTACTTCTCCCGAGACGGCAAGTTTCGCAATCTCCTGGAGAACCGCACCATACGCTATTCAGGCGTCATCTTCGATGAGGACAACCCGGACCAGTTTTATCTCTACATTGATAACAGGCAACAAATGCACATTGCGCGCTACATCATCTCAACAACCAAGCTGGATACGCTCTATACCGAGCCGGGCGCATTTTATCCAACGGATTATCACAAGGGTAAGATTACCTTTGTCCGATGGTTCTCATTTTCTGAAGGTCAGTTGGCGTTGTATGACATAAAAACAAACAAGGTCACTGACCTGTCCGATACCAGCTTGTTCTGGGCGGCGGGATTCACGCAAGAGGGTAAGGTTATCACACTTACCTCGGAAAAATCGAAAGACGATGAATTCATGAAGTTCTGCCTTGTAGACCCGGTCAAGCCAAAGGAATTCAAAATCGTTTATGACCCGAGAATGGAAACCGACGAGTTCTTATTCATCAAGAAAAAGGGACTATGTATTACCTCCCTCAACGAAGACGGGTATTCAAAACTGGCGGCGTTTGACCTGGACGGCAACAGTGTTCCTGTTCCCGAATCCGAGATCGGCGTAGTCTCAGGCTTGTCGGGCAACGACCTGGGCGACATTGTCTATGGTTTCTCATCGCCCAAAGTCGCTCCGACAGCCTTCAAGTTCAGAGTAAGCGACACAACGACTGAACAAATCGGAGGAATATCCACTTTTGGATTTAATTTCTCGGATATAAAAGTCCATGTCATCCGGTACGAATCCGAAGACGGCACGGAAATTCCGGCCCTTCTTTATCTACCGGCAAATGCTCAGAAGAACGGCAACAATCCTGCTATCATAAACTATCATGGCGGCCCGCCAGGCCAGAGCCGGCCTTACTTCCAGAGGAATATGGCCTTTGCCCTCAGCCGGGGTTTTGTATATATGCTTCCCAATGTGCGTGGCTCTACCGGCTACGGCCCCAAATATGAGCAGGCCGACAACCTCGAAGGGCGCTTCGCAGCTCTCAAGGACGCCGAGGGCGCTATTGATTACCTCATCAAAGAAGGCTACTCCAACCCCAGCAAGATCGCTATCTGGGGCGCTTCCTATGGCGGTTATACGGTCGACTGGCTGGCAACGCAGTGTCCTGAGAAGATTGCCTGTGTTGTCTCCGAGGTAGGCGTGTCCGATGTCGATCACACCAATAAAAACTCCTCGCAGGTCTTTTCCAAGGGGTGGGAGAAGGAATACGGTCCGATAGGGAGTGAGCTGGTGTACAAATTGTCGCCGATTTTTCATGCGGAGAACCTTACCAAACCGATTCTAGTAACCGGCGGGTACAACGATCCCCGTGTACCGCCATCCGATCCGAGGCGGTTTGCATACGTGCTGGCGAAACTCGACAAGCCGGTTTGGTACTACGAGGAAACCGAGGCGGGCCATGGCAGTTCCTTCAAAGCGCAGTTGATCCATGACCTGGCCAGCAATTATGTCTTCACAATGATGCACATGATGAAGTAGCAGCAATATGTTTAAACGGCCCCCAGGGAATGAGCCTGGGGGCCTGCTCTTTATTAGGATCTATCGGTTTTCGCACATCGGGGGACCATCTCTTCGACGAGCTACCCAGGCAAGTCGGATGTTTTTTTTACTGTGTGACGGTGAATTCTCAATGCCTGACACCGATAAGATAGATAGAGATTCGCATACCATTGTCCGGCGTGCGATATGATCATTCTTCGCCGTGCGACTAACAGTGAGGTAAGCCGATGCCGACCAGTCACCTTCTCCAGCTTAACGAAATCGTTCAGTTGATATACCTGTCAAAGCCGAGGAGTCTTCTTGATGTCGGGGTTGGGTTCGGAAAGTATGGCGTGCTTGCCAGGGAATACCTGGAGCTATGGGACGGCAGGGGCAAATACAAGGAGTGGACACGGAGGATCGATGGAGTTGAAATTTTCGAAGAATACCTGACACCGCTGCATGATTACATCTACGATAACATTTATCTCGGCAACGCCCTCGATATTATTCCCGGCCTGGATGCAACCTATGACTTAATTCTGCTCATCGACGTACTGGAACACTTCACTCATGACGAAGGCCTTATGCTGTTGGAAGCGTGTCGGGATAAAAGCAGGAACTTCCTGGTGTCAACGCCCAAAGATATCGGTATGCAGGAAGACGCTTTTGACAATCCGCACGAGGCCCATAAGTTTCAGTGGCAAAAGCAGCACTTTGAGAAGTATGAAAAGTACTTCTACGTCCCCAACTTAAAATCATACATCTATTTGATAGGCGAGGACGCACCCAAGTTCACGGGCGCAGTGGCCAAACAGAGCTAATACAAACCTCATGGAGATTTACGGGTGCGGCAACACCATAATGTTAATGTCAGTAAGTGGGGATAGTTGAATTGCCCATTCAGTTTCAATAGCTATCCTCTGTTATTACGGTTTTGCCCTTAAATACCCGGTAGATGTATGCTGTGTACCCAATGACTATGGGCATTCCGATCAGCGCAATGATAAGCATAGCCGTCAATGTCCGCGGTGTTGAAGATGCATTGTAGATGGTCAGGCTGTATGCCGGGTCAGTAATAGATGGAACCACCTTTGGGAACATACTGACTGCGGCAATCCCAATAAGGCAGGCAACTGTTACTGAAGACGACAGGAACGCGCGGAAGTACCGTTTTGCTTTCAGCGCTATTGGTATACATACAATAGCTCCCAAGAGGATAATAAGAAACAGCCAGAGCAACGGGTTATTGAAGATGTTTTCGAGAAGATGTCTAGCCTCAAAGAATGTATATAGTGTCGTCAGTAAATAAATCATAACGAATCCAATCCAGGAGCTGGACGCCCACCTGCTCATTCGTTGACATAATTCACCATAAGTCTTCAAAGTCATATACAAAGCCCCGTGCATCACGAACATGACAAGACTCAGTAAACCGATTAGAATCGAATAGGGATTGAGCAAGCCTAGAAACGAACCGGTATACATTCCATCTCCATTAATCGGCACGCCTCTTAGTATGTTACCCACAGCTACTCCAAACAAGATCGATGGAAGCAAGCTCCCAAGACCAAAGGACCAATCCCATAACCTCCTCCAGCCGGTAGAATCGACTTTACCGCGGAATTCTAACGATACAGCGCGGAAAATAAGAGCCGCCAGAACTAATATAAGCGCCAGGTAGAATCCACTGAATACCGTCGCGTAGACTGGTGGAAAGGCTGCGAACAGGGCTCCCCCGGCGGTTATCAACCAGACCTCGTTTCCGTCCCAAACAGGACCGATGGCATTCATGTTGATTCGCCGTTCCCTATCGTCTTGCGCAAACAGGTGCAGGACTCCAACCCCGAGATCGAAACCGTCAAGGATAGCATAGCCGGTAATCAAGATTCCGATTAGAGCAAACCAGACAATATTCAAATCAATCATGCTGTCGCCTCCTTGGCATGTCCGGCTTCAGGTCCATGCTTAACTTCTCTTACAACAAGATATATGTACAACACCCCGAGGAAGAGGTAGATCAAGCCAAACAGGATGATTGAAAAAAGGATTTCCCCGGCAGATACAGTCAAAGAAATTGCGTTCGCAGTTTTCATTACTTTGTAGACTACCCATGGCTGACGGCCGACTTCGGCAGTGATCCACCCCAGTTGACAGGCGATTATCGGCAGGGGGATAGACACAACCAGCAGCCTGAGATACCATCTCTGATTCCACAACATCTTTCGGTAAAGCAAAAATGCTCCTATCAGCATCGCGGCGATAAAGTACATTCCCAGCCCCACCATGCTGTGAAATGAAACGAAAGTCAGCCAGAAGGGAGGGATTTCGTCAGGCGGGAAGTCGTTGAGACCCTTCACATATGCCTCGGCGTCACCATGAGCCAGCCAACTCAACACTCCAGGGACCTCAACAGAATAATCCAACCTCGGCGGATCTTCCGATGGTACCCCGAAAAGCACCATGGGGGCATTTGTTTGGCCGTCGATAAGCCCTTCAATCGCAGCGAGCTTTTCCGGTTGTGTTTTCGCCACCTGTATGGCATGTTCATGACCAAAAGGGAAGAGTTCCAACAGTGCAACAACTAAACCAAAGATGATGGATAGCTTCAGAGCTCTTCTGGCTATATTAGTTTCCCTATTCTTGAGCAAGAGGTAGGCAGCTACACCAGCCATTGCGAAAGCACCTGTAATCAGCGCCGCATCAACAGTATGGAAAAAACGGATAATCGTTGAAGGGTTAAAAACAGCGTCAGAAAAACTTGTCAGTTCCGCACGGCCGTGTTGAACAATGAAGCCTGCTGGAGTTTGCATCCAAGAGTTAGCAACAAGAATCCAAAATGCAGAAATAGTCGAACCGACAGCTACCATCAGAATCGAGAACCAATGAATGCCCCTGGACAGTTTGTTTCTTCCAAAGAGGTACACTCCCAAGAAGGCCGATTCCAGGAAGAAGGCAAATACACCTTCAGCCGCTAAAGGTGCACCGAAAATATCACCGACGAATTTCGAATACTCGGCCCAGTTGGTACCGAATTGGAACTCCATGACAATGCCGGTAGCCACACCAACGACAAACGTTATGGCCAGCAACTTCCCAAAGAACTTGCCCATTCGAATGTAGACTTCATCAGCTCTTCTCCAGCCCAAGCCTTCGATAATTACCAGCAGCCATGCCAGTCCTATCGACACCGGCGGGAAAATGAAGTGAAAACCTATTGTCATTGCGAACTGAAGACGCGATAACAATACGGGATCAAGTTCCATAATTAATCCTCCCTGAAGCCTATCATAAGCACACCGTCTTCAAGTTTGCATTTAACCATCTATCCATAATCCTGGCAATCAGCCCAGAGCAACGTCGAGTACCATCATCACCGCAAAGCCGAGTATAGCTCCCATCGTAGCTGAGTGTGAGTGGCCGCCGGTCTGTGACTCCGGAACAAGCTCTTCAACGACCACGAAGATCATCGCCCCAGCGGCAAAAGCCAGAGCGTAGGGTAGGATCGGTTGGGCGATGATAACCAGGGCGGCACCAAAAACGCCGGCCATTGGTTCCACCACTCCCGATAGTTGGCCATACCAAAAGCTTTTCAACCGCGACATATTCTCTCTTCGAAGCGGCATGGATACTGCTGTCCCTTCAGGGAAGTTCTGTATACCGATTCCAATCGCCAACGCAACGGCGCCTGCCAGGGTAGCTGCGGGCAGCCCGGCGGCCAACGCTCCGAAGGCAATGCCCACTGCTAAGCCCTCGGGGATATTGTGTAAAGTTATGGCAAGCACCAAAAGAGTAGTCCGATGCCAGCTTGTTTTGATGCCCTCAGCCTGTTCAATGGGCATTCCGATATGGAGATGAGGCAGTATTCTGTCAATCAGCCGCAGGAAAAACGCACCGATAAGAAAGCCGATCGTGGCGGGCACCCAGGCGGGAAGGTCCTTCCCCTCAGACATTTTAATAGCTGGCGCCAACAAAGACCAGTAACTGGCGGCGATCATCACTCCGGCAGCAAAACCAAGCATACCATCAAGAGTCCTGCGGCTCAAGTCCCGCGCCAGGAATACGACAGCCGCCCCCAGTGCGGTCATAAACCAGGTAAAACAGGTTGCCAGAAGAGCCTGTACTACCGGATGGAGATCTACAAACCAGTCAACGATAGCCATGTATCTTTCCCCCTTTACCGGCAAGCATCATTCGATAGGGTTATAGAACACAGGTCTAGTAGTCCTCGAGATGGCTCCACTCGGCATTCTCAAGCCATTGCTTTGGACGATCGAGGAATTGAATCACATTCTCCAGAGTGACCCAGTGTTGGTGCTCTTCGTCGGCAATGCGGTTGAGAATGAGCTTCTGCGTCTCGTTGTCGATCTCACCGGCCTTTTGGCGATAGAAATCTTCCGATTTCTTCTCGATTTCTTGAGCCTGTTGCCAAAGATTTTTAGCGTCAGCCCCGAAGGAAAGTCCTTTACTTCCAACCTTCAAAGATTCAAAAACGTTTTTTACCGTGGATAAGATAGTGGTTTTTTCGGCCTCCTTATATTCTGTGGTCTGACCGTCTCTCATCGCTTTGAAGATGTTGTAGTGCTTAAGTTCATCTTCAGCCAGTTCAATTAGAACTCTTCTGAATTCAGGAATACTCGTTTTTTCGGCGTGTTTTAAATAGAACGCCCGACCGTCCTCTTCCATTTTCATGGCATGTTCAAAGATATTCATAGTCTCCTCCAGGTTTCTGTTAAGCACTTTCAAGGGCATCTCTTTATGACAACCGTTCTGTTTGCCCCTTACTTTGACATTGACGGTTTCGTCCAATCGTAGGAGGAGACGGTAATGGGAGACACCATAGCTTGACGGGACCGCCTCCTCCTATAAATAAGCTTATTCTGTAGTGGCCTTGACCCTTTCTTCTTGGGACATGGCAGCCAGGCGCTCCACTTTTTTCACGTCCAGTTTCAGTCCTTCGGCCACGCGCTGACCATACTCTTCATCGGCCATGTAAAATAGGGATGTTTGACGAAGTTGGATACGTTTCTGGGCACCGCTCAGGTGTGTCACAATGTTGCCGATCAGGTGGTCTCGGTCTTCCTTGCTCATCACTTTTCGGTACAGCTCTCCGGCCTGTCCAAAGTCATCATTGGGATGGTTGTACGTGTGACGTCCCGCTTCTCCGGAAACCATGAATTCGGGTTCTTCAGCCTTGGGATCAGGTTCCGGCCCGCCTAGCGTGTTTGGATAGTAGTTGGGGCCATCACCGCTGTTGTCGTCGGTACGCATGAAGCCGTCGCGTTGGTAGCTGTTTTCAGGGGCGTTTTTTGGAAAATTGACCGGGATTAGGTGATAGTTTGGCCCCAGGCGATGGCGATGTGTGTCGTGATAGCTGAACAACCGCCCTTGCAACATCTTGTCCGGAGAAGGCGCGATCCCGGGGACCAAATTCCCCGGAGAGAAGGCAGATTGCTCCACCTCGGCGAAGTAGTTCTCCGGGTTACGGTCGAGGACCATTCGTCCCACGGGGATAAGAGGATAGTCACCGTGCGGCCAGACCTTGGTGATGTCGAAGATGTCGAATCGATAATCTGCGCCTTCCTCAGGAGGCATGATCTGTACGGACACCTTCCAGGCCGGAAAATCACCATTCTTGATTGACTGGTATAGGTCCCGGGTGGCATGGTCGGGATCCTCTCCTGCCAAGCGATTTGCCTCTTCACGTGTTAGGTTTTGAATTCCTTGCTCGGTCTTGAAGTGGATCTTCACCCAGACGTACTTGCCCTCGTCGTTGTACCACTTAAAAGTATGTCCGCTATAGCCGTTCATGTGACGGAAGGATTTGGGCGTTCCACGGTCGGAGAATAGGACGGTGACCTGGTGGATGGATTCAGGCGTTAGGGAGAGAAAATCCCAGAACATATCTGGATCCTTACAATTGGTCGCTGGGTGCCGCTTCTGGGTATGGATGAAATCGGGGAATTTCAGCGGGTCCCGAATGAAGAAGACCGGAGTGTTATTGCCTACGAAATCGTAGTTTCCCTCCTCCGTATAGAATTTCACAGCGACTCCGCGTGGATCCCGCGCGGAGTCGGCAGACCCCTTCTCGCCACCAACAGTAGATAAGCGCGCAAAAACATCCGTTTTTTTACCCACTTTTGAGAGAAACTTAGCCTTTGTATACTTGGTTACATCGTTGGTGACTTCAAAGAAGCCATATGCCCCCGCTCCCTTGGCGTGTACCACGCGTTCTGGAATTCGCTCGCGGTCAAAATGCGCCAGCTTATCGAGCAGGTGAATATCCTGCATCAGAGCTGGCCCTCGGTCACCGGCGGTCATAGTATTCATGTCATTACCAACCGGCTTACCGTGGCTTGTAGTGAGTGTCCCTTTCTTCTTAGCCATTTCAAGACTCCCTCCTTAGAAATAGACTTGTTATAATTGCAGCACCTATATGGGTAGGGATCCTCGACATAACCGGCGGGACCTACCAGTTTTCAGCCAGCAGCTCAAAATGCGCCTGAGGATGGGCGCAGGCAGGACATTCTTTAGGTGCCTTTTCGCCCTCGTGGAGGTAGCCGCAATTGCGGCAACGCCAGACGACTTTCTGGGACTTCTTAAACACTGTGCCGGCCTCCACATTCTTAAGCAGGCCAAGGTAGCGTTTCTCGTGCTGTCTCTCGGCCACAACTACCGCTTCGAAAACCTTAGCAATCTCTTCAAAGCCTTCCTCACGAGCTATCTTGGCAAACTCCGGATACATGCTCGCCCATTCGTAATGCTCGCCAGCCGCTGCATCTTTTAAATTCTCAGCAGTATTGCCTATCACACCGGCTGGAAAAGCTGCTTGAATTTCCACTTCTCCGCCTTTGAGGAACTTGAAGAATCTTTTGGCGTGCTCCTTTTCCTGATTGGCCGTTTCCTCAAAGATGTGGGAAATCTGCACGAAACCGTCTTTCTTGGCCTGACTCGCAAAGTAGTTGTAACGGTTACGCGCCTGCGACTCACCGGCAAACGCCGTGAGCAGGTTCTTTTCTGTTTTACTTCCCTTTAGATTACTCATATGATCTCCTTTTTATCTCCTTATCTGTTTGTTTTTTTAACACCAGACCACTCAATACCTGGCGGCCTGAACTATATAAACAACCGTTATCCTTCCGTACCTTGAATGCTAAGCGCTCATATCAACTCCGCCATTAGATTGCTGATGTCAATGTTGTCAACTTGGTGACTCACCAACGGACCTTTCTTCAGCTGAGGCAGTGAATCCTCGTATGGGTTCTGACCACCCTGATAGAAGATGCCTGTCGCTAGCCTGTCTTCATCGAAGGACAGAGCGAGTGTCATAGCCTTGTCCCTATCAGCGGGGTTATGATTTTCATCTTCGAGTTTGTAAACTCGATCCTTGTACCATTTGTAGCTCTTTGCCGGATTATACGTCACACACACCTGCAGAACATCAATGAAAGCAAAACCCCGATGCTTTATAGCGGCCACGATCAGGTCACGCAGTTGGTTCATGTCACCGGAGAAACCGCGCGCCACAAAGGAGGCACCGGCAGTAATCGCTAACGCGACAGGGTTGACCGGAGATTCAATCGATCCATCTGGGGTGCTGCTCGAGGCAAACCCCTGTTTCCCTGTGGCTGATGTCTGTCCCGTCGTAAGGGAAAAAACACCGTTATTGTGCACAATATATGTCAAATCAATATTGCGCCGGCAAGCCTGCACAAAATGGTTCATGCCTTCACTGAAACCATCACCATCGCCTCCTTCGGCGATCACCACCAAATCGTGGTTGCCGAGTTTCAATCCGGCGGCTATAGGCAGGGGGCGACCATGCAAGCCGTGTAGACCGTAAACATTGATCCAGTGTGGAATTTTACTGGAACAGCCGATGCCGGAGGTCATCACAACCTGATGAGGTTCGAAATCAAACTCCAGCAATGCCTTCTTGAGAGCGGACTGGATTCCAAAATTCCCGCACCCCAGACACCAGTTGGGCTTAGCTGCCGTGTTAAATCTTGTCTTGTCGCCGTCACCGTTCATCTGCCAGGCTCCCAATGAAGTGGGATTCCTTCTATTTCAATGCACCTAAAGCCGCTGTTGAATGAGATCAGCAAGTTCATCTCTAAAAAACTGCCGACCGTTATATTTGAGTATCTTGTCTGCTACCGCCAAGCCTGTCTTTTGCCTGATTAAGGTTCCCAACTGGCCAGTTGCGTTGTTTTCTATTAGAATTGTATGCTTCGCATTCTCCATGACTTCGGTAACACGATCTGTCGGGAAGGGTTCCATATAAATCACCTGAAGGAAATTGCAGCTGACAGTATGGTCTTTTTTCAGGTGTGACATGGTATCGAGGATGACTGGCTTCGTTGATCCCCAGCCGATCAGCGTGAGGTCGGCATTGGGATCACCATGGAGCTTCACACCGATTTCTGAAACGTCAAGTGAGGCTGTTTTACGTAACCTCTTCTCCATCTGGCGAGCCCGGTTATCGGCATCCTCACTGATAAGGCCAAACTCGTTGTGTTCGTTGCCGGTTGCCTTGAAGACACCGCCGGGAATTCCCGGTCGCGTACGTGGGGAGATGCCTGAATCGGTAATCCGGAAGCGTTTGTAATCCCCGATACGGCTCAGCTCGGCTTCTCCAAGCACGTCACCACGGTCGATCTTCATACCCCTCGTGTCAAATGGCTCGCAAGTCCATGAGGATTCTGCGACATGTTTGTCAGTCAGAATGATAACCGGTGTCTGATACCTATCAGCCAGATTGAAGGCTTCAAAAGTAAGATAAAAGGCTTCAGCAGGATCACCGGGAGCCACTACAATGCGAGGAAAACTGCCTTGGTGAGCATAAAGAACGAATAACAGATCACCTTGCTCTGTCCTGGTAGGCAGTCCGGTGGCCGGTCCCGGTCGTTGTCCCTCAAGAAATACAAGAGGGATTTCCGCAATTCCAGCCAGGCCAAGATGCTCTGTCATCAGACAGAAACCGCCGCCCGAGGTTCCGGCCATAGCGCGCACACCGGCGAACGAGGCGCCAACAGCCATACCGGCTGCGGAGATCTCGTCTTCCGGCAAGACCGTTATCATGTCGTAGTTGCGAGCATGCTTGCTGACGTGAGTCAACACCGCTGAAGAAGGGCTCATGGGGTACGAGGAATAGAACTTGACGCCTGCTTTGAGGGCGCCCATTGCCACCGCGTGATTTCCTGTCAGCAGCATTCGATCCGGAGCGTCTCGCTTTTCGAGAATGATGCCCAACTGCTCGGAGAACCTCTCACGGGCGATGCTATAGGCCCTCCGAGCGCCTTCTATGTTCATCTCTACAACCTTATCTTCTAACTTGGAGAGCGTTTGTCGAAACATACCCGCCAACAACTCAAAATCGAACTGTAGAATACCCTGCAATGCCCCTAAACCAACTGAATTGATCATCTTCTGGGTGCCGCCGACGTCTTTGGCGATTTGTGCCATTGGTATATCAACAACGGTGATATCGTTTCGACCGATATCACCTACCTTGAGGCCAATATCGATCGGGCTGGCCTCGAGTCCTTCGGCGTCGTAGATCAGAGCCCCGCCTGGTGTGATTTCGTCCTTGTGCAAGATGATACTCTTTGCATCGAGAGCTAAGAGCAGGTCAACCAGGCGGGTATGACTCCCAACCGGCTCCTCCGAGACCATCACCTGAGCATAGTTGTGCTCGCCTTTGATGTTTGAGGGGTACTCCAAGTTTACAAAGATGTGTAAGCCAACCCGCGAACATAAGCGAGCAAACGCGTTGCCGACTGTGTTCACACCCTGTCCGGCGAACCCCCCAACCATGAAGCTAAGTTCGTTAGTTTTCAAAACGACTCGGCTCCTACAAAGATGCGTCCTCTATTGACAATACAACTACAGTCGCAAAATTCCCACTCTCACTTCGCATCTTATTCCAATGTCGGCGGTGGCGTAAACACTCGTCGGCCAAGTTCCCGGTCAATCTGAAACAACCCTCCCTTGGAATCGCCCAGCAGTTTCAACTGCTGAACAATCGCCTTGGCGGATGCTTCTTCCTCGACCTGCTCATTCACAAACCACTGGAGGAATATCTGGGTGGCGTAGTCCTTCTCAGAAAGAGCCAGATCGACAAGGTTGTTTATCAAGCCGGTCACCTTCTGCTCATGCGCATAGGCCGTTTCAAAAACATCCAGCGCCGACTTCCACTCAGCCGGAGGAGCTTCCCAGGCCTTGACGGCAACCCGTCCATCTCGCTCAATCACATGGTCGAATATCTTCTCCGCGTGGGTGACCTCTTCCTGATATTGCACACGCATCCAGTTAGCAAAGCCCGGTAGATCGATAGACTCTAAATAGGCCGACATTGACAAATAGAGATAAGCCGAGTAAAACTCTGCTGCCACCTGGTCATTTAGAGCATCTTGCATTTTCTTGCTAACCATCACATCTCCTTTCAAGCCCGTCAAGACCGGGCCTGACCGGTTGTTTAGGAAAATCAGTTTTCCCTTAATATCTGGTCATCGTATTCGATTTCAAACCGTAGTTTGTGCTTGGCTTCTTCCTGGGCCAAGTTCAGGAATATCTGCTTCAAATTGGCATCGTCAGTGGCAGTAGCTAAGTCGTTGTATAGTCTGAAAGAGGCTTTCTCGGCTTTCATAGCCAGGATAAGAGCCTCCTGATAGCCCAGGTCACCGGAGAGGTCAACATCAACCAAATTTTCACCGATCTTCAGGTCCTGAACCCGTTCTTCCGCTGCCAGCATCTGCTTGCCATTCTTAACGGCAATCAATTTAGCCTTATGTCCCTTCTCCTCACTGGCAAACTGGACAAATATCTCCTTCATATGTTCAAGCTCCATTTTGTTCGCCAAATCAGTGTAGAAATCAGCAGAATTCTGTTCCTTCTGGATGGCGAAATCGAGAATTTTGTCTACAGAATCGAATTTCATTTTTCCACCTCAACTAATTAAGCTTTCCATAAGCCATGGACGTTACAGTATTCTCTGGCAATTACGTTTTCAGCCTCAATGCTGAATATTGCTTCAGGCGTGTCACCCGGTTTCAAGAACTGGCGGTACGCCTTGCCGTCAGCGATCACTTCAATCCACTCGATATAGTGCTTTTCTTCCATCGGGTGGGCGACTTCACCAACCTTCACCTTGAAACCGCCGTCGACTTTCTCAACCACCGGCACGTGTTTCTCGATAGCGGCGTCGATTTCCCCCTCTTTCAGCAATTCCATGTCCTGGCCACAGCAAACCAGGGTTCCCGCGCCAGTATGGACAACTTCCACTATGTTGCCGCACACCTCACACTTGTACACTTGCAATCTTTCCGTAGCCATTCTTTAATTCTCCTTTCGTTCTAAATTGACCTCTTCGTGTTTCGACCCGCAAATAAGGGGCACCAGCCACCTAAGTCAAGTCCATCCAAACTTGCAGACTAGACCTTGTAATGCTTAGCTAAACAGTCCTGCTGATCGGACCATCAAGCCGCTCTACGAACCTAAAACGGAGCAAAACCGCCAGCCGACCAATAATCCTCTTTTAGTTCTTCCTGCTGTCTCAAAAGTGCATGATAGTGCCCTGATTCCCACTCAGCCAGCTCCGCATAAAACTTCTTTACCTCCGGATTATCAGCCGCCTCAGATTGCGACCGGTAGAATTCCACGGAATCGTGTTCAAGCTGAATCCCAATTGACAACGAGGTCATTTCAAAATTCGCATCTTTGATACGAGCTCTCAAGTTATCCGAGAAAATTGGCGACATGCCGGATAAATCGGTCCCTTGACCCAGTTTTGCCGACTGGTCCAGCATACCCGTCTTCAGTACCGAGACATAATGCCTCCTGAGAAAGTGCATGTGATGTAGTTCTTCGTGGGCTAGCTCTTCAAATACCTTCTTACCTTTTGGGTCCTCAGTGCTCTTAGCTGCCATCATGTAAAAACTGTGACCATATCTCTCAGCTTTTATAGCTTTCAACAAACCTTCAGCAAGAATTTTTATCTTTTCTTCCATAGATCGTTTTTCTATTAACTATACCTGTTATCATTCACTACTTCAGTCATTACCCAATGCCAACTGCTTCAGTCCTCCAGGTTGAATTCCTGAAAGTCGAAAAAAGTGCCGCTGCGATTAAGGTAGTCTAGTTCAGCTTGGACTATCGCCTGGTGTCCCTCCTCGATCTCGAGGAAACGAGCAAATAACTCTTTTTCCTCTTTGAGTTCGTCTACCATCTTCCGGTAAAAGTCTAACGTTTCCTGCTCCATGGCAAGAGCTTTCTGGAGCATCTCTCGCTCCGTACCGTAGTCTCTCTCAGAGAGATGATTATCCAACTTCTTGACTCCTTTGTCGATAATATCGCGAGCGGGAACAACAGTTTCCAGCTTCGATGGAGAAAGCTTACCCGTCTTCTTCCACTCCTCCAGTCTGCTGCGCAGGTAATCAATGTGCTCCTGCTCTTCGTTCCCTAGCACCCTGAAGACATGCTGCCCAGTTTCATCAGCAATGTTATCAATGGAGCCCAGGTAAGCGTCGCGTACCCTGATCTCGTACTCAATTGCCGTTCTGATTGCTTCTTCAAGTGTCATTCTGTCCTCCAAGTTTGTTTTCAAGCGGTCAACGACCAAAAGAGGTATTGCCACCACGGGGACATTGACGTGACCTCCTTAACTATCCCTTTAGAACCTTGTTGACGGCTCTCAGTACATCGTCGTAATTGGGTTCCTGTGTGGTTTCTTGAACGTACTGAATATACTGTACGGTACCTTTCCTGTCCACGATGAACACCGTCCTGGCCAGAAGACGCAGCTCTTTGATCAGCACGCCATACGAGTTACCAAATGAGGCGTCGCGGTGGTCGGAAAGAAGCTGGAGATTTTCAACACTGGCCGCTGCGCACCAGCGCTTCTGGGCAAACGGCAAATCCATACTGATGGTCAGGATCGCAACGTCATCGTCAAGTTTCCCGGCTTCCTGGTTGAACCGTTTCGTTTCAAGATCGCAAACTGGCGTATCCACTGACGGTACTGAAACAAGGACCACTACCTTCCCCTTAAACGAAGAAAGCTTGACCGGTTCCAGCTTGTCATTCAGGACTTCAAAGTCTGGGGCAGTATCACCTACTTTGACCTCATTGCCAATCAGAGTCAATGGGTTGCCTTTCATCATTATCAAACCGGTTCGTTCACTCATAGATGTTTCCTCCATCCGGATCATACTTAACTGTAAAGCTACATGCCCTTCTTGTGTGTTCCTTTGCATTCTGGGCATATTCCAATAAAATCTAAACGATAGCCGAGAATTTTCCAACCGTTCGATTCCTTTAATTTATTTCCCACCGGGTGGGCGGGCAGACCCTGGAGATCATCCACCCGCCCGCAATGGACACAGCGCACATGGTAATGCCGGTCAGGATTACCATCGAAGCGGGCTTCCGAGCCACTAATGTCCAACTTCTGGATGATGTCATTCTGCGCAAGAAGTTCCAGATTGTGGTAAACCGTTCCCAGGCTTATCCTTGGGAGTCTCTTACGTACAATCTCGTACAGTTCTGCGGCCGTTGGGTGCGAGGTGAGCTTTCGGAGCTCCTCGAGGATTGCCTGACGCTGTTGAGTATTCCTTTGAAATTTTCCTGTTGCCATTGTGGCCGTTCCATTATTGCAAATAGTAATTATTAGTAATAACTCTAACGTTTGTCAATCATTTTTTGTTCCCAAAAAACAATAATCTTTTAAGTACTGATCACGACTGCCCCCCTCTTTAAGATAGATAGTCAACTGCTTCCAGCTGACTTACTGGGGGGGAGCTTTTTTGACTCATTACGCCCCAAGCGGGCGGTGCACTCGTGCCTCTTGCAACATCTGATAGCCCTGATTACATTCGGGCTGGTAACTGACGCCAATCAGGAAAAACATGTAAGTGTCAAAACGAACTGCAGCCATCCTCCTCTCACGACAGCCGTTGCGCCCTTCTGGACAAATGGCATGGGTAAAACAATCGGTCGATGCTATCCACTGGCTTAAAAACCGGGGGTTTGTTTTCTGTTCGTCCATAGGAATGCAGACCTGGGAGCTCCTAACTGCTTTCGCTTCATTGGAAAAAGTAAAGCAAACGTTGTTCATCGCGGCTGGAGATGATCACGAATATGAACAATCCAAAGTGCTTGCGATTGCTCAATTTGATTTGAACTGTGGCCTTGTCGATTTCATCCCCGTATTCAGCGAAAAAAGGAACACCACTAAAGAAGAACTTTGGCTCGAGCGGGACAAGGCTGTGCTTGAGGCTGCCGATATATTAGTCCCCGTTTCGTTGCGCAAGGGTGGGCACATGGATTCGCTGCTGCAGCGACTTCGCCAACAGGGCAAGGACGTTGAAGATAGATTTCAGATAGATTATGAAAAGAGAGTTCAACCCCTGGCATACCGCTTAAAGGAGGAGCAATTGAATCCCGAACTTCGGAAACTCGAAGACCGGTACCTGATCCACTGGACAAGAGCTTCCAACTCCGCCTGGCCGACGGAAAGACTCATTGACTATTACCAAGCAGTTATTGAGTCTGAAAGCTATCCGCGAAGTGCGTTCAGCACCCTAACGAACATAATCGCTACCGGCATAGTTGTGGCGACATCCAAAAACATGCCGCACGGGATTCCTACTGTTTCCTTCTCTGGTCTGGCTCCTGTCGATGTAGTGCCTCTTGTCAGGTGGCGTTCCCGATTCCGGCAGATGTCTTTTGAGCCGTATGGGGTTGGAATTGAGAAAGAGTATGCCATGAGCAAGGGAATCTGTCCGGTGCAGTATTATGATAGGAATTGCAACAATACATCCGATAGCGAACCCTGGTTGTGGCAGTCTGTTGGGGAGAAGAGCGATTGGCGTGCCGAGAAAGAATATCGGTACAAAGGAGACTTCGACCTTGCCACCATGCCGTCAAGCCGGTTGCTCGCCTTTTGCCACACTCAAGGAGAAGTTGAAATCATTGAGAAAAGTACTGGCATTCGAGCTGTCTCATTTCAATAGCAGCATCTTCCTGCTCTGTGTAAACTCTCCAGCTTTGATGCGGTAGAGATAGATGCCGCTGGCCAGCTCTTTGCCATGGTCGTTTTTACCATCCCAGGCAACAGTCTGACAGCAGGCTCGCTGAATCTCATCAACCAGCGTTCGAACTTTCTGCCCGAGAACATTATAGATAGTCAATTCAACATGGCATCTTACAGGTAATGAATACTCAATGGCGGTACTTGGATTGAAGGGATTGGGGTAGTTCTGGGATAGTGTGAATTGCTTTGGTAAAGCGCCATCACCATCGTGGACATCAGTGGAGATGTTGTCGTACATAAACTGTGCCCAATAAGCAGCGGCCTTGATGTCAATCAGAGAGCTGTCACCCAGAAGGGCAAAAGCGACAGTATCCACCTGCCCGGCGTCTATGGCAAGCGGTCCTGCTGATACCAGTTGAACCAGGTCCTGCAGGGCGTCTGCGTAGGTGCTGGCGGATCCAAATCCATCGATAAGTGAATTGTACTTCTCCTGTTCCGTAAATCCCTCGGGATAGGAGACCAGATCTGACGCCTTAGATGTCATAGCGGTTGCCGTTGTTCCGTCAACAACCCGTACTCCTCGAAAACTCGAAAGGCTTGTTCCGTTGTTGTAAGCCATCCAGGCTATACTGTCGCTGGCTTCCCAGCCGCCGGCGTTGACATTAAAGGCTACTACGTCCCAGTCAAGATAAAGACTTACATATATGCCGCTGATGGCATAGGCGTTGGAATTCTTCAAGATGTAGCGAATAATGAGGAAATCATCATAGGGAGCCAAGTCGAAGGCATAGGACTGCTGTGTGATCTCCAACCCTAGTGGTTCTTCGGCCCGTGCGTCGGAAAAGCGGGAGAATGTCTCCTGTGTAGCTAAACTACCAGGTTCAATAAGTTCGATATTTCCACCCGGCATAACCCTGTAGTCACCATCCGGTTCTCCAGCGGCATTTCTCACTCCATCCGAAACATGGCTCGAGTTGGCACCGATAAGCAGACCTGCCTCATACAGGTCGTTAGCGCCGCCGTCAAAACAAAAACCGACACCACCGGCGGGGAAAAATGAATTCGGCCCTAACCCGTACGTCCCGAAATTGCTGATTGTGAACTCAATTCTACCAGCGTCGTGGGTAGCGAACAAATGCTTGCTTACCGGTTCCACAACGAAGTACAACTTGGCCGATTGCGAATACCCTCCGTCGCCGGTAATGGCGAAATCGAGCGAGAGCACCGATCCCTCCGTAATGGTATCAGATACGATCACTCTGATGATATCGCTGGAACGTACCGTGTCGCCTTCGTTAATGTTGCCAAAGTAAGCGCTGCCATTAAGAACAGTCAGGGATAGATCCGAGCCGGTCAGAGAAGCCGAGACTCCTGACACATCGGCTCCGAGATTCTGTAAAACCACAGTTCCCTCAACTGTGTTGCCCGGGGCGATAGGTGCATGGTCAAACGCATACACACGAACATTAGCATCAACGTTGGTAGACGACAGAGCGTTCAGCGCTGCCATACAGTCGACAACACCCCACCCGTAATCGTTATCGGGCCCGGTATCACCGTAATCGATGGCCGTAGTAAGGATCGCTTCTTTAATTTCGTCGACAGTCGCGTTGGGATTTTTCTGTCTTAGCAGCGCCACCAGACCGGACACGTGAGGAGTGGCTGCTGAGGTACCGCTAAAATATCCGTAGCTGCCGCCCGGTATACTTGTGCGGATACTTACTCCGGGAGCAGTGACGTTTGGCTTGATAGCGCCATTACAGTCGGAGGGTCCGCGCGATGAGCCGGAGGAAATCAATGGTGGCGTGCTGGAACTACTGATGTTGCCGACGGCAAAGCAGTCAAGCGAGTCGTTGGCGCGATTGGCCGGATTGCGGATCGTGCTCGCAGAAGGACCTTCGTTTCCGGCGGCGAAGATGTTCACGATACCAAGCGCTTCAAGGTTGTCAATCAGATCATAAAAGATATTCGTGCAGCCGATATCCTTGACGCCCCAACTGTGATTGATTACGTCAGGCACGTCGTCGATGGAGTTGGGGTCGCCGTCGGGGTCAGCCGCCCACTCAAAGGCATCAATTATTGAGGTTCCCGGAATATCGATCACAGCGGCTGATATCCACTTGGCGTCAGGGGCGACACCAATAGTGTCGCCGGTGGCATTGTCATGTCCCACCAGAATGCCCATGGTCTGGGTTCCATGATTGGTCGAAACGCCGGAAATTATATGGGGAAATGATTTCTGATCCAGTGGATCGAACCAGGCTGCAGCAGAGTCGCCGTCGTGTCCTTTCCAGTTATTGTAAAAGGCAGGATGATCGCCTTCGATACCGGTATCAAAAGAACAGATCACCCTTCCCGCACCAGTGTAACCGGCTATCCAGGCGTCATCGGCATTAATGTATGTCAGATCATTTCCCACCCCGGTCGAAAGGGCTGGAGTCTCGCCAATCTTGTTGGGTGCGATCAATTCGATCCTGGGAACGGCGTAAATCGTCTCTACGTCGCTGCGACCGGCCAGTTGGGGAAGCTCCCCGGCGGCAACCTCAACCTCAACGATATTGGTTATCCAGTGAGGTTTGATAGTGGAGGCAAGATTGTTCCTTTTCAGCTCCTTGAGCTTCTGTACCATAGCCTTCTGGGCCTTCGTATGGTCCTGACGAAAACGATTAACCACAACTTGATACCGTCCCGCCCTAGTTGTTGCTTGAGCATTTACAGACGCCTTGAATTGAGAAGCGCTCTCAACGCGAGGGAGTTTGATCCAAACCGGCACCAAGTCGCCTGACTGTTTAGCTGAAATCTGATCTCTCAGGTTCTCGGCCAATTCCCCGGACCAGACGATTGACTGTAGGCAAGCAAACAAGACTAGGACTGACAATCGGCTTATCGTTCTCATACTAACTCTCCCAGCAATAGACGTACTCGGTCTCACAAGTATGAAGCAAAATCTATACCCGACAGCACGATTGACTCAAATTCTCATCTCTTTGTGACACAGCTTACTATAAAGAACAACAGTTGTATTCGGTTGCTTTCAAGTTACCCGGCAGTTTCCGTGCAGCTTGTCTCACAGCGGTGTTAATCCGGCCTGACAGGTAAAACTACAGGGGACACGTCGGGCCGAATCATTGTAATCTCAGCGAGCCTGTTTCTACTAAACCTCAAAATAGCGCCAAAAATCTGTTTTGTAAACAGGTTTACCGGTATTATCGTCCTCATCGAACAGATGCAAGAACGAATAAAGAGGAATAAGAGATGGTTCAGAGTGAAGAGCTAAGCCGCGAAATGCTCAAAGGGATGCTTACCGACTTCGCCAAGAACTGGCTGGCTCATGACGGCTTATGGTTTCAAGCTGTCGAAAAGCAGTTCGGGATTGAAAAGGCTATCGAACTTGACCGGGAAGCATGGGAGAAGTTTACGGTAATTGAAGCAAAAAGAATTATGAAGCGTCATCAAATCTCGGAAAACAGCGGACTGGATAGTTTGAAAAAAGCGCTCGGATTTCGCTTGTACGCCTTTCTAAACAAGCAGGAAATCCGAAACGAAACGGACAATTCGTTCGAGTTTTATATGATCGACTGCCGCGTCCAATCAGCCCGGCAGCGCAAGCAGATGCAACTGTTTCCATGCAAGTCTGTCGGGGTTGTGGAGTATTCGGGGTTTGCCAAGACTATTGACCCCAGGATCAAGACCGATTGTATTGCCTGCCCGCCTGACGAGGAAGCCGGCAAGGAATTCCACTGCGGCTGGAGGTTTACGATTTGACAGGGATAGAGGTTACTGTTATTTGGGGCAGATGTGGACATCTGCCGCCCACAAGTACCTTTTCACCGGCTAAGCCTCTTTAGGGGGACAGCTTGGACCTAAAAAACTCAACTGTCTTATAAAGGCCTTCTTCAAATCCGATTGAAGGTCGGTAGCCGAACTTGGCCAGTTTGTCTATTGAGGCAAAGGAATGACGGATATCTCCTTGCCGTGGCGGGTTATACTCGGCTTTGATCTGTACGCCGATAATCGTGCGCAGCTTATCCAACAGCTCGTTTAATGTAAACTGCCCGCCACAGGCTACATTGAAATTTGTTCCAACCACTTTGTCGCTGGTAGCAGCCAGGATGTTCGCCTGCACACAGTTATCGATGTAAGTGAAGTCGCGTGACTGCTCTCCGTCACCGTAAACCGTTGGGGGCTGCCCCTCGAGAAGAGCAGTGATAAACTTGGGGACTACCGCCGCATACTCACTGGCCGGGTCCTGGTTGGGGCCGAAGATATTGAAATATCGAAGAGAAACTGTCGGAAACCGGTACAGTTCCCAATAGACCTTGCAGTAGTATTCACACGTCAACTTGGTTACGGCATAAGGAGATAGGGGGCTGGGGGACATTTCTTCATGCTTAGGCAGCTCTTCGGATTCTCCATAGACAGAGGATGAAGAGGCAAACACGAGTTTTTTTACACCGGCGTTTTTGGCTGCCTCAAGAACATTCAGAGTGCCGTCGATATTGACCGCGTTTGACGTCAACGGATTTTGGACCGACCGCGGCACCGACGGCAGAGCTGCCTGATGGAGGACATAATCTATATCATCGACCGCCTTGACGACTGTCCAGTAATCCCTGACATCCCCATCGATAACTTCAACCGAATCGGACAGTCCCTTGATATTTTCCCGACTGCCGGAAGAAAAGTTGTCGAGAATCCGTACCCGTTCGCCTTTTTCAACCAAGTGGGCTGCGATATTTGATCCAATAAACCCGGCCCCGCCGGTAATGAGAAACTTCATCTTCAAATATACCTTATTTCACAACGCAAATCTGTTATCTATTATCGGCTTGGTTACTTGTCGTTTAACCTGTCCATACAGTCAGCTCAAGTCAGGAATGCTCTAATTACAGGTATACTAACTAATTACAGCAGCTTTGTCCAGTCGATTGTAAGCAATTTTCGAATCGAGGCCTGTATTGCCGGCGCTTGTCCGAATGGCTTTGCTGCTGTGGCGCAGAACGACCAGCTTACCCGGGGGGTGTGATTGGTAGTCATTGGCCGGGAATCAAGGCAGAATTGGTTGCATATGAATATGAATGGGATGCAGAGAGAGCAGAGGGGCAGAAAGATGCTGAAACAAGCCATTTAGCGCTTGACATAAGGAGGGCTTGTTATTAAGTTTAAGCTGAGAAAGAGTTTGTTGCGTGGGCCCCTTGAACTGGTAAGCTCGCAGGACAATCTTCCAGCTTAGAAGCTGTACCTCTTTGGACGGACGGTAGTTATTGACGGAGTAGCATATGGATGGTTGTTCATGTCTTGATGTTACATTAACGACAACTGAATCTATTTTTACGCGGTGTTATGGGCGATCTCCTTTCGCCTTTATCGGGAAAGGAATGTCTCCGTCCGGCTCTTTGGTCCAACGAAAAATAATTGGTGGTTTTATAAATATATAGGGGAAAGGGTATGAAATTGTATCGTTACCGTAGTCTCGCATTACTGTTAGCTGTTGTTTTTGTCTTTGGTGCAAGCGACGCCTTGGCACAAGGAAAGGAGTTCTGGGCTGACTCGATTTACTCCAAAGCCACGGGGGATGAAAACTCGCTCCAGTGGTATCTTGATTCTCTTGGATATAACATCGATGTTGCGAACGACGAATTGGGTTGGGAGATTTTCTGTGGCCTTGACGGATTAAACACCGCAAATTTGGTGATTGAGGTTGCCCAATCGTCCCTGTATTCAACTTCCGGCTACTATCAATCGGGAGACACATCGATATTCTACCAGCTGTTTGGTCCCAGTGATGGTCCTGGGGACTCGGTACAATTCACGTTCGCCAGTTTCGATTCGATCGGCTTTTTCATGAAGCCAAACCTTCCGGGTAACGAGCAGACCTGGTTGACGGAAATCGCTCTCAACTGGGACAATTTCGACCATACCTGGGTCTTTGCAACAGGAGTACCGCACGAGTACCTGATTTGCTGGGAGGACATCCCCGACGGTGGCGATAAGGACTACCAGGACTTGGTTATCAAAGTCACCTTCGAGAACTACGCACCGGAGCTGACCCTCCCAAAGGACAGTACTGTCATCCTGTGTTCGCCTGATTCAATCTGTTTTGACATAACGGCGCATGATCCCAACTGCGAGGCCGATTCCATCTGGCTGGAGATGATTGAGGGCGAGGGGTATTTCGAACCGCTGGCGGGGCTCTCAACAATATACGCCACACACTGTTTCCTGCCAACCGGCAACGGTACATATACATTTGTTTTCAGGGCGGAGGATATTCTTGGCGCGGTGACAATCGATACAGCCGTTATCCATGTCACCACCGGCTCGGTACCCCAGGTTGAGCTGAACGATACAACCTTTACCCTCTGCTACCCGTCGGAGCTCTGCATCCCGGTATCGATCTTCGATCCCGACTGCGACATAACATCTGTGGTTACCAACTACGGCACCTATGCCGGTACTATGAACAACTTCGATCAGGTCAAGCGCATCAATGACCTCGGCGGCGCGATCAGTCAGATAGGCGGCGGTGCACCTGGAAAGGTTCTATATACTGCTTCCGACTTCATTCCGCCGGTGAACTCGCAGTCGGGGGTGTCGGTCGCCTTACCCAATTTCGTCTTCGCAGATCATGTGGTAAACTACGGTTCATTTCCCAGTGGCCCGACACACGCCAACTCGGCTGACCAGCTTCTTGGCCCACCGACCGATCTCACGTTCACCAGCCCCGGGCCCGGCGGCCCCGACGGCGGGAATGGAAGCGGATCATTGAAGTTTAAAAGTAATAGATGGTGTATTATCGGCTTTCCCCAGGATATCACAACCTGTCACGGGGCCAACGCGGATATTTCTATCTTCACCGGTGCTAACTGCGGTGCCATGGCCAAGTTATACTTTAATTATAATGGGACGACTGTTTACACGACTACACTGGCTCTTCCCGGTGGCACGGCCGGCTCCGGGGACGGTGGAGCCACTATCGACCTGCCTGATGGCCTTACATTCAACGAACTGAAAATCAAGAACGTCGGCGACATAAAATATACAGAGTATCTGCAGATTGACGCTATCGCTACCCGCACGAGTCCTTCACCGACGAGTACGGATGTCTGCTTCTACGCCGACACATCCGGTATCTACGAGATCATTGTTACAGCAACTGATTCCTGTGGCAATGTCGGCGCCGACACCGCTCTGGTAACGGTCAATCTCAACAGCCCTCCATTCGCCAATGCCGGCTCGGATTTCACAGCTTTCCTGTGCGACTTCTCGGAGGTCTGCTTTAGTGTAAGTTTCGTAGACCCTGACTATAACATTAAATACACAGAGCTTTACTCCGGTCCCGGAAGTCTCAACGGCGATCAGGTATGCTTCATTCCGACTGTAGAGGGAACATACACCTTTGTCATTCATGCCGTCGATTCCTGCTACGAGGAGGACTTTGATACGGTTGTTGTGACGGCTGAAACCAATGATCCACCTGTAGCCGATGATCCAGACACTGTCACACAGTTCATGTGCCAGGCCGAAGAGCTCTGCCATACGTTTACAGCGAGCGATCCCAATGGCGGTCCGCTGACCTGGACGCATCTGGCCGGTGTCGGCTCGATAACACCCGACGGCCAGTTCTGTTTCACCCCGACCGTTTCCGGCACATACAGCGCTGCCGTAATCGTTGCCGATTCCTGCGGCGCTGTGGATACAACTTCTATAACATACGATCTTACTATTAACTCGGCTCCGGTGGCGGTCGATCCACCCAGCCCGGTCGATGTTTTCCAATGCACTGCAGAGGAGATCTGCTACCAGTTTGAGGCCTCGGACGCCGATGGCAACACGCTGGTGTGGAGCAAGCTCAGCGGTAATGGGACGGTGACACAGAACGGACTCTGGTGCTTTACCACGACTACCTCAGGCAGTTACAGCACATCGGTTGCCATGACTGATTCCTGTGGAGCGGCTGATACGACCACTCTGACTTATAACGTGACACTCAATGATCCACCGGAAATTGCCTTTGGGAATGACACAAGCGTTCTGCTGTGCTCTCCGCAGGAGATCTGCATGAGCTATACGGTCTCAGATCCTCAGGGACTTAGTGGAATCACCGAGATAATGATTTCCGGATACGGCACGATTGACACGGCTGCCAACGAGATTTGCTTTACCCCCTCGGCAGCCGGATCGTATGACTTCATAGTCAGTATCGTCGATTCCTGCGGCGCATTGGATAAAGACACCATTGTCGTTGAGGTTTCCTTCGGGGAAACGGCGAGTATTGACTGCCCGTCCGACCCGATTAATGTATCACTTTGCTCGGCTGACACCGTCTGCCAGCTTTTGAACATTACGCCCGATTCGGCCACCGTGAATACATCTTATGGAACATACGAAGACGGCCAGTTGTGCTTCTATGCCGATACATCGGGTACATACGATATTACTGTTATTGCTTCCACTGAATGCGGCGCGGACACCTGTGAACTGACATTCAGCGTGGAAATCGGCTCGGTGGCTGAGATAAGCTGTCCCGATCCGCAGGATATATTCATCTGCGAGGCAGACACGGTTTGTGTCCCGGTGTCGGTTCTGGGTACCGGCGTAACCGTGGAAATTACCCCGATTGGGATCTACAGCGGCGGCAATGTCTGCTTCCCGGCGGATACATCCGGCCACTACGAGATTCAAATGATTGCCAACACGCCCTGTGGCTCCGACACCTGTCTCATCATCGCAGACATAACTATCAATTCCAGCCCGGTGGCCGCCGATCCAAGCTCGCCGGTTGATACCTTCATCTGTGCAGCGGATCAGATTTGTTACCAATTTACTGCAAATGACGTCGACGGCGGGACGCTAACCTGGGCTCGATTGTCCGGCAACGGCACTGTGAATGCCTCCGGTCAGTGGTGCTTCGATGCCAATACCAGCGGCAGCTACTCTGTCACCGCCGAGGTTGTAGATTCCTGCGGCGCTAGCGACACAGTTGCCCTTACTTATAATCTCACTATCAACTCTGCTCCAAACATTGCTCTCGGCAATGACACCACTATCTTCGTCTGTTCCTCCGGCTTGATCTGTCTGACGTATACTGCGTTGGATGTTGACGATAACATAGATTCCATCGTACTGGTTGCTGGTGATGGGGATTTGGATACAGCCCTGAGCCAGGTCTGTTTCACACCATCCACCGAGGGTATGTATGAATTCATCGTCAAGGTAATCGATGCCTGCGGTGTTACCGATGTTGACACAATTAATGTTACTATCAATATCAATGAGGCGCCGTTGGTTGATGCCGGTAGCGATCAGACCATCTTCCAGTGTGATATTGCTGAGATCTGCTGGCCAGCTGGCGCCAGCGATCCCGACGGCAACTTGGCAAGCGTTGAATTGATCATTGGTCCAGGGACTTTTAACGGCACCCAAATCTGCTTCACCCCCACCGGCACTTACAATTACGAATTCGTGTTGAAAGCGACCGACAACTGCGGTGTTGAGAGCTACGATACGGCTGCTATTTACTATACGCTCAATAGCACACCGGTGGCCGACGCCGGTGAGGACCAGACGCTGTTCCTGAGTGAGCCGACTGAAATCTGCTGGCCGGCATCGTGCAGCGACGTTGACGGCAATCTTACCGGCTGCGCTCTCGTTGAAGGCCCCGGCTCTTATAACGGCACAAATATCTGCTTTACGCCAAGCGTTACCGGCGTTTACACTTTTGTCATCGAAGCAACCGACGCCTGCGGTGCCACCGATCGCGACACGGCGGTTATCGATGTAACCTTCAATTCTCCTCCGGTGTGTGTTGTGCCGGACGATACGGCCATTTTCCAGTGTGTGCCAGCTGAGGTTTGTCTACCTGCTTATGGTACGGACGATGATGGCAACCTTAAGTTCTGTCAGATCATCTCCGGACCGGGCTCTCTGGTCGGCGGTAACTGGTGCTACACACCTGTTTCCGACCAGGCTGTTACGGTGACGATGCGGTGCGAGGATTCCTGCGGAGCTTATTGCGAGTCGCAATTCACGGTTGAATTCGACATAAACAGTCCGCCTACTATTGCCTTCGGTAATGACACCTCCATCTTCCTCTGCGAAAGCGAGGAAATCTGTCTGCCGTATGTAGCCAGCGATCCTGATGCCCCGCGACCTGATACAATTATACTGGTATCTGGAGAGGGAACACTGGACGACGACAGCTCCTGGGTCTGTTTCACGCCCACTTCCAACGGCACCTACAGCTTCGTGATCCGTATTCAAGATGAATGCGATGAGTTTAACCAGGATACCATCAATGTTGACGTAACGATAAATAACCCGCCGGTTGCGGATGCGGGCGCTGACCAGAGTATTTCCCTGTGTGACTCTGTGTCGACTGTTTGCTGGTCGGCCGCTTGCAGCGACGTTGACGGCAACCTGACCGACTGTCTGTTCAATGGTCCGGGAACCTATGATGGTTCGCAGATCTGCTACAATCCGGTCATTAGTGGAAATTACCAGTTCACACTGCACGCTATTGACGACTGCGGTGAAGAGATGATCGACACGGTTACGATCAGCGCGATGATCAACTCCGACCCGGTCATCAGCTTTGGCGCTGATACCACACTGCTGCTGTGTGCTCCTCAAGAAATCTGTTTCACGTACGCTGTAACGGATGCGGATGGTTTGAACGGAATCATTGAGACGATGATCTCCGGCTATGGCAATATCGATACCGCTACAAATACAATTTGCTTTACGCCCACCTCGGACGGCAGCTACGAGTTCATCGTCAGCGCTGAGGATTCCTGCCTGGCCACGAGTATTGATACAATGATCGTGAATGTCACTTTTGGAGATGTAGCCAGCATTGACTGCCCGAGTGGGCCGGTTGAGAAATTCCTATGCGGTGCTGATTCGATTATTCAAGCGCTTTCAATAACACCGGTTTCGGCTTCTGTAAGCGTATCGTACGGCACTTATGATGACGGCGCAGTACGTTTCTACGCCGATACGGCTGGAAGCTACGCCATTACGGTTATTGCTTCTGATGTCTGTGGCGCCGACACCTGTGAGCTGGTCTTTAATGTAACATTCAACAGCCCACCGGTAGCGAACGCTGGGAATGATCAAACAGTATTCCAATGCACGCCCGCAGAAATCTGCTGGGCGGCATCCTGCAGCGATCCGGATGGAAATCTGAGCAGTTGTGAACTAGTCAGCGGCACGGGAACTTATAACGGCTCGGCGATTTGTTTCACTCCTTCGGCTTCCGGCAATTACGAATTCCTTGTGAAAGCGACCGACGCTTGTGGGGTTATTGACTATGACACGGTAAATATAGATGTTACTATCAATTCAGCGCCGACAGTGGTGGCTCAGGATGATACCTCATTGTTCCTGTGCGGTCCTCAGCAGATCTGCGTATCGTATACGCCTGATGATGCGGATGGTCTATCTGGCCTCACTGAAAACATGGTTTCCGGTTATGGCTCGATTGATACCGCCAATAATCAGATGTGTTTTACACCTACCGTTTCCGACAATTACGAATTCATCGTCAGGGTGACTGATCCTTGTGGTGAGACTGACGAGGATACCATGGTGGTCTCGGTCACTTTCGGCGAGGTAGCTACAATCGACTGCCCGGATGACACCATTCACGTCTCGTTGTGTGATACGGCAACTGTTTGCAACTTACTCTATATTCAGCCTTCGACTGCGACTGTTGTCTGTTCCTTCGGAAGCTATGCCAATGGCGAGCATTGCTTCAAGGCTGATACCAGTGGCATCTATGTGGTAGAGGTAATTGCCACCGAGTCGTGTGGGGCTGATACCTGCCAGTTGATTTACAAGGTTGATATCGGTCAGGCAGCCGAGATATCGTGCCCTGACCCTCGGGATATATTCGTCTGTGAAGTGGGTGAAGAGGTTTGTGTACCGATCTCCGTGTTAACACCGGGGGCGACTATTACCGTTACACCTATCGGTTACTACAACGCCGGTAACGTCTGCTTCCCGATCGACACTACCGGCCACTACGAAATCAAGATCGTTGCCTCTACCGCCTGCGGTTCCGATTCGTGCGTAATAGTTGCGGATGCTTTGATCAACTCTGCCCCGATTGCCGACGATCCCACCAGTCCGGTTGATACCTTCCTCTGCGAACCGGACGATATCTGTTACCAGTTCGCCGCCTCGGATGTTGATGGCGGCACCCTGACCTGGACAAAGCTGTCGGGTATGGGAGCGATAAATGCAGCTGGAAACTGGTGTTTCAATGCCGGCTCTGAGGGTAGTTGGAACATAACGGCAGTAGTGACAGATTCCTGTGAGGCGGCTGACACCGTCAGCCTTACTTACGACATCGACATGAATTCTTCTCCAGTGGTCACGCTGGGCAATGACACTACTGTGTCGCTGTGTGACGGTGATACCTATTGCTTTGGTTACACCGTAACGGACGATGATGGCAATGTCACGCTTGAGGAGCTGGTCAGTGGTAGTGGCACTATAGACACCGCAGCCAATGAAGTCTGTTTTACTCCAACCAGTAATGGCACTTACCAGTTTGTAATTCAGGCCACGGACTCCTGTGGTAAGGTCGACGCTGACACGATTGAAATTACTGTCGATCTGGGCACTTCCGTGACGGTTACCTGCCCGGATGACACGGCCATGTTCCTGTGCAGCGCACAGGAAATCTGCCGACCGGTCGGAGTTTCCATTTCCGGGGCGTCGGTAGTCGTGACACCGATCGGTTATTACGACGAGGTTGCCGGTCAGGTTTGCTTTGACGCCGATACAGCCGGGCACTACGTCATCCAGGTGGCGGCCTCCTCGACTTGCGGCTCCGACACTTGCAAGTTCATAGTCGATGTGACCATAAACTCCAATCCGGTTACCGATGATCCGACTTCACCGGTGGACACCTTCATTTGTGCAAGTGGTCAGATATGTTACCAGTTTAGCGCCAGTGATGTTGATGGCGGAACTCTCGAGTGGAGCCGGATCTCCGGCGACGGCACTGTCAGTTCTAACGGATTGTGGTGTTTCACTCCCAGCACTAGAGCCACCAGTTATACCGTTTCGGCCAAGGTGGCGGACCCCTGCGGTGCGGCGGATACCGTCACCCTGACATACAACGTAACGACCAACAGCCCGCCGACAGTGGCATTCGGCAATGATACAACTATTTTCCAGTGCGCCACAACACAGGTCTGTTTTGCCTATGCGGTGACCGATCCGGATAACAACATCACTCTTGAAGAACTGCTGACGGGCGCCGGCACAATTGATACTGCCGCCAACGAGGTATGCTTCACTCCAGACACGATAGGAACATACGGGTTTATTGTCAAAGCGACCGATGCGTGTGGCGCGAGTGGCCAGGATACTATAAACGTCACCGTGGGTTTGAACAATCCTCCGGTAGCTGCTGCCGGTAATGATCGGAATGTCTTCCAGTGTGCTCCCGTCGAGATTTGTTGGCCGGCCTCCTGCACCGACCCGGACGGCAATCTCGACAGTTGCTACCTGACTACAAGCGTTGGAACATACAACGGCACGAACATCTGCTTTACGCCCGATACAGCCGGGACATATACGTTCGTCCTGCGTGCCGTCGATGCCTGCGGATTGTTCGATGAAGATACTGCCCTCGTCTACCTGTCGCTCAACTCGCCGCCGGTCTGTGAAGTGCCTAACGATACTTCCTTCTTCCAGTGCACACCGACACAGGTGAGTTTGCCGGTCACTGCTACCGACGTCGACAACAACTTCGACCACTGCGAAATCATTACCGGTCCCGGCTCGATTGTCGGTGGCAACTGGGTGTACACACCGTCGGCGGATCAAACAGTCATAGTCAAAGTTATGTGCCTTGACGCCTGCGGCGCCACCTGCGAGGATTCCTTTACAGTCGTGTTTGAGATCAACACTCCGCCGGTGGTAGATGTCGGTCCTGACACCAGTTATTTCTTCTGCCAGCCGGGAACGACCATCTGCTGGCCGGTGAGCATAGACGATGAGGACGGTAACATTGAAACAGTCGAGTTGGTAAGTCCCAACGGTTATTATGACGCCGGCAACAAACAGATATGCTTTGCCGTCCCGCCGGGAGAGACAGGGTACATGTTTGTCCTGAAAGCGACCGATTCCTGCGGCGCTGTCGACTATGACACCACCTATGTCACCATCAGCTTCAACGCACCGCCGACACTCGATCTACCGCCCGACTTCACAGTATACCTCGACGAACCCGGCGATGTCTGTTTCGATGTCAATCCGGAGGATGAGGACGGCAATCTCTCCAGCGTGACGGTTTCACCGATCGGCTCGTATGACTCCGGCACAGAGCAAGTCTGTTTCACTGCCGACAGTTCAGGCGAGTACTGCATGGTAATCACTGCTACTGACGCCTGTGGTGCTTTCGTTAGCGATACTGTCTGCCTTACACTTGAGATTGACGAATGTATTCACGTTATGATCGAGAAGACACACAACTCCATCCAGGGATATCTTGAGACAGTAGAAATATACCTGAACGGCTCAGGCAAGCCGCTGGGCGGTTTTGATCTCCTGATCACGTACGATAGGTCGGCGCTGAACTTCCAGACGGTTGACCCGGGAAGCCTCTTTGAGCAGTGCGACTGGGAATACTTTACCCACCGGACCTGGTTCTGGCCTTCGTACGAACCTCACTTCTTCTGGGCCGGTATCGTGAGAGTGATCGCTCTTGCCGATCTCAATAATGGCGCTTATCACCCGGGCTGCTTCTTCGACGGCAAGGTTGGTTCGCTGGCAACGCTCAAGTTCCTGGTCACTGATAACCGGCTGTTTGAGTGCCAGTATGTGCCGATCCAGTTCTTCTGGACAGACTGCGGTGACAATACCTTCTCCTCGAAGGAAGGGGACACGCTGTGGATTTCACGCAGCGTCTACGACTTCGAGTTGAACGATATCACCAATTTCAGCTATGGCTTCCCCAGCTATTTTGGCGCTCCGGACGAGTGTCTGGTCGGAGGAGGTGAGGGCAAACCGGCGCCGATTCGTTGTGCTGACTTCACCAACGGCGGCGTAGATATCGTATGCACCGATTCTATCGATGCCCGCGGCGATATCAACCTCAACGGCCTTCCCTACGAAGTGGCGGACGCAGTTGTATTTACCAACTACTTTATCTACGGCTTGTCCGCCTTCACGATCAGTGTCGAGGGACAGACAGCAGCCACGGATGCCAATGCCGATGGTCTCACCCTTACCGTGGGCGATCTGGTCTACCTGATCAGGGTGGTTATTGGTGATGCTCCGCCGGCTTCGAAGCCGAGCCCGGCAGAGAGCATGAAAGCGGAGTTCGCGGTTGCTAACAGTGTGCTCTCAATCACAAAGACCGACTGTCCCATCGGGGCGGTCTACCTTGTTCTCGAAGGAGAGGTCGAACCCAAGTTGCATGAAAAGGCCGCCAAGATGGAAATGCGCTCCAACTTTGATGGTACGAATACCCGGGTTTTGATTTACAATATGAACGGCAAGTTGTTCCTTGAAGGCGGACCGATTCTGAAACTGAACGGCAGCCCGGCTGTCAAGACCATCGAAGCCGGCAGCTTCGACGGTGCGGTAATGGTGGCTAAAGTCAGTAGTCTACCGGATCATTTCTCGCTCTCGCAGAATTACCCGAACCCGTTCAACCCGGTAACCACCATCGAATTTGCCCTACCGTTAGCCTGCGAATGGAACCTGGTGATATACAACATCCTCGGACAAGAGGTTGAGAGTTGGACCAACACCAGTGAGGCGGGTTACATGAAGATAGAATGGGATGCGGGTAAGTACGCCTCGGGCGTCTATTTCTATCGACTGCATGCTGGAGAGTTCACCGCTACCAAGAAGATGCTCCTATTGAAGTAGTCTCCTCGGGAGACGATATATCCCTCGCAAGGGGGGATATCAGCTGCGTTACAACCCCGCCCGGCCAGGCGGGGTTTCTTTTTTCATCCGGTTTGCTCCCTGACAAAGCAGGGCGCTAGTACCAATTGGGAGTCAAAGATTGGGTTATAGGGTCCGTGTGTGTTATTCCCGTGAAAGGGCTTGTTGAGAAAGTCCCAATACGATGGTTGCGGCAGGTCTTGCGAATCCGCACCAGCGGATCTGTGTAACCTACCGCCCTTGCCTGACATATACTTGCGTGTTAGGTCACAAACCGCCCTCGGCGGATCAAGACCTGACACAACGGTAGATAAAGCTTTTCAACACGCCCTTTCGTGTGGATGATGAGCCTGTTGGTTATAGAGCGTGATAGAATACTTTTGCAACAAGCTGCTAGATTTTTTAGGGAAGTCCACCAAAGTTAGTGCTTGCTAAGCGGGGAATTATTTGTAATATAGTTGGTTATCATGCATCCAGCTAGCGAGCGGGTTCAGCTTTTGTAACTGAGAAAAGGACGGGGAAGAATGGAAAACAACCTACGTTTCGACATTGCCGATCAGCGACTTGCCTATCGCGGAAGGCAGGATGAATTCTCGTTTGGTCAAGGCCGCATAATAGAGTTCAACCATCGCCACAAGTCGGTTCTGTCCAACTATGATATCTCCTTGGAATCGTGCAGCATTATCACCCTTTGCGATCGTGTTAACTATAAGTCGAACCTGGGAGCGCTGCGCAACCGCCAGGTCCGACAATCGGTAATTCTCTCGGCCGCACTGTCAGCCATAGCGGTCGGCCTGCATGGCCGGGGTAGCCTTAATAATGTTCCCAAGGATCAGGTGACCAAGGAGTTGACGAACAGCTTGAAGCGGGCCAACGACCGTACAGCGGCGCAGATTATGGCCGAGGTTCTGCAAACCACCACCGAAACTCTGCCGGTAGGCGAAGAGGTACTAATAGAATCGGCTATCACAGAAGGCGTTCGAGTCAAGCCGGGTAAGGAGGCGGGTGGCAACCCGACTATTGCTGTCGGTGCCGTCTTCGGTAAGGAGGAGCATCAGGCTCAGTACGGACTGCGCATGCCGGAAAATGTAACGTTGCTATCACTGGGCAACGACGTCATCGATGGCACCACCAAATCGGTCAAGGGGATACATTCGAGTTTGACCTGCCTGTTCGTAACTGAGGCCAACGTCAAGCGGCACTTGCCTGACATTTATATTCAGCGCTGGATGGCTGGGGCTTATTTCGATGAGTTCAATCCTCGCGAGGCCAGTCTACAGGATGCCGCTGAAATCATTTCCGGCGCCTATGGTCTCCCGGGCATTGAGAGTCTAAGCGCCTACTTCCTGGACAGGCCACGGCACTACCCAGCTATGGATATTCTGAACAAGGTCGGGGTATCAACCCCGTTTGATAAGGATGGCGATTTAATGCCGGGGATTATCCTTGGTATGGATCAACTCCTCTTCCCTGATGGACGCGGTCTGTATTCGATGATTGGGGAAATTGGGGGTTCCGCCGAATGGGTAGTTGGCGTATTGCCACTGGTCTGGCGAGGCGGTCAGGCACTCGGTATGTTAACCAGCCATTCGTCGTTGGTCCGCAAAGACCTGAGTCCGGAGGCAAAGTGGAAAGAGCGTTTTCACTTCACGGAGGAAGAGTTCATGCTCATTCAGGATGCCCGCTTCGAACGCAAGCCGTATTTCACAATCGGGGATATTATCGATGATCCCTTTGCCGGCGGCATCAGCGCCTTCGGTGCCATCACCGACAACTATTTCATACCGTTCATGGAAGGTGTCAAAGCTGACGAGGACAAGAAGTGGCTCAGTGTGAACGTGCTGACGGTCAATTCCCTGGGCATGGTGGAGTGCTGGCAGTTGGCCTTCAGGTGTAACCAGAGTTTGCAGAAAACCACCAGCCTGATGATATCCCCGAAGGAAGAGCTGGACAGCCTCAGCGGGAGCGAACTTGATAACGCAATAGGGAAGATGCTGCAAGATGGCCAGAGGAGAAAGCGATTTCGGATATTCTTCAACAATGAATACTATCCGGCTTTGATTCCCGTGCGCGACAAGATGGTGCTCCTGCACAAAGCGGTCCGCGGACTTATCGAGCGCGGTGCGCTCAACGAAAAAGATTGCGAGATCGTGGCAGCAACCGAGCGCCTCGCTGGCGACTGGTTTATCCCGTCGGACTGACAGGATGGGTGGCCCATAGCTTGCTGCGCGGGTGCCACCTTCAAACTTGTTTGGAGGTGCTTTCCCTTACCACAACCAACGATTTCCTCGCAGGTACAACAACTTGTACTATCAAAACCATCCCCAAATGAGGGGCCTGTTGAAAAACATAACAGGCATCATCTCTGAAAGCGCGCTCTGTCAAGAGCGTTTTTCTCTATCTACGGCTCTGTTTTTCAGGCACTTCAGTAGTCACAGGCCGGTTTCGCCGGAGTCATCTCTTTGTCCGCCTGAGGCGGACATGATTTTGTCTCGGAGGCATGTCGCAATCATAGCTCGAGCCTTGATGGCTCATGACGCACACGCGCTTATACCTCCGTTGGCAAAACTTGCTGTCGGCTGGGGTCCCGGTACTCCTCTTTCCTGGTCAATATCCAATAGGTTGCCTCCGCCAAGTGCCGAGCCACGGCTCCAATAGCCTTGGCGTGTCCTTTCCGCTGGCGAATCCGTTGGTACAAGCGGCTAACATGTCGATGCGCAAAGCCCCATAGCAAACTTTACCCCCGCTGGCATGCACCCGGGGGGCCGTCCCCGCATAAGAGGCCATCTGCTCAGGCCCCGGAAAACGCCTGATATCACCAACCTCAAGCGAGATCACTACCCCCAACAAAAAGCCAATACCAGGCATCGAGCGAAGTAATCGAACGGATTCCGTCTTGTCAAAAACCTCCTTCATTCTCTGATTCAATTGCCCAATAACACCATCCAGTTGCTCCACCTGCTGTAACTGCAACTGAGTTGCAAACTGCGTATGCTCCGGAAGTTCTCTGATACGCTCGCACAGAACGGGCCGAGCACGCTTGCCAAATATGTCGCTGACATCCCCAATACACAGAGCGTACTTAGCCAGGGTGGCGTGAATACGGTTCTTCAAATGGCTGCGCACGGCAACAAGATACATCCGCGTCCGTGGCAAATCTCGTTTGTCCCGCAAATCCTGCGGTGGAATCCAGACAGTCCTCGACAATTACCCCGTCAGCATTCTCGACTGAGCAAAAGGTGTAGCGCTTGTGACTGTCAAATGCTATATTCTCCATAGTGTGCCTCCATTCTGCGGCCTCTACCACTGTGAAAGTTCTCAGCAGGAATATACTCCTGCTTATGGAGGCGCGCTTTCATAATATCATAGCGAGTCCGCCTCGGGCGGACGCCTTTGGCGGACGACGTGGCTCTCTCGTTGGCATTCAAAATTCGAGGTTGCCACGTCCGCCTGCGGCGGACTCGCAATGACGAGAATGGGACTTTTTCAACCCCCCCGAAAGCGGGAATCCAGGGGATTTGGAGTTGTAGGAATGGAAAGGATGGATCCCTGCTTTCGCAGGGATGACAAGGATCACTTCCGGCTATCAGTCTCGGGCAGAGTCACCCGACACTACTTGAATACACTCGCAATTACCTGGAATTGAGCAAGTGAGACGCGCGATGATAGTTTCACCGAAATCGATGAAGACAGAAAACCCTTGAAAACGAGCTGGCCTTGTGCTATAATTGAGCTACTTCTGAGACGAGCGACGGAGAGGTGGCCGAGCGGCTGAAGGCGGCGGATTGCTAATCCGTTATAGGGGTAATGCCCCTATCCAGGGTTCGAATCCCTGCCTCTCCGCCATATTTTTTTCTAACAGAAATTCCCTTTTTATTTCAATAAGTTATTGACATTTCATTCTCCGCTTTCTATATTTTCTAACAGATTTCTAAGGAGTTGGAATGGCAAGTATACAGTCTAAGAAAGGTAAAGCAGGCAAGAAAACCTATTATGTGGTCATCTGTCATCGGGGCGGCCACAAGTGGGTCAAAGCCGGAACACTCAGGGACGCCAAAATCCTGAAAAAGGAAATTGAATCTTTGGAGAACTCAAAGCGCATGGAAAAACTGGGACTAGTTGGCCGACACAAGCGCATTGATAGCTTTTTCCAGGAATATGCTGACCATGTGAGACTCAGGACAGCTCCTAGTACTGTGAAGCGGTACCTCTCTGTTGTGAATACCTTCATTACATTTCTACGGATGTTCCACCCCAACATCAGATTCCTAGCCCAAATCACTCCTGAAGTAATTGAATCTTACCAAATGCAGCGCTTGGAGTCTGTTGAGTTGAAGGCTGCGGCTGACGGAGACAAGCCTGGTGTACACACTAACAAGCGTTTGCCCCTGCCACAGACAGTCAACAATGAGGTTATCATGCTGGGCTCAGCTTTTATTTGGGCGCATAAGCGCGACTTGATTCCTTCAGCTCCTACCCGGAAAGTGAAGAAGTTGCGTGCTCAGCCCAAGAGGCAGCCAAGATTACTTACGCCCGAAGAGTGCCGCTTGTTATTGAAAACTGCTCGAGAGATGGCTAAGGCTAACAAATGGATGAAAGTGTTTGTGAAAGCCTTTCAGTTTCTTCTCAACACTGGCTTACGCTCAGGCGAACTCTGTAATTTGACCTGGGGTGATGTTGATCTGGACACAGGTTTGATTAAAATCCAGCCAAAAGAAGGTTGGACTCCCAAAAGTTACTCTCGACAATTCTATTTGAATGAAACAGCCCTGAAGGTTCTGCAATCAGTGGAACGTGATGGTATTTGGATATTCAAGAATTCCTCAGATGGGCAGCTGGATACCGACGATCTCAGAAGAGTCTTAATCAAAGTGGCTCGTCAGTGTGGACTTGATGACCTCTCTCGGGTTCATGACCTCAGGCACACTTTCAGTAGCCATATGCAAATGAATGGTGTAGACCCCGGCACTATGGCTGCTATCCTGGGACATCGCAGTTATGATGTTACCATGATTTACACTCATCAAACTGCTGAGCATTTGAAAAAGAGTATTGAGAAGGTGGGGATTGGGTGAGTGCTGAAATGCGGGATTGGCGATGGGGTATGTATCCAGTTTGTCTCGTCCTGGATGACCCGATTCTGCTTTTCCTGCTGAACGTCAACGACTTACCCCTACTCTGTATTAAGGTGACAGTTTCTTGCCGGTGTCACAAATTGCGTGAGTTTTATTGACGATTGGCGCAGGATTGTGTATGATCTAATCTAACAAGATTTTACCGGCTATTGACTCAGAGAACTGGCTTGGAAATAAGGAAAATACGGTATTACAGAAGCAACACGACATAGAGTGGTGCTTTCGTCCGCGCAGGATCTGAGTGCCCTCGCTAATGAATCAGTTGATTTGATCATTACTTCTCCGCCTTACCCAATGATCGAGATGTGGGACGATGATTTCTGCAGGGCGAATTCCAGGATCCGAGACGCTCTGGCCTCGGGCGATTGCCAGAAGGCATTCGATTTAATGCATAGTGGACTTGATGAGATATGGGAACAGTTCCCTCGTGTTGTCAAAGAGGGTGGGTTGGTTTGCATTAATGTCGGTGATGCTACGCGGACTCTTAATGGCAATTTCCAGTTATTCTCTTCACACACTCGGATTGCTAGTCGCTTGATATCGCTCGGTTTTCAGAATCTGCCAAACATTATTTGGCGAAAAACCACCAACGCCCCGAACAAGTTCATGGGCTCTGGTATGTTGCCACCCGGTGCCTATGTTACTCTGGAGCATGAATACATTCTCATCTTTCGTAAAGGTGGAAAGCGTCAGTTTCGAGACGAAAGCCTGAAGCGGCGTAGACGTGAGAGCGCCTATTTCTGGGAGGAACGTAATCAATGGTTCTCGGATGTGTGGTTCGACATGAAAGGAGCCGGGCAGGAACTGAATCACGATAATCTTCGAAAACGGAGCGCGGCTTTCCCATTTGAACTTCCCTATCGGTTGATTAACATGTTCTCAGTCAAGGGCGATCTTGTACTCGATCCTTTTGTTGGAACCGGTACTACTTTGTTCGCTGCGATGGCATCTGAGCGGAACAGCATCGGGTATGAAATTGATGAAAGTCTTAGAAGCTATATTCACTGTAAAATACCTGCAATCCCATCTTTGGCAAACAAGGTCATTAGAGACCGAATCGACAGACATTTCCACTTTGTCAAGGAACGCACCCAGAATGGCAATCCGCCAAAGTTCAGTATTAGAAGTCTGAACGTTCCTTGTGTTAGTAGGCAGGAATGTGAAATGATACTCAGATACGTGTCCCGGATTGATCATGAAGGAAACGATCTTTTCATCGTAGATTATGAGACAGTCAAGGACGCTGATAATCCTGTTTCTGAGCTCACCTCTATACGACGAGCTACACAGAAGAAGAAACAGCATAAAGGCCAGTCGCTGCTTGGTCTTTGTTAGACTCTGGCTCTCCTCATCTGTTCTAATTGAGTGTTTTCAGTCGCAATCTGGGTGTCGTGTTGTGCAGTGAGTACTCAATGCATTTCACGTTTGCCTGATTAAGTACCGATTTTGTGAACCGTGCGCCAATCAGGAAAGCATGCGGTGGACAATTACATATTAATACGGCTGATGTTCATAGCCTGCTAATAAACAAGACACTGACTTCTCCCTCCACCAGTGTAATACTCTGTTTATCCTTTGAACCAAAAGAGAAGATCACAGTTGTCTTAGAGCACGAGGGATGAGGGAATGCCAATCACCAAGAACAACTATCAAGGTTGCCTAATTGGATGCGCTATCGGAGATGCCCTGGGCAAATACAAAGAGAACCTGTCGTTGCAGAAGGCTCAGGAGAGATACGGTTTTCAGATAGATTGTTACGTCGAGCCACATTCTGACAGCAATTGCCGTGAGTTGAAACCTGAGCAACATACGGATGATACGGATTTGATACTGCTTGTCGGTGAGTCTCTTATTCAAAAAGGTCACGTTGATCCTGTTGATATTGCAGAAAAGCTCGTGGAGTGGTATGAGAACCCAATGAGCCGTAAAAGGTATCGAGGTCATTCCACGGTCGAGGCCATAAACTCTATAAAGGAGAAAGGATTTCACTGTTGGTGGGACACAGGTGCCGCCGGAGACGGGTGTGGGGCTTCTACGCGGATAATTCCGATCCCCTTAGCCTTTCTCGGTTTGGACCATTTGCTGTCTCTATACTCAGCTTTACTGTCGATAATCACGCATCGCAATCAGATTGCTATCGACGGTGCACAAGTTGTGGCTGCAAGTCTGTCGACTATCCTCGGAGGAAACCTTCCAGATGTGAACGCTTTGACACATCTTATACATTCTGAGGAGTTTCATGAAAAACTGCAATTAGTCAATCCTCTACTAGAAAGATCAGCCACTATTCAGGAGGCAATGGGACATCTCGGTAGCAGTGTCAGTGCGGACGACGTCGTGTCTCTTTCTCTTTTCATTTTCTTATCAAATCCTGACAGTTTTGATTGTGTAATTAGCGCCGCAAATGCCAACTCGGATCAAGGTGGTGACACTGATAGTCTTGCGTGTATCGTGGGAGCGATGTTTGGGCTTATGCACGGCATTGAAGAGCTTCCATCAGAATTGATCCGAGACATCGAGAACAGAGAAAGACTGGACAAGTTGGCGACTGGCCTATTCGAGTTCAACCAGAACATATACTCGACGGGCGCACATGCTCCTCTCTCTAGATGAAAGGCGACCGTGGACATGTCACAGTCGCCCTATGTAGTGCCAATTATAGCCGGCTTATTTCACGGCATGCCAATGCCACTAAGTCGCCAGTCTTTTGACCTTGCATCGGAGCACGCAAATGCGGCACGTACTAGCTGACCTGAGTTTGCTCGACAAAGGTATTCGCGTGTCAGGCCCCGGAAAATATGGGAAGCGGCACGGGTCTCGGAATGAGAAATGCGATTTTCGAACGACAGAGAACACGATATGAGTGAGTACCGAAGTGAAATCCTTTGACTTCACACTGATTATCCACTATTATCTGAAATCCGTCACTCGCTGCAATTGCCGGTTTTTTCGTCAATTGTTGCCTCCGTCTTTTATGGGTTGGTGATTCGTGTTCTTGTTTTTTAATTGGGATAAGTGATTGTGCAGTCAGGGTTTAGATTATCATACTTGCGCTGCCGACGCAAGTCAGTCTACTCCAGAGCAGTATCGGGATTAACAGGTAACACCAGTCCGGTATATGAATAAAAAGAAACCTCCTGTTATAGAGGAAAGTCTGCAATGGCGGCGTTGGTTGAGCCCTGACTTACTCCGCCAGACACCGATACATAGGTGGTACGTGTTTCCACACAGCTTTTCGCACGATTTAGTTAACCACTTAATCCATACTTGGTCCCTTACAAAACGAGACAGGTTGTTGGATCCTTTTGCTGGGGCAGGCACAACCATATTGGCCGCCAAGCAGCACGAAATACCTGCCACTGGCTACGATTTGTCTCCGCTTTCGGTATTCATCAGCAAGGGCAAAGTGAGTGACTATTCGCTCGCAGAATTAGAGCGATCCCAAATGTGGCTTCGAGATTCCTTGCGCAACCTCGGGTCAAATGACCGAATGCGAGATCTGCCAAATCTGGTGCGAAGAGCTTTGCCTGGCCGCGCCTTGCACCAGTATGAACATATTAGAAATCAAATACTCGACTCGCCATACTCACGAAATACTAGACGTTTCCTCCGTTATGCACTTATGTCAACGATCCCAGAGATAAGCAAGGCAGTTGGTAATGGGGGATGGCTTCGATGGACAAACAGACGACCTACACCTAGTCGCATAATCTCTCGGTTCCTGGCAAAAGTCGACTTGATGATTTCGGATGTTGAAATCAATGGTCTACGAAAATGCAAAGAGCTGCTCTGGTCAGTGAGTAAAGCCGACGCAAGGTATCTTCCATTGGATGATGGAGAAGTTACAGCAATCATTACGTCACCCCCATATCCAAATCGTCATGACTACACTAGAGTATTCGGAGTAGAGCTTCTGCTCGAATTCTTGAATGAAAAGACTATTAAGACTTTACGCCGACAATCCTTCCAATCCCATCCTGAATCACAACCTACTCGAATATCAACCAGCGACTATGATAGACCTCAATCATTCTTGAAACTTCTAAAGCGCCTTGAGGAAAGGGAAGTGGATTGTCGAATTCCTCGCCTTCTGGATGGGTATTTTCTCGATGTCTTTTTGGCTCTCGGTGAAATGAAGCGGGTTATTCGGAAACATGGCAGGATCGCCATGGTTGTCGGTAATGTACAGTATTCGGGAATACCAGTATATGTAGATGAATTATGCGCTGAACTCGCCCAGCAAGTAGGGTTAAACTGCGTCCGCATACATGTGGCTCGTTACCGTGGCAACAGTGCTCAACAGATGAAGCAGTATGGAAGATGTCCGTCCCGGGAAAGCATACTAGTCCTGAAAAAACGGTAAGCCATCTCGAGCCTTTCAGTTAACACCCAAAGTGATTTTAGCCCTACTCCTGTCACAATTGACAAACTGCAGGACGAAGCCGTGCTCAAGGTGATAGATACCATTGACCATGAAAAGGGCTAATCATTCCTATTTTCGGCTCGTCGAAAATCTTGCGGCTCCAAGGTCAGGGTGGTTCGTGGCAAAATTGTTAGATCCTTAAGAATCAGAGACACTGGGAAAAACGAATTTCACAATGCTGAAAGGAGGTAACAATGATATGAAACTCGACGAATTCAGATCAGGTGAGCTAGACTTTGAATTCAGTGCGAAAATGGCTACCTCGGTCGAGGGTAACAACGATGTGAAGCACCCGGTGGTCGAGATTGGAAACACTTTCAGTCTGGGCATCAAAGCCACCCGAATTCTGAAGTAACCTATTGTTGAAAACAAAGCGGAATGCTGTTGAAAATAGCAAGTGCATAGGTTGAAAGTCGTTAATGCCATCGTTAAAATGAAAGACAGGTTTAGTCATGCGATACAGATGAGGTGTCCTTAAGTATTAACGCTTGAGACAGACGGTGATAGAGACTGAGTTCCTGAGAAAAGAAGCCCAGGAGAAACCGAAAGTTAAATAAATATCAAATGTTTTAGGATCCAATACTAATTCAAATGTGACCGAGGTCGCAGGGAGTGCAAAATTGCAATAAGGAAATTAGGATCCGAAGATACCGAGCAACAAAAAATAGATGTTATAATGAACTCGAACCGAGAGATTGTCCGATTCCGCTATCAGCGATGCTGGTACACAGTTATAGAAAGAACTGAAAGGTCGAGACTCGTTCCTTGGCCATTGCCTAGGGATGTCTTCGTTAACGGACTTACACGAGAATATATCTGTGTGTCCGATGAAGGAAATGAAGCGCTTGCATATTTCTATTGCGCTGATATAGAAAAGAAGCTATGGATTCTAGGCAAATTCGAAAACTTGGAAAGCATTATTCAGGGAAGTCAAGATTAGGAATGCTAGATTTCATTGCTCAAATGGTGATGGGCGATTTTCAATATTCACACGAGGCAGCTGCCACCCTTTGTCCCACCCAACAACACTCATCTCACTCACCTCCAACAACTTAGCCAGATCCACTTGCGTCAGTCCCAGTTCGAGTCTTCTCTGCCTGATCCGCTCCCCGTAACTGTTTGCGGGATAACGTGATACTGTGTACATCACGACTCTTTCCGACTTTTTGTAAATCCGGCATGAACGGTTGTGGGTACATGGCACGGAAAAGTTTAAATACTTCAATGTCTTTCCACCTAATAATAGGTCGAAAGACGGGCAAAATACCGTTGAGTAGCTCTGAAACGTAACATATTCATTCTGCGTCCGGCGTGGGCGTGAAATGTTTCTGTTACAAAATAGGGGCAATGCTTATATGCAGGTAAGACCTCCTACCGTATACTTCAAATGGAAAAACAAAAGCATGTTCTCATCCACGATGAGGGAAAGATTGATATTCACGACAGGAAGGCCAAGTTTCAACAAGCACTGGCAAGTCTTGAAATGGACAACTGCATCAATGAGCAGAACAAGAAACTCGTTCTGGATTTCATTCGGGATTGCACTCTCGGAAAAACCATCATAGGAAAGAGCAAAAAGAAGATAGGACCTGCCAGATGCTTGAAATATCTCAGTATCTTACAGAGACTATCCGAGGTCCTTTCCAAGTCATTCCATGACGTCAACCAATCCGATATGGAGAGGCTCATTCAAGATCTTGAGACTGACAGAATCAGGGCGAGGAACGGAAAACCCTATAGCGAGGCGACGAAGACGGACATCAAGAAAACGATCAAAAAGTTTTGGAAGTGGAAAGACGGTAACAACAGGACATATCCGGAACTGGTGGAGTGGATTGACACCTACATTGCAGTCAAGGACGTGCCGGCACTGACACGCTCAGAGGTCGAGAAGATGATTGAACACACTGCCAGTCCCAGGGACAGGACACTACTAATGGTCTTGTTTGACTCTGGAGCACGAGCAGAGGAGTTACTGAACGTGAGGCTTAAGAGAGAACACGTGTCCTGGAAAGAAGATCTGAAGTGCTATATGATCCGTCTGGAATACAGTAAGACTAAACCAAGGACAATCTCACTGCCGTTGTCCACATCATATATGATGAGTTGGCTTGAAGTGCATCCGGCGAAGGATAATCCACAAGCGCAGTTGTTCCCAATGACTTATCCAGCCATGAAGATGGTAGTCAGCCGTTTAGGTCGAAGGGTACTGGGCAAGCGGGTTACACCTCACATGTTGAGGCATAGTTCTGCTACGTTCTATGCGAACAAGCTAAAGAATCCGTACAAGCTCTGTTACAGGTATGGCTGGACTATGGCCAGTGACATGGTGAATCGGTATTTGGATCGAGAGGGAATTCTGGAGGAAGAGACAGCTAGTGTGGTTAAAGCCGATGAGATATCAACTGCGAGCAGACAGAATCAGGCTTTGAAAGAGGAGCTCTCTCTTGTTAGGGAATCTCATTCAGAACTGGCCGAGCAGTTCGAGAAACTGAAAGAAGAGTTGGATGGTATCCAAAGTGGTAAAGGATTTATGAAGCTGCTACTGGGTGTGGTAAAGCAACAGCAAGAGATGTCAGAGGTCCTTCGACAAGTCTCAGGAAAGAAGTTTGATGTTGTCCTGCCCTCTGGGCTTGAAAACTAGGGACACATGTCCCATGGTGGGACAAGGCGGTGTGTGATAGCGTTTGTGAACAACCAGAGAAATTGTCCATCCTTCGGATGGTGATGGATTACCCGGCGCTTCGCGCCGGGCTAAGGGAGTTTAACGGTTTCCAAAGGAATCCGACGGTTTCTGGGGTTAAGTTGTTAGAAGTTAACGGGATATGTGAAAGAGGAGTAATAATAAGGCTGGGAAATGGAAAGCGTGGAAAAACCAACCAGGACAGTCTGGAGAGTATCTGTTCGAGATCATCATGCGCCGATACGAACTACGCTCCGTCATCATGACCTCCAACCGACCCCTGGAAGAATGGCGAAAGCTAATAGCTGACGCGCCCACCTATCCCTTCAAACCCTCCAACGCAATCCGGATCTTCTCCTCCGCTGAGAACTTCCGCCGGGTCTGGCGCCGCATCTCTTTCACTGCAGATTCCGGGCTCAGGCATTTTATGGCATTCATCAATCTGGCCTGTTTCCAGCGCCAAACCTGTAAAACCATAGCTTACTCAAAGCCAACACCTGTGCACTTTATGCTGAGATAGAACTGCAAGCATTAATTTCCTGTTCAAACACTAAACTTCAGGTGATGGTTGTCGATAGGTATTACTGTTAGAGATATTCTGGATTAAGCTAAAAGGGGTTAGACACCTGATGCGGGGCTAATAGACTGCCGTAAATATCGCCCGTTGAAATTGACAAAGATTCACTAATCATTGCTGATGAAAAGGGGCAGGACGTATTCTGCTGAAACAAGATGGTAACCTGGTTCTGCGCAATGTGTGATTTCGATGTTGATTAAACCCCGCGCCCAGCGGTCTGGGCGTGGGGAATCCAAAAAAGAAAGGAGGTGATGAAAAGTGGCAGTAGAAAAAGCAATCGCGTCTTCCAGCCTGGTCGAAGTTGTCGACCGAATTCTGGACAAGGGCATCGTCATTGATGCCTGGGTGAGAGTCTCTTTGGTGGGCATAGAGTTGCTCGCTATTGAAGCCAGAGCAGTCGTGGCTTCAGTCGAGACCTACCTTAAGTATGCCGAAGCTATCGGCCTGACAGCTACAGCAGCGTAAGACTCCAACTTCGTTGGAATTACGCGACCCGCCGTGCTAACACGAAGCCGATAAATAGTGTTCAATTTTTTCATAGGCAGGAGGATAAGATTATTGAATGCGTCAGTCCGGGTGAATCGGTTAGCTGTGAAGGTGTGAAAGAAAAGCAAATAGACGCTATCTGAACCAACATCCTAGACAAAGGAGTGTGAGATGAGAAGAGCGTGTGTAATCGCCGGCCTGATGGCCAGTTTTCTGCTGGTTGCGGGTGTGGTGGCAAACGCTGCCGACAAACCCACTTTCGATCTGAAGTGGTACGGCTATTTCAAGCTGGACGGGTCGTATGACCAGAACCTGACCAGCCACGGCAACTATGTCATGTGGGTAGAACAGCCAATCTATGACAAAGATGACGAGCAGTTCAACATGACCGCCAACGAGACCCGCTTTGGGTTCGTTGCAAACGGAAAAGGATACAAGGATGTCCAGGTCGGTGGAAAACTCGAGTTTGACCTGTACGCCGGTGCTTCTGGGTCCTCTGTTGTCCAGAACGAGACGACGCTCCAGTTGCGTCACGCCTACTTGACCGTACAATCCAGCAACACCAAACTGCTCGCCGGCCAGAGCTGGGACTTGATTTCGCCGCTGAACCCAGCTACTCTGAACTATGCGGCTCTATGGGGCTGCGGCAACATTGGCTACCTTCGCCCTCAGATCAGCCTGTGGCATACTGCCCAGCCCAGTCCGCAAACGGATGTCACCTTTGCTGGCGGCTTCTTCCGCACGATTGGGAGTGATCTGACCCCGACCCTGACTCTTGCAGTCGGCGAGATCAGCGATGGTGATGATGACGGCACTGATGCCGGTATCCCCTCTTTCCAGGGACTGTTTGAGGTCAAACATACTTTGCCGTCAGAGGCATCTGTTCGCGTTGGCGCCTCCGGGCTGTGGGGGCAGTTGAAAGCTGAAACCAGCCAGGGCAATTCCCAGACGTACGAAAGCTGGGCAGCGGTCGGCCACGTGATGGTTTCATTCCCTAACGGTTTTGGATTTGCCGGCGAAGCCTTCACCGGCTCCAATCTGGGCAGCTACCTTGGAGGTATTCTGTTAGACAGCTCAATCGATGGCGTGAAGTCTTTCGGCGGTTGGACCTCGGTCTGGGTTAAGCCGTCGCCAAAGGTCAATCTTGCGGCTGGCTTCGGACTGGATGATCCGAAAGACGAGAACCTCATCAGCGGTCGCTCGAAAAACACGAGCTACTTCGGCAACATTCGTTACTACATCGTGCCGCAGGCTTCGATCGGCCTGGAAGTGTCCCAGTGGGAGACTGAGTACAAAGACGCCGAGACCGCCAAGAACCTGCGCACGCAAACATCGTTTATTCTGAATTTCTAAGCTTGAGACGGCAGTTCAAGCAGGGCAGAACCCGAAGCGGTTCTGCCCTTGTATCTTAATCTTCAAAGAGTAATAATAGAGCGGATCGGGATGAAACTGAGTCCGCCGCGGAGATTCTGTGGTGGGGTGATCTTCAGATCGCCCCGCGCGACAAAGGGCTTTCCCGCCGGGTCTGGCGCTGCATCTCTTTCACCACCACAGATACCAAGCTCTGACTCTGTGTGCTACTGATCAATCTCCTTTCTGCAGCGCTGAATCTGCACACTGAATCTTAACTCAAAGCCCAAGCCTGTGCACGCTGTACTGAGATGGAACCGCAAGAAAAATGATCGCATCCGAACACTAATGTTTTGGTGACGGTTGTCGATGAGTATCAATGTTGAAGATATTCGGGACTAATTGTTAAAGGGGCTAGACACCTGATGCGGGGCTACTACACTACTGTAAATATCGCCCGTTGAAATTAACGAAGGTTGACTAATTATCGCTGACGAAAAAGGGGCAGGACGTATTCTGCTGAAACAAGATGGTAACCTGGTTCTGCGCAATGTGTGATTTCGATGTTGATTAAACCCCGCGCCCAGCGGTCTGGGCGTGGGGAATCCAAAAAAGAAAGGAGGTGATGAAAAGTGGCAGTAGAAAAAGCAATCGCGTCTTCCAGCCTGGTCGAAGTTGTCGACCGAATTCTGGACAAGGGCATCGTCATTGATGCCTGGGTGAGAGTCTCTTTGGTGGGCATAGAGTTGCTCGCCGTTGAAGCCAGAGCGGTCGTGGCTTCAGTCGAGACCTACCTTAAGTATGCCGAAGCTATCGGTCTGACAGCTACAGCGGCCTAAGGGACGCAGTTAGTCACCAAAGGGGGTTCTTGCCGGGTCATCCTTGTCCTATCAGGAAGGGTAAGCATGACTCGCCAAGAAATTCTTTCCTTTAAGAAGATAAGAAGAAAGGACTAAAATCAATGGGAATCGCTGAGGACATGAAAAGACTTACTCAGGAAATCGTTTCTTCTTATCAGTCGAGAGTTTCTACAATAGGCGTGATTATAGATGATACTCATCAGCTTCTTGAGGATTTTAGGACCAGAAGAAGCGGAATGACTAATCAACTCAAGGAAACTCTCGCCAAAGGTGGGTCCTTAAGGAAAAAAGATTTTGATAAGATGATGAAAGACATCCTTTCCTGTCAGGACGAAAGAGAACAGCAGGTGAAGGACTTACTAAGGACCTTCTTTGAAGAACAGAAAGAGATAGCTGAAATCGTCAAAAATAATCTGGAAGAAGGGGAAAAGGTCAGGATATATGATTTCAAGAAGACGTTGCAGGATATCCAGACAAGGCAGAAGACCAGAGAAAATGAAGTGAGCATGACGTTAAAGGAATTCCAGAGAGAATATAGGGAGATGGCTGAGTCACTGCGTAGCCTTTTAGATAAGGAAGAAGTCATACAGATTAAGGACTTCAAGGAGGCGTTAAAGAATATCCGGTCAAGACAAATCGAGCGGACAAAAGAAGTCAGAGCAAAACTGGATGACTTTAGAAAAGAACAACAAGACGTCGTTTCTGAGTGGCACAGATTGACCGTTGTCAAACCCGATAATAGAAGGACTGGTTCTTTGAAAGGGGGGGTAACTCAAGAACAAGAAGAAGTGACCGTGGTTTGATTTTAGGCCGTGGATGAGCAAAGGGATTAATAAATAAGCAGTCAGTTCATAAGAACAAATTGAAAGGGGCATGAAATGCGAACAGTTGATGACATGAAGAAACTGGGCGAGGACATTGTCGCTTCCTACGATACGCGCATTAAGGCGGTAGGAGAGTTGGTGAAGGACACCCACAAGATGCTCAAAGGATTTGAACGCGAGCATAAGGAAAGGGCAGCAAACCTTGGGACAGACCTTGCAAAAGGAGAAGACAGCAGGCTTAAAGGAGAAGACAACAGGATTAAGACCTTTAACGCCATGATGGCAGAAACCCAGAAAGCAATAGAGGGTATTGAAGTCGAGGTCAAGAAGAAGCTCAAGGAATTCTCTAGTGCCCACACTGCTATGAGTAAAGAGCAGAAGAAGGAGCTGGCGCAGTATGTTCATGGTATGGTTAAGGCGACAGAGGATCTGATGAGTGATATTCAACAACGAATCAAGGATATTCGAAAGCGACAGAAGGAAAGGAAGGCGGAAGTTGTCGACTTGAAGGCAGAAGCTGTCGACTTGCTGGAAGGCTTCAAAGCCGAAAGCGAAAAGATGGCTGCTAATTGGCAGACCCTCACGGCTACGATGGCCAGGAGAAGAAAGGGTCACCCTACATCACCTAAGTTTGAAACGCGCAAGAAAGTAACTACGACTACGGTTGAGCAAATACTCGGTGAGGGCAAACCCAAAAGGAAGACCGCAAAGAAGCGCCCGGCGAAGAAGGGGAAGAAGGAACTGGTCCATTCTCTTAATTGATGAGGGCTGAGATTATCAGCCCGAGGCTGAGCAGTTCTTGGCGAAAAAGCCAGTGAAATGTAAACAGAAATAGAAGGGGCTAAGTCTATGAGTGAGATAACGTGTGCCTTCTGCAGAGGTGTGGGCAAGGACCCCTTTGACCTTTTATCCGAACTTGCCATCTGCCAGGTGTGCGGTGGGACAGGCAAGGTTAAAGTCGGGGAGCCGGCAGTCAAATGTGCTTTTTGCAAAGGCACTGGTGTTTACCCTGACAGTCGGGTTACCTGCACCGTATGTGGTGGCAAGGGGATAATAGTTGCTGTGGACGGCCCGGCCGACCAGTGTCCTGAGTGTAAAGGCACAGGCGCGGCAACCAGTGGGCTACCCTGTCTCAAGTGTCAAGGCAAAGGGGTCGTTGCCAGAGGTAAAGAGGTTGTTGCCACAAACAAGAAGGTCGTTTTAGAGGGGGCGCCAAATTGAATTCTCCCAGAGAACACTTTGTTAGAAAGAGTAAGGAAGCGCTGACCAGACTCGTGTCCTTCGGAGAAAGCTTCATCAAGAGGAGCGGGGCAACACTGGTCAAGTTGAGGTCCTTCAGAGAAAAACGCGGAGCTTCAGGAAAGGAGAGGCGCGCGGACACAGAAGAAGCAGGCAGAGTCAGGAAGAAAACGAAACGGCCGTCGGGCAGAAAAACACAATAACATCTATGACATGAGGAAAGGGGATGAAACAGAAATGATTGATGAGATAACTACAGTGATTGAACCTTCTCCTTTACCGGATTTTGTGGAGACAAAGTATGTAAAGGAGCTTACCAACAGGGCACTTTCCTATATTAAAGCAGGATTTCCTGTTCACTTTAGAGGGGTTTCAGGTACCGGCAAAACAACTCTGGCTATGCACGTGGCAAGTAAAATAAGCAGGCCAGTGGTAATGATTCACGGCGACGAAGAGTTCTCAACCTCCGATCTGGTAGGTGGTGAATACGGTTATAGAATCAGGAAGGTTGTTGACCGATTTGTGTCCCGGGTCTTGAAGATGGAAGAGGATATGGTTAAGCGGTGGATCGATAATCGCTTGACTGTAGCGTGCAAATATGGATTTACGCTTGTCTATGATGAGTTCACGCGCTCCCGACCAGAGGCAAATAATATACTTCTTTCCATTTTGCAGGAAAAGATGATGGACCTGCCGGCGGGAAGAGGGGGTGAGGAATCATACTTGAGGGTGGATCCAGACTTTACTGCCATCTTTACATCCAACCCTGAGGAATATGCCGGTGTTCACAGAAGCCAGGATGCTTTGAGGGACAGGATGATAACTATGGACTTAGACCACTTGGACTGGGATACGGAAGTGGCCATTACGAAAGCAAAGTCCAAACTCTCCCAAGAAGCAGTTGAGAAGATAGTCAACATTGTACGTGGTTTAAGGGAATCAGGGAAATGTGAATTCGCCCCCACTGTTCGTGGAAGCATAATGATTGCCAAGACGCTCAAAGTTGAAGGTATTAGTCCTACAAGCGCCAATAGTACCTTCATGCAGATCTGTCAGGACATTTTGGCGTCAGAGACAAGCAGGGTGGGCTCTAAGGCGAATCAGGTCACGGTCAAGGAAGTAGTTGGGGCACTTATCAAGAAAGAACTTGGCACGGGAAAAACCACCGGTATCGGAAAGAAAGCCGGGAAACGTACCACCTTCGGTATCGGAAAGAAAGCCGGGAAACGTACCACCTTCATCGATTCACATGGGCGGAAGAAAGTGGATGATACAAAGCAGAAAAAGGAAAGTGAAAATCTGATTGGGGTGGCTGGCTAATCAAGAAAGCAATAGAGGAGGATAATCCCATGACTCTGATGCGAGCATTTTCCAAACTGGACAAGGACGGCACGATAAAACTGCCCGGCAACATTCAGCGAGCGGTAGACCTCAAAGAAGGTCAAGTGGTCGAGCTGAAGATTGTAGGAGCAAGCAGAAAGAAGAATATCTTGCTTTCGGCCAGAAGCGCCGCAGGATAAAGATTCTACGGATCATTGTGCAATGGTGCACAACCAGGGGGATCTTAACACCTTGAAAGGAAGGCACACTATGAGAATCATTTGTCTATCATGCGGGTGCAAGGTTGATATGGACAGAGCTTACGATGACTATGAGGGTGAGATCAGATGCATCGTTTGTGGCTCAATTCTGGCAGTCAAAACCGAACAGGGCAAGTTCAAGTCGGTCAGTCTTGTGAAGGCTGAGCCGCGCCCCACGCCAAAGAGCGTTTGAGCACTAAGTAAACTGGCCGAACGGCTAAATGGCCTCGAAAGATATTTAGATGTCCGTGCCAAAGGGACGGTTTCCGTGCGATTTTGCAGTACTGAAGAGTGACTGACAGGGGGCAGGTCATCTTAGAGGTTACTGCAAGAGGGAACAGCCCAGTATGTTGATAACTTAAGGAGACGAAGTAGCATGAAAGCACAAATCCGCAGTTTGCAGGCCATACGTAGTATGCAGTCAACCGGCCAGAGGTCCATCCCGAAAGTGCAGAGATCCACCTACCTTGACCTGTATATGTCAACGAAGGAGAAAGAGAGATTAGAGAAGGAAATTTCCAACTTGGATAGGAGAAAGCAAGACCTTCAAATGAAACTGGATAATGTCAAGAGCAGGATGGATGAGTTGCAGAAGCCAGAAGCGGCAAGAAAGGAAGGGGCTTCGCAAGAGTCTGAAGAACAGTCTTCGGCGAAGGATTGGAAAACAATGTCGGTAACATATTGAAGGGGGAACACATGACCTGGCAAACAATAGATATGAGTGAGCGCAACATAAGACGACAACGACCGGGCGAAGTTTTGACTGGGGACGTCTATACATGCGCATTCTGTCGGGGCACAGGTTTCTTGCCTGGCAACAAAGGGATAAAATGCCAGGTTTGTCGCGGCGCCGGTGAAGTCAAAGTTGAGTCTCCAGCAGTGATTTGTGCGTACTGTAATGGAACCGGGAAAGTGGAGCCGCGGACTACTCTTACGTGTACCGTCTGTAAAGGCGTAGGCGTGGTTAGGGTGGAGACAACAGAGATCGAGACCTGTCTTGCCTGCAAAGGGAGAGGCAGAAAGAGCGGCAGCAGACTACCCTGCCCGACATGCAAGGGCGCGGGTGTTATTTCTAAAGAGTCAGATAGTGGCGTTTTGTCATAACATAGCACGGAGGCAGGCAATGACGAAAGCAACGAAGAAAAGAGAAGACGAGGGATTGGATCTCGATTTTGGCATCGGGAAGCTGAGTTTGGGGGGATTGTTCAAAGGCATTGAGAAGTTAGTCGATCTCGCTGAGCACTTGGAGGAAGCCGGCGGTAAGATATCAAAAGAAGGTGAAATAGATTTAAGCCACCTCAAGAAAGGTATGAAGGGTGTGTTTGGCTTCTCGGTAAACACCGCGACGGGTGGCAAGCCGGTAGTTGAGTCGTTTGGAAATATCAAGAGAACTCCCAAAGGTCCTTCAGTCGACGAAGAGCGAGAACCCATCACCGACGTCTTTGATGAAAAGGAAGAAATCCGAGTCTATGCTGAGATGCCGGGGGTGAATGAGAAAGATACAAAATTGGATCTAAAAGGAGATATCCTGGATATCTCAGCACAGAGCGGGGACAGGAAGTATCATAAAGAGCTCCTGCTTCCCGCAAAAGTAAAGCCTGAGACTCTTAAATGGAATTACAAGAACGGTATCTTAGAAGTGCAAATGATGAAATGGCTTTAACGCGGTTAAACGGAGACGCGTTAAAGCTGATTCTATTTGGCGGGAAAGGCGGTGTAGGAAAGACGACCCTGGCATTAAGCACTGGTCTTGGTTTGGCTGGACAAGGCGCCAGGACATTAGTCATTTCGACCGATCCGGCACATTCTTTATCAGATAGCTTAGGACAGAAAATCGGCGACCGGATAACGGAAGTAAAAGGAGTAAAGAACTTGAGCGCTCTTGAGATCAATGCGGAAAATGCCTTTTCTCGATTTAAGGTAGAGTATGAAGATGGGATAAGGAAAATCTTCGATACCTCTACCTATTTGGACCAGGAAGATATCGACTCTGTTTTTGATTTGTCTATCCCCGGCCTGGATGAAGTGATGGGCTTTAAGACGATAGTAGATCTGATAGACGAAGCCGAGTTTGATAAATATATCGTGGATACCGCGCCTACCGGCCATGCTCTACGACTCTTATCCATGCCGAAGCTGCTTGATGACTGGATTAAGGTTTTCGCAAGGATGAGGTGGAAGTATAGGCACATGGTAACCAGCTTTTCTGGGAAATATTCTCCTGATGAAGGCGATGACTTCCTCCTTGCGATGAAAAAGACAGTGAAGAGAATTGGGAGCTTACTTCGCGATAGTCAAAAGTGTGAGTTCATTGCAGTAACAATACCGGAAGACATGGCTATTCTGGAAACCGAGAGACTCGTGGAGGATTTAGGCAAGTATGGAATAAAGGTTAAGCAGTTAATGATGAATAATGTTTTGGAATCAAGAGACTGCAAGTTTTGTCGTGAGAGAAGAAAAGGGCAGGAGAAGTATCTGAATCATGTAAGAAAAAAACTCGCTGACCTGGAGACGACGATTATATCCTTACGGCCCAGTGAAGTTAAAGGAATAGATGCTTTGCATAGTTTTAAGGAGGCGTTATTTCAATAATGGGAAATGCAGACAACAAATCTCTAGCTCTGAAGGTAAAAGAAGCTTTACCTAAAGATGTAGGCAGGGCAATTGCCAGGATCGACCCGGAAGACATGAAGGTCCTGGAATTAGAAGTAGGTGATATCATACAGATCGTGAGTAAAAGAGATACCCCCGCTAAAGTGATGCCCTGCTACGCCCAGGATAGAGGGAAGAAGATCATTCAGATAGACGGGATATCAAGAGAGAATGCTCAGATCAATTTGGATGGGAAAGTACAGGTTCGTAAAGCTGATTATAAGCCCGCAAGAAAAATAACACTGGCGCCCTTAACTGTGTCGAGCCTGCTTCAGAGGGATAAAGATACCAAGTACATCGGTTCGCTTATGGACGGGCTTTCTGTCGCTGCCGGTGATACGGTCAGAGCCACACTTTTTGGTTCGAGGTCCTGCGATTTCAAAGTGTTGAATACTGTCCCTGAAGGAATAGTCCTGATAGGCTCGACTACCCTAATAAGGACGGAAACGAAAGAGCTGGCAGAAGGGCCTGCCAAGATTTCTTATGAAGATATAGGAGGACTTGGCGCTCAGATTCGAAGGATCAGAGAGATGATCGAACTTCCTCTGAGATGCCCTGAAGTATTCGGGAGGTTAGGAATTGATGCGCCTAAAGGTGTTCTTCTTTATGGCCCTCCAGGTACAGGCAAGACTCTGATTGCTCGCGCCGTAACCAATGAGACCGATGCATACTTTACGCATATCTCAGGCCCTGAAATCATGGGCAAGTTCTACGGTGAAAGCGAAATGCGACTTCGAAGTGTATTTGAAGATGCCGAGAAACACGCGCCCGCCCTGATCTTTATCGATGAGATAGATGCTATCGCGCCCAAGAGAGAGGACATGGGTGGGGAGAAGCAAGTTGAAAGGCGGGTGGTGGCTCAACTCCTGGCCTTACTTGATGGATTAGAATCGCGCGGACAGGTCATCGTCATCGGCGCAACCAATATCCCCAATACTTTAGATCCTGCTTTGAGAAGGCCGGGGCGCTTCGATAGAGAAATCTCCATTCCCATTCCCGACAAGAAAGGAAGATTAGAAATCCTGCAGATTCATACCAGAGGGATGCCTCTGGCGGAAGATGTCAGTTTGGAGAAGCTGGCGGATATCACTCATGGATTTGTAGGTGCGGATTTAGAGGCTCTCGCGAGAGAAGCGGCAATGAGTGCTTTGAGGAAGGTGTTGCCCAAGATTGACTTTGAAATGGCTGACATTCCGTATGAGGACTTGATGGAGTTGGATGTTACTATGGACAATTTTCTGGAGGCGATGAAGGAGGTCGAACCGTCGGCAATCAGAGAGGTCTTTGTCGAGGTCCCGGACGTAAAGTGGGAGGATGTTGGTGGTCTAAACAACATCAAAGAAAAACTGAAAGAGGCAATAGAGTGGCCGCTCAAATACTCGGAGGTCTTCAAGAAAGCAAACACTACTCCCCCTAAGGGGATTTTACTTCATGGGGCACCTGGAACAGGAAAAACACTTCTAGCCAAGGCAGTGGCAAATGAGAGCGGGGTTAATTTTATTTCGGTGAAGGGTCCGGCTCTTATCTCCAAGTATCTGGGCGAAAGCGAAAGAGCAATCCGCGAAGTTTTCAAGAAGGCAAAACAGGCCTCTCCCACGATTCTGTTCTTTGACGAAATAGACAGCCTTGCACCGAGGAGAGGCTCAAGCAGCACAGACGCCCATGTGACCGAGCGAGTGATAAGTCAGTTCTTGACGGAGATGGATGGGATTGAGGAACTAAAGGGAGTGGTGGTATTGGCCGCCACCAACAGGATAGATCTAGTCGAACCCGCCCTGCTGCGATGCGGTAGATTTGAGCTTTTGTTTGAGCTTCTTCAGCCTGATGAGAAAACAAGAGAAGAGATATTCATGATACATACCAAGAACAAGCTGCTGGCAGGGGATGTTGATTTGAAACACTTAGCCATGCAAACTGAAGGCAAGGTGGGCTCTGATATCGAGTCTATCTGTCGCCAGGCTTCTATGCTGACGATACGGGAATATGTTGAAAACCACAAGCCACAAGCCAACGATGACAGTATGGAAGTCAAGATCAGCCAGCGACATTTTGAAAAGGCTCTGAGGTCGGTGCTAAATCGCAACGGCGGCGGGGAATAATGTACCTGATTTTGTTTACGTTAACCGTATCTCTCAACGTTCCTCTCGGGGTGTCCAGAAGCTTCAGAAGACATATAACGAGGTAAGATACTATGGCGGAAATAGGAAAATACATTTACGGTGTTACAAATTCACATGCACAGTTGGATTTTTGTGCTCCCATGGATTCATCGGAAACGGAAAGGGTCCACACAATTCCTTATCAAGGGATCAGTGCTGTTGTCAGCAACTCCGAGATAGTCGATTATACCAATATGCGTAAAGATGTTCTGGGAAGGCTTTTGGTAAAGCATCAACAGGTTATTGAGAAGGTCATGAGCTCAGGCCGGACTGTGCTCCCTATGAGATTGGGGACATTTGTTGAAGGTGAGACCGAGGTCACAGATATCCTGCGCAAGGGATATAATCTCATAACGAGCATAATGGAGAAGGTAGACAATAAAGTAGAAGTGGATGTGGTGGCTACCTGGAGTGATATTACCTCGGTCATCAGAGAGGTTCAAGGTGAGAAAGAGATCAAGGAGTTTAAGGAGCGACTCTTATCAGGTTCTCAGAGAATAACTGTAGATGACCAGATGAAAGCGGGGTTGATGGTTCAGAAGGCTTTGGAAAAGAAAAGAGTAAAACACGCGGTTCAGATACAGAGCGAGCTTAAGACCGTTAGTGAGGGTATTAAAGAGCATGAGCTCATGGATGATAAAATGGTGGCGAATTGCGCCTTTCTACTCGGGAAATCGAGACAAGACTGGTTTGAAAGAAAAGTGGACCAGCTAAATGCTCAATTTGAGGAAAAGTTGAACTTCAGATGCGTGGGTCCGCTCCCACCTTACAGCTTTTATACATTGGACGTAAAGAAGATGCAGTACAAAGACCTGGATTGGGCCAAAAGAAAGCTCAGGTTAGGTGCTTTCTCAAGCAGTCAAGAGATTAAGAAAGCGTATCGTAGGGCAGCGCTATCTTCCCACCCCGATCACAACCCCGGTGTACCCGAGGCAGAAAAAGAACTTGATGATGTAAAAAAGGCCTATGAGATACTTACTGATTATGGTTTGGCCTACCAACAGGCGGATAAAACAGATAGTTACTCTCTTGATGAGGAAGAATTTGAAAAGAATGCAGTATTGGTCACCGTTAAGTGAAATGTCCCGGACCAGGGTCAGGACTGATAGAATATGGAAAAAGAAGGCAAGTACATATACTGTATAATAGAGTCAGATACACCTCAATCGTTTGGCGCAATAGGGATCGGCGAGAGAGGCGATGAAGTATACACCGTATGTTCTAATGGATTGGCGGCAGTGGTGAGCAGCTCTCCCATCAAGAAATACCCTCTTTCAAGGGACAATTTGCTCTGTCATCAGCGCGCCGTTGAAGAGGCCATGAAGACTCACACGGTTTTGCCGGTCAGATTTGTCACCATCGCTGAAGACGAAGAACAAGTGAAGAAAATACTGGAGAAAGAGTATGATAGACTTGTGAGTTTATTCAGAACCTTTGAAGGCAAGAAGGAATTGGGGCTGAAGGCAATGTTCAAGGAGGATGCTATTTATAAGAAAATCTTAGGAAAATACGAACATATTGGGGCAGCGAAAGAACACATTGCCTCACTTTCCCCCCAAGAGCAACATTATCAATTGATAGAGATAGGAAGACAGGTTGAAGCTACTCTAAAAGAAGAGAGGGAACTCTGTGAAGAAGCTATTACAAGTACCCTATCACCCCTATCTGTGGACATGAAAAGGATCGATCCTTACGGTAATATGATGATTCTCAATGCCGCCTTCTTGGTAGAGAAACGCCGAGAAGAAGAGTTTGACCAGAAGGTCGAGGAGCTCTCCCAAAGATATAGCGATAACATAAAATTCAAGTATGTGGGGACGGCGCCTCCATGTAATTTTGTTAACCTAGTAATTGAGACGGGGAACTATTAAGGTGGCCTTTCTGCTTGATGATATATTGCTTGCGCCGGTAAACGGTGTAATCTGGCTGGGCCGAAAGTTTGATGAGGTTGTACAAAAGGAATACTCCGGCGAGGGCCGCATCAAAGAACAACTTATGGAATTGCAACTGCGGTTTGAGTTGGATGAGATCAGCGAGGAGGAGTATAATGAACGGGAGAAAGAGCTCTTGGCACGATTAGATGCTATTAGCGGGTAGATGCTATTAGAAAGCAAAAGGAGAGCTAACAATCTCGATTAGAAATGTAATGATACTGCTCTGATCGGCATTGTGGGCTGCAATCATTTCAAACACAAAGGGGTGCAACAATGGCTAATGTAGAAGAGGTACGAAAGGCAGTTGTGGAGTTTCTAAAAAGAACTCTTGATGCGACAGATGTAAAGGTTACCAAGGTTGCAAAGGCAAGCGATGGGTGGGAGACTTATGCAGAGGTATACGAGGAGAGTTCTTTCATAAAATCCCTTGGTCTGCCCACCAGAGTGCAGGACAAGAACATCTATGCTGTTAAGCTCAATGATAGTTTGGAAATTGAGTCCTACGAGCGAACGGATCAGCCGGTACAAACAGAATAGCTTGTTATAGGTGTGTAGAAATATGACCGTGGGCTCCCTTATCTATTTGTATTGTGTTACAGAAGAAGTGCCGCAGCTAATAAGCGTGGAGCACTTAGTTGATGAACTGTACTTCATCAAGCACGATGGTCTTTATGCTGTAGTCAGCAAAGTTAAAGAAAGCGAATTTAACGAGGAGAATTTAGAGAAGAATATGGCCAACCTTGAGTGGATCAAGACAAAGGTAACTACTCATGAGGAGATAGTAGAGCGCATCATGCAAAGTGCTTGTGTGATTCCTTTCAAGTTCGGGACCATATTCAGGACCGAAGATAACGTGAGGATAATGCTCGCAGAACATGCGGACGATATAAGACACACGTTAGAGAAGTTAGAAGGCACAGAGGAATGGGGGGTAAAGATTTTCTTTGACAGAGAGAAGCTGAAAGAAAGTCTAAGCCAGGAGGTTGAGGGGCTCCCCCAGATAGATGAACAGATCAAATCTTCTGCACCCGGCAGGGCCTTTTTCCTAAAGAAGAAAAGGGAAGAGTTGCTCAACGCGGCGGTAAAGGAAACGATCAGGAAATACGGTCAGGACAGTTATAAGGTGCTTAGCAGGAAGAGTACCGCAATACGAAGGAATGAATTGCTGCCAAAAGAAGCAACGGAAAGAAAAGATGAGATGATTCTAAACGTTACCTTTCTGGTGGAGAAGAGCAGGGTTACACAATTCCTGCTAGTGCTGGATGACCTGAAGGTAAAATATGGCTATAAGGGCTTGAGTTTTGATTGTACGGGTCCCTGGCCACCGTATAATTTCTGCCAGCTCTCAGAAGGAAAAGCGCAACATGGATAATCTGGTTACACAATCGGAACATGTAAACCTTTTGGAAGTTCTTGATAGGGTGTTAGATAAAGGTGTGGTTATATCCGGAGACATTGTTATTTCCGTGGCTGATGTGGATCTTATATATTTAGGGTTGAAGGTTCTGCTTAGTTCAGTGGAGACTATGGAACGCTTAAGAGGAGCGCCAATCACAGGCCCCATGCAGGAGCCAACCTGATGACCCATTCGACCATGCGTACTTCGGCTTCACCTGGCACCCGTCGAGCTATCCCGAGCAAGGTCGGACGGCAGGGCCGTCCTGAGTTAACGAAATGAGTCGAGGAATGAAAATATATATCTATGGCATAGTAGACTCTAATGATGGCATAGACGAATCCGTTTATGGGTTGAAAGGAGCCGGCGTCTATAATATTCCTTATCGTGATATAGGAGTAGTGGCAAGTGACCTTAATGGACAGATCGGGGATATAACCCAGGACAGTGCTGTGGACCACGAGCGGGTTGTAGAGAAACTAATGATAAATTGTGCCGTTCTGCCGGTTAAGTTCCGTACCGTTTTCGCCAGCCGAGAGGATATTCTTTCTATGATGAAGGATTATTATAGTGATTTCAAAGACAACCTGGATAGGCTTCGCGATAAAGTAGAGTTCGGGGTAAAAATCGTCTGGCCCGGGGAGGCGATAAGAGAGCGTATGGTTATTGCCTGTAACAAAGGTGATGCCAATGTCGACAGATTAGCTGATTCACCGGCAAAGAGTTTTCTAATGAACGCGTTCAAAAACTACAAGATAGGCAAGGAATTCGAACAGAAAGCGGATAGATGTGTTACAGTCGTGGATCATTTGTTTAGTCGAGTCGCCGTCGAAAAGAGACTTGAAAAATTGAGAACTGACAACTTGCTTCTAAACGCGGTTTACCTAGTTGATAAAAACAAGCAGAACGATTTCAAGAAGGCGTTCGAGCATACAAGAAGTGTCCACAGAGGCTTCAAGTATCTGTTTAGTGGTCCCTGGCCTCCATATAATTTTGTTAGCTTACCGAGGAAGTCTCATCCGCTCAAGGATTGTGGGTCAGTAAACGTGTTTACTGAAGCATTGCAGCATGAAGGCATGCCACGAGGTGATGCAATATGACGATGAATAGGACAGTCGAGACGGATTTCCCCGAAACGTTTATCGAGGAGATAAAAAAATCGCAGGAGGCTTTTGGCGAAAGAATTGATGCTAACCCCACAAATGTAGAGAAGGGAATGGCAAAACTTGTCCTAACGCTTGTAGAGTTGATCAGAAAACTATTAGAAAAACAGGCAATGAGAAGGGTAGAGGGGGGCTCTCTCACCGATGAGGAGATAGAAAGAATTGGCGAGACTTTGATGAAATTAGAAAACAAGATGGAGGAGTTAAAGGAGGTATTTGGCCTTAAAGACGAAGAGCTTAATCTGAATTTGGGTCCCTTGGGAGATCTAATGTAGGTGGAGACTATGGATAAACTAGCAGAGCCTGTGATAAGCTGTCTTACGTTTCAAGAACAAGAACCAATACTGAGGGATGCCGCAGACAAAATCAATAAGGCCAGAGGAGCGCAAGATAGGATTAGATTAGCCAGAGAATTACAGAAAGAAGTAGATGTACTGCTCTCTTGCCCGACTTATGATAGTGAAACCTTTGATTGCAGGAATTGTCGTTTCATTGCGAATTTACGCAGGCAAACAGCAGCGGTGTTTATAAAAACCGAAAAAGATAGGTAACGACTAGGAGGCTGTTGAAAAACGATGCAAGCGTCATCGCGAGTCCGCCTTTGGCGGACGTGGCGATCTCTAAGTTATTACCACACAATAAACGGAGATTGCCGCGCTCCGCTCGCAATGACAGAAAGATCACTTTTTCAACAACCTGCTAGACTTATGTCACTTTATTCCATGAGTTAGTCGTCATTGGAAGGGGAAGAAATAATGGGGGAGCAAAGAATGCAACATGCCCTTGAAGCTACAAATCTTGCAGATATTCTAGAAAGAGTTTTGGATAAGGGACTTGTTATTGCAGGGGATATCAAGATTCAACTTGCTGATGTTGACCTTCTCAACATCAAGATAAGGCTCTTGATTGCTTCTGTGGATAGAGCTATGGAAATGGGAATAAATTGGTGGCAGCAAGATAAATATCTATCTGCTGAGTCGAGAGCCTCTGAAATAGAAAGGGAAAACGCCGACCTGAAGAAAAGGTTAGAGCGTTTAGAAGAACAGATACCAGTGTAATAAGTCGGATCGTTTATTATGAGGAAACTGATTTACGTTCCAGTTATACATGCAAGCGCCGACCTTGGGTCTGTGGCTAAAGAAGCGACAAGGCGAGGCATTGCCGGCTTAGGCAAAGATACCTGGGAAGAACATAGAAAGACTATAGACGGATTTTGGGACGCCATATCGCACTATTTTGATTCCATAGATGTGGCAGGGATGAAAATATACCAGGATGGCATGGTGGCGGATGGAGAGGTTGGCGAGAAGTTAGTTCAAGAAGGAGTCAAAACAGGAAGTAAAAACTATGAGTTAGTTGCAAGGCTCCTCAAGCGCGGGGCTATTTTGGTTAAGACAGAAGAAATTAAACTCGTCAAGCAAGAATTAGATAGATTACTTGCTATAACCCAGGCGAAGTCTTTGCCAAAGGAATTAATGGCATTCATAAAATACAAGCTGATCAAGTCCATACTTCTGAATAGAAGAGATGAATTCATTGCCAAGAGAATAGATGAGACTTTAGATCATGGCGAGGAGGGAATTATTTTTATTGGTGCCTTTCACAATGTCATGAGAAAACTTCCTAAGAGTGTTCAAATCGTAGAGGTCAAGCACATAGAAAAAGTGAGAGAGTATCAAAAGCTGCTCCCATCTTGCCAGAAGAATAGAGAACGATTCGAGGAACTACGTAAGTACCTTGTTTCCAATGCGGTGTAGTAGGAACTTAAATTGCACTGAACGAGGCCTGATTTGACGGCTATCTGCCTCTGAGAGGCTCTTGATTAACCGGTCAGTTTGTCCTCACACGTCAATTTCGCTCTCTGTGCCAACTCCAGTCCGTCAGCGAAAGTCGCCGTCGTGGTGCGGCCTTCACATCATGATGGCTGAAGCATTTTCACTGCAGTGGTACGGACTGAGTACTCTAGTTGAGCTTGCTTTTTTTCTACGATCCGTCCAAGATTTTCTAACAATCTTCTAACAACGAAGTTGATCTAACTTGCTTGTACTTGAAGTAACTTGATGGAACTTGAAGCAAGTTAACGCATTGACTGTCATCAAAATACGGGCAATTTGCGCTCTATCAACAAGTTAGCCAAAATACCCTACGTCGAATCCCTGCCTCTCCGCCATAATTCTTGCTGTTCCTACAAGTATTTACTTGACAATCCCTTAAGTTGTATGATATTGAGTGTAGAAGGTGGCTGTGCCCAATATGTGCCACATTGGAGATACTTGGTTTGGCTCGAATCTATAAAAGAGGCAAGGTCTGGTACTTGGATATTCGCGTCAGCGGACGCAGAATCCGAAGAAAGGTCGGTCTGTCAAAGAAAATCGCTGAGCTGGCTTTACAGGATGCTGTGGTGAAAGCGGAACGAGAGGAGTACGGCTTTGCCAAGAAGGACATGTCCATCCCAAGGTTCATTGACAAGTTTCTGGAATACTCTTCTGCTAATCATCGATCTGCAACCACCAATCGTTACCGTGCCGTCACCGACCATTTCCGATCATTCCTTGGTGATAAGAGACCCGATATCAGTTTTGTTTCCCAGATAACAAGTGAGGTCATCGACCAATACAAGGTCTACCGTAAGGATGAGTGGGTTAATCCTAACGGGTCGGAGGTAGAATCCGAGGAGGACATCAAAGAGTACACTCGCAAGGGCGCCAGAGCGCACACCATCAACTTCGAGGTAGGTGCCCTGAGGACTATTCTCAATGTCGCCATCAAGTGGGGCTATCTGAAGGAGAACCCGACCAGAAACATCAAAAAGTTGAAGGTGGATGACGCCAAGCCAGTTCGATTCTTAACGGTTGAGGAGTGTCATAAGTTGCTTGAAGCCAGCCCACCTGATCTGTATCCGATCTACTTCACTTTTCTCAACACCGGAATGCGTAAGGCGGAACTTGAGAACCTTGAATGGGCTGATGTTGATTTCAAGCGAAGGAAGATCAAGATACGGTGCAAGGAGTTCTGGCAACCGAAGGCCGGTGAGAGGGAGATACCGGTCAGTCAGCAATTGTATGATTTACTAAAGAAACTGAAAGAGGATAATGAATCGGGTTTGAAAAGCAACTTTGTTTTCTCTCACAAGGATGGGGGCAGAATAAGAATGAAACTGCGGGAGAAGTTAATCCAGATTGCAGCCAAAGCCGGCATTGAAAACCTAACCAAGTTGCACACGCTCCGTCACACATTCGCCAGTCATCTTGTTATGCAGGGAGTAGACCTTCCTACCGTTAAGAAGCTAATGGGCCACTCTGACATCCAGACGACCATGATCTACGCCCACTTGGCGCCGGACCACTTGGCTGATGCAGTGAACAAACTCACGTTTTGATCTTACTTACTTCCTCTTGATCTCGGAGTCAACAGTGGCTGACCTTGTTTTTTTGAGTTGCCTCGAGCCCAACGGGACTCTATCTTGCGGTTAATCAATGCAGTAGCAGCGTGTGATCGGCCAAATGAGGTAACTTGCCTATGGTGGCAGATAATTCAAATGATGAGACGAAGTCGTTCGTAGCCCTCACAGCTGGCACCGAGGTATCGCACTACAAGATCATTTCTAAGATCGGCTCCGGCGGGATGGGAGAAGTGTACCTTGCTGAGGACATTGAACTCAATCGCAAGGTCGCTCTCAAGTTCCTTCCACCGCATTTGTGTCAGGATGAAGATTGCCGAGTTCGGTTCACGCGGGAAGCTGAAGCACCCTCCGGCCAGGATCGAAGCGATCTCTGTTACGACCTCGTCGGGTTCCGTTGGGAGGTGATCATCATTATCCATGTGTTCCTCCTTCGCAGGGGAGGCACCTGGAGTAGATTGTGTGGATGTCGCCGAGGAAAGGATGTTCGACCGTCGAACGGACGATGCGAGTCCCTTCGGCTCTGTCTTGGAGTTTGAGCCGGCGACACCCATAACAGTTTCCGTTCCACGGCCATCCCGCTGTCTGGTTATTCAATGACCGCCGGACATGACTTGTCCGGCTTCCGGCGGATACCTACCGGAGCGATCCCCGAAACGTCGAGGCGGGTTCGCCGGAGACCACCGACCTGTTAAACGGCGGGCATCCGGAAATGGAGAAACGGAGAATCAGGAGGGAATATTCGCGGGCATCGGGTGCATATCGTCCGGTTTGTTTTTCACCCCGGAGGGAACGTCTCGGAATGGAGAATCAGGGAAGATGTACGGAAGAGCGTAACTCCGCTCCACTCAAACGGAAACGACAAAACCCCGGCCGGTTGTCCCGTCGGGGTTTGCGTTAAACAAAAACCGCCAGAGTTGGCGGATTGAATTTTGGCTCCCCGAACGTAACGACAAACATGGCTGCTATCATGTGTTCTCATTCTCCCGCCGTTAACCGTAACCCTATTAACATCAACAGCATGTCAGCAGGATGTGGGGAGAGGTCGCTCGAAAATGGCAAGAAATGGCATCAATTCCGGTTCCCTCATCATCGTTTATGCCGCTGAGACGTCTGGAATTCTGTGGTTTTGAATCGTCCGGTCCCCTGTGCGATGCGGCATTCTCGTCAACCCAGTCTTCCTCTTCCCAGGTCACGCCGCGACGACCGGGCACTTTGCGCGTCGCACCTGCCCAGCGATGTAAGCAGGTATTCCGGCCAGTTAGCTTAGGCCCAGAGCGTTGCCACTCTGGGCCTGATCCCCCTCGCTTCGGGGCTGGCGCATTTCGTCCAACCTGTGTCTTTTAGCTGGCCAAAACGAACGTGCGCCCGCCAGAGCACTCATTTCAAGAGTACCATCTTCCGGCTCTCAACGAAGTCGCCGGCATCCAGACGGTAGAAGTAGATTCCGCTTGCGACCTGGCTGCCGTTCCAGACTACGTTGTGGTTTCCTGCCTGAAGGCGCTGGTCAATGAGGGTTGCGACCCTCTGACCCATGATGTTGAAGACTTCCAGCTTCACATCCGTTGCTGTAGGCAAGGCAAAGCTGATTTCCGTCGTCGGGTTGAACGGGTTAGGGTAGTTTTGGAAGAGGCTGTATTCGGTGGGTAGCCTCGGGTGGCCGTCATCACCGTCGTCAATCCCGGTAGGAACGACTCCCGTGCCTGTGACCAGTCGTACGGCCCCGCCACCTCCTGTGAAAGTCACAAATTCTTCAAACGTTTGCCCAGCAACAGGACAGAACAGAACTGTGACATCGTGCGTGCTACCAGGCATCAGGTTGTCATACTCAGCGCCCGCATCAATAAAGAACGGAGCGGAAACATTA